>Ga0308156_1000361_pt1 | contig 100448 bp, 75 predicted proteins | sample PhyAR2_FD_201041 | JGI IMG/M metagenome (GOLD analysis project Ga0308156, IMG submission 201041) | Phyllosphere microbial communities from UC Gill Tract Community Farm, Albany, California, United States - DLSL A.R2 | ecosystem: Host-associated > Plants > Phyllosphere > Unclassified | place... | reverse complement strand
CTTCTTCGACGCCGGGGTTTTCGGCTTCCAGCACCGCCTCTTGCGTCGCGGGTGAAGCCTCTTCCACCGCATCGGTTTCGATCACCATCAGCGCCGATCCGATCGGCACCTGGTCGCCGACCTCGCCCGCCAGTTCGACGACGGTGCCCGACACGGGGGATTCCATCTCGACCGTGGCCTTGTCGGTCATCATGTCGGCGACCGACTGATCCTCCTCGACCCGGTCGCCGAGTTGCACGTGCCAGGCGACGATCTCGGCCTCGGAGATGCCTTCGCCGATATCGGGCAGGCGGAAGGTGAAACGAGCCATGTCAGGCGTCCTTCAGCAAGTTCTTGAGCGCCTGGCCGATACGGACCGGGCCGGGGAAATAGGCCCATTCCAGGCTGTGCGGATAGGGCGTGTCGAAGCCGGTCACGCGCGCGATCGGCGCTTCGAGGTGATAGAAACAGCGTTCCTGGACCAGCGCGGAAAGCTCGGCGCCGTAACCGCCGGTGCGCGTCGCCTCGTGCACGATCATGCAGCGGCCAGTCTTCTTCACCGACGCCTCGATCGCCTCGATGTCGAGCGGGACGAGGGTGCGCAGGTCGATGATCTCCGCATCGACGCCCAGATCGGCGACCACGGCGGCGCAGACATGGACCATCGTGCCGTAGCACAGGATCGTCACCGCTTCCCCTGCGCGCACCGTCGCCGCCTTGCCCAGCGGGATCTTATAATAGCCGGTGGGGACCTCGCCACCGGGATGCTTGGACCAATTCTCCGCCGGGCGATCCCAATGGCCGTTGAAGGGGCCGTTATAGATGCGCTTCGGCTCGAAGAAGAGGACGGGGTCATTGTCCTCGATCGCGGCGATCAGCAGGCCCTTGGCGTCATAGGGCGTGGCGGGGATCACCGTCTTGATGCCCGAGACATGGGTGAAGATGCCCTCTGGCGACTGGCTGTGCGTCTGGCCGCCGAAGATGCCGCCGCCGAAGGGCGAGCGTACCGTGATCGGCGCGGTGAACTCGCCCGCCGAGCGATAGCGCAGCCGCGCCGCCTCCGACACGAGCTGGTCGAGCGCGGGATAGATATAGTCGGCGAACTGGATCTCCGGCACCGGGCGCAGGCCGTATGCCCCCATGCCGACCGCGACGCCGATGATGCCGCATTCGGTGATCGGCGTGTCGAACACGCGGGTCTTGCCGTATTTCTTCTGCAGGCCAGCGGTGGCGCGGAAGACGCCGCCGAAATAGCCGACATCCTCGCCCATCACGACCACATCCGGGTCGCGCGCCATGACCACGTCCATGGCGGAGTTGATCGCCTGGATCATGTTCATGCGGGTGGTTTCGCCCGTTTCGGGGGCGGTTTCGGTGCTGAGATCGCTCATCGTTTGTCTTCCGCCCCGGCGAAGGCCGGGGTCCAGGTGCGAGACGACAGGAGGCGCGCGATGCCTTGCGGTCGCGAGGACGGGGCGACTGGACCCCGGCCTTCGCCGGGGTGGTGCTGGATGGGGTTCATTTCCGCGCCCATGGCCGTCCGCTCGCCTGTTCCTCGTCGAGCATCTGCTGGCGCTGCTCGCGCAAATGCCAGGGCATCTCCTCGAACACGCCGTCGAACAGGCTGTCGAGCGGCTGGTGCAGACCGTGGCCGAGAATGCCGTTCGCCTCGGCCGCCTTTTGCGCGGCGCGGACTTCCTCGGCGACTTCCCGGTCCTGGGTCGCGTGGCGCTCTTCGTCCCACTCGCCGAGGCCGATCAGATGGTCCTTCAACCGCCGGATCGGATCGCCCAGCGGCCAGGCGGTCGGCTCGCCCGCCGAGCGATATTGGGTCGGATCGTCCGAGGTCGAATGGCCTTCGGTGCGATAGGTGAAATGCTCGATCAGCGTCGGCCCCTGGTTGGTCCGCGCCCGCTCGGCCGCCCATTGCGTGGCGGCATAGACCGCCAGCGCGTCATTGCCGTCGACCCGCAGGCCCGCAATGCCATAGCCGATCGCGCGCGCGGCAAAGGTCGTCGCCTCCGCGCCCGCGAAGCCGGAGAAGCTGGAGATCGCCCACTGGTTGTTGACGACGTTCATGACGACGGGCGCGCGATAGACGGCGGCGAAGGTGCAGGCCGAGTGGAAGTCTCCCTCCGCCGTCGAGCCCTCGCCGCACCACACCGCCGCGATCCGGGTGTCGCCCTTGGCGGCGGAGGCCATCGCCCAGCCCACGGCTTGCGGATATTGCGTCGTCAGATTGCCCGAGATCGAGAAGAACCCGGCTTCCTTGGCGGAATACATGATGGGCAGCTGCTTGCCGCCCAGCCGGTCCGCGCTGTTGGAATAAATCTGGTTCATCATATCGACCAGCGACCAGTCGCGCGCGATGAGCAGCCCCTGCTGGCGATAGGAGGGGAAGCACATATCCTCATAATCCAGCGCATGGGCGGCGGCGACGGCGACCGCCTCCTCGCCCAGCGCCTTCATGTAGAAGCTGGTCTTGCCCTGACGCTGCGCGCGGAACATTCGTTCGTCGAACGCGCGGAGCAGCACCATGTGGCGCAGCATCCGGCGGAGCCGATCGGGCGAGAGCTTGGGATCCCATGGGCCGACCGCGCGGCCCTCGTCATCCAGCACGCGCACCAGCGTATAGGCGAGTTCGTGGAAGCTGTCGGCGGGCGCGGCGGTATCCGGGCGGCGCTGGGCACCGGCGGGCGGAACCTCGACACTGGCGAAGTCGACCGCATCGCCCGGCCGGAATTTCGGCTCGGGGACGTGCAGTTGCAACGGGGCCAGGTTGGCGCGCGAAATGCCTTCTGGCGGCACGGCCATGCTCTCTCCTCAACGCTTCGCCCGATTCCGCTCGGGTCGTTGCTATCTTTCAACCGGATGACATTTTATTTCAAGCGCATTTTGGGGGCGTTGGTCGGTCGAACGCGTCGGGTGGTGGTGTTTTTCCCACTTCTCCTCCCCTGCAAGGGGAGGTGGCAGGCGAAGCCTGACGGAGGGCTGTCCCGCTCTCGATAAGGGTGACACCCCTCCACCAGCTTCGCTGGTCCCCCTCCCCTTACAGGGGAGGAATTTTAGGTCAGTTCCCCGTGATCGCCGCCTCGAACGGCACCACGGGATGCGGCGCTTCGTCATAGAAATTGACCACCGGGGCATCGGCCCAGGCATAGCGGACCCGCACATCGCCGGGCTTCGCATCGGCCAGCCGTACCTCCGCCCCGTTCACCGTCGCATTGACGTAACGGCAGGCCGAGGCATCGCACAGCTCGAACCCGATCGGCGAGCCTGCGCTCCACGCATGAAGCGCCCCCTGCACCCCGTCGAAACGCAGCACCACCTCTCCCCCCGCGCGGGTGGTCGAGGCGATCATCGGCCCGGACGCATGGGCGCGGTCGCCCGCCTCCAGGCGGCCTTGCGCAAAGACCAGCCGCTTGGCGAGTTCGTTCTTGTCCGCCGGGTGGATGTCGTTGCGCACGCCGATGTCGATCGTCGTCGCGAGCGCCGCATGGGCATCGCGCAACACCGCCAGCCGCTGCGTCTCGCGCAAGGCCGCCCAGCCGCTGTCGCCGATCTTGACCGGCGGCGATCCGAAATTGGCCAGTTGCACGATCAGGAAGGGCAGGTCCTGGCTCTGGAACTGCCGCCGCCAGCCGGTCATCAGTGCCGCAAGACGATCGCCATAGCTGGCCAGGCCGACATCCGACTCACCCTGATACCAGGCCACGCCCTTCAACCCGATCGGCCCCAAAGGCGCGATCATGCCATTATACAACGTACCCAACCCGGCATGGCTTTCCCAGGGGCTGCGCGGATAACTCTGGTCGTTCGCCTTGTAGATGGAATAGCGCCAGCCGGTGCCGAGCGGGATCGGCGCACCGCCCGCAGGGGTGAACCGGATCCGGTCGGCCGGACCGAACATGCCGCCCGGACCATAGGTATCGCCCAGCCCGACAACGATCTCGTTATGCCCCTTCTTCAACGCAGAGCGCGGCACGGTATAGCGCCGCCAGTCGCCCCAGCCGAAGGTCGCCCCGACGACCACGCCATTGACCCAGACGGTATCCAGCTCGTCGATGCCCGCCAGCTCTATCACCCCATCGCCGGTCGGAGCGGTCGGCAGGTCGAAACCCTGACGGAACCAGACCAGCCCGTTATAGTCGGCGAGCGCGGGCACGCCCCATTCCTCCCAAGGACCGAATTTGGGCACCGGGGTCCAGCTCAGCCGGTCGGGGGCGTTCCACGGCTCCTGGCCGCGCTTCGTCCCGCTCGCCTTGCGCCACCAGTCGCCCCAGCGCTCGCCGAAGCTACGCAGCCCCGCCGCATGATCGCGCGCATAGAGCGCCAGCAGGTCGGCATCGGCGCTCAGGCCGGGCAGCTTGCGCGCGTCGGTCGCGCCGATCCAGGGCAGGATCTTGGTCCCGCCCCAGCTCGAATCGATCGCACCCATCGGCACATTCGCCTTGGCCGCCAGGTCCTTGACCATCAGGTAACAGGCCGCGGAGAAATCGGCGACGCTGGCGGGCGAGGCGGCGGCCCAGACCGGGCGCTTCTCCAGCGGCTCGTCGGCGGACAGGCCGACATGATGCGCCACGTCGAGCAGGCGGATACGGTCATTGGCGGCACCAGCGACCAGCCCCTCGCCATTCAGCGCCTGCTTGGTCGGATATTCCATGTTGGACTGGCCCGAACACAGCCAGACATCGCCGACCAGCATGTCATCCATCGTGTCGGCCGTACCGTCCCTGCCGGTGGCGGTCAGGGTCAGCGGCGTCGCGGTCGCCGCCATGGCGGGCAGGGTCGCACGCCAGCGGCCCTTTCCATCGGCGGTCGCGGTGGCGCTGGTGCCGCCGAGCGTCACGGTGACGCCCTCGCCCGCACCGGCCGCGCCCTCGACGATGATCGGGCGATCACGTTGCAGGACGGCGTGTGCGCTCATCGGGGTCAGGATGCGCGGCCGCGCCTCCGCCATGGCGGGCCACGCCGCCGCCGTGCCCAGCAACACCATCAAACCCATGCGCCGTCCGACGCCGGACCATGAATGCCCCATCCGCATCTCATACCTCTCCTATGCCCGCGGCCGCGCGATTCCGCGCCGCGATCAACTGTCTCGTGGACCATAGGAGCGAGCAAATGATAACGCTATCGGGAAACGATCCTCCCCGCCACGGGGAGGGGGACCAGCGAAGCTGGTGAAGGGGGCGTGCCACGCAGGACATACCTTGCGGAAGCCCCCCTCCGTCAGGGCTTCGCCCTGCCACCTCCCCGTGCCGGGGAGGATTTCAGCGATCGTCCTCGAACGTCAGCGTCGCCTCGATCGGGAAGTGATCCGATGGGTACGTCCTGCCCTGATGATAGGTATCGGTCGCAATCGCGTCCGCCTTGAACCCGCGCAGGAACAGATAATCGATCCGCCGGTCGGGCGTGCCGGTGAAGTCGTGGAAGGTCATCTCCGGCCCCTCGCGCCGCGCGGCGGCGGGCCAGGCGTCGGTCAGCGCCGCCGCAAAACGGCGATAGGCCGCCGTGTCGGGCCGCGCGTTCATGTCGCCCGCCACCACGACCGGCAGGCCCTTCGCCAGCGCAGGGAGCCGCGCCAGGATCAGCGCCGCCGCCTTGTCGCGCGCCTCGGCATCCTCGTCGCGGTGCGCCAGATGGGTGTCGAGGAACAGGAAGCGATGCGGCTTCGCCCCCTTCGTCTCGAACACCGCCCAGTTCGCCATGCGCGGCAGGTCGGTGCCCCAGCTCTGGCTGCCGACGACGTCCGGCGTCTCGGACAGCCAGAAGTCGCCATGCTCGACCAGGGTCAGCCGGTCGGGGCGATAGAGAATGCCCATATGCTCATTGGCATGCCCGCCCATCCGGTCACGCCCGAACCAGCGATAGCCGGGGAGCGCACGGGTCAGGTCGTCGCCCTGCCGCTGGAGCAGTTCCTGCGTCCCGATCACATCGGGCGCGGCACGGCGGATCAGTGCCACCATCACCGGCCGCCGCACGGCCCAGCGCGTCGCGCCCTCGTCCGAGGCATAGCGGACATTGAAGGTCATGACCTTGATCGGCCCAGTGAGGGGCTGGGCCATCGCCCCTGCCGCTGCCAGCAACCCCGCCGCTGCCAGAGCCACACCACGAATCGTCCGCCGCACCACCGTCATTTCGATCATCCTTCATAGACTTATGCCAAGGCGCAACGCCGCCCGAGGCCCATGGCTGCGTCGCATGGCAGGCGCGTGACACACTACGTCATCCCACCGGCCAAACCAAAACAGATCCGCTTTCCGATTGAGAGTTATTAGCATTATCGATATTGGCCGCGTCGAAATCGATTGGGGGCCGTATATGTCGAAGGTGATCTGGCGCGCGATGCTGCTGGCCGGGGTGGCGATGAGCCAGGATGCGGCGGCGCAGACGCTGGCCGCCCCGGTCGATGGCGGCAGCGACGCGCAGAAGGATATCGTCGTCACGGCCTTGCGCGATGCCAATGCCAGCATCACCGGCACCGACACGCCCCCCAACCGCTATCCGCAGTCCCTGCGCGTCATCGACCGTGCGATCATCGACCGGACCGGCGCGACGCGGCTGGACGACACGATCGACCTGGCGGGCGGCGTGTCGCGGCAGAACGACTTTGGCGGGCTGTGGGACAAATATGCCATTCGCGGCTTTGCGGGAAACGAGAATAGCGGCCCCGACATCCTCATCAACCGCTTCAGCAGCAATCTGGGCTTCAACGCCCCGGTCGATGTCGCCACGGTCGAGCGCTTCGAGTTCCTGAAGGGCGCCGCCGCCGCGCTGTCGGGCATGGGCGAACCGGGCGGGGCGCTGAACATCGTCACCAAGGCGCCGACGCCCACGCCACGGGGCGAAGCCTCGCTCAGCTATGGCAGCTGGAACCGGGTGCGCGCGACGGGCGATATCAGCGGCCCGGTGACAAGCACCCTGTCCGCGCGACTGATCGGCGTGGCGGAGGAAGGCGACAGCTTCCGCGACCATGTCCACACCGACCGCCTGCTGATCGCACCCTCGGTCTCGTTCACCCCGACGCAGGACCTGCGCTTCCTCTATCAGGGCGAGTTCATGCGCAACCGCGCGCCGATCGATCGCGGCGTGGCGGCGATCAGGGGCGATGCGCGCGCCATGGACCGCGACACCTTTCTGGGCGAGCCCGCCGATGGCCGCATGACCCAGCGCATGCTGTGGCAACAGGGCAGCGTCTTTGCCGCGCTGACCGACCGCATCTCGCTGGAGGCCGGGCTGTCGAGCCGTGACGGCTTCCTGACCGGCTATGCCACGCAAGTCGATTTCGGCGCGCGCGGGGTGCAGGCCGATGGCCGGACGATCGGTCGGTCGCGCCGTTTCCACGATTTCCGCTGGCAGGACCTGACGGCGCGGGCCGAGCTGACCGCCAAGGTCGACTGGCTGGGCCTGTCGCACGACATCCGTGTCGGGGTCGACCGGGTGCGGCATGGCCTGGACTTCCGCATGGACCAGGCGCGCGGGCGACCGGGCGCGCCGATCCTGACCATCGACGCCTTCAACCCCGTCTATGGCCAGCCGCTGCCGGTGCCGACCGCGTTCCAGGACCGTCACCACGCGTTCCGCAGCGAGAGCGTCTATGCGCAGGACCTGATCCGCTTCGGCGACTTCACCGCGCTGATCGGTGCGCGCTGGAACAATTTCCGCGAGACGATGACCAATTATGCGCGCGGCAACCTGGTGCTGAACACGGTCGATCGCGGCATCACCCCGCGCGCGGCGCTGACCTGGGCGGCGAGCCCGCACGTCTCGCTCTTCACGAGCTGGGGCCAGTCGCTGCGGCTCAACCCCTCGGACGGGGTCAGCAGCTTCGATGCCGAGCGCAGCAGCTCGACCGAGGTCGGCGCGAAGTACAGCCTGTTCGGAGGCGCGCTGACCGGCCAGACCGCGCTGTTCACCATGACCAAGCGCAACGTGCTGAACCCCAATGCCATCGACGTCTTCGTCAAGACGCAGATCGGTCGCCAGCGGTCACGGGGCGTCGAGACGGTCGCCGACCTGCATCTGGCCAGCGGCCTGACCGGCACCGCGACCTATAGCTATACCGATGCGACGGTGCGCAACGACAAGAATGCGGCGCTGATCGGCACGATGCTGTCCAATGTGCCCAGGCATCTGGCGGCGCTCGACCTGCATCAGCGGCTGGGCGTGGTGACGCTGGGCGGCGGGGTGACCCATGTGGGTGCGCGCAACGGCGATCCCTTCGCCAGCGGCTATCGCCTGCCCGCCTATACCGTCGTACGGCTGGATGCGAGCTGGGCGGTCAACCCGCGCTTCGACGTGCGGCTCGACCTCGATAACCTGTTCGACACCTATTACATCGCCAGCAGCTATGCCGATGTGTGGACGATGCCCGGCGCGCCGCGCAATGTCCGCGTGACGCTCAGGGGGCGGTTCTGAACCAAATTCCTCCCCTGCAAGGGGAGGTGGCAGTCCGCAGGACTGACGGAGGGGTGTCGCGCCATCGAGAGGGGGGACACCCCTCCACCAGCTTCGCTGGTCCCCCTCCCCTTACAGGGGAGGAAAGTCAGGCGAGCATCGCCCGAAGCGGCTCCGTCAAAACTTCCTCCACTCCATCCCCCCTACGCACCACGACCCGCGCCGCCACCTGCATCAGCGCCAGCGCCGACAGGTCGGGGAACAGCACCATCACCGCCGTCGCCAGCGCGTCCGCCAGCATCGCGGTTTCGGCGACGACATGGACGGCGATCACCTCGTTGGTCGGCGGATGGCCGATGCGCGGATCGAGGCCGTGCTCGCCCTTGCGATAGGTCCCGCTGCCCGCCACTGCCATCTGGTGCAGCGCCACCCGCATCGGCGGCAGATCGACGCCCGGCGGCGTTTCCAGATCGACCCACCAGGGATCGCCATCGGGCCGTGTGCCGCGCCCGACCAGTTCGCCGCCCACCTCGACCAGGCAATGCCGAAAGCCCCGAGCCGCCAGTGTGTCGGCGACCGCATCGGCGGCATAGCCCTTGGCGATGCCCGACAGGTCGAGCGCGATGCCGCCCGGCTGCCACAGCGTCGCCCCTTCGGCATTCCAGCGCAGGTGCCGCCAGCCGCTCACGGACCGGGCCTGCTCGATCGCCGCCGCATCGGGCACGGGCTGCGGCCCCTTCGGCCCATGGCCCCAGAGATCGACCAGATGCCCGATCGCCGGATCGAACGCGCCGTCGCTCAGCGCTGCGACGCGCAGGGCCGTGTCGATCACCGCTGCGAAATCGGGCGGCAGCGCGCTCCAGCTGCCGGGTGCCGAACGGTTGAATCGCACCAGCTCCGAGTCGGTCGCCCAGTGGCTCATCTGCGCGACCAGATCGTCCAGTCGCGCCTGCACCGCCACACCCACACCTTGCGCGCCGGGCACGTCGCGGGTGGCGTAGAGCACCCGCCACATCGTCCCCATCGTCTCGCCGCCCAATGTGACGACCGCCGCCGGATCGCCGTTCGCCACGGCAGCCGGGTCGATCCGGGGCGGCAGGACGATCCTCACGGAGTCATGACTTCCAATGTGGTGGTGTAGCTCATCCGCCGCTGTTTCGCGCGCGGGGCGGTGGCCTTGTCGTCGGTCAGCGTGGCGTTCAGCCAGTACATGCCCGCCGCGGGCCAGGCATAGCTCAGCACGCCTTGCGCATCGGTCGTCACCTCCTTGGCGCCCTCGGCATCGCGGTAGCGCTTGCCGCCAGGGACGATGGTGACCTTCAGGTTGGGCGCGGGCTTGCCGTCGACCAGAAAGCGGAACCTCGCCGTCTCGCCCGCGACCAGCTCGTCCGGGTGGGTGACGGGATCGAGTTCCAGTCCCTTGCCCGTGGGCTTCAGGACGGTGCGCGTCGGCTCGCCCGCCGTGACGAAGATTTCGTTGCGCGCGCTCGTCTCGGTCAGCGTCACGTCGGTCGCATTGGCGGGGATGTCGGCGACGGTCAGCGGCGGCTGGCGCACGCCGTTCGGCCCCGGCGGGCCGCCGCGTCCGCCGACGCGCTTCTCGACACCATCGACCTTGAAGCTGCCCATGATGCCCGACATCTCGCTGCCGATCTTCCAAGTGCCGGGCTTGTCGAGCTGCACGTCGAACACCGAGCGATAGCGCCCGGTCGAACCGTTCTGGAGGCGGCCGGGCGTGCCGTCGGGCTGCCAGACCCTGACCCATTCGATCCGGCCGGGCTGGTGATCGGCATAGAACAGGTCGTTGGACACCGCGCTGTCGACCGTCACCCAGCTATCGGTGCCGGAGAAGATCGTGCCCGAGGGCAGCAGCCACATGCGATGCGCCGAGGCGAGGCCGGGGATCGCCAGCAAGGCGGCGGCGGCGAGCAGCTTCAAACGATGCGTCTTCATAAATCCTCCCCTGTATCAGCGCGCCGAGACGGTCACGGCGCCGAGTTCATGGCTACCGCTTGCCCGCCCATTGGCGTTCGGCACGGTCAGCGGCACCTGCACCAGCTCGCGCCCGCCGGTCTCGCGCGCGGCTTCGACGTTCAGCACATATTGGCCGGGCTTCAGGTCGGCGGGCAGCGGGATCGCATGGGTGCCGGGCGCGCGGGTCGCGCCGCTGATGCCGCTGGCGGGCATCGCCATGCTCCGCCCGCCTTTCCGCCACCAGGCGCGCAGGTCGGACAGCCATTTGGTGCCCGGCTCGCCGCCCGTCTTCTTGACGTCGTACCAGATGGCGAGCGTGCGCGCCGGGCCGCCGGTCGCAGGCTCCAGCCAGACCGCGACATAGGGCTTGTGATATTCGGCGACGTTGAGGCGCGGAATGGTGACGTTCACCGTGGCGGCCCCCGCCGCCCCCGGCAGTGCCACCGCGCCCAGCGCCAGAATAGCGGTCGATCGCATCGCAAGATTCTCCATCAGTGCAGGAAGAAGACGGCGATCGCCGCCGGAAGCAGGAACCCCGCCGCCACCAGCGGCCAGGTCGAGGGCCGGTGCCGCGCATGCATCTGGAGCAGCAGCAGCCCGGTCAGGGTGAAGACGATACAGGCGACCGCAAAGACGTCGATGAACCAGAACCAGGCGGTCCCGCCATTGCGCCCCTTATGCAGGTCGTTGAGATAGGAGACCCAGCCACGATCGGTCCGCTCCGAGGTGATCGCGCCGCTGGTCCGGTCGATGCTGACCCAGGCGTCACCGCCGGGGCGCGGCATGGCGACATAGACTTCGCCGTCCGACCATTCGCCCGGCCGCCCGGCGGGATCGAGATTGACCGCGCGCTCCACGGCTTCCGCCACGCGAGGCGGCAAGGGGGCGTCATTCGTCTTCGGGTTGGCCAGCAACGGGCGCAGGCCGGGGGCGAGCAGCCCGCTCTTCTGCACCGTCTTCGGGCTGGCCGAGATGCTGGCGGCGTGGTTCAGCGTCAGCCCAGTGATCGCGAACAGCATCATGCCGACTAGCGACACGGCCGCGCTGATCCAGTGCCAGGTGTGGAACTGCTTCAACCACCAGCTGCGCCATTTGCGCTTCTTCGGTTTGGGGAGCGTGGTGGCGGTCATGCGTCGGCCCAGCGGCGCAGCAGATTGTGGTACACGCCGGTCAGCTCGACCACCGAGCGATCCCCCTGCCCCTTGTCCGCGCCCACCCGCTGCACCGCGCGGTCCAGGTCGAACAGGATGCGCCGCTCGCCATCGTCACGGACCATCGACTGGACCCACAGGAACGAGGCGACGCGCGTGCCCCGCGTGACCGGCTCGACCCGGTGCAGGCTGGAGGCGGGGTAGAGGACCGCGCTCCCGGCCGACAGCTTCACCCGCTGTTCGCCGTACAGATCCTCGACCACCAGCTCGCCGCCGTCATAGGCGTCCGGATCTTCGAGGAAGAGGGTCAGCGACAGGTCGGAGCGCATCCGGAAGTCGCTGCCCCGCTTCAACCGCACGGCATTGTCGACATGCACGTCGAACGCCTGTCCACCCGCATAACGGTTGAACAGCGGCGGATAGACTTTCAGCGGCAGGGCCGCCGCCACGAACAGCGGCGAACGCCCCAGCGCGTCCAGCACCATCCGCCCCGCCTCGACCGCTGCGCCTGAATCCTCCGGCAACTGCTCGTTGCGCTTGGCGAGCGCCGCCTGCGGGCCGGAGGTGGCGTTGCCGTCCGCCCAAGAGCCGCCGTCGATGACGCGGCGAACCTGGGCGACCCCGGCGGGATCGAGAATATCGGGAAGGACGATCAACATGGACGAAGGCTAGTCCGGTCAGAAGTTGTAGAACAGGCTCAGCGTCGCCTGACGCCGGTCGCCGGGGATCGCCCAGCCGCCGGTGATGTTGCCGGTCGTCGCGTTGATATTGTTGCGCACGCCCGTGACGTATTTCTCGTCGGTGAAGTTCTGGACGTTGAGCTGCATCGTCCAGCGCTGGGCGATGGTATAGGCCAGAAAGGCGCGGTGGATCAGATAATCGTCCACATGGAACTGCACCCGGTTGCCCGCGACCGGGAAGTTGGTCGCGAACGATCCCTGATAGGTCAGGCCATAACCGACCTCCAGGCCGAAGGGCAGCTTGTAGGTGGTGAACAGGCTGCCCGAATGCTCGGGCGTCTGGACCAGCTCGGCACCGGCCTGCGGATCGAGCACACCCGCCGCCTTGTCGCGGTTCGAGATGCTCTGCAGCACCTTGCCGTCGAGATAGGTATAGTTGGCGAAGATCGTCCAGGCCGGGGTGATCGATCCCGACGCGCCCAGCGCGATGCCGTCCACCCGGCTGCGCCCGTCCAGCACCTGCAACCCCACCGGCAGCGCCGGATCGTTGGAGGGCACGCGGTAATTGGTCCGCTCGTTACGGAAGACGGCGGCGGTCAGCTCCAGCCGACGGCCGAACAGCCCGGCCTTCACCCCCGCCTCATAGTTCTTCGCGGTTTCCGGCGCCACGGCGCAGGGGTCCGCGGCGGTCGCGGTCGACGGCACGCCGCAACCCAGCCGGACGGTCGTCGAGGACGGCGTCTTCGCGTTGCCATAGCCCGCATAGACGCTGACATTCTCGACCGGGTGGAACACCGCGCCCGCCCGCCACGAGAACAGCTTTTCGCGGCTGACCTGCGGCTGATAGGCGAGCTGACCGGCATTGGCCGCCGCCAGCGGCAGGGCGCGGAAACTCGCTTCCTGATATTCCCAGCGCACCCCGCCGTTCAGCTCGAAGAAGCGGTTCAACGCCAGCGTGTCGAAGGCATAGACGGCCAGGTTGCGCGTCTCGCTGCGTGACTGGCCGGTGGCGACGAAGTTGATCGGCCCGGCATAATTGGTGTTCGGATTGGCGATGGTGATGGGGGGCAGCGTCACCGCGCTGCCGTCTGCGTTGCGCAGCAGCGAGCCTTGCGTGATCCGGTAATTCTCGATTCCGCCCGAGAGGCCGATGTTCAGGACATTGTGGAGGCCGCCCTTGTCGCCTGCCTCATGGCGCAGGTCGATCTGGTTCATCAGCATCTGGTTCTGCTGATCGCGCACCAGCCCGCGCGGGCCGGAGGGCAGGTAGAAACCGGCGGGCAGATTGGCGGGGCACGCCGCGCCGATCGTCGCGCCCGGCGTCGCCGTCACCGGCTGGCGGTTGGTCGCGGCCAGGCAGAAGGTCCCCTGCGGCGCGGAGGTGACGCTATACTGCGTCACCTGCTGCCAGCGGGTCAGGTTACGGACGCTCATATGCTCGTCGATCTGGTGGCGGAAGGTCGCGGTGAAGCGGTCGACATTGCTGTTCTGCCGGTCGAGATTGGCGATGCCGAAATAGCTGGAGCGCTTGGCCCCCGGCACGAAGCCGTCGACCAGGCCATTGTCGAACCAGGGAATGCCATAGACCGGCGTGTTGCGATCCTCCTGATGGACATAGGCGAGCGTCAGGCTGGTCGGCCCGCCGATGCCGATCGTGACCGAGGGCGCGATGCCCCAGCGCTGCATCTTCTCGACATCGCGGCCGGGGACGTCGTTATGGTGGTAGGCCCCGTTCAGCCGCACCGCGACCAGATCCGACACGCGGACATTGCTGTCGATCGCGCCGCGATAATAATTGTCGGTGCCGACCGAGCCCTGCATGATGGTCAGCGTCTCGGGCGTCGGCACCTTGGAGACGAGGTTGATCGTGCCGCCGACCGACCCCGATCCGTTGAAGACACTGTTCGCGCCGTTATAGACCTCGACCTGTTGCAGGTTGAACGGGTCGGTGCGGCTATACTGCGCGCTGTCGCGCACGCCGTCGATGGTGATGTCGTTACTGGCCGAATAGCCGCGCAGGTTGATCGAGTCGCCATAACCGCCGCCGCCCTCGCCCGCGCCGAAGGTGATCCCCGGCAGAGTCTGGAGCACGTCGCGCAGCGTCTGGAGATTCTGTTTACGGATGGTCTGTTCGCTGACCACCGTGATCGTCTGCGGCGTATCGAGCAGCGCGGCGGTGGCCTTCGGGCTTTCCAGGACAGCGGCGCCGGTGCCGCGCTGGCCGGTGACGATCACGTCGCGCCCGCCGGTCGAATCCTGTGTCTTTGCCGCGGCGGCGGGCGGCGTCATGCCCTCGGTGCGGGGGCCGGTCTCTGCGGCGGCGACATGCGGCGCGGTGGCCAGAAAGCCCACGCACGACAATGCGATGAACGAATGCGACATGAATATTTCCCCTTCGAGGGGCTCGGCTATTGCGAAACATTCTCACTGTCAATGCGATTGCTAATGATTATCATGCTGAAATTAAAGGCGGTGGTCGCTACATAGCCGTTCGCTCCCGCCGGATTGGCCCATTGGAACTGCCGGAAATGGACAATGGGCCGCGCCCCTGCACGTCGCCCTCCGCCTTCCCCGAAATGCGGAATCCGATCGTCCCGAAACGAAAATTTTACGACACGAAGCTAGGATTTCCGGGATGAAAGAGCAGCCGACCACGAATCGATACCTCCAGATCGAGAGCCAACAGGTCACGCTCGGCATGTATATCCAGGCGTTGCACTGCTCGTGGATCCACAATCCATTCTGGCGAAAGTCCTTCCTCCTGACCGAGCCGGACGATCTGGAGAAGATCCGCGCATCGGTGCCGTCCGTCACCATCGACCTGACCAAGGGGCGCGGCCCCGTGACGATCGCCGCCGTCGACACCCCCGAATCCTCGCCCGCCCCGGTCGTCGAGGCGATCACCCAGCCGATCGTCACGACCCTGCGTCCGCGCCGCGCCAAGCCCGCGACCGAGGTCGAGCGGGCCAGCGCCGTCTCCGCGCGCGCCGCCGCCGCCGTCGCCCAGCTGTTCGGCGAGGCCCGGCTGGGCCGCACTATCCGCACCCGCGACCTCGTCCCGATCGTCGAGGACATTGCCGAGACGACCGCCAAGTCCGCCGCCGCGATGATCGCGGTCACGCGGCTGAAGGACCGGGACCAGTATATCTATATCCATTCGGTGGCGGTCGGGACCCTGATGATGAACCTCGCGCGTCATCTGGGCCTGAGTGAGGAGGATGTGCATGTCGCCGGCATGGCCGGACTGCTGCACGATATCGGCAAGATGCAGATCGACGCCGATGTCCTCGACAAGCCCGGCCGCCTGACCGCCGAGGAAATGGTGGAAATCCGCCGCCATCCGGGTCTCGGCCATCGGATCCTGGGCGACATGAACGATCTCGACCCGCGCATCCTGGACGTGTGCCGCCATCATCACGAGCGGATGGATGGCGCCGGCTATCCCGACGGCCTGCGCGGCGACGAGATCAGCCAGTTCGTCCGTATCTCGTCCGTCTGCGATGTCTATGATGCCGTGACCTCGATCCGCCCGTACAAGCGGGCCTGGTCGCCGCACGAGGCCCTGGCGCAGATGCTGGAATGGGACGGCCATTTCGACCCCGAGACGCTGCGCGCCTTCATCGCCAATCTGGGGATTCAGCCCTTTGCCGCGCTGGTCCGGCTGCGCTCCAACCGGCTGGGCATCGTGGTGCGCGAAGGGGAATGTCCGACCACGCCGGTCGTGCGCGTCTTCTTCGACATTCCCAGCCATGGGCCAGTCGCGATCGAGGATGTCGCCACCGCACACGACCCGATCCTGCGCGCCGAACGCGGCGATTACTGGTTCGGCGAACGCTGGCCCGCGCTCCAGGCCGAGATCCTGGCGGAACCCACCTTCCCCGAAACCCCGCTGAGCCGCGCGGTCGGCGGGCGATAGATCCGCCGGATAGTCCCGATGCCTCGGCGACCAGAATCGGTCGCCCTTCACGGCGCGTGCCCCTCTTCTCTGCAAGGCGCGGGAAGAGCAGGTGTCCGCGAACGTCGCCCCCCAAGCCCCCGCCGCACAGCGCGATGGCGGGAGCGCCCGCAATTCTGTATGGCGCGCGGGATGATCCGCCTCAGTGAATTGAAACTGCCTCTCCACCATGCGGACGAGGCGCTGCCCGCCGCCATCTGTCGCCGGTTGCGGGTGACGCCGCGCGAACTGGTGCGCTTCGTCGTCGCCCGGCGCGGGCATGATGCGCGCGACAAGAACAATATCCAGCTCGTCTATTCGGTCGACGTGAACCTGAAGAACGAGGCCGCCGTGCTGGAGCGGTTCCGCCGTGATCGCGATATTCAGAAGACGCCCGACACCCGCTATCACCTTCCCTCCGCGCCGCCGCCCGGCACGAAGCGGCCGGTCGTCATCGGTGCAGGCCCCTGCGGCCTGTTCGCCGCTTTGGTGCTGGCGCAGGCGGGATACCGCCCGATCATCCTGGAGCGCGGCAAGGTGGTGCGCGAGCGGACGCAGGACACCTGGGGCCTGTGGCGGCGCAGCGTGCTCAATCCCGAATCCAACGTCCAGTACGGCGAAGGCGGGGCGGGCACCTTTTCGGACGGCAAGCTCTACAGCCGGATCAAGGATCCCCGCCACCTGAACCGCAAGGTGCTGACCGAGTTCGTCAAGGCGGGCGCGCCGCCTGAAATCCTGACCGAGGCGCATCCCCATATCGGCACCTTCCGCTTGGTCACCATGGTCGAGAGCATGCGCGCGACCATCGAGGAACTGGGCGGCGAATATCGCTTCTCCACCCGCGTCGACGGGCTGGACGTGGAGACCGACGGCGAGGGCCAGCGCCGGGTGCGCGGGCTGCACCTGAACGGCGGCGGCTATCTGGAGGCGGATCATGTCGTCCTGGCCATCGGCCACAGCGCGCGCGACAGCTTCGCGATGCTCCAGGCGGCGGGCGTGCATGTCGAGGCCAAGCCATTCTCGATCGGCGTGCGCATCGAGCATCCGCAAGGGTGGATCGACCGCGCCCGCTTCGGGCATCAGGCGGGCCACCCGATCCTGGGCGCGGCCGAGTACCATATCTCGCACCACTGCCAGAACGGGCGCACGGTCTACAGCTTCTGCATGTGCCCGGGCGGCACGGTGGTCGCCGCGACCAGCGAAGAGGGCCGCGTCGCGACCAACGGCATGAGCCAATATTCGCGCAACGAACGCAACGCCAATTCGGGCTTCGTCGTGGCGATCGACCCGGAGCGCGACTTTCCCGGCGATCCGCTGGCGGGCCTGGCGCTGCAACGCCATTGGGAGGAGCGCGCCTATGTCGCGGGCGGATCGAACTACAAGGCCCCGGCGCAACGGGTCGGCGACTTCCTGGCCAAGCGTCCCTCGACCAGCCTGGGATCGGTCACCCCCTCCTATCGCCCCGGCGTGACGCCGACCGACCTGTCCGAATGCCTGCCCGACTTCGTGGTCGAGGCGATGCGCGAAGCGATTCCGGTCTTCGGAAAGCAGATCGCCGGATACGACCATCCCGACGTGGTGATGACCGGCGTAGAGACGCGCACGTCGTCGCCGGTCCGCTTCACGCGCGGCGAGGACGGGCACAGCCTCAACACCTATGGCCTCTACCCGGCGGGCGAAGGCGCGGGCTATGCGGGCGGTATCCTGTCGGCGGCGGTCGACGGCATCAAGACGGCCGAGGCGGTCGCGCGCAGCATCGGGGCGCTGTGAAGATCTTCTTCGATGGCGGCTGTCGACCCGGCGGGATGGAATATGCCTTGGTGCTGGGCGGGCGCGTTCGGATTGTCCGCGATCTGGGGCCGGGCACCAGCATGACCGCCGAGTGGCTGGCGCTGATCGCCGCCACGCAAAAAGCGCACGAGGCGGGACTCACCGATGCGCTTTTACTCGGCGATGCGGCGGCGGTGGTGGCACAGGCCCTGGGCAAGGTCCGCGTGCCGCCCGCCCACGCCGCGCATTTTGCGGCATGGTCCGCCCTGCCCCGTCCGCCGCGCTTTCGGCTGCGCCACATCAAGCGGACCCAGAATCTCGCCGGGATCGCACTGGGTCGGCTCCATCAAGGCCTCCCTCCCTCATAGTAGAGGAAGAGCTGATCACCGCATCGCAAAGGTCCGCGACAGGCCGTGGTACAGTTTCTCGCGGCACACCAGCTGGCTGACTCCATCGGCGATGAAGGCGGTGGCGAACATGGGCAGCATCAGGCCGCGGCTCGCGGTCGTCTCGGACAGGATGATCACGGCGGTCAGCGGCGCGCGGACCACGCCCGCGAAATAGCCGACCATGCCCAGGATCACGATCGCCGAGGCGGGCGAGTCCGGAAACACCGAGCGCAGCAGATTGCCCAGCCCCGCCCCCACCGACAGCGACGGCGCGAAGATGCCGCCGGGCAGCCCCGCCACCGCGGTCGACAGGGTCGCCAGGAACTTGGCCGGGCCGAACCAGAGCGGCGCATCAACCCCGACGATCATCGCCCGTGCCGCGCCATAGCCGGTGCCCCAGGTCAGGCCGGTGCCGACGCCCAGCCCGGCGACGATGACGCCGCACAACGCGGCGAACAGGATCGGCCGCTGCCTGCTCCACCGGGTCACGCGGTTGGTGCCCGTCGCCATCATCAGCATCAGCCGGGCAAAGCCGCCGCCCGCCAGCCCGCCGACGATCCCGGCGACGGGGGCCGCGACCAGCGCGGTGACGATCGGCATATGGGCGCCGATCAGCCCGAAATAGACATAATCCCCCTGCGCCGACTGGGCGACCATGCCCGCGATCGCGATGGCCGCGATGACCAGCAGCGTGACCTTCTGCTCATAGGCGGAGGCCAGTTCCTCGATCGCGAACAGCAGCCCGGCCAGCGGCGTGTTGAACGCCGCCGCGACGCCCGCCGCACCGCCCGCGATCAGCACCGCACCGCGGAGCGGCACGCCCAATATGCGATGGGTCAGCCCCATGATGGCGGCGGCGATCTGCACCGTCGGCCCCTCGCGCCCGACCGAAGCGCCGCCCAGCACCGCCGCCAGCGTCAGCCCGGCCTTGGCGACCACGGTGCGGATCGACACCAGCCCGCCGGTCGCCCGCTCGGGATCGGCCTGCGCGGCCATCACCTGCGGAATGCCCGACCCGCGCGCGAGCGGCGCGAAGCGGCGCGTGATCCAGACCAGCCCCGCGAACAGCAGCGGCGTCACGACCAGCGGTGCCCAGTGATAGCGATGCGAGAAATGGGTGAAGACCTCGCCCGCCGCATCCGCCGCCTCGGCAAAGACCGTCGCGGCCAGCCCGATCGCGACCGCGCCGATCAGGATCGCCAGCCGGGTGCGGAACTTGACCGATCCCGGCCCCTGCGCCCGCAGCAGCGCACGGTAGCGCGAAGGCGTCCATTTGCGGAACGACGGAAAGGGCGGACTCTGCTCGGCCATGGTCCGCCCTTACACCCTTATCGCTTCGTAAAACCAGCCATAGCGCGCGCCCCTGATCAGGGTAGCGGCGCCATGTCCTTCACCGGTGCCTTACCGGACACCGGCTTGCCCGGCACGACGATGCGACCGATCATCCGCGCGCCCTTTTCATCGCGCTTCAATTCGATATCCACGCTGTCGACCGTCTCGTTCGCCCGCCCGAAATTCCGGAACAGGTGCGCGGTCAGGACGGTCGCGCCGTTCGGATCGATCCGGTCGGGGGCAAAGACATTGGCTTGCGCCGTATAGGTGCCCGGCGGCGCGACGCGGATCATATATTCCTCCGGCCCGTAACCGCGCGTCATGTCGTGCGACAGCCGCCCGCCGATCGCGGTACGGTTATTGTTGTAGATCGCCCGCTCGCGCGTCGGCTCGTCGACCCACAAATCCATGTCCGAGGCATCGGTGGTCCAGTCGATGACCACGCGCACATCGACATCGAGCAGCATGACCAGGCGCGGGTCCATCTCCACCTTGCCGCCCAGCTTGCGCAGGCGCGGCAGCATCGCATTGGCCTCGTTCAGCGCGATCAGGTCGATGCCGTCCCATCGGTCCGCCTGCGGGCTGGTCGCGATGGCATAGAGCAGCGTGATCGCGCGGGTCAGGTCGGCCCTGGCCTGGGCCGGGCGGACGGCCGCGCGGCGGGCGAGGGTCAGCGCGAGCAGACGGCGCGGCTGCGGCCGGTCGGGGTCCAGCGCCGCCTGTCGATCGCGCAGTTCGACCGCGCGGTCCCAGTCGCCGTACCGCTCCAGCCGGTCGGCGACCATGCCCAGCGTCGTGTCGTCGGCGGTCGGCAGGTCCAGCGCCGACAAGACCATTTCGCTGGCCTCCGCCACACGGCCCCGCCGGGCGAGCCAGGCGGCGGTGTCGAGATAGAAGATCGGCAAGGCCCCGTGCCGCGCCTCGGCCTCGCGAAAGCGTTCGGCGAAATCGGCGGGCTTTCCGTCATACAGCTCCAGATAGGGCCGATCGGGCTGCCACGCGTCGATCTGCACCGACGGGACCGCCGGAGCCGTGCGCGACGTGCTTCCCGTCACCACGATATTGCCGGTCGCCTGGCTGACGCGCGGGGCCGGGGGTGCGGCAGGCGCCGGAGGGGCGCCAGGGGCCGACATGACGAATGCTTCCGGCGCTGGCGGTGGAGGGGGCGGTGGAGGTGGAGGAGGAGGCGGAGGCGGAGGCGGAGGCGGCGGCGGCGGCGGCGGCGGGGGAGGAGGCGGCGGCGCGGTCCGGTCGAAACTGTGCGAGGTCGCGATCCGCTTGGGACGCGAAGCCGGGTCGAACTTCGTCTTCCACCAAGCGACCTCGTCCTGCCACGCATTCAGCAACTGATCGAAATGGCGCTGCGCGATGCGGGCGTCATCCGCCTCCATCGCCTTGCGCTGGCGGGCATAATCGTCGCGCCATTCGGCCGGCAGGGTCGCGGGCGGATCGATCTTCGCGTTCAGATAGTCGCCCACGCTCTCCAGCACGAGGAAGGACAGGCTGGGGCTGGCGATGCCATAGCGGCGGCTGAGCGCCACATAGGCGTCGCGCTGCTCGGTCGCGCCCAGCGTCGCCAGCGCATCCTGCGCCAGCAGTGCGCCCGGACCGTCAAAGGCCGGGGCCTCGCCGCCGCCATCGATGGCGCGGACAACCTCCTGCCCCGCGCCCAGCCGGATCTTCACCGGCCCGAAGCCCGGCGCACGGACCAGCACCGCCCAGCGTCCCCCGGCTGCGACAAGCGGCACGAAGGGCAAGGGCCGGTCGTCGCGGTCGGTGACGGCGATCACGCCAGCCGTACCCGCCTGCAACAGCGCCAGCGCCGCCGCCGGATCGTCGCCGAGCGGGATCAGCCGCCCGCCATGGGCGCGCGCCAGATGGCCCAGCCAGGCGCGGTCGTCGCCTCCAGCGCTGCTGACCACATCCAGCGGGCAGCGCGGGGTGATCGCGGCATTGCGGTCGATGGTCGCGCGGCCATCGGTGAAGACCAGGCAGCGGTCGGCCGGACCGCCCAGCGACAGCGGCGCAAAGCTCGTCGCCCCGCGATAGTCGAGCGCCCCCAGCCAGGCGGCGGCTTCCGCAGCGGTCGTGACGCTTCTGGTCTGCGCCCCGCTGCTGTTGAAGGCGACCAGCTCGACCTTGCCGGGGTGCCAGCGGTCGATCGCCGCGCGGACCAGCGCGATCTCCCGCGCCGTATCGGCCTTCAACCGCGAGCGCGAACGATCCCAATAGATGCGCAGATGCGCCGGAGCCGCCGCATTCCCCGCGACGGCGGGCAGGTCGCCGCCCAGTTCCAGATCCCGCTCGCCATTATGATGGATGCTGGCGACCAGATCGGCGGCGCGACCGGGGGCGATGGCCAGCGCGCCCGACAGCGGCTTGTCCTTGCCGCTCACCGCGCCACCCCAGCCCTCCCCATCCGTCGTGATCGCCATTGGCGTCTCGCCCAGCGTCACCAAAGGCCTTGCCGCGGTGCCGCTGCCATGGACGCGGATCGACCAGTCGCCGACCGCGCCGTCGAACCCGAGCGGCAGGCGCCAGCCCCCCGCCCCGACGGGCGATACGAACCGCACCCGGATCGTCCGCCCGCGACCGGGCCAGATCGGATAGACGCGCGTCGAAAAGACATTGTCCGCGCTGACCTCGGCCAGGCCGGGATCGATCCGCTGGCGGACCCGCGCTTCATAGACTGCCTTGGCGCGCGGGCGGTCGACCAGCACGCCGTCGACCATCCGCCCGCCGATATCCAGGGCATAGCCGGTCACGACCGCGCCTTCGGGCAGGGTCAGGCGGAAATCGCCCTCCAACTGCTCCGCCTCGGGGTTGACGAAGGCGGCGGTGATGGTCGTCTCGACGATGCTGCCGCGCTGTTCGACCGCAATGTCCAGACGTCCCAGCGACAGGTTGCGTTCGTGCGCAGCGTCGCGGATGCCCGCCGCATGGGCCTTCAGCATGGGGTTGGCGGTTTGCGCCCACGCCCCCTGCCCCATCACAAGGGCAAGCCCCAGCGCCACGAGTCCCCGCCACCGTGCCAGCATCTTCGCCCCCTCCGATCGCCCGGAGGCTAACCCGCCGCCGGGCACCGGACAAGCTAATCCAGCGAATAGCCGGTCAGCGCGGGCGCGAAGCGGGCATTGTGCAACTGGCGCAACCGCTCGACCTGCGCCAGCGACGCGGTCAGGACCGCAGCGGGGGCCAGCCGGTCCGCCCGGTGGAGCGCGATCAGATCGGCATCGGGCAGCGCCTGCACCGCCGCCTCGTCGATCGTGTAGAGCCCGGCCAGATCATGCGCGCGCCCATCCGGCTGGGACAGCGAAAGGCCAAGCGGGCGGATCAGGCCATGCGCGGCCCAGGCATCGACCAGCGCCTGTGCCCCCTCGACATCCGCCACCAGCCGTTCGAGCGCGCGGGCGATGTCGTGCGACAGCGGCGTCGGTTGCTCCCCCGCGAACAGCGGCGCTCCGGCATCGCCCAGGCTGGGATCGGCCGGATCGACGGCCAGCCCCGCCGCCCCGCGTGCGTCGAGCCGGAACCCGCCCAGCATCACCGCGCGGGGCACATAGGTCGCCTGGAAGCCGCCGCCGAAGACGAACAGATTGGCGGGCTCGACCAGGCTCATCAGCGCGATCAGGTTGAAGCGCCCGGTCTGGCCGTCCTTGGCGAGGCACAGCGGCATGTCGGCCGCCGCGACCGCGATCTCCGACAGGCCGATCCGGGCAAAGCGGCGTGTGCCGCCTGCGGCATGGCGGTCATAGCGCAGCCCGCGATGCGCGGCCGGGGAAAGCGGGGTGATGCCGGTCATACGCGTTGCAGACCATGTTCGCGGATCGCGCGCAACAGGTCGCGGTGGCGCGGCGCGCGGGTGCGCAGATCGTCCCGGGCGCGCGCCATCCGCGTCACGAAACGCTGCGCCAGCGCCGTGTCGGGGGCGGCCGGGTCGATCCGCGGCTGGCGGCTGGCGAAACCCATGCCGTGCAGGACGTACTGATAGCTGGGCCAGGAAAACACCTCGCGGGCGTGGGTGAAATCCTGCGGGCCGGGCGAGTGGTGCCGCCACAGCTCCAGTTGCTCGGCGAGACCGTCGGGGATGGAGGACGCCGCGACATTGTCGCGCCAGAAATCCGTGTCAGTGCGCCGGGTCAGGACATAATGCAGCTTCAGGAACTCGATGATCCGCATCCAGTGATGGGTGAAGGTCGCATTGAACTGGCGCGCCATCACGTCCATCGCGGCGCGGGTGCGCGGCAGGCGGTCGGCGATCGCGTCCATCGATGCCTCGATCAGCATCAGCGCGGAGGCCTCCAGCGGCTCGATGAACCCGGCGGACAGGCCGACCGCGACGCAGTTATTCTGCCAGAAACGCGTCCGGTGCCCGGCATCGATGGTGATCCGGCGCACGTTCAGCCCTTCGGCGGCGGGACCGACATAGCGACGCAGCGCCGCCTCGGCCGCATCGTCGCTGCTATGGGCGCTGCTATAGACATGGCCGACACCGCGCCGGGTCCACAGCCCGATATCCCAGATCCAGCCCGATCCTTGCGCGGTCGACACCGTATGACAGGTGATCGGCGCGTCTTCGTCCTCATAGGGCACCTGAAGCGCCATCGCCCGGTCGGCGAACAGCACGTCGCCGCAACGCCGGAACGGCACCTGGTACACCCCGCCGATCAGCCGCGCGGCAAAGCCGGTGCAGTCGACGAACAGGTCACCCGGCACGATCCGCCCATCGGCCAGTTCCAGATGCACGATATCGCCATGGTCGCTCATTTCCGGGCGCACCACGTCGCCCAGCACATGGTCGATGCCCAGCGTGCCGACGCCATGTTCGCGCAGCAGCGTGGCGAACTTTCCCGCGTCCAGATGATAGGCGTAATTCGCATGACCCGCATATTCGGGCATCACGATCGTCTTGGGTCCCAGACCCGCGTCGCACAACATCGCCTGATAATCGACCCAGTCGGCGAAGCTGGCCGTCTCCGCCGCCCCGTGCAGCCAGTGCGGCGCCAGATCGATCTCGGTCGCGCCCGCAGGCGGGTTGAGCGGATGGTAATAGCCATCGTCCGCCGTCCCGTCGGTCCAGCCGACGAAGCGCGCGCCCTGTTTGAACGCGGCGTCGCAGGACCGGATGAAGTCGGTTTCGGTGATGCCGATCCTGGCCAGCGTGTTGCGCATCGTCGGCCAGGTCCCCTCGCCCACCCCGACCGTCGGCACATGGCGCGACTCGACCAGCGTGACCTGCACTCCGCTTCCGATCCGGCGGGCCTGCGCCGCCAGTCGACAGGCCGCGATCCAGCCTGCCGATCCGCCGCCGACCACGACGACCCGCCGAACTTCCGTCTCGACCACCTGCACCTCTCCCGCTGCGCTTCTGGCCTTTTATACCGAAACTTCCGGCGCCTAGAAGAACCGGCGCCCTTGTACTTGTCAGACATAGCTTCTAACAAGAGCGACATAGATGCTCGCCAAGAAGCATCGGACATCGGTTTCATAGGGGAGAGCCATGCTGAAGAAAGCCCGGAATCCAAAGACCAGCGCCCGCTATGCCGCCCAGGGGCTGGCCAGCGCACTTGTCGCACTTATCGCGGCCACACCGGCCCTGGCGCAGAACCAGACGCCACCGGCGGACCAGACCGCCACCCTGCCCAGCCAGAGCGAAGCCGACGGCACCTCCGCCGACATCGTCGTCACCGGCATCCGCCGCAGCATCGAGTCGGCCGCCGCGATCAAGCGCGACGCCGCCGGGATCCTCGACGCGATCTCGTCCGAGGATCTGGGCAAGTTCCCCGACGCCAATGTCGCCGAGTCGCTCCAACGTATTCCCGGCGTCGCCATCGACCGCAGCAATGGCGAAGGCGCATCGGTCAGCGTGCGCGGCCTGGGTCCCGCCTTCAACACGGTGCTGTTCAACGGGCGCAGCTTCGCCTCGGACAATTACAACCGCGCCTTCTCGTTCGACCTGATCCCGGCCGAACTCATCAGTGGTGCGCAGGTCTACAAGAGTTCGCAGGCCTCGCTCCAGGGCGGCGGCATCGGCGCGACGATCAACGTCCAGACGCCGCGCCCGCTCGCGCTCAAGGAGTTCAAGGGCGTCTTCACCGCCAAGGCGCTGTACGAGGGCAACAGCAAGAAGGTCACGCCGCAGCTGTTCGGCCTGCTCAGCGACACCTTCGCCGATGGCAAGCTCGGCCTGCTCGCCTCGCTGTCGTACCAGAAGCGTATCGCCTCGATCCGCGCGATCAGCACCGACGGCTATATCCCCGGCACCTCGGTCGGGCCGAACAACGCGCCGCTCTACACCAATGTCTACGCGCCGCGTAACCAGGACGTGAACGAGACGCGCGACGACCGTACCCGCCTGGGCGCGACGCTGGTCGCGCAATATGCGCCGACCGACGAGCTGACCTTCACCGTCGACGGCCTCTACAATCGCTTCAAGAGCGACACGACCACGCGCGGCCTGGGCAGCTGGTTCGAGCCGACCAGCTATACCGCGGCGGGCATCGATTCGAACCGCACCGTCACCTCGCTGACCACCAACGGCAATGCCGACTTCATCGCCTCGGGCGGGGTGCGCGAGACGACGACCTATGAGGCCGGGTTCAACGCCGAATGGCGACCGGCCGACAATGTCCGCATGGTCTTCGACGCCACCTATTCGCAGGCCAAGAATGCGGGCGGCGGCAAATCCTATTTCACCGTCATCGGCGTGCCGACGCAATATTCCTTCACCGCCGCGCAAGGGAACGGCATCCCCTCGACCTCGGGTTATGCGAACGGCGTGCTGACCAACCCGGCGCTGGGCCGCACCCATATCGCCGGGCGCAGCGGCAACGACGTGACCGAGAAGGTCCAGGAATATCGCTGGAACACCGAATGGAAGCCGGGCTGGGACATCGTCACGGCGCTGCGTTTCGGCCTGACCGGCACGTCGCGCGACAAGCGCAACGTGCCCTTCTCGTCCGACCCCAATATCGGCTGCCTCTATTGCGGTTATCCGACGCTGGCCGATCCGTCGCTGCTCTCGCCCTTCACCCTCGGGTCGCTGGGGCAGAAGGGCGGCAGCGTGCCGACCACCTTCCTGACCTATAACCCGCAGGCCTATTTCAACTATCTGACCAGCACCGCCGCCACGACCGCGCTCGACCTGGCGCGCGGCCAGCCGGTGGGCACCACGGCGGCGATCTTCGCGCGCACCAACGGCTATGCCGTGACCGAGCAGCCCTCGGCCCGGGTCCGCGAAAAGGTCTTCGCCAGCTATGCCGATATGGATCTGGAGGGCACGGTTGCGGGCCTGCCCTGGTTCATCAATGTCGGCGGGCGGTATGAATATACCGAGCTGGTCTCGGCCGGTCAGCAATTGCAACTGACCGACCTGCTGCCGGTGCCGGGCGATCCGACCACCTATACCGGCGTCTTCGCCAACAACCGTGCGGCGGTGTCGGTCAACCGGCGTTCGTCCTACAGCAACTTCCTGCCCAATCTGAACGCCAAGCTGAACCTGACGCCCAAGTTGCAGGCACGCTTCGCCGCCTACAAGACGCTGACCCGCCCCGCCATCGGCGACCTGGCGCCCAGCCTGGACATCGGCACGCTGCGCCCCGCCACGCTGACCGCCAGCGGCGGCAATCCGGCGCTGAAACCCTATCGTGCGACCAATTTCGACCTGTCGCTCGAATGGTATCCGACGCCCACCACCACCCTGTCGGCGGCGGTGTTCCACAAGACGGTCGACGACTTCATCGTCCAGACCTTTGGCGAGGAACTGTTCACCATCGCCAATGCGGGCAACTTGCCGGTCGGTGGGCTGATCGTCGGGCAGAACACCGCGAAGTTCAGCGTCCGACGTCCGCGCAACGCGGAATCGCTGAAGATCAAGGGGCTGGAGCTGAACCTGGTCCACACGCTCGACTGGCTGCCCGGCGTGCTGAGCGGCTTCGGCGTGCAGGCCAACGCGACCTTCGTGACCACCAATCGCGAGTTCGACGTCAGCCAGGTCGGCCAGTCCTTCGCGGCGGAGGGCATCGGCAATTCGCAGAACGCGACGATCTTCTACGAAAAGTTCGGCGTGTCGGCGCGTATCGCGTACAATCGGCGTGAGCGCTTCCTGCAACAGCTGGCGGGCGGTCCGGGCAACGAGCCGGTGTTCGTGCGCGATTACGGCCAGTTCGACGGCAGCGTGGCGGTGAACATCACCCCCTTCGCCCAGGTGTTCGTCGAGGGTACGAACCTGTTCAACGCCAAATACTTCGCCACCGGCCGGTTCGACAACCAGCTGCTGCGCTACCAGAATTTCGGGCCGCGCTATGACGCGGGCGTGCGCTTCTCGTTCTGATGCGCGGGCGGTGCGGGAGGGTTTCGACGCTCCCGCACCGAACCTTTATTTTGTCCTTTCTTCATGCATTTGAATACGCCACCGTCCTGACACCAGGGATAGGACGGAAGGGGAATGCATGACCGATCTGACGCGACGCGGCGTATTGGAAGCGGGTGCGTTCGCCATGGCGGCGAGCGGGATCGGCACCCTGCCCCTGCGGGCGCAGCCGGTTGCGGCCGATGATTCCCACCGGCTGTGGTTCGATGCGCCCGCGACCCGCTGGGTCGATGGATTGCCGGTCGGCAACGGGCGGCTGGGCGCGATGGTGCGCGGCGGCCCCGCGCGCGAGATCATATCCCTGAACGAGGACAGCCTGTGGTCCGGCTATCCGGGCAGCGACGCCCGGCCGGATGCGCAAGGGTCGCTGGTGGAGGTGCGGCAGGCCGCACTGGCGGGCGATTATCACGCCGCCGACATGCGGGCGAAGAAGCTGCAAGGCGCCTATTCCAACAGCTATGCGCCGATCGGCGATCTGGTGATCGCGCTGCCCCAGGACGGCGCGACGCCCGACGACTATCGCCGGGCGCTCGACCTGGATCAGGCGGTGGTCGACATCGCCTATACCGCGGGGCGGACGCGCTACCGACGCGAGGTGTTCGTGTCCCACCCGGCGCAGCTGGTGGTGGTGCGGATGACGGCGGAAGGCGGGGCGATCGACGCGGACGTCTCGCTGGCGACGCTGCTGAAGGGATCGGTGCGGGCGGAGGGCAACCGGCTGATCCTGCACGGCAAGGCCCCCTCCTATGCCGCGCCCAATTATCATTCGGTCGCCGATCCGGTCCGCTATGACGATGCCGCCGGACGCGGCATGATGTTCGCCGCCGTCGCCGACGTCATGAACGAGGGCGGGCGCGTCACGGTATCGGGCGACCGGATCGTGGTTCGCGGCGCCCGGAGCGTCGAGATCCGCCTCAACGCCGCCACCGGCTTTCGCGGCTTCGACCAGTCGCCAGACCTGCCGATCGAGGCGATCGAGGCCAAGGCGGTGGCGGCGCTGTCGGCGGCGCGAGGAACCGATTATGCGACATTGCGGGCGGCGCATGTCGCCGATCATCGGACCCTCTATCGCCGGGCCGGATTGCAGCTGGCGGGCGGCGCGGCGGGCTCGACGGCGGAGCGCCGCGCGGGCAATGCGCGGGCGAGCGATCCGGGGCTGGCCGCATTGCTGTTCCATTTCGGCCGCTATCTGCTGATCGCCAGCTCACGCGCCGGGACCCAGCCCGCCAACCTCCAGGGCATCTGGAATGCCGAGGTGCGGCCGCCCTGGAGCAGCAACCACACCACCAACATCAACACCGAGATGAACTACTGGCCCGCCGAAGTCGCCAATCTCGACGATTGCCACACCCCGCTGTTCGACTGGCTGGAGCGGGTGGCGGTGCGCGGGGCACGGGTCGCGCAAAGCTATTACGGGATGCCCGGCTGGTGCCTGCACCATAATAGCGACATCTGGGCGATGGCCAATCCGGTCGGCGAAGGCAGCGCCGCGCCGATCTGGGCCAACTGGCCGATGGGCGGGCCGTGGCTGATGCAGCATCTGTGGCAGCATTATGCGTTCGGCGGCGACCGGGCGTTCCTGCGCGACCGGGCCTGGCCGCTGATGCGCGGCGCGGCCGAGTTCTGCGCGGCGTGGCTGGTGGCGAACGGCACGGACGGGCGACTGACCACCGCGCCCTCCATCTCGCCCGAGAACGAGTTCCTCGCGCCCGACGGCAAGCCCGCCTCGATCAGCACGGGCTGCACCATGGACCTGGCGCTGATCCGCGAGCTGTTCGCCAACTGCATCGCCGCCAGCGCCCTGCTGAAGACCGATACGGCCTTCGCGACCAAGCTGCGCGGGCTGGTCGAGCGGCTGGAGCCGTATCGGATCGGCCGCCACGGCCAGTTGCAGGAATGGTCACGCGACTTTGCCGAGGCGGAGCCGGGCCATCGCCATATCTCGCACCTCTATCCGCTCTATCCCGGCGACGAGTTCACGCCCCGCCGCACGCCCGAATGGGCCAGGGCGGCGGCGACATCGATGCAGCGGCGCGAGGACAATGGCGGGGCGCAGACCGGATGGAGCCGCGCCTGGGCGACCTGCATCTGGGCGCGGATGGGCGATGCCGCGCGTTCCGGCCGTTCGATCGACGCCTTCTTCAAAGGCAGCACGCTCGACAATCTGTTCGACACGCATCCGTCGAACAACGGGCCGATCTTCCAGATCGACGGCAATTTCGGGATCACCGCCGCCATTGCCGAGATGCTGCTGCAAAGCCATGACGGCGCGATCGCCCTGTTGCCCGCCCTGCCCCCGGCATGGCGCGACGGCCGCGTCCACGGCCTGCGCGCACGCGGCGGCGTGACCGTCGATCAGCGCTGGGCGGCGGGACAGCTGGAACAGGCCGAGTTGCTGTCGGCGCTGGGCGGTGACCTGGTTGTCCGACTGCCCGCCGGTCGCCGGATCCGCGCGGCCATGCGGGGCGGCCGGGCGGTGGCGATCCGTGCGACCGGGGACGCCATGCGCATCGCCACCCGCGCGGGGGACCGGATCACCTTGACCATCGGCGCCGCCTGAGCGCGGCGCCTGCTGGCGGCGGAACGGCCAGCGATCGCCGTCGAGCCGTTCGCCGCCATGGCCTGCGTCACCCCGTCCAAGGCGTCGCCGCCGGTCCCCTTTTCACCCCTTGCAGGGATGGTTGCGAACAGCCCGAGACAGGTGTTCCGCTCGGCTCCGCCCTCAGGGCATCGGCGTGATGGCGATCCGGTCGATATTGGGCGCATAGGCCGAGCGGAGCTGGACGCTTGGCCAGATCTGCGACGCATAGGTGCGCCCGTCCCAATTGGGCTGTTCCTCGCCCGCGATGCGGATGGTGTTGGCGCCCGCCTTCAGCGCCACCGGCACGGTCATCTCCCACCAGTTGTTGGCATTGAAGCTGTGCGGCGCGCTGACCAGCATCGGCTTTCCGCCATTGATCGCGATGCGTGCGATCCGGGCGAGCGGATCGGGATTGTAATGCGTCGCCTTGGCCTGTTCCTCGTTCGAGAAGCGCAGGGTCAGGGCATAGGTGCCTGCGCGCGGCGCCATGACCCTGGGGAAGGTCAGCGTGTTGCCATTGCCCGGCGCGCCGCCGATGGCGAACACCGCCCGGCCGCCGCTGGCCCGCGAGGCCGCGCCGATCCGCGCGGTCCCGGCGACCTGCGCGTCCTCCGCCTCATAGACATGCGGTGCGGGGCCGTTCTCGGGCGTCACCGACAGGCCGCGAACGGCCGACGATCCCGTGGGGGTCAGCACCACCTTGTTGATCCCGCCGAGCAGGAAGGCGCGGCCCTTCGTCTCGCGGCCATTGACCACCATGCGCACCGCGCCGCCGCCGGTTTCGGGGCTCAGGCGCGCCAGTCCGTCCTTCGCGGCATAGACCCAGAAGGTCGCGCTGCCGCCCTTCACCACCGCGTCGGCCACATCGTAGTGCGCTCGGCCAGCGGCGGGATCGGCGGCGGTCAGGGTGATCCGGTCGACCATCGCATTGCCCAGCGTCCGCCCTTTGCCGTCCAGGCTGCGGGTCGCCAGCGTCAGGACATGGCGGCCGCGTGTCAGGTCGACGACCGTATCGGCATGGTCGAGCACGGCGGGCTTGTAGCCCAGAGGCAGGAACAGCTCGCCTGCCGCCTTGCCGTCGATCCGTAGGAAGACATTGGTCGCCCCCTGCGGCTCGACCAGCGGGTCCTTGTTGAAGCTGTTGGCGAGCACGCTCAGGTCATAGCGGCCATCGCGCGGCACGTCGACCGCGAAGTCCAGCGCGGCATCGGCCCCGGTCCTGAACCCGTCGACCAGATAGCCGTTCGAGACATGGAAGCGATCGACATGATCGGGCGAGCCCTCCGGCCCGCGCACGGCGAGCCCCTGCCCCTGACGGGTCGCCTTCTCCGCTTCGTAATCCTGCCGCCAGCGGGGCGCGACGGCGGCGGGACGCACCCCCCGCCCGGGGGAGAGGACCAGTTCATAGGCGGCTTCCTCGCGCAGGGCGGGCCAGCCGTCGCGGCCGAAGGTCAGGTCGACCTGCCCGTCCTTCACCGGCACCACGCGGTCGCCGACCACCGCCGGCGGCGGCGAGTCGCCCAGCTGGCCGGTCCAGTCGATCTCGCGCACGCGGACGCGCACCGTCTCGCCGAAGCTGGCGGGCACATGGGTCAACGCGACGGTGGCATCCCCCGACTTGCCGCCGAACAGCAGCCGCATCTGCTGCCGCACCGGGTCGAGCGTCGCCACGCCCTGCAGCGTATAGCTCTGGTCGGGATGCGGCGGGGTGACGGCCAGGGTGTGGCCGCCCATCGTCGCATAGGCGTTCAGCAGCCACCATTGCCCATTGCCGCGATTGGCCTGGACGGCGGAGTCGCTGAGATTGCCGTCGATATTCCAATAGGCGATATCGGCATCGACCTTGGAATCCTCGATCGCCGCGACCCACTGCACCATCTGGCCGGGGACCGAGGTGTGGTAGTTATAGGCATATTCGTTGATGTTCACCGGCAGATGGCGGCCCTGCCATTTCGTGCCCTTGAACAGCCGGTCCTCCCATTCGCGGTATCTGCGCACGCTGGTCCGCACCACCGCCGGGTTGCTGAGTTCGTGCCACGTCACCACGTCGGGCATGGTGTCGGCGGCGATGGCGTGGCGCAGGAAGCCCTCCACCTCGGGATAGAGGACGCTGGTGTTCGGCCCCGCGATCCGCGCGCCGGGCAGTTCCTGGCGGATCATCCGCACCGCCCGGTCCCAGGCGTCGTTGAACGCGGTCGGATCCTTCTGCCACCGCACATTGTTGCAGCTCTTCGGCCCTTCGGCGAACATGTTGCCATCGGGTTCGTTGAAAGGGACGAAGACGATCCGGTCGCGGTATCGCGGCGCCATGCCCTTCACCTGACGCACCTGGGCGCGCAGCTTTTCGATATAGTTCGCCACCGATTGCGCGCAGTCCCCGGTCTTCCAGTCATAGGGGAATTCGCGGTTGATGTCGGTCATGTAGATATAGGTGTCGCCGCCCGACGCATCGGTGAGCAGCGTCGAGATCTCCAGCGCGTCGGCGCCGGGATGCTGCGGCCCGTCCTGCGCCTTGGTCGAGACGGTGCGAAGCCCGATGCCCTCGACCAGATTGGGATGCGGCAGCCGTGCGTCATAGAGGCCGTAGAGCGTGCCCGACGCGCCGCCATGGAAGGCCCCCGTGTCGCTGGCGAGGTCGACCGTCATCCGCTCCTGCGCAAGCGCGGGCATGGCGACCGAGCCGAGCAGCGCGGCGAGAAGGATCGGGGCGAAACGAAGGGGCTTGGTCTGTGTCTGGGCCATGAGGGGTTCCGGGATAAGAGTCATGCGATGCGCGCAGCGGTCATGCGTGCGATGGTGGTGCGGTTGAGGATCAGTCGGGAAATCGCAAAGGCCAGCGCCAGGTGCATCAGGCCGGGAATGATCGTCGAAAGCAGGCGAATGCCGGTCAGCGACAGCGGCGTCTGGTTGCCCGCCCCCGCCTTGTAGGAGACGAGGACCAGCACCAGGCTGATCAGCGCCCCCGCGACCGCCCAGGCCAGCTTCACGAAGAACTGGTTGAAGGCGAAACTCATCCCCGAGGAGCGCATCCCCAGCTTCCATTCGCCATATTGGTCGGCCAGCTGGATCAGGGTGAAGTGCAGCGGCAGGGTGCAGCCCAGCACGATGCAGCACAGCCCGACCAGCACCAGCCACAGGGTCGGATAGTCGCCCGGCACGAAAAAGGCGGCGAAGTGGCCTGCGACCAGGATCAGATTCACCCAGATATAGATGCTGCGCACATCGTAGCGCCGCGTGAACGCCTGCACCACGATCGACCCCAGGAAGCCCCCGGCGGTCGCGGTGCCGAAGAACAGCGCCTGATAGGTCGCGTCGCCCTTCAGCACATAGGTGATGAAATAGAGCGCCGCGCCGCCCTTGGTATTGAAGATCGCGATCAGCAGCAGCGTCATGAGGAAGGTCCAGCGCAGCTGGTCGTTCTTCAGCGTATTGGCGATCGCGACCTTCAGCGGCACGTCGGCGGTATCGGCCGCCACCACCCGCTCGCGCACGAACAGGAAGCAGATCAGGAACATGACGATGGCGGCCGCGCTCAGGATCGCCACCCCGTCGCGATAGCCGCGCGCGATGTCCGCACCGCCCAGCTGGCGGACCAGGATCGGCAGGCCGACCGAGACGCAGAAGGAGGCGATGGCCACCATCGCGAAGCGCACCGACTGGCACGATACGCCCTCCCGCTCGCTGTCGGTCATCCGGGTGATCAGCGCGCAATACGGCACGTTGTTGAGCGAATAGGAGAGCGCGAGCAGGAAATAGGTGATCGCGGCATAGGCGACCTTGCCGTCATAGCTGAAATCGGGCGCCTGAAAGGTCAGGAAGCAGCTGAGGCCCACCGGAATCGCGGTCCAGAGCAAATAGGGGCGGAACCGCCCCCAACGGGTCGTGGTGCGATCGGCCATGATCCCGATCAGCGGGTCGGACACGGCATCGAAGATGCGTAGCGACAGGAACAGCACGCCGACGATGCCCGGCGCCAGTCCGAAGACGTCAGTGTAATAGAAGGTCAGGAAATTGGCGATCAGCCCGGTCACGATGGTGCCGCCCGCATCGCCGAAACCATAGCAGATCTTCTCCACGAACGGGATGCAGGCGACCTGCGTGTCGCCGTGCGTGCGCCCTTCCCCGATCCCGTCCCCGGCCCGTGCCGCTGTCGCCATGCCCCTATCCTCCATTTTTCCGACCCGCCTTGTTGACGGTGACGGTCATTCGTTCGCTTTAAAGACCTTCGCCACGGCGGCCCCGTCGCGGATAAAGACCGGAATCCGCTTGACCGGCGCATGGCAGATCACGTCGCCGCCGCCCTCCACCCGGTCGCCGGTCCAGGCATCGCGCCAGATGCCCTTGGGCAAATAGACGCTGCGCTCGCCGACGCCCGGATCGGTCACGGGCGCGACCAGCAGGTCGGGGCCGAACATATATTGATCGTCCACCGTCCAGGCACGCGCATCGGCCGGATAGTCGTAGAACATCGGCCGCATCAACGGATCGCCCCGCTCATGCGCCGCGCGCATCAGCCCCGCGACATAGGGCCGCAGCCTTTCGCGCAACGCCGCATAACAGCGCAGCACCGCAAAGACCGGCTCGCCGAAGCTCCACAATTCATTGCCCGCCCCGGTGTCGCATTGCGCCACCCCGTCGCGGAACGGCTCGGCGGGCGGCGTCACGGGATCGCGGTGGCCGTGCATCCGCAGGACGGGGGTGAACACCGCCCATTGGAACCAGCGGATCATCAGCTCATGAAAGGCCGGATCGTCGACATGGCCGCCATGGAAGCCGCCGATATCGGTCGTCCACCACGGGATACCCGCCATCCCCATGTTGAGACCGGCGCTCAGCTGGTTGCGCATCGCCTCGAACGAGGAATGGATATCGCCCGACCAGACGAGCGCGCCGTAACGCTGGCTGCCCGCCCAGGCGCAGCGGATCAGGCTGACGATCTCGGTCTCGCCTTCCGCGCTCAGGCCGTCGTAAAAGGCTTGGGCGTAATGGAGGGGATAGGCGTTGCCGACCTCCAGCACGCTGCCGCTGTGATAGCGATAATTGTCGAAATCATAGGCGCTATATTCGGGCTCCGCCTCGTCCAGCCAGAACAGCGCCACGCCCTTGTCGCGGTAATTGCGCTTCGCCCGGTCCCACAGGAAAGCGCGCGCGCCGGGATGGGTGACGTCGATGAAGCGGGTATTGCCCAGAAACTCCTGCTGCACGTCCAGCCCGCGTGCGGAACGCACCAGATAGCCCTTCTCGACCATCTCGGGATAATTTTCCGACCGATGGTCGACCGTCGGCCAGATCGAGACGAGCAACTCGGTGCCCATCGCCTTCAGCTCGGCGGTCATCGCGGCGGGATCGGGCCATTCGCGTTCGTCGAACCGCCAGTCGCCCTGAACCGGCCAGTGGAAGAAGTCGGCGACGATCACCGCCAGCGGGATACCGCGCGCATGATAGTCGCGCGCCACCGCGAGCAGCTCGTCCTGGGTGCGGTAGCGCAGCTTGCTCTGCCACAGCCCCAGCGCATAATCGGGCATCATCGGCACCGTGCCCGTCACCTGCGCATAATTGCGCACGATGTCGGCGGGCGTATCGCCCGCGGTGATCCAGTAATCGATCTCGCGCGCGGCTTCGGCGGTCCAGGTCGCGCCATTGGCGGCGAAATGCACCGCGCCGACCGCGGGCATGTTCCACAACAGGCCATAGCCATGGCTGGACACGACAAAGGGCACGCTCGCCTGCGAGTTGCGCTGCGCCAGTTCCAGCGTGCATCCGGCCAGGTTCAGATTGGGCTGCTGATACTGGCCCATGCCATAGAGCCGCTCGCCGGTCTTTGCCTCGAAGCGGACGGTGATGCGCGCGGTGTCGCCGGTCAGCGGCTTGAACTCGCGCCCCGCCAGCCCCAGCGCGCTGATCGTGCGCACCTCGTCGGTGCCGACCGTCCAGAATTGGCTGATCGTGTCGCGCTGCCGCCACTTTTCCTCCAGCAGCAGCTCCCCGGCCGCATTTAGGAAGCGGACACGGCCTTGCAGGTCGACTTCGGCGGTGATCCGGCCTTGCGTGATCCGCGCGGTCGCGCCGTCACGGGTGACGATCGGATCGGCATCGGCACGGTCGTCCAGCAACGCCCCGGCGCGTGATCCGGCGTCAGGAAAGGGCGATGCGCGCAGCCTCAGACCGTCCGGCCCATGCGCCTCGATCCGCAACCAGACCCCGTTATAGCGCCACGCGATCGCGCGGGCCTCCAGAACAAGCGTGTCCAAAACGACTCGGTCCTCCCACCGCCACTCTTCGATGGCCGTAAACGTTTACGGGTTTTCGGCCGATTGGGCGCGTCTGTCAATGATCTTGTTTGCGATCACCGCGCTCGGGGACTTGTGCGAAACCGTTCGCGCCGCGATCACGGGCGGATGGATATACGCGAACTTGCGCATCACCTGGGGCTGTCGATCGGCACGGTGTCGCGTGCGCTGAACGATCGCAAGGACGTCAGCCCGGCGACCCGCAAGCGGGTGGTCGAGGCGGCGGCGAAGCATGGCTATATCCCCAACCAGTCGGGACGGACGCTGCGCAGCGGGCGGACGGGGACGGTCGGCTTCATGCTGACGCTGGAACATGACAGCGCGATCCATGGCGACCCCTTCTTCATGGCGCTGCTCGAGGGGTTGCAGAACGGCCTGGGCGAACATGATCTCGACCTGGTCGTGCTGCTGGCCCGCAAGGGCGAGGATGCCCTGACCTTCCTGCGCCGCCATGTCTCGCGTGGGACGGTCGATGGCTGGGTGCTGTCGGGGACGCAGCATCACGATCCGCGCATCCCCTTCCTGCTCGACCGCGACATCCCCTTCGTCGCGCTGGGCCGCACCGCGATCGCGCGCGATTATGCCTGGATCGACCTGGATTTCGAGGGCGTCACGGCCGATGCGATGACGCTGCTGACCGAGGCCGGGCACCGCCGCATCGGACTGGTCGCGCCGCCCGCCACGATCAACAACAGCCATATCGTGGTCGAATGCTATCGCGATGCACTGGCGCGCGCGGACATCCCCTATGACCCGATGCTCGTCCATCACGGCGAAACCGACGAGAGCGACGGCGAGGCGACGGCGAGCGAGTTGATGGCACTCCCCGACCGACCGACCGCGCTGCTGCTGATGGGCGAGACCGCGCCCGTCGGGGCCTATCGCGCGCTGCGCCGCCTGGGCCTGGAGCCGGGGCGCGATGTCGCGGTGATCGGCCTGCGCGACAACCCCGCCTGCCGCGCCCTGTCCCCCGACCTGACCTGCTTCTCGCTCGACCTGGGCGATCTGGGGCTGGCGCTGGCGCAAGGCCTTGTCGCGATGCTGCCCGGCCCGTCAAAGGCTGCGGGGCCGTCGGTCCAGACCCTGTGGGACATGACGCTGCGCCCGGGGCAGAGCCACAGGGTCCAGCGTTAAGACAAAATGTCAGGGAAATGGCGGAGCGGGAGGGATTCGAACCCTCGATACGGTTTTGCCGTATACTCACTTTCCAGGCGAGCGCCTTCGACCACTCGGCCACCGCTCCGCATGAGTCCATGCCTGGAAGACGCGGCCCTAATGCGCTTCCTCGCGGCGCGCAAGCGATTGCGTGTGTCGTTGGGCTGAGGCAGTCTGTGCGGCGATGACGATCGCGCTTCTGCTCGCCGCGCTTCTGGCGCAGGCTTCGCCCTCCCCCGCCCCTGCCGCGCAGGCCGGCGATCCGCTGCCCGGCGACTGGATCGCCGTGCCCGATGACGAGTTGCTGGTCTTCACGCTGTCCAATGGACGGACGGTGACGCTGCGGCTGGCATCGGCCCAGGTGCCGGTCCATGTCGCCAATATCCGTGCGCTGGCACGGGCGCATTGGTGGGATGCGGGGACCAGCGTCTATCGCGTGCAGGAGAATTACGTCGCGCAATGGGGCGACGCGACCGAGAAGAAGCCATTGCCGACCGGCATCGTCGCCAATCCTCCGGCCGAATATGTCCGCTCGGGCAACAGCGCGGTGGCGCGGCTGACCAAGTCCGATCCCTATGCCGCCTGGGCGGGCTATAGCCGTGACGGCTGGCCGCTGGCGGGGGATGCGACAGCGGAGTGGATGCCGCATTGCTATGGCATGGTCGGCGTTGCGCGCGACCTGGCGCCCAGCACGGGGTCGGGGGCCGAGCTTTATACGATCATCGGCCATTCGCCGCGCGTGCTGGACCGCAACATCGCGGTGGTCGGCCGGGTGGTCGACGGCATGGATGCGCTCTCCACCCTGCCGCGCGGGACCGGCGACCTGGGTTTCTACACGGATGAGGGGCAGCGGCTGGCGATCGTCTCGGCGCGGCTCGCGAGCGATATCCCCGCCGCCGAGCGGCCGCATTTCCAATATCGCGAGACGGTGTCGCCACGCTTCGCGGCGTGGATCAAGGGACGCGAGAATCGGAAGAACGATTTCTTCACCGTGCCTGCGGGGGGTGTGGATATTTGTGCGGCCCTGCCGCCGGTTCGCAAGACGCCTTGAGTTTGGGGGTGGGGCGTGGCCTTCGACTTCGCTCAGGCTGAACGGAGCGGGTGTTTTAAAGGCAAGGTTCCCAACCCCGTTCAGCCTGAGCGAAGTCGAAGGCCACGGGAAAACGGGGCGGCTGGATACCCGGCCGCCCCGTCCCGGATCACGCCGCCTTCTTCTCCGGTTCGATCCGGTTCTCCACCAGGTGATCCACCACAGCCGGATCGGCGAGCGTCGAGGTGTCCCCCAGCGCATCGACCTGGTTCTCGGCGATCTTGCGCAGGATGCGGCGCATGATCTTGCCCGAGCGGGTCTTGGGCAGGCCCGGCGCGAATTGCAGCGCGTCGGGGGTGGCGATCGGCCCGATCTCGCGGCGGACCCACTGGACCAGCTCGGCGCGCAGGGCCTCGTCCTCCTCGACGCCCGCGTTCAGCGTGACGAAGGCATAGATGCCCTGCCCCTTCACGTCGTGTGGCATGCCCACGACGGCGGCCTCGGCCACCTTGGCGTGCGCGACCAGCGCGGACTCGACTTCCGCCGTGCCCATGCGGTGACCCGAGACGTTGATGACGTCATCGACCCGGCCGGTGATCCAGTAATAGCCGTCCTCGTCGCGGCGGCACCCGTCGCCGGTGAAGTATTTCCCCGGATAGGTGGTGAAATAGGTCTGGAAGAAGCGGTCGTGATCGCCCCAGACGGTGCGCATCTGCCCCGGCCAGCTATCGGCGATGACCAAATTGCCCTCGACCGCGCCGTCCAGCACCTTGCCCTCGGCATCGACGATCTGCGGCAGCACGCCGGGTAGCGGCAGGGTGGCCGAGCCGGGCTTGAGCGCCACGGCGCCCGGAATCGGCGCGATCATGTGGCCGCCGGTCTCGGTCTGCCACCAGGTGTCGACGATCGGGCAGCGCCCCTCGCCCACGACCTTGTAATACCATTCCCAGGCTTCCGGGTTGATCGGCTCGCCGACCGAGCCCAGTACACGCAAGCTGGAGCGGTCTGTCTTCTTCACCCATTCGTCGCCCTCGCGCATCAGCGCGCGCAAGGCGGTCGGCGCGGCATAGAAGGTCGCGACCTTGTATTTGTCGACGATCTGCCAGAAGCGGCTGAAATCGGGGTAGTTGGGCACGCCCTCATACATCAGCGTCGTCGCGCCGTTCGCCAGCGCGCCATAGACGACATAGCTGTGCCCGGTGACCCAGCCCACGTCTGCGGCACACCAGAACACCTCGCCCTCGCGGTAATCGAAGACGTGGCTGTGGGTATAGGACGCCCAGAGCAGATAGCCGCCGCTGGTGTGCAGCACGCCCTTGGGCTTGCCGGTCGAGCCGCTGGTATAAAGGATGAACAGCGGGTCCTCCGCGCCCATCGCCTCGGGCGCGCAATCGGTGGCGGCGGCGTCGACCAGGTCGCCATACCATTGGTCGCGGCCCTCGGTCATCGTCACGTCGACGCCGCTGTGCTTCACCACCACGACATGGTCGACCGTGACGCCGTCATGCTCCAGCGCGGCGTCGACATTGGCCTTCAGCGGCACCCCCTTGCCCCCGCGACAGCCGCCGTCCGCCGTGATGACGATACGCGAATCGCAATCGACGATGCGGTTGGCGAGGCTTTCGGGCGAGAAACCTCCGAATACGATCGAATGGATCGCGCCGATCCGCGCACAGGCCAGCATCGCAAAGGCCGCCTCGGGGATCATCGGCAGATAGAGGGTGACGCGGTCGCCCCGGGCGACGCCCAGGTCCTTCAGCACATTGGCGAGGCGGCAGACCTGCTCATACAGTTCGCGATAGGTGATGCGGCGATCGGTGCCGGGGGCATCGCCTTCCCACAGGATCGCGACCTGATCGGCGCGGGTTTCCAGATGCCGGTCGATACAGTTGGCCGCGACGTTCAGCTGTCCGTCGGCGAACCAGTTGATGCGGAAATCCGCTTCGTCGAAGCTGGTGTCCTTCACGCTGGTGAACGGCGTGATCCAGTCCAGCCGCTGGGCCTGTTCGCGCCAATAGCCGTCCGGATCGGTCTTCGCCGCCTCATAGGCCTGGGCATAGCGTTCCGCATCCATGGACGCGCTATCGGCCCATTCGGGAACGGGGTGAACATGGGCGCTCATGCCTGTCTCTCCTTTGTCTTTATCGGACCTTTTAGCAGCCCAACATCACTATTGCCTATCGGCTCCGTGACAAAGTGCGTCCTGCGATCGGGCTTGGATGCCCGGCCAAAATGTCGCCGCCATGACGACCGTTCATCATAATGTCGGAGAGGTTGCGACAAGACCAAGGGCGGGCTGCGGACATTTGCATCCATCCAGCGCAAGATACCGTCCACCCCCTCTATTCCTGCCGCCAAAGCAACGCTACAGCGGCAGACATGCCAGGTTTCGAGGGGGACGGACCGAGGATGATCGCGACTGCGCACGACCGTGCCGACATCCCCGCCGGTTTTGCCGCTGTTCTGGCGCGCAGCGGCGAGATGGGTCGGCTGATCGCGGGGCATGACTGGGCCGCAACGCCGCTGGGGCCGATCGCCACCTGGCCGCAGAGCCGGTTGACGGCGATCGCCATCGCGCTCGCCGCCGCGATCCCGATCGCGACCATCTGGGGACCGGAAGGCATCCTGATCTACAATGCGGGCTATGCCGAATTTTCCGGCGACCGGCACCCGGCGATGCTGGGTGTTCCCCTGGTCGAGGCGTGGCCCGAGGCCGCGACGTTCAATACCCAGGTCATTGCCGAGGGGCTGGCGGGCCGCACGCTGGCCTATCGCGACCAGGCGCTGATGCTGAATCGCAATGGGCGGTCCGAGCAGCATTGGCTCGACCTCGACTATACCCCCATCGCGGACGAAAGCGGGCGCCCGGCAGGCATCCTGGCGACCGTGATCGACAGCAGCGCGCGGATGCGCGACCGGCAGGACCGCGAAACCGCGCTGTCCGCCGCCCGCGAGAGCGAGGCGCGGTTCCGCAACGTCGCCGATCATGCGCCGATCGTCATCTGGGTGACCGATACCGACGGCCATTGCACCTATATCAACCGTGCCTGGCAGGTGCAGACCGGGCAGGACGTCGCGCAGGGCCTGCGTTTCGGCTGGGCGGAGATGCTCCACCCCGACGATCGCCCGATCGCGGAGCGGGCGTTTCGCGAGGCGATGGTCGCGCCGCGCGCCTTCCAGACCGAATATCGGCTGGCGCAGGTGCAGGGAGGCTATCACTGGGTGATGGCCTCCGCCGTTCCGCGCTTCGACGATGACGGCGTCTTTCTGGGGATGATCGGATCGGTCGTCGATATCGACGAGCGCCGCCGGGCCGAGGTGACGCTGCGCGACGTCAATGCGGTGCTGGAGCGCCGGGTGATGGAGGCGCTGGCCGAGCGCAAGCTGTTCGCCGATATCATCGATTCGACCGGCACGCTGGTCCAGGTGCTGGGCTTCGACCATCGCTATCTGGCGATCAACCGCGCCGCCGCCGAGGATTTCGAGCGCATCTTCGGCGCGCGCCCGCAGATCGGCCAGCACAAGGCCGAGGCGATGGCCGACCGGCCGGAGATCCTGTCGGTCATGCGCGACTATTGGACGCGCGCGCTGGCGGGCGAGGAGTTTTCGGTCATCCAGGCGCTCGAAGACCTGGCGGGGGAGCGGCGCCATTACGAACTGCGCTTCAGCCCGCTGGTTTCCGCCGAGGGCACGCCGATCGGCGCCTATCAGTTCGCGACCGATGTGTCCGAACGGCTGGCGCAGCAGGAACGGCTGCACGACATGGAGGCGCAGTTGCGCCAGAGCCAGAAGATGGAGGCGGTCGGCCAGCTGACCGGCGGCATCGCGCACGACTTCAACAATCTGCTCCAGGTCGTGGTCGGCAATCTGGAGATGCTCGACCGTTTCCTGCCGGAGGGCGAGCATCCGCGCGCCAGGCGGTCGGCGACCAATGCGATGACGGGCGCGCGGCGGGCCGCCACCCTGACCCAGCGGCTGCTCGCCTTTTCGCGGCGGCAACCGCTGGCCCCGCAATCGGTCGATGCGCGGCGGCTGGTCGACGGGCTGTCCGACCTGCTGACCCGGACCCTGGGCGAGCAGGTGCGCCTGTCCGTCGAATCCGCCTCCGACCTGTGGGTGACGGAGGCCGATCCCAACCAGCTGGAAAGCGCGATCCTGAACCTGGCGGTCAATGCGCGCGACGCGATGCCGCATGGCGGCACCCTGTCGATCACGATGCGCAACGCGACGCTGGACGGGCTGGCGACGATGGCGGCGGGGCCGGTGCCCTATCCCACCGATCCGGGCGATTATGTCGCCATCGACGTCAGCGACACCGGCACCGGCATGGACCGCGCGACGCTGGGCCGGGTGTTCGAGCCGTTCTTCACCACCAAGGAGGTGGGCAAGGGCACCGGGCTGGGCCTGTCGATGGTCTATGGTTTCGCCAAGCAGTCGGGCGGGCAGGTGCAGATCGAATCGCGCCCCGGCGAGGGCACCTGCGTCACCCTGTTCCTGCCGCGCTTCCGGGGCGAGGCGACCGCGCCGCTGGACCCGCCCCCGGTCGCCCCGCATCCCGTTCGCGGGTCGGAGACGATCCTGGTGGTCGAGGACGATGCCGATGTCCGCAGCTATTCGACCGAGGCGCTGCGCGAGCTGGGCTATGACGTGATCGAGGCGGAGGACGGGGCATCGGCCCTCGCCCTGCTCGAGGCGCCCGACGCGTCGCGTATCGCGCTGCTGTTTTCCGATGTGGTGCTGCCCGGCGGCATGACGGGGGCCGACCTGGCCTCGGCCGCGCGGTCGTTGCATCCCGAGCTGAAGGTGTTGTTCACCACCGGCTATGCCCGCGACGTGATCGTCCATGGCGGGCGGCTGGACGCCGGGGTGGCGCTGATCACCAAGCCGTTCGACTTTGCCGACCTGGCGGCGCGGATCAGGGCGATGCTGGACGGGTAGCGAACCAGGTCGGCGGAGCGCTGGGGCGATCGCCCGATGGATGCCATGCAGCGCCACCAGGCTCCGAAATCCCCCTTTCTTCCAGGCGGATGACGACGCGCTTCCCCCGACGCACCCGAGTCGGCGGGTTGCGCGTTCAGCGCGACGGGACGAAAGGACGGGGATGGCATCGCGGTTTCGGCAATTCTGGAGCGAGGAGGAATGGTCCTTCGCTCCCCATGAGCGGCCGACCATTCCCGGCTCGCCCGGCAATTTCGATCATCCCAACCGGCGGCGCATCGCCTACGGCGTGATCGCGGTGCTGATCGGGCTGACCGGCGGGCTGGGCAACGCGCTGGTCCAGGTGAATACGGTGCAGTTGCAGGGTGCGCTGGGGCTCGATCCGACCGAGATCGCATGGCTGCCCATCGCCTATGTGATGACCAACGCGTCGATCAACCTGCTGCTCATCAAGTTCCGCCAGCAGTTCGGCCTCAGGCCCTTCGCGCTGCTGTTTTCCGGCCTCTACACGATCCTGGCCTTCGCCCATCTGTTCGTGCGCGATTTCGCCACCGCCATCGCGGTGCGCGGGGCCAGCGGCATGGCGGCGGCGGCGCTGTCGTCGCTGGGCCTCTATTACATGATGCAGGCGCTGCCGTCGAAATGGCGGCTGAAGGCGATCGTGCTGGGCATCGGCGTACCGCAATGCGCCGCGCCGCTCGCCCGGCTGTTCTCGCCCGAGCTGCTCGCCATGTCGCATTGGCGCACACTGTATCTTTTCGAGTTCGGGCTGGCGGCGATCAGCCTGGCCTCGATCATCGCGCTGCGCCTGCCCCCGACCCAGCGGCTCAAGGCGTTCGAGCCGCTCGATTTCCTGACCTTCGCGCTCTATGCGCCCGCCATCGGCCTGTTCTGCGCGGTGCTGGGCCAGGGGCGGCTGGTCTGGTGGACGCAGGCCGCGTGGATCGGCTGGGCGCTGGTCATCGCCATCCCGCTGCTGGCGCTGGCGCTGTGGATCGAGCATCACCGCGCCAATCCGCTGCTCAACACCCGCTGGCTGGGGTCGATCGACATCGTGCGCTTCGCCATCGTCACGCTGATGGCGCGCATCGTGTTTTCCGAACAGAATTTCGGCGCGGTCGGCCTGTTGACCGCGCTGGGCCAGAATAACGACCAGTTCGGGACGCTCTTCACCATCGCTTTCGTCGCCTCGGTCGCGGGTGTGATCGCCAGCGCGGTGACGCTAGACGTGACGCGGCTGACCCATCCGGTGATGTTCGCGATCGGGCTGGTCGCCATCGCCGCCTATGCCGACAGCTTCTCGACCAACCTGACCCGCGCGCCGGAGCTGTATGCGACGCAAGCCGTGATCGCCTTTTCGACCACCTTCTTCCTCGGCCCGTCGCTGTTGTTCGGCATGACCCGCGCGCTGCAACAGGGAGCGGGCCACGTCATCAGCTTCATCGCGCTGTTCGGGATGCTCAATTCGGTTGGGAGTCTCGGTGGCACTGCGCTGCTCGGCACCTATCAGGTGGTGCGTGAAAAGACGCACAGTGCCGCCATCGTCCAGAATATCGACCCCACCGACCCGCAGGTGACACAGCGTATCGCGGCGGGCGGCGCGCGAGTGTCGGGCGTGGTCGGCGATCCCACGCTCGCCCGCGCCGAGGGCGCCGCGCTGTTGTCGCAGGCCGCCACGCGCGAGGCGAATATCCGCGCCTATAACGACGTCTTCCGCCTGGTCGCAGCACTTGCGGCCGCCGTCACCCTTTTCCTCGCGCTGCTGACCTGGCGGCGCGCGCGCCGCGCCCGTGCGGCGGCCAAGGTACAGCCATGACCGACACCCGATCGCCCGTCTCCGCCACCCCGATGACCGAAGAGGCCGCCGCCGAAGCGGGCGTGCCCCCGCCTGCCCCCGCCCCGGTGCCGCCGCCCGCCCCGTCTTCGGGCTGGCGTCCGCCCTCGGGGGGGTGGCGGTCGCGCGCGCTGATCGCGCTGCTCGTCATCGGCGGCATCGCGGCGGTGCTGGCGGCGTGGCGCTTGCCACCCTTTTCCAGCGATCTCCAGTCGACCGACAACGCCTATGTCCGCGGCCGAACGACGGTGATCGCGCCGCAGGTCAGCGGCTATGTCACCGCCGTGCTGGTCAAGGATTTCGAGACGGTGCGCGCCGGGCAGCCGCTGGTGAAGATCGACGACCGCATCTATCGCCAGCGCGTCGACCAGGCGACGGCGCAGGTCAACGCCCAGGCGGCGACGCTCGCCAACAGCCGCCAGGCCCAGGCGTCGCGCACCGCCAGCCTCGCCGCACAGGACGCCGCCGTCGCCAATGCCGAGGCGCAGTTGATGCGTGCGCAGGCGGACATGGCGCGGGTCAACGATCTCGTCACCGATGGCTCGGTGTCCCTGCGCGAACGCGACCAGACGCTCGCCGCGCTCCGTCAGGCCCAGGCGCAGCTGCGTCAGGCCAAGGCCGCGCGCGCCATCGCCCAACAGGATGTTCGCACCGTCGTGGTCGGGCGCGGCGGCCAGCAGGCGGGCGTGTCGGGGGCGGAGGCCGCGCGGCGGCTGGCGCAGATCGATCTCGCCAACACCATCGTCCGCGCGCCCGAGGATGGCCGCCTGTCCGAAGTCGGCGTGCGGCTGGGCCAATATGTGACGGCGGGATCCCAGCTGATGTTCCTGGTGCCGCCCGAAACCTGGGTCATCGCCAATTTCAAGGAAGCGCAGACCGCGCGCATGGCGGTGGGACAACCCGCCAGCTTCACCGTCGACGGCCTGAGCAATGCCCGACTGAAGGGCCATGTCGAGCGAATTTCGCCCGCCGCCGGGTCCGAATTCGCGGTGCTGAAGTCCGACAACGCCACCGGCAACTTCACCAAGGTGCCGCAGCGTATCGCGGTGCGCATCCGTGTCGATCCGGGCCAGCCCCTGGCCGCCCGCCTGCGCCCCGGCATGTCGGTACAGGCCAGCGTCGACACGGCAGGCGGACCGAAGGTGCGATGAGACACGCCGCCCTCCCCCTTGCCGCCGTGCTGCTGCTCGCCGGGTGCATCGGCCCGCGTCCAGCCGCCCCCACGGCCAGCGCCGTCGTGCCGCCGCCCGCCTGGCGCACCGCGCTGGGACCGGGCAGCCCGATCGCGGCCGATTGGTGGCAGGCGTTCGGAGACCCGCAACTGACCGCGCTCGTCACCCGTGCGCTCGCCGACAATCCCGATCTGGGCAGCGCGGCGGCGCGGATCGAGGAGGCGCGCGCGCAGGAAAGGCTGGCGCGTGCGCAGCGGTCGCCCAACGTCACGGCGGGCCTGCCGCTGTCCGAGGGGCGCACCGTCAGCGCCTTCGGCACCGGGCTGGACCAGTTCGGCGCGCAGCCGCTGGTGCAGGCGAGTTACGACTTCGATCTGTTTGGACGGCTGCGCAATGCCCAGGCGGCGGCGCGCGCGCAGCTGCTGGCGACCGAGGCGGCGCGCGACACCGTGCGGCTGGCGCTGGCCGCCGGGGTGGCGAGCGGATATGTCACCCTGCGCGCACTCGACCACCGGCTGCATATCGCCGAGGAGACGCTGGCCGCGCGCGCCGACGCGCTGCGCATCGCCCGGCGGCGGGCGACGACGGGCTACACCTCCAACCTCGAACTGCGGCAGGCCGAGGGCGAATATCGCGCGACCGAGCAACTGGTCGCCGCCGCCCGGCTGGCGGTGACGCGGCAGGAAAACGCGCTCAGCGTGTTGATCGGCGGCGCGCCCGGCCCGATCCCGCGCGGCCTGCCGATCGACAGACTGATCCGCCCCGCCATTCCCGATGGCCTGCCCGCCGACCTGCTGCGCCGCCGCCCCGACCTGTTCCAGGCCGAACAGGCGCTGGTCGCCGCCGACCGCTCGCTCGACAGCGCGCGCGCGGCGATGCTGCCCAGCCTGGGGCTGACCGGGTCGGCGGGCGTGGCCTTTTCCAATGCGCTGAACAATCCGATAACCCTCTTCTCGATCGGCGGCAGCGTGCTGGCCCCCATCTTCGACGCAGGCCGGTTGCGGGCGCAGGCCGATGCCAGCGCGGCGCGGCGCAACCAGGCGGCCTTCGCCTATCGCAAGACCGCGCTGACCGCGTTTCGCGAGGTGGACGACAGCCTCGCCTCCGTCCGGCGCTCGGGCGAGCAGGCGGTGGCGCTGGCCGGGCAGCGTGCGGCGCAGGCCGATGCCCTGCGCATCGCCTCCAACCGCTACCGCGCGGGCTATTCCTCCTATCTCGAACAGCTGGATGCCCAGCGCGGGCTGCTGACCGCCGAACTGGCGCTGGCCGAGGCGCAGGCCAACCAGCTGACCGCCTATATCACGCTGTATCAGGCAATGGGGGGCGGCTGGTCGCCGCAGGCGATCGAGGCGACGGCGCGATAGATCGCGGATTCGGGGAGGATCGCCGCAATCGCTTTCATTGTCCGTAACAGTCGATGGAACGGGAGGGCGGGGTTGCGCGCTGACGCCCCCGAACCGACACTGCCAACCGAATTTGCAACGGGAGATCCGATATGGGCGTGAATGTGATCTACAAGACCAAGGCGACGGCGACCGGCGGTCGCGACGGCGCGGCGCGGTCGGAAGACGGCTCGGTCGACGTCAAGCTGGTCGTGCCCAAGGAAATGGGCGGTCCGGGTGGCGAGGGCGCCAATCCGGAGAAGCTGTTCGCGGCGGGTTATTCGGCCTGTTTCCTGGGCGCGATGAAGGCGGTGTCGGGCAAGGAAGGCGTGAAGGTGCCGCAGGACGCCACCGTCACCGCCGAGGTCGGCTTCGGCCCGCGTGAGGAAGGCGGCTATGGCATCACCGTCGACCTGCTGGTCAACCTGCCGGGCGTCGACCGTGCCGAGGGCGAGAGGCTGATGCATGCCGCGCATGAGGTCTGCCCCTATTCCAACGCGACCCGCAACAATGTGGATGTCGGCCTGACGCTCGCCTGAGTCGTCCCGCTTCGCGCAATCCGAGGCCCTTCGTCCCCAGCGGCGGAGGGCCTTGCCGTTTTCCAAGGACCCCATGATGACCACCCGCCCCGCCGGAACCGAGAGCTTCACGCTCAACCAGACGATGCTGCGCATCCGCGACCCCAAGCCGTCGCTCGCCTTTTACCAGGACGTGCTGGGCATGACCCTGCTCCAGCAGCTGGATTTCGAGGAGATGCAATTTTCGCTCTACTTCCTCGCCTATCTGAAACCGGACGAGACGATTCCCGAGGACCCCGCCGAGCGGGCACGTTTCATCTTCAACCGGGAAACGACATTGGAGCTGACCCATAATTGGGGCACAGAGTCCGACCCGGCATTCAAGGGCTATCACGACGGCAACGGCGATCCACGCGGGTTTGGTCATATCGGCATCAGTGTCGACGATGTCGCCGCCGCCTGTGAGCGTTTCGAGTCCCTGGGCGTGACTTTCAAGAAGCGGCCCCAGGACGGCAAGATGAAGGACATCGCCTTCATCACAGACCCGGATGGCTATTGGATCGAAATATTGTCCGCTCACGGCATGACGCAAAGTTTGGCCAGCACCACCTAAATCTCTTTTTCCTCCGGCGTTTGGACCAAATTGAAACGGGTTTTTTACCGTTTCTGCCCAATATGGTCACACACGCCGGAGGGCTTGGCGACTGCCGGCAGCCTCCGTCGAACCGTGCGAGTGCTCCCGCTCGCGGACGGTTTTTTGGAGGGTATGCTGCTATGTTGTCCTGGTTTGCCAAGACGGCACCGATTCGACTCAAATTCGACGTGCTGACCGTCCTTTTCGGGGCGATCACCGCAGTCGGCCTGATGACGACGATCGCCGCCCAGGGCAGTCTTTCCCTGTCCCTGCCGGCCCTGTTCGCCGCTGGCGCGTTGATCCTGTCGCTGGTCGCGATGCGGGCGGCGCGCAAGCTGATCTGCGATCCCTATGTCGGCAGCGTCGTCGCCATGGAGCATCTGGCCGCCGGCGACATCGATCGCGAGATACACTATGATGATTATCGCGACTGCATCGGCCGCATGGCCCGCGCGATGCACGTCTTCCGCCGCAACGCCGCCGAGGTGAAGAAGGCGGGCGAGGCGCAGCAGATCGTCGTCGCCTCGCTCGGCAAGGGGCTGGGCGAACTGGCCGGGGGCAATCTGACCGAGACGATCCCCACGCCCTTCCCGGCCGAATATGAAAAGCTGCGCCACGACTTCAACCGCGCGATGGAGTCGATGGGTCGTGCGATGGGCGCCGTGACGACCGCCACCCACGGTATCAATGCGGGCGCCAGCGATATCCGCCAGGCCTCGGACGACCTGTCGCAGCGCACCGAGCAGCAGGCCGCCAGCCTGGAGGAAACCGCCGCCGCGATGGACGAGATCACCTCGACCGTCCGCCAGACCGCCGAGGGGGCCAATCGCGCCAATCGCGCCGTCGCCGATGCCCGGATCGAGGCGCAGCAATCGGGGGAGATCGTCCGCCGCGCGGTCGACGCCATGGCCGGGATCGAACGCACGTCGAGCGAGATTTCCGAGATCATCAGCGTCATCGACGGCATCGCCTTCCAGACCAACCTGCTCGCGCTGAACGCCGGTGTCGAGGCGGCACGTGCCGGTGACGCGGGCAAGGGCTTTGCGGTCGTCGCCTCCGAAGTCCGCGCGCTCGCCCAGCGGTCGGCCGACGCCGCCAAGGACGTGAAGTCGCGAATCCTGGCCAGCTCCGAACAGGTCGAATCGGGCGTCAGCCTGGTCAGCGAAACCGGCAAGGCACTGGAGCGGATCATCCACCAGATCGCCGAGATCAGCACGCTGGTCGAAAACATCGCCAGCTCGGCCGAGAAGCAGGCGGTCGGGCTGCAGGAGGTCAACACCGCTGTCTCCGCGATGGACGGCGTAACGCAACAGAATGCCGCGATGGTCGAACAGGCCACCGCCGCCGCGCGCTCGCTGGCGGTCGAGGCCGATGGCCTGGCGCGCGAAATCTCGCGCTTCCGCATCGATAACCAGCCCGGCCATTTCCCCGCCCCCGTCCAGCCGGTCCATCAGTTGCAGCAGCGCGTGGCCGCCGCCGGCCGTCGAATCGCGCAAGCCGCGCGTCCTGGCGCCGCCCCGGCCCCGACTCAGGCCCAGCCCGCGTCGATGGGCAATGCCGCACTGGCGGTCAGCGACGACGACTGGACCGAATTCTGATCGGCTCGCCCCCGGCCTGCGCAGGCGGCCCGGCCGGGGGCAAAGCGTAAAATTCGGTCAACCCACGCTTTCTTAACGACCTTCACGCCATGCTGCCCCCGAAACCCGCGACTGGAGTCTCGCCGTGACCGCTCTGTCCCTTGCCCCCGTGCTCGACACCGCCGCCGCCGTTCCGCTGCGCCAGGCGCTGCTCGACCTGATCGCGTCGGGCGACCCGATCACGCTCGACGGGTCGCAGGTGTCGCAGGCGGGCCAGGCCTGCCTCCAGGTGCTGGCCAGCGCCCAGGCGATGGCCGCGTCGATCCCGACCGATTTCGAACTGAACAGCCCATCCGAGCCGCTGGCTTCGATGATCGCGCTGGCGGGGCTCGACAGCCTCGTCGCCGCCGCCTGAAAGGCCTGACCCGATGAACCTCGACGAGATTCAGCAGATTTTCTTCCAGGAATGCGAGGAAGGTCTCGGCGCGCTGGAAACCGCCTTTGCCGACCTGAAGCGCGACCGGCATGATGACGAGACGATCAACACCGTCTTCCGCTCGGTCCACTCGATCAAGGGCGGCGCGGGCGCGTTCGGGCATGAGCGGCTCCAGCATTTCTCGCATCATTACGAGACCCTGCTGGACCTGATTCGCAACGGCACGCTGCCGCTGAGCGAACCGTTGATCGACCTGATCGTCGCGGCGTTCGACACGCTGGCCGACCATGTCGCCGCCGCACGCGGCGAGGGCGGGATGCCCGCCGACCAGGCGATGCTCGACCGGCTGGACGCGGCCGCCAAGGGCGAGATCGGTGGCGCGGCGGCCGTCGCCGAGCCGGAACCCGTCGCCGATATCACGTTCGCCGCCCCGACCTCCGATGTCGCCGCCGCCGCGCTCGATGATTTCGACGCGCTGTTCGCGATGCTCGAGGATCCGGCCCCCGCCGCCGAACCGGCTGGTCCGGCCGAATGGATCGTCTCGGTCCATCCCGGCCCGCGTGCCTTCGACCATGGGGCCGAGCCGATGCTGGCGCTGCGCGAATTGTCGCGCATGGGCGGCCGCACGCTGGCGGCCGACCTGTCCGAGCTGCCGCAGCTCGACGGGCTGGACGCCGAGCGAGCCTATATCGGCGTGACCATGGCGCTGCCGGGCACGCTGGACGAGGACGATATCCGCGCGGTCTTCGACTTTGCCGACCCGCAATGCCGCCTGACCGTCACGCGTGCCGATGCCGCGATGGTCATCGCCGAGCCCGAGATCGTGGTCGAACCGGCCATCGCCGAACCGATGGCCGATGTGATCCCGCTGCCGGTCGCGGCCCCTGCTCCCGTGGCGTCGGTCGCCGTACCCGCACCCACGCCCGTCGCCGCCGCGCCCGTTCCGGTGGCGGCCCCCGCCCCCGCTCCGGCGGCTCCCCCCGCACCGGTCGTCTCGGTGGTCGAGGCGGCGAGCAGCCCACGGGTCGCCGCCGCCGCCGCCCAGACGATCCGCGTCGACCTCGACAAGCTGGACCGGCTGGTCAACCTGGTCGGCGAGCTGGTCATCACCCAGGCGATGCTGGCGCAGCGCCTATCGGAAAACGAGATGGGCTCGATCCCCGAGCTGTCCGACCTCGACCACCTGACGCGCGAGCTTCAGGATTCGACGATGGCGATCCGCGCCCAGCCGATGAAGACCGTCTTCAGCCGCGTGCCGCGCATCATCCGCGAGCTGGAGGTCGAAACCGGTAAGCGTGTCCGCCTGGAGGTCGAGGGCGAGATGACCGAGGTCGACAAGACCGTGGTCGAGCGCATCGGCGAGCCGCTGACCCATCTGATCCGCAACGCCGTCGACCATGGCCTGGAAACCCCGGCCGATCGCAAGGCGGCGGGCAAGGATGGCGAGGGCGTCGTCACCCTGTCGGCGGCGCACCAGTCGGGCCGCATCGTCATCACCGTCGCCGATGACGGACGCGGCATCGACCGCGCGCGCGTCAAGGCCAAGGCGATCGAGCGCGGCATTATCGCCCCCGATGCGCAGCTGTCCGAGGAAGAGATCGACAATCTGATCTTCGCCCCCGGCTTCTCGACCGCCGCCGTCGTCTCCAACATTTCGGGTCGCGGCGTCGGCATGGACGTGGTGCGCAAGAACATCCAGGCGCTGGGCGGCCGTATCGGCATCCAGTCCGAACTGGGCAAGGGGTCGAGCTTCTCGCTCAGCCTGCCGCTGACACTGGCCGTACTCGACGGCATGATCGTCACGGTCGGCGACCAGACCTTCGTCATCCCGCTGACCCATATCGTCGAAAGCCTGCGTCCGGGCATCGACGAGGTGCATGTCGTGGGCGGCCAGTCGCCGCTGCTCGACGTGCGCGGCACCTATGTCCCCGTCCACCGCGTCGGCGAGCAGTTGGGCGTCACCGGCGCGATCGCCAAGCCGGAAAACGCCGTGCTGATCGTGGTCGAAAGCGACCAGGGCCAGGCGGTGCTGATGGTCGATTCGATCCAGGACCAGCGCCAGGTCGTCGTGAAGAGCCTGGAGGCCAATTACCGCGCCATCCACGGGCTGGCCGGTGCGACCATCCTGGGCGACGGCCGGGTCGCGCTGATCCTCGACGTCGATGCGCTGATCGGCCGCTGGCGCCGTGACGGGCGCGGGCCGAGCGCCTTCCTCGAGGACATGGCCGCGTGAACGCGATCGCCGCCCTGGCATCGCGCGAACCGCAGCGGGAGATGGAGTTCGCCTTTTCGGCGTCCGACCACCGCGCGATCGCCGACATCATCTACGCCGAATCGGGCATCCTGCTGCCCGAGAGCAAGGCGAAGCTGATCTATGGGCGGCTGGCCCGGCGCCTGCGCGCCTGCGGGTTGAGCAACTTTCCCGATTATCTGGCGCTGATCGCCAGCGATCCGGCCGAGCGTGCCCGCGCGGTCGACTCGCTGACCACCAACCACACCTCCTTCTTCCGTGAAAATCATCATTTCGAACATTTCCGCGACCAGCTCTGGCCCGGCTTTGCGCAGCGCCTGGCGAGCGGCGGGCGGGTGCGGGTCTGGTCGGCGGCCTGTTCCAGCGGCGAGGAACCCTATTCGCTGCTGATGACCATTGCGGGCCAGGACGTCCGCGCCGCCGAGAAGCTGGCGACCCAGGATTTCCGCGTGCTGGCGACCGACCTGTCGCCCAGCGTGATCGCGACCGCGCGTGCGGGCCGCTATCCGCTGGACACCACCCGCGCCATGCCCGCCGCGATGCGATCGACCTGGTGTCGCCGCGTCGGTGACATGGACGAACTGCTCCCCGCGCTGCGCAACCCGATTGCGTTTCGTGAACTCAACCTGCTGCGTAACTGGCCGATGCGGCGGCCCTTCGACGTCATCTTCTGCCGCAACGTCATGATCTACTTCGACGACCCGACCAAGGCCCAATTGCTCGCCCGCTTCGCCGACCAGCTGGTCGACGGCGGCACCCTTTATATTGGTCATGCCGAGCGCATCCCGCCGGAAGTATCGGCGCGCTTTCACTGCATCGGTCGCACCGCTTTCCAGAAAGTATCCTGATGGCCGTACGTACCCTGATTGTCGACGACTCCCCGACGATGCGCGCGCTGATCGCGGGCATGCTCAGTCGCGACCCCGATATCGAAGTGGTCGGCGCCGCCAATGGTCCGCACCAGGCGCGCGAGATGATCAAGGCGCTCGACCCCGATGTCATCACGCTGGACGTCGAGATGCCCGACATGAACGGCCTCGACTTCCTGGAACGCGTGATGCGGCTGCGTCCGATGCCGGTGGTCATGCTCTCCACGCTGACCCAGGCGGGCGCGGATACCACGATCCGCGCGCTGGAGCTGGGCGCGGTCGAATGCTGCGCCAAGCCCGCGACCAACTGCATCGACCCGCGCATCGCCGAAAGCGTGAAGGCCGCCGCCAGCAGCCGCCGGATCCGCGTGCGCGACATGGCGCCCGCCGCGCCCACGCCGATGGCCGATTTCAAGCCGATCCCCGGCTCGCTGATCGCGATCGGCGCGTCGACCGGCGGCGTCGAGGCGCTGATCCAGGTGCTGAGCGGCTTTCCGGCCAACTGCCCGCCGACCGTCATCTGCCAGCATATGCCAGCGACCTTCACGACCAGCTTCGCCGCCCGGCTCGACCGGCTGTCCAAGCCGACCGTGACCGAGGCGCGTCATGGCCAGCCGCTGGTGGCGGGCCATGTCTATCTGGCGCCCGGCGGCACGCATCACATGGAGGTCGGCGGCGTCGACGGCCAGTATCGCGCGCGCCTGATCCCCGATGATCCGGTCAGCGGCCATCGCCCCTCGGTCGACCGCCTGTTCCACAGCGTCGCCAAGACGGTCGGGGCCAAGGCGGTGGGCGCGATCCTGACCGGCATGGGCCGGGACGGGGCCGATGGCCTGCTCGCGATGCGCGGCAAGGGCTGCATGACCATCGGCCAGGATCGCGACAGCTGCGTCGTCTATGGCATGCCCGGCGTCGCGCAGGATATCGGTGCGGTGACCAGGCAGCTGACACTGACCCGGATCGCGCCTGCGCTGATCGACCGGTGCCGGGCGTGACCCCGGCCATGGCCAGTTCCCTTCCCCCACCGCCGCCGCCGATGCCCTTCACCCGGCTGGCGCGGGGTGACGGGCTTCGCCGAATCAACGTCATCCAGGGCGAGACGCGGGTCAGCCAGGACAAGGACGTGGTGCTGACGACCGTGCTCGGCAGCTGCATTTCGGCGTGCCTGTACGATCCGATCGCGGGAATCGGCGGATTGAATCACTTTTTGCTCGCCGAACCGGGCGTCGCGGAAACCGATCCTAAATCCATGCAGCGCTATGGCGTGTATGCGATGGAAGTTCTGATCAACGCGATGATGGCGCTCGGCGCACAGCGGCACAGCCTGAAGGCCAGGCTGTTCGGCGGCGCGATGATGCGTGACGGCTTTCGCGACATCGGCACCGCCAATGCGCAGTTCGCCCGCCGCTTCCTGGCGGACGAGCGGATCGCGCTGGTCGGTGAGGATGTCGGCGGCGTCAGCGCCCGTCGCGTCGAGTTCCGCCCGGCACTTGGCCTGGCCCGGTGCCGCCACGTGACCGACACGGCGATGCCGCCGCCGCGCGCCGCGCGCCCCGCTCCGCCACCTCCACCCGCCGCGACCGGCGATGTGGAATTCTTCTAATGTCTCTCGATCCTTCCAGGAAAGGCCAGTTCGTGTCCCAACTCATCATGACCGTGGACGATTCGCCCAGCATGAGAATGCTTCTGCGCGCCGCGCTCACCGATATGGGATATCGGGTGCTCGAGGCCGAGGATGGCATCCATGCACTCGACACGCTGGACGCGGTGATGGCCGATACCGCACCCGACCTGGTCATCACCGACATCAACATGCCCCGCATGGATGGTTTCGGCCTGATCGAGGCACTGCGCCGCCAGCCCGGCCACCGCAACCTGCCCATCCTGGTGCTGACCACCGAAAGCTCGGACGAAAAGAAGGCGCGCGCGCGTGAGGCGGGCGCGACCGGCTGGATCGTCAAGCCGTTCAACCCCGAAAAGCTCGCCGCGGCCATCCGCCGCGTGCTGCACTGATCCCCTTTTCCCGAGGAACCCGACCATGTCGCGTCAGCTCATCACGTTCCAGCTCGGCGACCAGATCCTGGGCGTCGACATCATGGCCATCCGCGAAATCCGCGCCTGGTCGCCCGCGACCCCGCTGCCCAATGTCCCCGCGCATGTGCGCGGCGTCGTGAACCTGCGCGGCGTGGTCCTGCCGGTGCTCGACCTGCGCCACCGGCTGGGCTGGGGCGTGACCGATCCCAGCGCGCGCCACGTCATCATCGTGGTGCGGATCGGCGAGCAGCTCCAGGGCCTGATCGTCGATGCGGTCAACGATATCGTGACCATTCCCCCCGAAGCGATGCAGCCGCTGCCCGACATGGGCGACGCGACGGCGGCACATTATCTGGAAGGGCTGGCCACCATCGAACAGCGGCTGATCCTGATCCTGGCGCTTGATCGCCTGACCGACAGCGTGACATTGACGGCCGAAGCCGCGTAATCCCGGTTTTTCAAGACGTAACGGCGTTTCCGTTGGAAGGTATAGAGTAATGGCGGACGTTAAGGTTCTGGTCGTGGACGACTCGCTGACGATGCGGGTCCTCATCTCGGGCGCGCTCGAACGCATCAAGGGCGTGCAGGTGGTGGGTGCCGCAGACGGCGCGGCCGAAGCCCGCAAGATGGTCGACCAGTATCGCCCCGAGGTCATGACGCTGGACGTCGAGATGCCCGGCATGAGCGGCCTGGAATATCTGGCCGAGATCATGGAGGAGCGGCCGATGCCGGTCATCATGTTCTCGACCCGGACCGCCGCGGGCGCCGCGGAATCGGTCGAGGCGCTGCGCCTCGGCGCGATCGACTGTTTCCCCAAGCCCAAGGTCGCGGTGCAGGCCGAACTGGACGCGATCATCGGCAAGCTGGGCAAGCGGATCAAGTCGGCGCGCAATGCCGATCTGAAGCGCGGCAAGGCCACCAGGAGCCGCAAGGGTCCGGTCGCCGACATCAACTGGAATGGCCGACTGCTGGCGATCGGCGCGGACGCCGCCAACACCCAGGCGCTGTTCGACCTGTTCCAGAATTTCCCCGCCAACTGCCCGCCGACCCTGGTCGTGCAGCAGATGTCGCCGGGCCTGCTGTCCCCGATGATCGAGCAGCTGCGCGAGCAGATCGCGCCCAAGGTCGTCGAGGCGACCGACGGCATGAAGGTGGAACAGGGCACCATCTATTTCGCGCCGCAGGGCGATACGCACATGGTCGTCGACACCTGGCCGAACGGCAGCTTGCGCCTGCTGGCCCGCGAGCCGGTGGCGGGCGAGCGGCCCTCCATCTCGCTGCTCTTCGCCTCGGTCGCCAAGGCGGCGGGCGGCAACGGCCTGGGCGTGCTGCTGGCGCTGGACGACGAGGACGGCTCGGCGGGTCTGCGCGCGATGCTGGCGGGTGGGGCCTATGCCATCGGCCGCAACGGCACCGACTTCACGCTGAACAAGGGCGCGGTGTCGCAGCCGGTGGCGGGCGACGCGATCTTTGCCAATATCGTGAAACTGTGCAGCAAATGACGCAGGGGGCCATGGAACCGGCCCTTGCCCGGGCGCTGGCGGACGAGCTGGTCGAACTGACCCGCTCGCTCGCCGACCTGGCCTATGAGCTGGGCAGCGATCCCGACACGCTGCGCCGCCATATGGTCAGCATCCAGGCGGTCGACCGGATCACCCAGTCGCAGCTGGCGATCGCCGATATCCTGCGGTCCGATGCGCCGGTCGCGGCGCGGATCGACGGGGTGACGCTGGAGACGCTGGCCGACCGGCTGCGCACGCGGATGGCCAAGGCGGCCTGATCCCGCCCCAGCCCTTGCCTTCACCCGTCAGGCGACGGGTCTGGTGGGCATCGCCGGGCGCATGGCGATCCGCTCGACCAGCGGGCGCAGCCCCTCCAGCCATTGCCGGACCGAGGCGCGCGTCCCCTCGCTCAGGCTCAGCAGCGCCAGCCGACGATCGGTCGGATGCGGCGTGCTGTGGAACATCCCCATCGATACCAGCATGTTGATCCAGCGGACGGCCGTGGTGCGCGGCACGCCCGAGGCACGGTAACAGGCGCTGGTTTCCACACTGCGTCCCGCTTCTTCCTCCAGGAAGATGAACAGCAGCATGTCGAAGGCCGGATCGGCGAACAGATCCGGGTTCAGGAAACCCCCGATCCCCTCACGCGCGGCGCGCAGGATCGAACCGATATCGGCCGGACTGATGCGCTTGTCATGATCCTGACGAACCATCGACTCCACGGCGGCGAGTTCGTCCCGAATACGGCGGAGGCGATCGTCGATCGCATCCCCCAGATCGTCGACCTGCCCGTCATAACGGTCACGCGTGACCTCTCCGCCTCGATCCATGTACCCCCCGCTATCGACGCTGGCCGACATCACTTCATCGAATTTATTCCGTTTCCATCGCAGCGCCGCAATTCCCAAAGGGGCGGGATGCCAACGAAATTAGTCTAGGTTAACCAAAATCTTATAAAGGCGATCCCAAATTGGTCCCGGTTCGGATGTGTTTCGCCCGAAAAAGGGCGCGATCTTTCAAAAGAAGAGCTTGCGGATCGACAATCGGACAGTCCGGCCCAGCGGATCGAGATAGCCCGGCTGATAGCCGATCGGCACGGTGCCGTTGGCATCGGTCACCCGCTGCCGCTGGTTGAACAGATTGTCGAACGACAGGCTGACCCGCGTTCCGCGCAGCCAGGGATGCGCCTTCAACAGGTCCAGCCGCTGGCCCAGATCGGCGAACAGGCGCAGGTCGACCGTCGCCAGGCTGCCGAAATCGAGCGCCTGCGGATTGGCGGGGGTGCCGCCATTGACCCGCGTCGCGCTCTGCCAGTTGCCCGACAGGCGCACGCCGATGCCGTTGTTGGAATAGCCCGCCTGCGCCTGGAGCTGATGGCGCGAGGTCCCGCCGCTCGACCCGATCGCATCGCCGCGCAGCAGATCGAGCACCGGGCCGCCCTCGGCCACCGTCACGCGGTCGGCAAAGGTCCAGGTGTGATAGAGCGCGAACTGCACGCGTCCGCCGCCACCGCCGCGTCCGCCACCAAAGCCGCCGCCCCGGAAACCGCCACCGCCCGGGCCGCCACCGGGACCACCTGCGCCGGGACCACCCTGCCCCTCGCGGCGCGGGCCTTCGCCGTCGCCGCGACGGCCGGGAAAGTTCAGCCCGGCAAAGGGATTGGGGCCGGTCCCGGCGCGGAACGCCTCCAACTCCTTCTGGATCTTCGACTTGATCGGCTTGGAGAAGTTGAAGCCCCAGCGCAGCTGCGACCGCTCGGTGTTCGCAAAGTTGATCGGGCGCGAATCGACACGCAGCAGGTTGCCCGCGGCATCGCGCGCAAAGCGGTCGGGGAACGCCGCCTCGATCGCGGCGGTCGGCGTCGGGAAGGACGCGATCGGATCGTCGGTGTCGATCCGGTAATAATTGGCGGTCAGGTTGATATCACGGTCGCGCCATGGCTTGAGCGTCAGGCCCAGCTTCATGACGTGGCGATTGTCCGCGACCAGATTCGGATTGCCGCCCGTCACCGCCGTGATCGTCGCGGTCGTGCCGCGCACATAATCGAACAGACGGACATTGGGCGTGGTGATCGACGGGTTGCCGAGTTGCTGCGCGGTGGGGGCGTCCTCCTGATCGGTCCAGGAGGCGATGACGCGCACCCCCTCCAGCGGCGACCAGTTGGCGCCGTAACCGACCGTGGTCAGCGTGCCGAAGTCCGACAGGTGATCCGCCCCGACATTCAGGTTCAGCGACAGGTCGCCGATCGCGCTCAGGACCTGGCGGTTACGATTTGCGATCGGCAGGTCCAGATTGGCCTGGCCGTTGACGATGTCGCGCGAGACGTCGCCGGTCTGGAAGACGCCGAACCGGGTCGAGCTGCTGGAGAAGTCGCTGGTCTGCCCGCCGACCTTCACGCTGGCCTGCACATCGCCCGCGGGCAGCGCGAAAACCCGGCCGTTGAGCAGCGTATCGACCTGTCCCGACGAAGAGGTCGACCGCGCGAAATTGCGCGCCGCCAGACCCAGCCCGTCGAGCGGCCCATAAGGATTGGCGGTCGGATCACCCGCATTCAGCCGCGCCTGCAACCCCGCCACGTCCAGCCCGGTATCGGTCGCCACCCGGCTCTCGGCCCGGTCATAGGCACCCGTCACCGACCAGCGCCACCGGCCCAGATCGCCGTTGAACACCGTGCCCAGATGCGCGGTCAGCCCGGTATTGTTCTGGACCAGCGGGCCATAGGCATCGGTCAACCGGCTGACCGTCGCGGCCGTCCCGAACGGCGAATAGGGGTTGCCCGCAGGCAGCACCAGATTGGCCGAGGGCAGGCCGTTCCAGCTGTTGCTCTGCGTCGTCTGCACCTCGGCATTGAACGAGGCGGACACCTTGTCGAAGATGTTGCGCGAATAGACGATATTGGCGTCCCATTGCCGCTGCGCCGATTGCAGCGTGCGATAGGGGGTGACGTCGGTCGCGGTGGCCGGGCTGCCCGCCAGTTGCGCCAGCGACGGCGCGGCGGTCAGGCCGAGCGGAACGCCCACCACGCTGGGGCTGGTGCCGGTCAATGCAGCGAGGCCCGGATCGGCGGTGACGATATTGCCGCCGAGCGACGCATTGGAGGTCGGCGCGATGATGCCGCGCTCGGCCTCGGTCAGCCGCGAGGTGTTGGAAAAATCGGTGTGGATGCTCAGCCGCTTGTCGCGGCGGATCTGCAACCAGTCGAGCCTGCCCTGCTCCATCGCCGAGCCGCCCTGCGTCGGCACCTTGCCGATCGCCTCGGCCGCCAGCGAACGGAAGCGCGGGCGCAGCACGAAGTTCACGACCTTCTGGTCGGCGCGATAGCCATATTTCAGCGCGACTTCCTCGGGAAAGATGTCGACGCGCTGGATCGCCTCGGTCGGCAGGTCGCGAATTTCCTGGAAGCCCGCGATACGGCGTCCGTTGAGCAGGATCACCGGCGATCCGCCGCGCCCGCTGGTCGTCTGCGGCGCGAGTTCGGTGAGCAGGTCGGAGACGCTCGACACGCCATAGGAGCGGATATCGGCAGGGCTCAGCTGCTGGTCGGGCGGGATGTCGCCGATCACCTTGCCCGGTTCGCGCCGCGCGGTGACGACGACGTCGGGTTCGGCCTCCTCGCCTTCCTCCTCCGCCTCGGGCTGTGCCTGGGTCCGGGTCGGGCTGGTCGTCTGCCCTTGCGGCGTCGCGGTCGCGGAGACGGCGGGCGCGGCCGTCGTCGAGGGGGCCGGACCCTGCGGCGCAGGCTCGGTCGAGACCTGCGCCTGCGCGATCGCCGGCATCGCACTCGCCAGCATCAAACCCGCCCAAAGCCACATGTCCGTCCCTTTTCCCTTGTCCGAGGCTTTGGGCGTTAGGACGCAAATGTCGCACAAATGTGCCGCCCGTGGCGACAAATGTCGCGGGGGCGATGCAGACAGCAGGCCGGGAAACATGCCCATTCCTCCCCTGCAAGGGGAGGGGGACCAGCGAAGCTGGTGGAGGGGTGTCGCCGTTCGCGAGGAACCTATTCATCACAACGGGTTACACCCCTCCGTCAGGGCTTCGCCCTGCCACCTCCCCTTCCAGGGGAGGAAAGGGTCTTACCCGGCAAACGCCTTTTCGATCACATACGCACCCGGTTGCGCGTTAGAGCCTTCGGGAAAGCCCATTTCCTCGAACTTGGCGCCCAGCGACTTGATCATCTCCATGCTGCCGCACATCATGATCCGGTCGGTTTCCGGGTTGAAGCCATGCGCGCTGGGCAGGCCAGCGAACAACCGGCCATCGTCGATCAGCGCGTCGATGCGACCCGAGGTGTGGAACGGCTCGCGCGTGACGGTGGGCACATAGTGGAACTTCTCCTGCGCCACATCGCCGACCAGCGGATCGTCGGCCAGCTTGCCCGCCAGCTCGTCATGGAACGCCAGGTCACTGACCCGGCGGACCGAGTGGACGATCACGACCTCGTCGAACATATCATAAATGTCGGGATCGCGCGCCACCGACAGGAAGGGTGCCAGGCCGGTGCCGGTCGACAGCATGAACAGCCGCTTGCCGGGCAGCAGCGCGTCGGCGACCAGCGTGCCGGTCGGCTTGCGACCCAGATAGATGTTGTCGCCGGGCTGCACCTTTTGCAGCTTGCTGGTCAGCGGGCCGTCCTCGACCTTGATCGACAGGAAATCGAGCTTTTCGTCATAGGACGGGCTGGCGACCGAATAGGCGCGAAGCAGCGGCTTGCCGTTGTCGCCCTGGAGGCCGATCATCACGAACTCGCCCGAACGGAAACGGAAGCTGTCGGGGCGCGAGACCGAGAACGAAAACAGATGCTCGTTCCAGTGATGGACGCTCTGAACCGTCTCGACGCTCAGCGCCGTGGTCGGGGTCAGTTCGGGCAGGGCGGTATCGGTCGACAAACCTCAAAACTCCTTTGCGCCCCGGCCCCGCCGATCGGTCGGCGGGCGGGACGGACACGTCAAATGCGAATGAATCGGATGCGCCCTTACCAAGAATAGCGCAGGCTGCCTACAAAGGTCCGCGATGCCCCGTAATAGCAGCCATTGTTGAAGAAACAGCTGGTGATGTGCCGCTTGTCGAACAGATTGGCGACATTGGCAGTCAGGGTCAGCCCCTCCATCGCCGGGCTGACCCGGCCGAGATCGTAACCCAGCATCAGGTCGGCCAGCCAGTAATCGGGCGACTGGAAGCGGCGGACGACGGTGCGGCCCGACGCCACGGTGGTCGCGGTCCCGTCCGATTCGCCGACATAGCGTATCCCTGCGCCCAGGCTCAGGCCGCCAAGGGCATTGCCCACGCCCGCCTTGCCCAGATCATAGGACAGGAAGCTCGACGCGCTCCATTGCGGCACGCCCAGGGGCCGCGTGCCGGTGACGCCGCTCATCTGGTCGCCGGTGCCGACCACGGGCGTGCCCTGCCGGACATAGGGATCGTTATAGGTGGCGGCGACCACCACGTCGAAGCCGGGCGCGACCGTACCGCGACCGTCCAGTTCGATCCCGCGCACCGAGACTTCGCCGATCTGCACCTGTGAATTGCTGGGGATATTGCCCGTGCCCGCGCGCGGATCGGCGACCGGCACGTTGCGGCGGCGCAGGTCGAAGGCGGACAGGGTGAACAAGGCGGTCGTGCCGCGCGGCTGATACTTCAGCCCCGCCTCATATTGGCGGCCCGTGACGGGGATGAAGTTGCTGCCGTCCCAGGTGCTGCCCGCCTGCGGCTCGAAGCTCTCGGAATAGCTGACGAAGGGCGAAAGGCCGATCTTGGTCTCGTACAGCGCGCCCAGCCGCGTGGTGAACGCCGTCTGGTTCAGGCGGCTGACGGCGTTGGTGTTCAGATTCTGCGTCGTCTGGTTGTACGTGTCCCAGCGCCCGCTGGCGATCAGTTGCAGGCCGCCGATCGCGATCTGGTCCTGCAGATAGACGCCGACCTGATCGCGCTTGGTGTAATTGTGCGTCTGGGTGATCGGGAAGCTGGGCAGCGGCACGCCGTAAACCGGCGCGAACAGGCTGAGATTGGGGATGTTGAATACCGGATTGGCGTTCTGCCCGGTGAAGAACGCCTGGTAATTCTCGCCGCGATTGTGCTGCCAGTCGACGCCGCCCAGGATGGTGTGCTTGACCGGGCCGGTATCGAGCTTGCCGACCAGATGATTGTCGATCGTGAAGGTCTGGAACGCCTCGTCCGACCCGCCGCCGCCGCGTTGCAGGGTCGAGAGATCGCTATTGGCGTTGGCACCCGTGCCGCGCGTGACATAGCCCGAGCCATAGATCTGCCGGTAATGCAGTCCGATCGCGAGATAGCGGGCGTTGGTGGTCCAGCTCAGCCGGTCGTTCAGATCGTGGCGGAACAGGATCGTCGCCGATTTCTGCGTCCGGTCGAACGCCTCATAGGACGGCTCCGACGTGTTGAAATCGACCGGCAGCACGCCGAACGGATTGGGCAAGGCCGAGCCATAGACCGGCACGCCGCTATACGACCCCGATTCGGGATCGCGTTGGTAGTTGAGGATCAACGTCACGCTGGTCGCCTTGTCGGGCGCGAAGGTCAGCATGGGGCGCGCATAATAACGCCGATTGGCGGTCCGCTGGATGAAGCCGTCCGATTCCTCGGCCCCCGCGATCATGCGGAACAGCCAGCGGTCGTTCGCGTCGAGCGGCTGGTTCACGTCGATGCTGGAGCGCAGCAGCGCATAATTGCCCGCCGCCAGCTCGATCCGCCCACCCGGTCCCGCATAAGGCAGCTTGCTGGTCAGGTTGATGAGGCCGCCCGGCGTGCCCGAGCCATAGGTGACGCCCGCAGGCCCCTTCACCACATCGACCGATTCGACCAGATGGAAATCGACCTGCGGGCTGGCATAGACCCCGCCCAGCAGCCGCATCCCGTCCATGAACACCCCAGGCGCGAAGCCGCGCAGGAACAGCTGGTCGTAGCGGGTGGCGACATTGCCGCGCTGATTGGGTGCGACGCCCGCGACATAGCCGAGCGCCTGGTTGATCGACAGCGCATTGCGCCGGGTCAGTTCCTCCTGGTCGATCACGGTGATGCTCTGCGCCGTCGCGATCAGCGGCACATCGGTCTTGGTGCCCGAGGACGCGCTCTTCTTCTCGCGCTGTCCCTCGACCACGATATCCTCGTTGCGCAGCCGCTGCTGATCCTCGTCGGACAGGGTCAGCGCATGGGCGGGAAGCGCGCTGCCCAGCATTCCCCCGGTGGCGCACGCTGCCAGCAGCGCTCCGCGAAGTGCGCGCATAAATTTACTCCCTGCTATTGATAGTGACTCTCAAACTCCGCTAAAGGGATGACATCAACATGACAAGGGGCAACGTGGGTGCCATCGGGCCAAGCCATTGATGAAGAAGCCGGACGCCGCTGGCGAACCGGATTCGCCATGGCGTGGCGCTGGATCACCGCGATTCTCGGCGGCTATGGTTTTGCGGTCGCCGCCGCGATGCTGACCGCGCGCCTGCTCCCCGCTCCCGATGCGACGGCGCGGGTCGAGGCGACCGGCTGGCCGATGATCCTGTCCTTCCTGCTCTATACCGGGGTCGGGCTCTGGTCGCTGCACGAGGTTCGGCTGGGCCGGGTCAACGCGGTGATCTGGGGCGGAGCGCTGGCGATGGCGGTGGCGCTCAAATTGCTGGGCGTGCGCGCATGAGCGACAAGACCGTACAACCGGGCTGGCGGCAGAGCATGGCCTGGGCGCATGGCTGGCTGGGGCTGATCGCCGGGTGGATCCTGTTCACCATGTTCCTGACCGGGACCTCGGCCTATTTCCGGCCCGAGATCACCCGCTGGATGCAGCCCGAAATCCACGCCGAGGCCGCGTCACCGGCCCAGGCGGCGGATTCGGCCACGCGCTATCTGTCGCGGGTCGGCCCGGACGACCTGCAATGGTATATCTACCTGCCCGACGCGCGCACGGTCGCGACCCGCATCTTCCGCATCCCCGCCAAGCCCGATCCCAGGATACGCGGCAACGAACTGGACCTCGATCCGGTCAGCGGAGCCCCCCTGAACGCGCGCGACACCAGGGGCGGCGAGCATTTCTATCGCTTCCATTTCCAGCTTCAGCTGCCGCACCCCTGGGGTCGCTGGCTGGCGGGGCTGTGCGCGATGGCGATGCTGGGCGCGATCATCTCGGGCGTGATCACCCACAAGCGTATCTTCGCCGACTTCTTCACCCTGCGTTGGAACAAGGGGCAGCGCAGCTGGCTCGACGCGCATAACGTCTCGGCGGTGCTCGGCCTGCCCTATCATGCGATGATCACCTATACCGGACTGATCACGCTGGTGACGATGTACATGCCCTGGCCGGTGTTGACGAACTATGCCTCGCCCGCCCAGTTCATGCAGACCGCCTATGGCACCCCCGCCGACGTGCCCGCCAGCGGCGTGCGGCGTCCGCTGGTCGCGATCGCGCCTTTGGTGCGCGATGCGGAACGGCGGCTGGGCGGCCCCGCCACCCGCGTCATCGTCCAGAATCCCGGCGATGCGGCGGCCCGCGTCACCATCGCGCAAGGAAAGCGGGGTGCGATCAATTCGCGCACGCCCACCGCCACCTATGACGGTGCGACCGGCCGCCTGCTCAGCCGCAGCGGCGATGCCGCCGTCGCGATCGACACGGCGGGCGTCATGCTGGGCCTGCATTTGGCCGGTTTCGCCGGACCCGCCCTGCGCTGGGCCTATTTCGTCATGGGGCTGACCGGCGCGGCGATGGTCGGCACCGGCCTGCTGCTGTGGACCGCCAAGCGGCGCAAGCCGGGTGCGGCCCCCTTTTTCGGCCTGAAGCTGGCCGAACGGCTGAACATCGCGGTGATCGCCGCTTTCCCGGCGGGCATGGCGGCCTATCTGCTTGCCAACCGGCTGATCCCGGCCACGCTGGAGGGGCGCGCCGATATGGAAGTATCGGCGATGTTCTGGACCTGGGGCCTGCTTGCGATTGCGCAGCTCGGCCTGCCCACGCGGCGCGCCTGGACGGTGTTGTTCGGTGTCGCCGCCGTCTTCTGGGGCGCGATTCCGCTGGTCAACGCGCTGACCACCTCACGCTGGCTGGTCCCTTCGCTGCTCGACGGCGACCAGCTGTTCGTCGCCTTCGACCTGTCCTGTCTCGCCATCGGCATCGGCTTTGCCGTCGCCGCGCGGATCAGCGCCCGCCCCGCCGCCCGTACTCCCACACGGACCCGCCGTTCCCTGGAGCCTTTCCATGCTTGATACGATCGCCCTTTGCTTTGTCGGCTTCTGGCTGCTCGCCGCCGGGTCCTATCGCCATGCCAAAGAGGCGGGGACGCTGCATGACGCGCGGCTGCGAATGGGCCTGAAGCTGCTCGGCGGCGCGGTGCTGCTGCTGGCGCTGTCGGGTTGCGGCACGGGCGTCACGGGCGAGCGGATCGTGCGAATGTTCGGCGCCGCCTCGATCGCCGGGGTCGCGCTCAACCTGATCCTGTCGGTGCGCGCGCAGGCGGCCTTTGCGCCCTTGCGCGCCGTCAACCGGCTTGCGGGTCGAACACGGACCAGCCGGTCCGCTGCACCAGCCGTTCGAGCGCCAGCGTACCAAGCTGCGAATTCCCGCGCGCGTTGAGGCCGGGCGACCACACGGCGATCGAGGCGCGGCCGGGCACGATCGCCAATATACCGCCGCCCACCCCCGACTTGCCCGGCAGGCCGACCCGGAACGCAAATTCGCCCGACCCGTCATAATGGCCGCAGCTCATCATCAGCGCGTTGATCCGCCGCGCCCGCTGCGGTGACACGACCGAGCGCCCCGTCCCCGGGTTGATGCCCCGCGCCATCAGGTAGCGCCCGGCCAGCGCCAGCTGCCGACAGCTCATGGCCAGCGCGCAGAAATGGAAATAGACGCCGAGCACCCGGTCCACCGGATGATGGAGATTGCCGAAGGCGCGCATGTAATGGGCCAGCGCCTGGTTGCGGTGGCCGGTTTCCATCTCGGCCTGCGCCACGGCGGCGTCGATGACGATGTCGTCCTCCCCCGCCAGCGCACGGACGAAGCGCAGCATCTCAGCAATCGCCTCGCGCGGCTCGTACCCGCCCAGCAGCACATCGGCGACGACGATCGCGCCCGCATTGATGAACGGATTGCGCGGGATGCCGTGTTCGGTCTCCAGCTGGACGATCGAGTTGAACGCGGTGCCCGAAGGCTCGCGCCCCACCCGCCGCCACAACTGGTCGCCGACCGCGCCCAGCGCGAGGGTCAGCGCGAAGACCTTGGAGATGCTCTGGATCGAAAAGCTTTCCTCGGCGTCGCCCGCCAGATGGCACCCACCGTCCGCCTCAACGATGGCGATGCCGAAACGCTGGGGGGCGATGCCCGCCAGCGCGGGAATGTAATCGGCCGGTGTGCCCCGGTCGGGGGCCTCCGCCATCTCGGCGGCGATATCGGCGACGATCTCGGACAGGTCCATGGCCCCGTGGTGCCGTGCGCGGGCCGCTTTGTCGAGCGCCGCGAACCCGTCACAAACCCACGCTAGGGAGCCGTCGCTTCCTCCCCAAGCCCCCAAGACGGACCGACATCGACATCATGCGCGAAAGGGACACCGCCCCGCCCGCCCCCGGTTTCTGGACGCTGGCCAGCGTCGAGGGGTGGGAGCGTTGTGCGATCCAGGGGGCGAAGTCGCTGCTGACCCTGTTCCTGGTCACCGACCTGCTGGTGCATGGCCGGGGGGTGATCGGGCTGTCCGCCTTGCGCCGCGGGATCGAGGGCGTAACCGGGGCGCATGGCGACATCGCCTTCGCTTCGCAGCTTTACGGCCTGTATGGCGCGCTCACCTATCTGGTCCTGCCGCTGGGCGGCTGGATCGCGGATCGCAGCGGGCGGCGAAGGCTCGCCATGTATGTCGGCGCGGTGCTGATGACGCTGGGGCTGCTGGCGCTGGCCAGCCGTAGCGGGGCGCTGCCGGGGCTGGCGCTGCTGATCGGCGGGATCGGGCTGCTCAAGGGCAATCTCGCCGCCGAAGCGGGGGCCTTGCATGGGACAGCGGCGGGCGAGCGACTCTATGCGGCCTATCTGGCGTTCCTGAACGGCGGCGCGCTGCTGGGGCCGCTGATCGGCGGCTGGCTGGCGCTGCGCTTCGGCTTCGCCGCCGCCTTTGTCGTCATGGCCGCCACCATGGTCGCGGCGATGCTGACCCTGCGCACCGCGCCGCCGGTTCGCCTGATCGAAGCCCGCGAGGCGGACCATCGCGGCACCGACTGGCCGCGCGTCATCCTCGCCATCATCGCCGTGACATTGTGCTTTTGCGCCTATGAGCAACTCGACAACATGATGCTGCTCTGGGCCGAACAGCGCGTCGAACTGACGTTCGGCACCATGACGATCCCGCCGAGCTGGCTGGCGGCGGCGGACGGGCTGTTCACCATCGCGCTGGCGCTGCTCGCCTATCGCCTTGGGTCGCGCCTGTCGCGTGAGCCGGGTCCGGCGATGAAGCTGGCGGCCGGAGGGATGGCGATGGCGATGGCCTATATCCTGCTCGCCTGGCTGTCCGGGGGTGCGGCGCGGGTCGGGCTGATCGGGCCGGTCTGCGCGATCGCGCTGCTCTCGGTCGGTGTGGTCCTGTCCTGGCCCTCGGCGCTGGCGATCATCGCCGCCGCCGCGCCGCCGTCACGGCGCGGGCTGATGACCGGGCTGTTCTACCTCCATGGCTTTGTCGCGCATCTGGTGGTGGGGCAGCTGGGCACGCTGTATCCACGCATGGACCAACCGCATTTCTGGGTGCTCCATGCCGGTTTCGGGATCGCGGGAGCCGGTGTCGCGCTGCTGATCCCGCGTGGTCAGGCGACCACCACCTCCACCCCGGCCAGCGCCTCGGCATAAGCGGGCGACAGGGGCGCATCGGTCACGAGCATCGCCACCGCGTCCAGCGCCGCCACCTGGATGGTGCCGGGACGGTCGAACTTGCTCTGGTCGGCGGCGATCAGCGTCCGGCGCGAGCGGGCGATCATCATCCGGCACAACGCCGCCTCTCCCGCATGATAGTCGGCGAAACCATGGTCGAGATTGACCGATTCCACCGACAAGATGGCCAGCGCGGGCGTGAACATGCTCAAATACTCGCGCGCGGTGGCGTCGAAACAGGCGCGATACTCATAATCCATCTCGCCGCCCGCCAGCATGACGCGATTGTCGTTGCGCCCGCCCAGCTCGGCGGCAACGCCGACCGCATTGGTCACGACGGTCAGCCCCTGATGATCGCGCAGCGCGCGCGCGACATAATGGCCGGTGGTGCTGGCATCGATATAGACGGCCTGTCCGTCCGCGACGACCTGCGCGACGGCGGCGGCGATCCGCTGCTTGGCCTCGGCATGACGTTGCAGGCGGGTGGCGAAGGATCCCTCGGTCTCGACCTTTGCGATCCGCACCGCGCCGTGGGCGCGCACGACCGCGCCCGAGGTTTCCAGCACACGCAGCTCGCGCCGCACCGTCTCCTCGGACACCGACAGCGCCTCGGCCAGTTCGCCGATACCGTGGAACCCGCCATCGGCAAGATACGCCACGATTTCGTGCTGGCGGCGTTGGCGTTTCATCATGTCTGGCAGGTCCTCTTTATGGGATCATGCTAACGCGTGACCATGTGGTCAGGAACCCCACACACAAAACCGCCGACGGCACAAAGATGCGCCGTCGGCGTAGGTGCGCTCCGGTGCCCATGGGGGCGGGCACCGGATCGGGGAGAGGGTCAGGTCAGAAGGCGTAGGTCAGGTTGAGCATGTAGATGCGGCCCGTCTCGACATAGCCGCCCTTGCGGTCGTTCGAGAGATACGCCTTGCGCTCGCTGGTCGTCGCCCAATAGCTGTGTTCGTTGAACAGGTTCTGCACCGACGCGCCGATCGTCAGGCCCGACGGCAGGACATAGTTGACGATCAGGTTCGAGATGGTCGTCGGCTGGATATAGGTATCCGGCCGGCTGGAGCGCAGATCGTACAGGCGGTCGCCGGTATAGTTATAGTTCCACTCCGCCGACAGCGGGCCATGGGTATAGAATAGCGCGGCGTTGTACATGATCTTCGGCGCCTGGGTCATGCGCTGGTCGCGCATCTGGCCGTTGACGAAGACCCGCGCATTGGCCCGCTGCACCGTGACATTGGCCTGGAGGCCCAGCCCGTCGAGCAGCCCCGGCAGCCCCTTCAGCGAATAACGGCCGAACAGTTCGACGCCGTAGATCTTGCCGGTGGCGTTGGTGGTCAGGCTCGACACCTCGACCCCGCCCTGCTGTTCCGACTGGGGGTTGCCCCAGATGTTGTAGTCGCCGGTCGCGTTGGTGGTGCCGGTCGCGAACAGGACGTGGTTCAGCTTCTTGTAGAAGGGGCTGATCGAGAAGAAGTCGGTGCCCTGCCCCTTATATTCGATCGAGGCGTCGTAGTTCCACGAGGTCTGCGCGTTCAGGTTCGGGTTGGGGATGAACACTCCCGTCACCTCGCCCAGGTCGTTGCGGGTCACTCGCGTCGGGCCGAGCAGCAGGTCGAAAGCGGGCCGCGAATAGCTCTTCCGGATCGAGGCGCGGACGACCATCGCGTCATTGGGCCGGTAATTGGCGATGACGCTGGGCAGCCACATGTCATAGTTGCGGCTGGACGTGGCGAACTTGCCTGTGTCGTTGCCCTGGTCCTGCCAGTAGGTGCCCTTGAAGCGGTTATACTCATAGCGGACGCCCGGCACGACCTGAAGGTCGCCGAATTGCATCGTCGCCATGACATAGCCCGACAAGCGGTTCTCGCGCCCGTCGAGACGGTTCTCCTTCAGCTTTACCGGGTCCAGCCCGGCGATCTTCGGGCTGGAGAGCTGGCGGACCTGATTCTCGATATAATCGGTGTTGATCAGATAGATCGGCACCTGTGCGGCGTTGTTCATGAACCCGCCGAGCAGGCGGCCGGGCAGCGAGGTCAGGACCGGGCCGGTCGCGGCATAGCGCGGCGAGGCGCTGCCGTCCGCATTGGGGAAGGTATATTGCAGCGCGCCATCGTCACCCAGCGCATTGGCATAACGCTTGGCGTCCTCGACCTTGGCACCGGCTGCAATCGACACCAGACCCTGGTCGGCATGATGCCAGCTCGTATCGAACTGGCCCTCCAGGCGGCGTTCCCAGGTATTCTCGAACTGCTGGGTGACATACCACTGACGCAGCTTGCTCAGGTCGGTCAGATAGGCGCGCGCCGCGTCGGTCAGCACGACCTGCGGGAAGGTGCGCTGGCCGATCGAGGTGACCATGCGATAATTGGCGACGCCCGTATTATCGGCGGTGCCGATATAGGGACGGCCCGCAAAGCCCGACTGGATCCGCAGCGGATAGTCCTGCGACCCGCGCGAATAGGCGCCGTGATAGTCGAAGGTGAAGTCGCCCGAGCGGGTCTCGCCGCCCAGCTTGGTCGTCACCAGCTCCTGCTTGCTATGCTCGGTGCGGAAATAATGCGTCGCGGTCAGGCCGTAATCGGCGCGGTATCCGGCGGCGTCATAGGAACCCTTGTTGGGGTTCGGGTTGATCTGGTCGGGCGCCAGGCTGGTCTGTCGCAGCGCGGTCTGATCCATCCAGCTCTTGAGATTGTACCGGCCATAGGTGGAGTGGAGGTACAGGTCCGTCCCCTCGCCCTTCCAGTCGAGGTTCAACGTGCCGCCCATCCGCTCGATGCGGTTGCGGAACGACTGCCACTGCACGCCGCGCGCGAACAGATTGTCCAGATTGTCGCGGATCATGCCGGGGATGTTGTTGTTATACTTCTCCCAGTCATGCTGCACGGCCGTCGACTCGCCCAGCACATGCTTCAGGCCGTAATAGGCCGAGGCATAGACGCCGAAATCGCCGAAGCGCTGCGCGGTCTCGACCTGCGCGGTGCCGCCCCAGGGATCCTGGCGACGCGCATCGGCGCGGCCCGCCAGCTGGCCCTGAAGACGGATCTGGGTACGGTGGTTGGGCAGGTCGAAGGCGGTGATCGGCACCATGTCGATGATGCCCGCGATCGCGTCGCCATCATATCTGGCGGTCGGCGCCTTGTCGACGCGCACCGTCTGCAGCGAGAAGGGCGACAGCAAGTTCATCGAGATGGCGCGGGTGCGCGCATCGGTCTGCGCCAGCCGCACGCCGTCGAGCGAATAGGCGTTGTACGAGGTGTCGAGACCACGGATCGAGACATATTGCGCCTCGCCCGTCGCCGCCGCGTTGCGCGACTGGTCCACCGATGAACTGATGCCCGGCAGGCGGGTCAGCAGGTCGGCCAGATTCTGCTGCGGCTGGAGGCGCAGTTCCTCGCCCGAGACGACGGTGGCGAACGACTGGCTGCGCAGCTGTTCGTCCTGCGCATCGACCACCGCCTGGCGATGGCCCTTGACCACCACATCCTCGCCGACCTGCGGATCGGTATCGGCGACCACCGGCGCGCTGGTGACGACCGGCTCTACGGCCAGCGCGGGTGCGGCCATCAGGAACGTGGCGGCGGTGCTGCACAACAGGCGCACGACATGCGCCCGCTTGGACGAAGCGGTCATGGAATTCCCCCTGGATCAATTCTGATGGCGACGCCCCCCGGGCGCCTTCGATGGCCCCGCTAGGGATGCCCTGTGACAGCCCGATGACTTATTGACCGAATTTTGATGACTTCTGAAAAAACTTCCCAGGGCACCGGTCCAGCATGATGAAGCGGGAGACAATGTCACAGTCCTGACCCGAAACCGGTCCAAAGCCGCGCGATGATCGCTCTCCCCCGCCGCCTGCGCGCGCCGCTCGCCCTGTTCGCCCTGTCCATGCTGGCGCTGCCCGTCGCGGCGCAGACTGCCCCGCCCCCCAAGGGGCTGACGCTAGACCGGGTGGTGGTGCTGATGCGGCACGGCGTCCGCGCGCCGCTGGACGGCGAGGTGCCGCACGGCACCCGCACCGCCAAGCCCTGGCCGACCTGGACCACGCCGGAAAGCGAGCTGACCCCGCACGGCGCAGAGGCACTCGCCGTCGAGGCGCGCGCCGACCGCACAGACTGGATCGCGCGGGGCCTGCTGACCCGGGATTGCCCCGCGCCCGGCAGCATCCGCATCTGGACGAACAGCTCGTCCCGCACCATCGCCAGCGGGGAGGCCTATGCCAAGGCGTTCGCCCCCGGTTGCACGGTGCCGGTGGCGCACAATCCGCCGGGCCAGGTCGATCCGCTGTTCGAGCCGCTGCGCGCCCGTGCCACCCGTTTCGATGCACAGGCGGCGGTGGCGGATATCGACCGCTTCACCGGCGGGATGGACGCGCTGGTCGCGCGGAACCGCCCGGCGCTGCGCCTGCTGGACCAGGTGCTGGGCTGTGGTGAGCCCAGGGGCTGCGATCCGGCGGGACCGGCACGGCTGACGCCCTCGGCCGATGGCCATGGCATCGACCTGACCGGACCGATCCGCACCGCGTCGGGCACCGCGCAGGTGCTGCTGCTGCAATATGCCGAAGGGCTGTCGCCCTCGGTCGGCGGGCTGCCGGTCGACGGCACGATGCTGGCACGCCTGGGCACGGTCCATGCCGCGCTGTTCGATGTCTATTCGCGCTCGCCCTATATGGCCGCGCACCAGTCGGCCGCGTTCGGGCGGCACATGATCGCGGCGTTGACCGCCCGGGACGGCGCGAAGGTCGACATGCTGGTCGGCCACGACACCAATGTCACCGCGCTGGCGGCTTTGCTCGGCTTCGATCTGGTCGCGCCGGGCTATGCGGTGAACGATGCCGCGCCGGGCGGGGCGATCCTGATCGAGCGCTGGCATGACGCCAGGGGCCGCGCCTTCGTCACCGTCCGCTACCGCACCCAGTCGCCCGACCAGATACGCGCCCATGCCGCCGCCGTGTCGGTGAAGCCGGTGCGGGTTCGCGGTTGCCCGGCCGATGCCCCCTGCCCGCTCGACCAATTCGTCCGGCTGTTCCGCGAACGGCTCGCCCCTCTGCCGGGGTAGGGCTTGCCACCGCGCTTTTGCCCGGTAGGGCGGATGCGATCACGGTCTGGATGATATCGATGAGCCTGCACCTGCTTCTGGTCGAGGATGACGCCACCTATGCGCACGGCCTCGCCGCCGACCTGATCGCGCTGGGTCACCGGGTCGAGCATGTCGGCGACGGACGGCTGGCACTCGCCGCGATGGACCGCGAGCAATATGACGCGGTGATCCTCGACCGGATGATGCCGCGCCTCGACGGGCTGTCGGTGGTCGAGACGCTACGTGTGCGCGGGATCACCGTGCCCGTCGTCATGCTGACCGCGCTGTCCATGGCGACCGACAAGGTCGAAGGGCTGGAGGCCGGCGCGGACGATTATGTCGTCAAGCCGGTCGAGCCGCCCGAACTGGTCGCCCGCATCCAGGCGGTGATCCGCGGCCGCCGCTGGACGGTCAGCGAAACCGACACCATCCGTGCGGGCGACATCGTGGTCAGCCCGACCAGCTTTCGCGCCTGGCGCGGCGGCCAGCCGATCACGCTGGCCAATCTGGAGCTGAAGCTGCTGGCCGAACTGGCGCGCCATGCGGGCGAGGTGCTGACCCGCGCCATGCTGATCGAGCGGGTCTGGGGTTATGATTTCGAGCCGGAGACGAATATCGTCGACGTCTATATCCGGCGGCTGCGCGTCAAGCTAACCGAGGATGGCGGCGAGGATCCCATCGAAACGGTACGCGGGATCGGCTATTCGCTGAAACCATGATCGAGGGCGCGATCCGTCGTCTGTCGCTGCGCGGGCTGACCATCGCCGTCCTGGCCCTGTTCCTGATCGCCACGATCGCCACCGGCATCGCGATCCTGGCCGCCAACCGGGTGACGGTGGCGCGGGCGGTCGACCGCCGGATCGCGGTCGTCGCCGATCTGGTGCTGGAACGGGATGCGGGCGAGACGCGGCTCCCCACCCCGCTGCTGCTCGCCCGCATCGCCACCTTGTCGGGCCAGCGCGACACCGGCGATATCGGCCTGTTGCTGCTGGGGGCGGACGGGCGGCGGCTGGGCGGCAATATCGCCCCGCGCTTCGCCCTGCCGATGGGCCGGTCGGACCTGCGCCAGCGCGACGGGATCATCGGCCTGTCGCATGGCCGCGCGCTGGTCCGCGACGCGGGCGAAGGGCGGCGGCTGGCGGTGGTGGCGGAAACCGAGCCGTTCGACAGCCACCGTATGACGCGGACGCGCATCTACCTGATCGGCTTCGGCTCGATCATCCTGATCGTGGTCGGCGGCCTCATCGTCTTTTCGATGCTGGTCGGCCGCCGCATCGCCGACCAGCGCGCCACGGTCGAGGCGATCATCGCGGGCAATCTTCGCCACCGCGTTCCCGTGACCGGATCGGGCGACGAGTTCGACCGCCAGGCCGCCGCCTTCAACCATATGCTCGACCGCATTGCCGCGCTGATGGAGGCGATGCGCAGCCAGGCCAACGACATCGCCCATGACCTGCGCACGCCGCTGTCGCGCCTGCGCGGGCAGTTGGCGCGCATGGTCGAGGACGCGCGCGATCCTGCCCAGGCCGAAACCGCCCACGCCGCGCTGGCTCAGTGCGACGCGCTGCTCGCCATGTTCGCCGCGCTGCTGCGCATCGCCGAGATCGAGGCGGGGCATCGCCGGGCGGGTTTTGCACCGTTCGACCTGTCCACACTGGTCCGCGACACCGCGACGATGATGATCCCCGTTGCCGGGGATGCCGGGCATCGTCTGGACGTGGCGGTCGATGCCGCAGCGCCGGATTTCGTCGGCGACCAGCAGTTGCTGACCCAGGCGCTGGTCAACCTGATCGGCAATGCGATCAAATATGGCGGCGACACGATCACCGTGTCGCTCGATGCCGGTGAAGGGGGCCTGACCCTGAGCGTCGCGGACAACGGCCCCGGCATCGCGACCGAGGATCACGCCCGTGCGCTACGCCGTTTCGGGCGGCTCGATACGGCGCGGGAAGCCGCGGGAGGGCACGGCCTGGGCCTGCCGCTGGTCGAGGCGATCGCGCGGCTGCATCGCGGGCGACTGGTGCTGGGCGACGCAGAGCCGGGGTTGGTCGTGTCGCTGGTCCTGCCCGGTCGATAGGGCGGAGTGACATGATGTAAGTTCACCCCTCCCCTGAAGGGAAGGGGCCGGGGGTGGGGCGCTGCCGCAAGCGTCACGTTCGTGGCGATGCCCCACCCCAACCCCTCCCCTGAAGGGAAGGGGCTCGCATCGAAACCACGGAGTGACATCAACAAAAAAGGGCCACCCCGAAGGGCGGCCCTGAAGTTGGGGTATCCGGTCAGGATCAGAAGCGGACCGTGCCTTCCAGGCCGATGGTGCGCGGCGGGTTGAAGTTGCCGTAATCGCCCAGCGTCGCGGCATTGGCGGCCGAGCGGCGATAGACGAAGCTGTTGTTGAGCAGGTTGCGGCTCCACAGCGACAGGGTCATCTTCGTGCCGTTCTCCGTCAGCGGCAGGTCGGCCAGCGCGATGCGGCCGTTCATCACGAAGGTCTTGTCGGTGCGCGTCGTCTCGTTCTGGAAGCTGTAGGCCGGGTCGGCATAGTTGGCGTCCAGGTGGAAACGCACCTTGGCCTCCGAACCCGCCAGCGGCACCTCGTAATCGGCATAGGCCGAGGCGGCGTTGCGCGGCGTATAGACCACGAACACCTGGGTCAGCGCGTTGCCCAGGAACGGGTTCGGCGTCAGCGGCACGTTGGTATAGGTGTAGGCATAGGACGCGCCGACCGTCATGCCCTCGATCGGGTTGGTGGTGATATCGGCCTCGACCCCGCGAATCTTGGACGTGCCCGGCGCGTTGCGGGTTTCCTCGGTATGCAGGTTGTAGGTCGGGCTGCTCGGGTTGGTGTCGACATTGTCGAAGTCGATCTGGGTGCCGGTGCGGTCCATGATATAGCCCGCCAGGTTCAGGCGGACGCGGTGCTCGAACAGGTCCATCTTCGACCCGATCTCATAGGACTTGACCGCTTCGGCGCCGAACGCGGCGAAGGTCTGCGACCGGTCATTGGCACCGCCCGCGCGGTAGCCGGTCGAGTATTTCGCATAGAGATGGATCGTGTCGGTCGCGTCGAACGCCGCCGTCACCATCGGGTCGAACCGGCTGTTGTCGAAGGTGAAGGGGAAGTTGGTCGACTTGCCCTGCACCAGATACAGCGTACCGTTGCGCTTGTCCTTCGTATAGCGGCCGCCGACCGTCAGGTGGAAGGCATCGAAGCCCGCCGGGGTGTAGGTTCCTTGCGCGAACGCCGCATAGCTATAGGCGCGCGCGAAGCTGCCGCGCTGGAGGAAGAAGGAACCCGGTGCCCAGCCCTGATTGCCCGAGCCGATGGTGCCCAGCGCGGTCTGCGACAGGATGGTGTAGCCGGTGCCGTCCGCATTCCACTGGTTGGTCGACGGGGTCGCCGCCGTCTCGCGGGCGTTTTCGGTGAAGTAGAACAGGCCCGCCACGTAATCGAACTGCGGCAGGCTGCCCACCGCCTGGAATTCCTGGCTGAACTGGTGCTGCTGCATGAAGGACAGGCTGTAGCGGCTGAACTTGCCGTTCGGCAGGAACACAGTGCGGTGCGCGCCGCCCGAATTGTCCCACTGGTCGGTCGACACGCCGCGCCATGCGGTGATCGAGCGCAGCTCCAGGTTCGGCGCCACGTCATAGTTCAGCTTGGCCGAGAAGCCGTGGGTGCGGTCGACGCTATACTGCTGCGGAACGCCGATATCGGCGGTCTTCATGCGGTCGTCGCCCGACACGACGACCAAAGGCGACAGCGGCGCAATGGTGCCCGAGGGCAGCTTGCCGTTATTGGCGTTGATCTGCGCGATCGTCGCGACCGGCAGGCCGCGCGGGTTGTAGTTCAGCAGCTGGCTGTAGAAGGGCGTGTTCTCGTCCTTCGCCTGGTCGTAGGACAGCTCGGCCGAGAAGCCGTCGACCGGCTTCCACAGCGCCGCGACATGGCCACCGGCGCGGTTATACGCTCCCCAGCCGACGCTGCCCGGCAGCGGGTTCTTCACGAACGGGTTCTGGTGCTGGATCACGCCGTCCAGCTTGATCGAGATATTGTTGAACTCGGGCAGGTTGACGTGCGCGGCGGTGTTGTACGCGCCGTAATTGCCGAAGCCCGCGGTCAGCGAGCCGCCGAACTTGCCGGTCGGCTTGGCGGTGACGATCGACAGCGCGCCGCCCTCGGTATTGCGGCCGAACAGCGTGCCCTGCGGACCGCGCAGCACTTCGACACGCTCGATGTCGAACAGCGCGGCGTTCAGGCCCTGCGAACGGCCCAGATAGACGCCGTCGAAATAGACGCCGACGCCCGTGTCGCGCGCCGTCTGGTTCTGGTCGAACGGCACGATGCCGCGAATACCCACGGTCAGCGCCGACTGGCGCGCCTCGAAGGTGGCGACGCGAAGCGACGGCACGGTGCCGTCGGCCAGGTCGAGCAGGCTCTGGACATGGCGGTCCTTCAGCACGGTCGGATCGATGACCGAGATCGCGATCGGCGTCTTCTGAAGGCTGGTCTCGCGCTTGGTCGCGGTGACGACGATGTCCTTCAGCTCACCCGAATCGGTGGCGGGATCGGCAGCGGCGGCGGGTGCCGGATCGGCGGCAGGCTTGGTGTCGGCGGCAAAGGCCGGCGTGGCGGTGAGCGCCAGAAGCGCGGAACCGCCCAGCAGCGCGGCGCGAACGAAATTGGTGTTCATGGTGGTTGTTATCCCTATCCCCCGACCGACCTTCCGGTCGTCGCTGGCCGCGCGGATAGGGGTCGTCGAAGAAGCTGGTGTTACCTTTCCATGACCAACGGGGACTTGTTCATTTCATCCTGGTTTCATCTTCGCCCTGCGGGGCAGGTGCGGCCGGGGTCGCCTGCCCGCCATGGCGCACCAGCTCCATCTTCTGGGGCAGGGTGCCGATCTCGATTCCCTTGCCCCTGAGCGCCCCCAGCAACGCGAACAGCACCGCGCTGCGCGTGCCATAGGCCGCACGCGGGCTTTCGACATGGGCGAAGCAATTGAAATGGATCCGCCCGTCGACGATCGAGTCGATGAACGCCTTGGGCGCGGGGTCCGCCAGCACCGCCTCCTCGGCAGTGAAACAGTCCAACACGATGCCGCGCACCATGTCGGCATCCGTCTCGATCGGGACCGAAAACTGGATCTGGACACGCCCCAGCGGCCCAGCCAGCGTCTTGTTGAGCACCGGCTTGGTGATCAGCTCGGAATTGGGAACGATCAGCGTCGAATGGTCGGCCAGCTCGATCTCGGTCGACCGCACGCTGATCCGCTTGACGTCGCCCTCGTCGGTGCCGACGCGGATCAGGTCGCCGATTTTGATCGGCCGCTCGGCCAGCAGGATCAGGCCGGAGACGAAATTCTGGGTGATCGCCTGGAGGCCGAAGCCGATGCCGACCGACAGGGCGGACAGCAGGAGCGCGATCCGTTCCACCCCGATGCCCAGCGACGCCAGCGCCCAGATGACCGCCAGCGCGATGCCGATATAGCGCGCGACCAGGCTGACCGAGTTGCGCCCCGACCCGTCCAGATCGGTCGCGGGCAGATAGCGCTGCTCCAGCCAGCGCATGAACAGGCGCACCAGCCCCAGCCCGACGAACAGCACCGCCAACCCGCGCAGGATCGCACCGGGCGAAATCCAGACATTGCCGATCTTGACCCCGTCGGCGACGCTGGTGATCTGGTCGAACACCGCCCCCGGATCGCCGCTCGCCCCGAAAGGCTGGAGCAGCACGCCCAGCGTCAGCAGCACCAGCACCAGCCGGATCATGCCCGACAGGACCAGCCCGAACTGGTCGATCATGCTGCCGCGCACGCCCAGCGCGCGGGTCAGGGTGACGCCGACCTTGCTGTCGCGCACGAAGACCGAGGTGGCGATATCGTCGGCCGCCACCAGCATCAGATAGAGCGCCGAGCCGAGCAGCACCGTCCACCCGATCATCAGCGCGACGAACCAGCTGAACCAGATATAGCCGACCAGCAGCGCCAGCCCGGCCACCCCGACCGCGATCCAGGCGATCAGCGTCGCGACGCTCAATCCCGCGCTGACCCCCGCATGGGTGGCGGCATCGGCCTGGGCGACGCGGCGGGCGCGCAGCTGGCCCAGCACCACCAGCGTCGCGACGATCAGCAACAGATGGAGCAGTGCCTCGACCGCCTGGCTGGCGATCACCGCGCTGCGGCTGCTGCCGATCGCCCCCTCGAACGACATCACCATCGTGGTGATGAAGGTCAGCAGGGTCAGGCCCCAGGACAAAGGCCGCAGTCGCTGCGCCGTTTCATCGTCGAGCGGCGCGATCCGCCATGACGGCTGGCTGCGCATCAGGACCGCGCCCGTCACCGCCGCGGTGAATCCCGCCACGCCCGCGGCGAAGACGAAGCCGTCGAGGAAACTGGTCCAGCGTTGCGGCAACAACCCCGCCCAGCGCAGCCCCTGGACAAAGACGAAAGCGGCGGCGAGCGGGCAGAGCGTGCCCACCGCCACCCGCCAGAAGGTATAGGCCGATCGGCGCACCCGACTGGGCGGCGCCTCGGCGATCAGGCGGCGCTGCGCCAATCGGTGCGCGCCCAACCGTACCGGGCCGATCAGGATGACTGCCAGCGCAAAGCCCAGCAGCGCCTGCCACGGAATGCCGCCGCGCCATTGCGCCGCGATCTGCTCGCCGCCCTGCTTCAGAAACAGCCCGACCCGCCGCCAGTCGCGCGGCGCCTGTTCCAGGACGATGCTCCAAAAGGCGGGGCTCAGCGGCGACGGTGTCTTGGAGGACAGTTTCTCGTTGAACTGCGCGGCCTTGCTCTGGTCGATCTCGTCGACCAGCTGCCCCGCCTCGACCCCGGCCAGCCGCCCGCGCTTGATCGCGGCGTCGATGGTCGAGCGCAGCGTCGACAGCGCCTTGCGCTGGGCGACCAGTTCCGGTGCTTCCACCTCGCCCGGCGTCGGCGTGCCCAGCCCGGTGATCCGCGCATTCACCAGCGCCAGTTGCTCGGTCAGGTCGGACACCGCCTGGCCGGTCGAGTCCTTGGCCCCCTGCGCCCGGTCGCGCAGTGCGCGCCGGTCGTCGTCATCGACCTTGGAGTCGAGCGCGCGATCGACGGCGCGCACCTCCGCCTCGGCCTCGGCGATCCGCGTGGCGGAGGCCGTCGCCGGATTGCCCTGCGCCGATACCGGCACACCCGTTCCGACCAGCCCGACCATGATACAGGCCAGGACGAGGATGCGGAGGACCGCGAAGGGCGCGAGAAAGGATCGGGACATGGGGCATGCTCATAACCCCCCGCAGTGGGTCAGGCGAGAGGCTGACGGTTCCGCATGTCCATTCGGTCCATCCCGGACATTTGCCACTTGATCCGAAATCGTGTGTATCGGGGAGCCCGCACCGGCCGGGATCGTTGACGCCGATCGGACAATTTCGCGCATGACTGAACTCGCTTCCCTCCAGGGGCAAACGCCCTTGTCCGCTCCCCCCCGGGGACCGCTGCCGCATGATTCGCACGTGCTGGCGGGCATCAACCGCATCCTGCAGGAAGCGCTGCGCGCCTCGACCGAAGAGGAGCTGGGCCAGCTGTGCCTGGCGGTGGCCGAGGACCTGACCGGCGCGGCATTCAGCTTTTTCGGCGAGCGGCGGGACTCGCACGACCGGCTGGACCATATCGCGATCAGCGAGCGCGGCTGGGCCGCCTATGCGGGCAACGATCCGGATTTCAACCAGCGCGATCTGCCCAACGGTATGAAGATCCACGGCATTTTCGGCCAGGTGATCCTTCAGGACCGCAGCATGATCGTCAACGACCCCGCCAACCATCCCGACCGGGTGGGCACGCCGGAGGGTCACCCCATGTTGCGCAACTTCCTGGGCGTGCCGCTGCGTCGCGACGGCGAGACCTTCGCGATGTTCGCGCTCGGCAACCACCCGACCGGCTTTACCGAGCGCGAACGCGCCATCGCCGAGGAACTGGCCCCCGCCATCGTCCAGGCCCTGTTGCGCAAGCGCGCCGAGGTGGCGTCGCGCGCCAGCCAGCGGCGGCTGCTGAGCCTGATCGAGGGCATCCCCCAGCTGGTCTGGACCGCGACGCGCGACGGGCAATGGACCTGGGTCAGCCCGCAATGGGTCGCGATGACGGGGCTCAGCGTCGAGGAGAGCCTGGGCCTTGGCTGGCTGGCCGCCGTGCATCCCGACGATCGCGATGCGGCGCGTCGATTCTGGAACGGCGCGGGCGAGCATGGCGAGCTGGCGATGGAGGGGCGGCTGCGCCACGGCCAGACCGGCCGCTATCGCTGGTTCAAGACGCGCGCGACGCCGGTGCGCGACGATCACGGCACCATCGTCGAATGGTTCGGCACCTCGACCGATATCGACACGTTGCGCCGTCTTCGCGAGCGGCAGGAAACCCTGGTCGCCGAATTGCAGCACCGGGTCCGCAACATCCTGACCATCGTCCGTTCCATCTTCACCCGCACGGTCGAGAGCGGCGGGCCGATCGACGAGATTTCGGATCATTTCCGGGGGCGGCTCGATTCGCTGGCGCGGACCCAGGTGGTCGCGACCCAGACACGGTCGGGCCGGGTGGACCTGGAAAACCTGATCCGTGACGAGCTGTTGGGCGTGGGCGCGATCGAGGACGACCGGCTGTCGATCGAGGGGCCGGACATCTCGCTGCCCGCGGATACGGCCGAAACCATGGGTCTGGCGATCCATGAATTGACCACCAATGCCCTGAAATATGGGGCGCTGCGCCATCCCGCCGGACGGCTGTCGATCGCCTGGGCGATCGAACTTAAATCAAATAGCGAATGCGAACTGATTGTAAAATGGGATGAAACGGGTGTACCAGCAATGCCGGTCCCGCCTGTACGTCAGGGATTCGGGACCGAGTTGATCCGCGAAGCCTTGCCATACGGGCTGGGCGCACGGACCAGACTGGAATTTCGCGGTGGCGGCGTCCTGTGTGTGATAACGCTACCATGGGCCGTAGATGACGTCGACGCGTCAAACCGGAGCACCGAGGGATGAACCGCCGATCGCCGCTGGCTGACAAGCGTATCCTCGTGGTCGAGGACGAGTATTTCATCGCCCGCGACCTCGAACGTGCGCTGCGCGCCGCCGATGCGGTCGTGGTCGGTCCCGTCGCCACGCTGGAACAGGGGCTCGACATTGCCGAGAACCAGCCGCTCGACGCCGCGGTGCTCGACGTCAATCTGGCGGGGGAGCGCGCCTTCGAGATCGCCGACCGCCTGTCGGCGCGCGACGTGCCCTGGACCTTCCTGACCGGCTATGACGAATGGGCGCTGCCCGCCCCCTATCGATCGGCCTCGATCGTCGCCAAGCCGTTCCAGCCGGATCGCATCATCCGCGCGATCGGCGCCCTGATCCCCGACAAAGGATGCGCATGACCTCTTTTTCCGCCGCCCTGTCGTCCTCCGCCACCGCGTCCGAGGGGATCGCCACCGCCGCGATCCGTCGGCTGACCGCGCTGACGCCGCTGGCCGATGCGGACCTCGCGCTGCTCGACACCGCCGCCGACCGCGCGTTGACCTATCCCATCCGTCACGCCTTCCAGACGATCGGTCGTCCGGTGGCCGCCCCGCTGCTGCTGCTGCAAGGCTGGGCCGCGCGGGTGCGGATCCTGCCCGACGGGCGGCGTCAGTTCATGAGCTTCTACCTGCCCGGCGACGTCATCGGCTCGGCGCATCATGCGCGCCCCATCGCCTCTGCGACGGTGGTGGCCATCACCGAATGCGTCGCCTGCCCCGCCCCCGTCGCCGCCGCCGGATCGGGGCTGGCCCAGGCCTATGCGGTCGGCGAGGCGCTGGACGAGGCCTATCTGCTGGGCCATGTCGTCCAGCTCGGCCGGTTGAACGCACAGGAGCGGATCGGCGACTTCCTGCTCGAAATCTATGAGCGGCTGTCGCTCGCCGGGCTGACCGTGGGCGGCAGTTTCGAAATGCCGCTGACCCAGGAGATGCTGGCCGATGCGCTGGGGCTGACCCCGGTTCATGTCAACCGGATGATCCAGCAGGCGCGGCGCGACGGCGACCTGATGTGGAAGTCCGGCCGCGTCCTGCTGCGCGATCCCGAACGTACCGCCCGCACCATCGGCCGGTTGAGCCCGCAAGTGACCGACACCCAGACCATGCCACAGGCCAACCCGGCCTGATTTGGAAAATTCCTCCCCTGCAATTGGACGGAGGGGTGTCCCGCCATCGAGAAGGCGACACCCCTCCACCATGCTACGCATGGTCCCCCTCCCGTTGCAGTGGAGGAAAACACGCTATTGAACACCCACCAATCCCGCATCATCGTGATGGCTTTCTGACCAGCCCGGCCCGTTTCACACGGACGTCATCAATTTTACGCCAAGCTGACACCGACCGATCCTAACGCCCCCGCCGAACCGGCAAGACAGCCGATGGGGGATCAAGACATGCTGACGTTTCGTAGCCTGCTGAAGGCATCGGTCTCGCTTATTCTCGTGACCGGCCCGCTGGCCGCCCACGCCCAGGACAGCGCGGGCGCCAGCGCAGGCGCCGCCGCCGCCGCCCCGCAGGCCGCGCAGGCGACCGATGCGGGAACCGAGGGCGAGGATATCGTCGTCAACGGCACCTATGCGCGCAGCCTGGCGGCGGGCATCGAGACCAAGCGCCGCGCGGCGTACGGCGTCGACTCGATCAGCTCGACCGATATCGGCAAGTTCCCGACCCAGAATGTCGCGGAAGCGCTGCAGCTCGTTCCCGGCGTGGCGATCACCCGCCCGCGCGGCGAGGGCCTGTATGTCAGCGTGCGTGGCCTGGGGCCGCAGTTCCAGAACACGCTGATGAACGGCCGCACCATCGCGCTGAACGACCTGATCGAGAATGGTGGTGCTGCCGGGCGTCAGTTCCGTTTCGAGATGCTGCCCGCCGAGTTCACCTCCAGCATCGACGTGGTGAAGACGCCGACCGCCGACATGAGCGAGGGCGCGCTGGGCGGCAATATCGACGTCAAGACCTTCCGCCCGCTGGAGGTCGGCAACAAGACGACCGTCAACATCCGCGGCACCTATACGACCCAGACCAAGGACGTCCGCCCGAACGTCACCGTGCTGACCAGCGCGAAGAATAGCGACGGCACCTTCGGCATCCTGGCGGGCGCGCAATATTGGGGCAAGACGGTCCGCAACGACCGCTTCATGAACTTCGGCTGGCTGCTCAACCGCTATACCTCGCCCCAGGCGGGCGGCGCGCCCACCGGCCTCTATTCGCCGACCCGCACCCGCCCCACCGTCGAGACCGAGGATCGCAAGCGCATCTCCGGCATCGTCTCGGCCCAGTGGCAGCCGACGCCCGAGCTTCAGACCACTTTGGACGTCGTCGCGACCCGGCTGGACGTCGCCTATGACGAGTTCGGCCTCGACATCTATCCCGATGACGGCGGCACGGTGCTGCAGCCCGGCTATACCGTGACCGGCGACACGATCACCAAGGCGACGGTCAACAATGTCCGCTTCATGGCGTCGCGCGAATACAGCCTCAACCGCCACGACCTGCTGACCATGGGTCTGAAGCAGGTCTGGAACCCCGATCGCTGGCACGTGACCGCCAATGTCAACTGGTCGGCGGCGCACAGCTATCACCCCGATTACCGCACCGGCACGGTGCGCAGCCGCGCCTTCTTCACCGGGCCGCTCAGCTATGACGCATCGGCGGGCTATCAGACGATGCCCACGCTCACCACGCCGGTCGACGTGACCAACCCCGCCAATTACCGGCTGTACCCGTTCAACATCGCGCCCAAGGACAGCAAGGACTGGGATTTCTATTCGCGCCTCGACATCGCGCACGACTTTGATGGTTTCCTGTCGAAGCTGGCGGCGGGCGGCGAATATCACTGGCGCAAGCGCGACTATTTCCGCCGCGACTTCATCGTGAACCCGCCTGCGGGCACGCCGCTCACCACGCTGGGTTCGGGCGCCTATCAGCCGATGCCCTATGACGACTTCCTGGCGGGCGTCGGCGGCAATGCGTTCCGCAACTGGCTGGTGCCGGTGACCCAGGCCTATGTCGGCAATCTCTTCACCCCCGCCGTCGCCGCCTCGCCGTTGACCGCGGGCGACCTACGCTCGTCCTTCGTGGTGTCGGAAAAGATCGCCGCCGCCTATGTTCGCGCCGATTACCAGTTCGATGCAGGGTCGGTGCCGGTCAGCGGGAATCTGGGCGTCCGCTATGTCCACACCGATCAGGTGGCGAGCGGCACGCTGACCAGCGGCAACACCGCGACCCCGGTCAGTTACCCGAAGACGTTCAACAACGTCCTCCCCAGCTTCAACCTGCGCGCCGACCTGTCGCAGAAGCTGGTCGGTCGCCTGGCCGCCAGCCGGGTGCTGACCCGTCCCAACGTCACAGACACCGCGCCGCGCATCACCGTGTCGACCGACGCGCCGACCGCCAGCGGCGGCAACCCGCAGCTGGTCCCCTTCCTGGCGACCCAGTTCGACGGATCGCTGGAATGGTATTTCGCGCCGTCGGGCATGTTGTCGGGCGCGGTCTTCTACAAGGCGATGGACGATTACATCACCCAGTCGAACACCGAGATCGCCATTCCGGGTCGCGGCATCGTCCGCCTGTCCAGCTCGGTGAATGGCGGCAATGCCAAGGTGTACGGCGCGGAGGCCGCGTACAGCCAGGTCTTCACCTTCCTCCCTGCGCCGTTCGACGGTTTCGGGGTGCAGGGGTCCTATACCCATACGGAAGTGAAGGCCGATTACACGGCGGGCTCGCGCACCATCAAGGACCAGCTGATCGGCCTGTCGAAGAACAGCTTCAACCTGGTCGGCTTCTACGACAAGGGGCCGCTGTCGGCGCGCCTCTCCTATGTCTGGCGCGACAAGTATCTGTCGAGCACGGGCAGCACGGTGCAGGCACCGACCTATGTCGCGGCGTTCGGGTCGCTCGACGGCCAGCTCTCGGTGCGCGCCGCCGACAATCTGACGCTCAGCCTGGAGGGTATCAACATCGCGGGTGCGCATCAGGACACCTATAACGACAGCAAGATGCGCTTCGGCGAAATCAACTATTACGGCCGGACGATCCTGTTCGGCGTGCGGGCGGAGTTCTGATGAAGGCTTTCCTCACCCTGGCGGCGGTCCTCGCGACCGCCGCCGCTCCGGCGCCGAAGGCACCCTTGCGGATGAACGACATCCAGGTCGTCGGTTCGCACAACAGCTACAAGAAGCGGATCGCGCCCGCCGTCTTCGCCGAACTGGAGCGACGTGATCCCAGGCTCGCCGCCGCGCTGGATTACGACCATCTGACTCTGGCCCAGCAGCTGGACCGGGGCGTACGCCAGTTGGAGATCGACATCTTCGCCGACCCCGAGGGCGGTCGCTTCGCGCATCCGATGGGTGAAAGGCTCGCGCATGCGGCGGGCCAGCAGACCGGCTTCGACGAGGCCGCGATGATGAAGCCGGGCTTCAAGGTCTTCCATATTCCAGAAGTCGACTATCGCTCCTGCGGGACGTTCAAACAGTGCATCGGCCAGATCGATGCCTGGTCGCGCGCGCATCCGCGCCACCTGCCGATCATGGTGACGATCAACGCCGCCGACCGGCCGATCAACAAGCCCGGCGTCACGGACCCGCTGCCGCTGACCGCGCCGTTGCTCGACGCATTGGATGCGGAAATTCGCGATGTGCTGAAACCCAACCGGATCATCACCCCCGATGACGTGCGCGGCGATGCGCCGAGCTTGCGCGAAGCCGTGACCACCGAGGGCTGGCCGACGCTGGAGAGTGCGCGCGGAAAAATCTACTTCGTGCTCGATACGCCATCGGACGTGTCCGACCGCTATCGCGCTGGGCACCCCTCGCTGAAGGGGCGTCCGATCTTCGGCTGGTACGATACCGACCAGCCCGAGGCCGCGGTCGAGATCGTCGGCGATCCGCGCACCGACGGCGCGAAGATTCGCGAGTGGGTGAAACAGGGCTTCATCGTCCGCACCCGCAGCGATGCCGACACGAAGGAGGCGCGCGAGAACGATCATACGCGCCAGCAAGCCGCGATCGACAGCGGCGCGCAGGCGGTGTCGACCGATTACTATCCCGGCGCGCCGACGCGAAGCTGGAGCAAGGGGTTCACCGTGACCCTGCCGGGCGGGGTGATGGAGCGCTGCAATCCGGTGACGCAGCCCGCCGACTGCAAGTTGCCGAAGTGACCAAATCCTCCCCGGTACGGGGAGGTGGCAGCGCGCAGCACTGACGGAGGGGGGCTCCCACGGAGGATGTCCTGTGTGGCGATCTCCCTCCACCAGCTTCGCTGGTCCCCCTCCCCGTGCCGGGGAGGATTGATGGCCGCCCGCTGACGCCCTTTTCATGTCCGGGCAAGCCGGGGTTCAGCCTTTATCCGCCATATTATCCTCCGAAGAAGCCTGCGCCCAAACCGTTGGCGGCAGGCGGTAACGGAGAGCGAGGCATGGCGCGGATCGCTTCCTGGCTGCTAGTGACATCGGCGCTGACGGCGGCAGTTCCGGCCCATGCCGCCGATCCGGCGCGGGATGCCGCCTGGGCCGAACGGCTCGGCTGGGGACCGTCCGCCGCGCCCGACACCGGCCCCGCGCCGGGCAGCGATGCCTGGCTGCGCCACCAGCTCGACGACCGGCTCGATCCCCTGCCCCCGGCGGTGCAGGCGCAGATCGATGCGATGCGCATCTCGAAGGAGCGGGTCGCCGCGCTGGTGGTCGAGACCGACGCGATGCAGCGCGACCTGAAGGCGATCACCGACCCCGACCAGAAAAAGGCCGCGCGCGAGGCCTATCAGAAGGCGATGAACGGGCTGGCCGACGAAGCCCGCCAACGCTTCGTCCTGCGCGCGCTCTATTCGCCCGACCAGTTGCGCGAGCGGATGACGTGGTTCTGGTTCAACCATTTCAACGTCCAGGCGGGCAAGCGCGACATCCGCGCGATGGTCGGCGATTATGAGGAAACGATCCGCGCCCATGCGCTGGGCCGGTATCGCGACCTGCTGGAGGCGACGCTGCGCCACCCGGCGATGCTGCGCTATCTGGACAATGACCAGAACGCGAAAGGCAAGATCAACGAGAATTACGCGCGCGAGATCATGGAGCTGCACTCGATGGGCGTCGGCTCCGGCTATACGCAAGCAGACGTACAGGAGCTGGCGCGCATCCTGACCGGGGTCGGCGTCGACCAGAAACCCGATGCGCCGAAGCTGAAACCCGAGCTTCAACCGCTCTACCTGCGCGCCGGACTGTTCGAGTTCAATCCGGCGCGCCATGACTTCGGCACCAAGCATTTCCTGGGTCATACCATCCAGGGGTCGGGCTTTGGCGAGGTCGAGCAGGCGCTGGACCTGATCGCCGAGAGTCCTGCGACCGCGCATCATGTCAGCCTGAAGCTGGCAACCTATTTCATGGGCGACAAACCGCCGCCCGCTTTGGTCGACCGGATGGCGGCGACCTTCCGCAAGACGCATGGCGACATTGCCGAGGTGCTGAAGACCATGATCCGGTCGCGCGAGTTTTCCGGCTCGCTGGGCAGCGGGTTCAAGGACCCGGTCGGCTATACGCTGTCGGCGGTGAGGCTGGCCTATGGCGACCGCGCGATCACCAATCCGCAGCCGGTGGTCGGCTGGATCCGCCAGATGGGCGAAGGGCTGTACGATCACGAGACGCCCGACGGTTACGACCTGTCGAGCGCGGCCTGGTCCGCGCCCGGGCAGATGGCGACGCGCTTCGATATTGCACGCCAACTCGGGAACGGCGCGGCGCGGCTGTTCCAGCCCGCCGATACCCCACCGGGCACCCCGCCCCCGCCCTCTCCGCCGCCGGTGCTAAAGGGTTCCCCCATCCTCGCCGCGCGGATGTCCTCGCTGGGCAAGCCGACGCTCGCCGCACTGGGCCAGGCGCGGTCCCCGGCGGAGTGGAACGCGCTGTATTTCTCGTCGCCCGAATTCATGCACCGATAGGAGGATCGCATGATGCTTCCCCATATCCACCGCCGCGACCTGCTCCGTGGAGCCGCCGCGCTCGCCCCCATGGTGATGGCGGGCCGCGCCTTTGCCGCACCGCAGGCGGGCAGCCGGTTGCTGGTCGTGTTCCTGCGTGGCGCCTATGACGCGGTGAACATCGTCGTGCCGAGTGGCAGCGACTTCTACCACCAGTCGCGCCCGACCATCGCGCTGCCCAGGCCCGATCCGGCGAACCCGAACGCCCCGCTGCCGCTCGACGCCGACTGGGCGCTGCACCCCGCGTTGAAGGATACGATCCTGCCGCTTTGGCAGGCCAAGCAGGTCGCCTTCGTGCCGTTCGCGGGCACCGACGATATGAGCCGCAGCCATTTCGAGACCCAGGACACGATCGAGCTGGGCCAGCCGGTCGGCGGCCACCGCGATTACGGCTCGGGCTTCATGGCGCGGCTGGCGGGCATACTCGGCACGACCGAGCGCCCGATCGCCTTTACCGACCAGCTGCCTTTATGCTTCCGGGGTGGCGAGGACCCGATCCCCAATCTCGCGCTCGCCAATGTGGGCAAGCCGATCGACCAGCGCCAGGCCGCGCTGATCCAGAGCATGTATGCCGGGCACCCCGACCTGGACCGTTCGGTCAGCGAGGGCTTCACGGTGCGCGACACCGTGTACAAGACCCTGGACCAGGAGATGAAGGCCGCCAGTCGCGGCGCGGTGTCCGCCAAGGGTTTCGCATTGTCGGCGCAGCGGATCGGCACGCTGATGCGCGACCGGTTCAACCTGGCATTCGTCGATGTCGGCGGCTGGGACACGCATGTGAACCAGGGCGGCGCGACCGGCTATCTGGCCGACCGGATCGGCGATCTGGGGCGCGGGCTGGCGAGCTTCGTCCAGGCGATCGGGCCGGACGCATGGCGCACCACGACGGTCGTCGTCGTGTCGGAGTTCGGCCGCACCTTCCGCGAAAATGGCGACCGGGGCACCGATCACGGCCATGGCAGCATCTATTGGGTGATGGGAGGCGGGGTATCCGGCGGCCGCATGGCGGGCGAGCAGGTCGCCCTGTCCGCCGCCACGCTCAACCAGAATCGCGACCTGCCCGTGCTGACCGATTACCGCGCGCTGATCGGCGGGCTGGTCGGGCGGCAGTTCGGCCTGTCAGGCGGCCGCCTCGCGACGTTGTTCCCCGACACGCGCCCGGCCGATCTGAATCTCGTCTGACCCGGCTTCATCGCGACCGGCCCGTGCCCGGATATCGTCCAGCACGTCATCCAGCGTCAGCCCGGCCAGCTTGTTCTCCAGGGCCTCGCGCACCGGGGTCAGGATCGATTCCAGGCTGGAGGTGATATGCCGGTCGATCATCCCCTCGCCTTCGGGCGGCTGGCGGTGAAAGGCGAAGAAGTTGCGGTCCTCCACCGCCTCGTACACATCGACCAGTCGGATATGGGACGATGGCCTGGCGAGCATCGCGCCGCCGCGATTGCCCAGCTGCGACCGGGTCAGCCCCGCCGCGGCCAGCCGCAGCAACAGCGCACGGACCACGGCCGCGTTGGAATTGACGCTGACCGCGATATCCTCGGAGCGCAACGGCGTATCGCCATGCTCCGCCATCAGCGCGAGCATGTGCAGCGAGACGACAAAACGAGTACTGGTCGGCAAGAAACTGCGCTCCCCTATCCACCTGCCCCGCGACCAACGCCCTTCTTCCAGGAGCGTTGCGGGTTTGTATCACGATCGGATCATGGCGGGGTTAGCCGCTATAATCCATGTTATATTTATACCAATATACTACGTTAACGCGCCAATCATCCACAGTATCCCACTCTTCACCCCCCGTTTTGGGGGAAGTGGCCGCATGAAACGGGGCAGAACGGCCAAGCCGGATTTTGCCGTGATGGCGACTGCGTCGCTCATCGGCGCAAGGCCCCCGCCGGGCAGGTGCCGAGCGGCATGGTCGCGCGCTTCGTCGTGATCGCCTTGACCGTCGACAGCGAAGCGATGCCGGGCCAATGGGAGGGGCGGTGCCGCCGGTCGACGGCACCGCAGGGCCGCGTGGCGGGATGATTCGTTTCGACCGCCACGACCTGAAGGGTCCAGACCAATGGCGGACCCATCGCCACCACGCTCAACCCCGCGCTGCTCCGCGATCCGGGCGATACCGATCGACCGGGATCAGCGCGCCGCCCTGGGCAGGCGGATCTCGAACAGCTCGGGCCAGTTCTTGCCGGTCACGAAAATCCGGTGCTTGGCCCGGTCATAGGCGATGCCGTTGGCGACCGAATCCCGATCGGTCAGCCCGACCCGAGCGACCAGATCGCTGAGGTCGACCACACCCGCGACCACACCCGTCGCCGGATCGATCCGCACGATATAGGGCGTCATCCAGACATTGGCCCAGACCTGCCCGTCGATATATTCCAGCTCGTTCAGGTTGCGGAGCGGCCGTCCGTTCACCGTCACGTCCAGCGTGCGGGCGACCTTCATCGTGGCGGGGTCCAGGAAGCGCAGGCGCGGCGTGCCGTCCGACAGGATGATGTGATGCCCGTCATCGGTCATCGCCCAGCCTTCGCCGTCATAGCGCCACTCGCCCAGCTTCTTCAGCGCCGGGCGGCTCCAGCGGAAACCGCGTCCGCCATGCCAGGTGACGCTGCGCAGCTCGTCCCCCCAGGCGACGATACCCTCGCCGAACAGGCCATCGGGCACGGTCGCGCGGCGCAGCGTCTTGCCGGTCGCCAGATCCACCTGGCGGATGACGCTCTCCCCCTCGCGCCCGGTGCTTTCGTACAGCGTGCCGTCGGCGATCAGCAGCCCCTCGGTGAAGGCCGTCGGGTCGTGCGCAAAGGCCTTGACCAGCACCGGCTTTTCGATCGGCGGCGGAGTCGGCGCGGCGGGCTGCTGTGCGGTGGCGGGCAGCGCCAGCGCCAGGACCAGCGGCAGGATGGCGTGGATCACAGCGTGCGCACCAGCCGCGCCACCCGCGCGATCCAGGCGGGTGCGGACACCGTCACCCCCGCCGCCCCGGGCTCCAGCGGCAACAGGCGCAGCGTATCGGGCATCACACCCGCCAGCCGGGCAAAGACATAGCCGCCGGCGGCGCGGGGCACGAGGATATCGCGATTCATGGCATCCGCGAACCTATCGGGGCCGAGCGGTTCGCACCAGAGCTCATCGCCCGCGCGATAGTCGCCGACCGCGCCGCTGACCGTCACCGCCAGCATCCCCGGCGTCGCGCAGGGCGGCGACACCGAACGCGCGCTGCGCGGCGCCACGGCACCGCGCGGACCGAGCAGCGCGGCGACCGGCAGGGTCTCACGGATCGGCAGCGTCACCAGATCGGCGGGCGTGCAGCCCAGCGCGGCGGCGATCCGGTTCAGCCAGGGCAGCGAGACGGTGCGCGTGCCCATTTCCAGCCGCCCGATCGTCTGTGGCGTGGTGGGGGGCGAGCAGGCGCGGGCGACATCGTCCAGGGTCATCCCCTTGGCCCGGCGCACTTCGCGGATCGCGGTAATCATCCCCTCTTCCCCTTCCGTCCTGCCAGCCATGCCGCCGCTCGCGCACATCTGGCGAAGCCGGTCCGTCTGGGCTAAGCGCCGATGCCTGTTCAGTCGGAGTTATCGCGATGCGGTTCGGCCTCGTCAAATGCCATGGATCGGGCAACGATTTCCCGATGATCGACGCCCGCGACCTGTCGCTGACCGAAGCCGAATGGGCGGGCGTCGCGCGCGCGCTGGCCGACCGGCACGGGCCGGTGGGCGGCGACGGCCTGCTCCTGCTGGTTCCCGGCGACGATCGCGCCGCTTTCGGCATGGTGATGCGCAACAGCGACGGCAGCGAGGCGGAGACCTGCCTCAACGGCGTACGCTGTGTGGCGCGTGCGGGGTTCGAGGCTTTGGGGATCGGCGCGGCCACGGTGCGGCTGAAGACCTCGCACGCCGATGCGGTCCATGACGCCGACCTCGCACCCGGCGTCTATACGGTACGCGAGACGGCAGGCCCCGCCGGGCTGTCGACCGCCGCCTGGCCGATCCACGGCGCACCCGACCGTCTGGTCGAGGCGGTGCTGCCGATGCTCGACGCGGACAAATGCTTCACCGCCGTCACCATGCCCAACCCGCATCTCGTCCATTTCGTCGAGACGGTGGACGAAGCCGAGCTCGTCCGCCTGGGCGAAATCTGCGAAGCCGCGCCCGACTGGCTGCCCAACCGCGCCAATGTGTCCTTCGTCGAGGTGCGCGGGACGTCGCTGTTCGTGCGCACCTTCGAGCGCGGCGTCGGCCTGACCGACAGCTGCGGCAGCGCGATGGCCGCATCCACCTATGCGGCGTGCCTGACCGGGCAGATCGCCTGGGACATGCCCACCGTGGTGTTCAACCGCGGCGGCCTGGTCCGCGCCTTTGCGGGCGAGGACGCGATGGTGACGCTGTCGGGCAATGCGACCTATGAATGGGCGGGGTCGGTGACGGTCGACCTGGCGAACGAAACGGCGAGCGATCTGGTGGTGGAGCGGCGCTTTCCCGGAGAAATCGCTGCCTGGGACGCCGCCAAGCGGGGGTAATCCTGTCATCCGTGGCGAGGGGCGGAGCGTGCGCTTCGACTTCGCTCAGCGTGAACGGAGATTGGTGAGCCACCTCAGCCCCACCCCCGTTCAGCCTGAGCGCAGTCGAAGGCAACGGGCCTGACCTCGCCGCGAACGCGGTGCGTGCACTTCGACTTCGCTCAGTGCGAACGGGTGTTGGGATTATCAGCCCCCTCCGTTCAGCCTGAGCGTGGTCGAAGGCCAAGGGACAAGCCTCGCCACGAGCGCCGGGCACGCCCTTCGGCCTTGCTCCGCGCGAACGGAGGGGGGACTTGGAACGTCCGGCCCCACGCAACACCCCGCCGCCCGGCGCGTTCTGCCCCTATGCTTCCCGTCCGCCGCCAGATCGCCGACCAGATACGCGACGTGGTGGGCAGCCATGCGATCGACCTGACCCGGCCACCGGGGGATGACGGGCTGTTCGGCCCTGGCTCCGCGACATGGACCGTCCATGGCGACTTCACGGCGATGATGGCGGGTGGGATCGCCTCGCTGCTGGTCCAGATGCTGCACCCTGCCGCGCTGGCGGGCGTGTGGGATCATAGCGATTTCCGCCGCGACATGGCGGGGCGGCTGCGGCGGACGGCGGGGTTCATCTCCATCACCACCTATGGCGCGACCGAGGCGGCCGAGCGGATGATCGCGCGGGTGCGGGCGGTGCATGATCGGGTCAGCGGCACCCTGCCCGACGGCACACCCTATTCGGCGAACGATCCGCATCTGCTGACCTTCGTGCATGCCGCCGAGGTCGACAGCTTCCTGCGCGCGCACCGCACCTATCGCGATCCGGACTTTTCCGATGCAGAGGCGGATCGCTATCTGGCCGAGATGGCGACGATCGCCCGCCGGCTGGGGGCCGGGCAGGTGCCCGAGAACCGGCAGCAACTGGCGCGTTTCCTGGATTCGATCCGCCCCGAACTGCGCGTCGACGCGCGAACGCGGGCGGTGGCGCGCACCCTGCTCAACCAGCCCGCGCCCAGCCCCGCGCTGGCGCCGGTCAGCGGCTGGCTGACCCAGGCGGGTATCGCGCTGCTCCCCGACTGGGCGGCACGTCTGCATGGGCTGGACGGTTACGGCGCGGTCAAACCGGCGATCCGGGCGGGCACGCGGCGGTTGGGCGGCGCGATCCGCTGGGCGCTGGCGGGTTAGGCGGGATGAAGTTAGGTTGATTCGGGCCTGGCCCCTCCCCTTCAAGGGAGGGGTGGATCAGACCTATGTCATCATGCTCTAGGAATTTTCCAGACGCCGCAGCGCGTTCAGATACCCCCGCATCCCCTCGAGCGCACGGTCGGTCAGCACCATGAAGGCGCGGCGACGATCGGCCGGATCGGGCTGGCGCGCGAACAGCCCCGCCTCGGTCATCTTGCCGATCCAGCGCAGCGCGGTGGTCGGCGCGACGGCGGCGGCGATGCACAGGCTGGACACCGACACCTGCGTCCCCTCCAGATGCGCGGCATAGAGGTCGAGCAGCATGTCCCAGGCCGGTTCCTCGAACAGCCCGCCCTCGAAAAACCCGTCGCGCAGCCGCCGGGCGCGGATCATCCGGCGGACCCGTTCGGCATCGCCCGGCTGGGCGCGCGGCGGGGCGGCGTGGAAGCTCTGGTGCCGGTCGCCGACGCCGCCGCGCCGGTCCTCATCCTCCTGCACCGACAGCCTGGCCAACGCCTCGGCGATGCGCGCGACCTCGGCGTTCAGCTTGCGCAGCCGTTCGGACTCGCCCTCGCGGACATAGGCGTGGAGCAAAGCCGCGCCGCCATGGCTGGCCCCCGCCACCGCCAGCGCGGCGACCAGTTCCAGCGGGCTGGCATCGCACAGCATCGCCACACGCGGGCCGATCAGCATCGCGGCGACCAGATCGATATCCCCCGTCGCCATGCTGACCACGATGGGCAGATCCAGCGCGGTGGCGACCGCGTCGATGCGGGCGAGCGCGATCTCCATCGCAGTATCGTCCGCGCCGTGCGTGTCGACCAGCAGCAGCGGCCGCCCCGCCTGTTGCCCGATCTCCGCCGCCACATCGGGCCAGGGGACATGGCGCAGCACCCGCCCGCCCGCCTGCCGCACCAGATCGCCCGCCGCCTGCGCCAGCGCGGGCGCGCCGATCACCACGACCGCAAAGCCGGTGCCGTAAAGATCCTGTTCGTCCACGCTCGTCCCCCGCCGCCCGCCATGCGGGCTGGTGCATCGTCACGGTCGCGACGGTACGAGCGGCGCGAGGCCCCCGCCCCTTCGCCCATGCACCGATGCGACCCCAACCGACGTCCGGGAGTCGACGTCAGTTACGAATCGGACACTCAGCCGAGTGCCTTGACGATCTCTTCGACCATCTTCTTGGCGTCCGCCAGAAGCATCATGGTGTTGTCGCGATAAAATAGCTCGTTATCGACGCCCGCATAGCCGACACCGCCCATCGAACGCTTGATGAACAGCACCGTCTTGGCCTTTTCGACGTCCAGCACCGGCATGCCGTAGATGGGCGAGGACGTGTCGGTCTTGGCCGCCGGGTTGGTCACGTCATTGGCGCCGATGACGAAGGCGACGTCGGTCTGGGCGAATTCGGCGTTGATGTCCTCCAGCTCGAACACCTCGTCATAGGGCACGTTCGCCTCGGCCAGCAGGACGTTCATGTGGCCGGGCATCCGACCCGCGACCGGATGGATGGCGTATTTGACGCGCACGCCTTCCTTCTTCAGCAGGTCGCCCATCTCGCGCAGGACATGCTGCGCCTGCGCCACCGCCATGCCGTATCCGGGGACGATGACGACCTGTTCCGCCTGGCTCATCAGGAAGGCCGCATCCTCGGCGCTGCCGCGCTTCCACGGGCGATCGATGGCCGCGCCACCGCCGCTCGCGCCCGCATCGCTCGCGCCGAAGCCGCCCGCAATGACGCTGATGAAGCTGCGGTTCATCGCCCGGCACATGATATAGGACAGGATCGCGCCGGATGAGCCGACCAGCGCGCCGGTGATGATCATCGCGCTGTTGTGCAGCGTGAAGCCCATCGCGGCGGCGGCCCAGCCCGAATAGCTGTTCAGCATCGACACCACGACCGGCATGTCCGCGCCGCCGATGGGCACGATCAGCAGGAAGCCGATGGCGAAGGACAGGATGGTGATCGTCCAGAAGATCCAGGGCGACTGGTCCCGCGTGAACATGGCCACCAGGATGACGATCGCGCCGAGCAGCCCCGCGTTCAGCGCATGGCGGCCGGGCAGCAGGATCGGCTTGCCGCCCATATTGCCGTTCAGCTTCAGGAAGGCGATGACCGAGCCGGAAAAGGTGATCGCACCGATCGCGACGCCCAGTGCCATCTCCACCCGGCTGACGACATGGATGCTGGCAAAGGGCTGTCCGATCATCGGCACCACCATGTCGGCGATGTCGAACGCGACCGGGTTGAGGAAGGCGGCACAGGCGACCGCGACGGCGGCCAGGCCGACCAGCGAGTGGAAGGCCGCGACCAGCTGCGGCATCGCGGTCATGGCGATGCGGCGGGCGGTGGTGATGCCGATTAGAGCGCCCAGGCCGATGGCGGCGAGGATTTCAAGGACGGCGACCCAATCGACGCCTTGATCGTCAAAGTTGCGCCCCCCCTCCGGCAGAGCAAAGGGCACGTGCGTCACCAGCGTTGTGACCACAGCGATGCCCATACCGATCATGCCGAAGCGATTGCCCCGCTGGCTGGTCGTCGGGCTGGACAGTCCGCGCAATGCCAGGACGAAGCACACCCCCGCGACCAGATAGGCGAGCGAGACCCAGGGATTGGCGGCTACGGCCTCGACCGCCGGGGCGAGCGGCGCAGGTGGCACGGGGGCGATCACGAGCGCTTCTCCTTCTTGCGGTACATGGCGAGCATCCGCTGCGTCACCGCAAAGCCGCCGAAGATGTTGATGCTGGCCAGCACCACCGCGCCCAGCCCCAGCCATTTGGCCACGCCCGATCCCGTCGCGCCCGACGTCGCCGCCGCCGCGATCAGCGCCCCGACGATGATGACCGAGGAAATGGCGTTGGTCACCGCCATCAACGGCGTGTGCAACGCGGGCGTCACCGACCAGACGACATAATAGCCGACGAAACACGCCAGCACGAAGATCGACAGGATCGCTATGAAGTCCATTTCAGTCCTCCCCGGAACAGCGGCTGGCGGCGATGGTCAGGATATGGACTGTCACGCCGTCGATGTTCTTCTGGATATCGGTCGTCGTAATGCGGAGCGTGGTCAGGCCGCGCTCGGCGAACCAACGATCTCTGGCTTCATCGCGAGCCGGTCGATCGCCACGACTATGGGCTTCGCTGTCGACTTCTATGATCAAGCGCGCCTCGTGGCAGTAGAAATCCGCGATGTAAGGACCGGACGGATGCTGGCGCCGGAATTTGAATCCGCCGGGGCGATGGCGAAGGACCTGCCATAACGTGATTTCCGGCGCTGACATCGCTTGCCGCAAGCCACGCGCCTGGGTGCCTGCGTTTTCGCCCCCCTGCAACACTCAATTCCTCCCCTGTAAGGGGAGGTGGCAGGCCGAAGGCCTGACGGAGGGGTGTCGCGCCATCGAGAGGGGTACACCCTTCCGTCGCGCTGCGCGCGCCACCTCCCCTGCAAGGGGAGGAATTTGCGTCACGACTGCAACCTTGGATTCACCACCTGGCCACCGCGGGTCAGCCGGATCGCGTCGCCGATCTCGGAATCCAGCACCGGTCGCCCGGCGTCCTTGTCCCAGAAGGCGGCCAGGAAATTGTGCAGGTTGCGCGCGAACAGCGCCGAGGCGTCAGCGGCCAGACGGCTGGGCATGTTGCGGTGGCCGATGATCGCC
>Ga0308156_1000360_pt1 | contig 101294 bp, 104 predicted proteins | sample PhyAR2_FD_201041 | JGI IMG/M metagenome (GOLD analysis project Ga0308156, IMG submission 201041) | Phyllosphere microbial communities from UC Gill Tract Community Farm, Albany, California, United States - DLSL A.R2 | ecosystem: Host-associated > Plants > Phyllosphere > Unclassified | place... | reverse complement strand
AAACTGATAAATAAGAGGGAACGCCGTGTGAGGTGAAAGTCTCACGCACGGTGTGGACCGGGGGAAAGCCCAAAAGATAATTTGCCCAAAGCAAACACTTAGTAGGTTACCTATCGGTATTGAGACTTAATGCCTGAAATACAGTCAAAAAATATTCGCCTTTCATGTTTTGTGAGGTATGCTCACGAAATAATCATAAGCACCACCCCCAATCAGGCTACCGTCCATAAACTCTACACGATTTATTATAACAAAAAAAGCCTCTACTCTACAAGCCATTTTGAATAGCTCCTGTTTATGTTTTTTAAGGGGCACAAAAGAGTAAAGAAAAAAACTTCTTAAAAGAAGTTTATATGAGTATTTTTATGGTTCTTGCTGGACTCGAACCAGCGGTTTTCGCTTAGGAGGCAAATGTTCTATCCTTCTGAACTAAAGAACCGATTATGATAATCTGTAGCACTATGTTGTAAGTGTGGACGGCACTGCAGATTATCAATGTTATCAAAAAATAATATCTTATTCTCGCCCACTAACATCATTATACAATATTCCACAAAAAATAAAAAATGCCACCAAATCACTGACACCCATGTTTAAGAGTCCTATTATAACATATATCTTGCGAGCCTCAATAATAAGGTCACAAAATAAAAATAGCCCCTTGATAAAGAGGCTTCCTTAGAGTTTTATGAAAAAATCATTCACAGCAAAACACTGATATTTTCATTATAAAACATGAGTCTATTCTTTGTCAAATTACATGAAGAAAACTCTCCGATAAAGAGAGTTTTCTACTCTAATAAAGGAGTTTAAGTGTTTGTAGCCATACCCAAGGAAAATTGTCTCACAGGATTTACCAAATATGGCTACATACTAATTATAAAATAAGCAATTATTTTTTGTCAAATTTTATCTTTAACATAAAAAAACAAGGGAACTTCCATACAAGTTCCCTTGCGTTTGTTTAGAGAGGGCTATACCAGAGTAAAACATCACTGGTACGAACCTAAAGAAAATCATTGCCGCTATCCATGCAAGCGACACCTTGATTATAAAATATCTTCTATTTTATTGTCAAGCGATTTCTAAACAAAAAAACGCCCCAATGACGGATGGAGCGTTTATACTAACAATCTACACTTTGATTATATAAAATTTAATGCTTAATTGTAAATCAATACGCTCTTCTAGGCAAAAAAACACCTCGAGAGCGAGAAACAATCAATTTTCTCGCATTGTCACACTCCAGCCAAACAAACCTTACCCAGCCAGAATCCCCCTTACCTTTAACTTGTTGATTTCACATCATAATTTTTCTCCAGCTGTCTAATAAGAAGAGGTTGAGAAGAAACTGGTGGTATAAGATTTTTTACATTAAGATCTAAGATTAACTTCTTTTTCATACTAGTTGAAAGGTTGCGTCAAGCATCTTTATTAATCACAAAAGGTTTATTCGCAATTGAAAAATAACAAAGAAAAGGGCTATTTTTTAGTACTAGGGTTGTTCTAATGATAACAATCACTCTCTGTGTATCCTCCCATTCTCCTCGTATCACGATAATCTGTTCATCTATTTCCTGATAATTTCACTTACCAATTCGCCAAGCTGCTTACGCTGAAGGTAACGAAGTAAATTACGGATAATGATTTATGATAAGAAGTGTGATTTGAGATACTGTTATATGATTTTTTTAATTATTCCTAGCAATAATATTGCTAAAGCAGTTAAAATTGCTGACAGTGTCCATAACAATTTAAAGCCAATTTGTGACAAAAAAAGTGAAATAACGCCACTTGCCAAAAGACTAGCCAACCCTAAAATCACAGGAAGCAATGACAAAATTGTTGCTCTTATATCTTCTCTAATTTCTGGCTGTATCCAAATTAAATTCGCTCCCTGTTCAACACCTAAGCCAAACTCAAAAAGTAAAGATGCTATTAAAAAACTAACAAAGCTATTTCCTACTGACATCATTAAGAATGAGATTAGTATTACTATATTACCAAATAAGGAAACATTGATTTTATTAAATTTTTTTCCAATCTTAGAGGTAAAATAATAACCTAATGCAAGTGTTAGTATGAAAAACGAAAAAATAACTCCCAATTTATCCTCAGCAACCTTTAATTCGTTTACCATATGTAATTGCCAGCAGAATACAAAGAGTTGCCCTGCAATTCCACTTAAAAAATACTTTATGAAAAAAAGTAATAATACCGTATTCTTTCTCAAAAAGGGGAGAGTTTCTTTAATATTAGCCAGTAAGGTTCTAGTATTTTTTTCTTTCTTTGAATCTGCTTGAAATATTGTTAAAACTACTACTCCAGTAAATATTGCAAGAACTGCTGCAACATAATAAGGTATATTGCCACTAGAATTTACAACTAGCAAAGTAAATAATATTCCAGCACAAAATGATACTCCTTTGGATAATGCCCCAGCAAAAGGAATTGCATTATCTTGAACTTCACTTCCTTCAAACTTATTTGAGGTCGAAACAAACCATGACAATGGTAATTGTCCTATTATCGCAAGACCCAACGCAATTAAAAATATCGCAATTCCAAATGCTAGAGGGTCTCTTGATAGAGAAAAAAGTAATAATCCAATTCCCCAAATAAGAAATCCAATTCCCATTACTCTTTTTCGGCCTAGGCTATCTGCAACAACACCAAATGGGATTCCAAAAAGCAAAGTAACACCCGACCAAATTGAAAGGATTAATCCTATCAATGAATCTGATAGTCCCCAATGACTCATAAAAGCCACATATCCAGAACCAAATAAAAAGTCCACAACCGCAAATAAAACAACTAAAAAATAATACTGCCTAACTATCGCCCTTATATTCATTTTTAAATCCTTTACTTTCTGAATATTTTACATTTATTTTATCCCAAATTTTATCTCTTATTTCCATACATTTTGCAGGTGTTTCTCCTACAACATAAGCAAACCCTATCATAGCAGAGGTTCCTATAGCAGGATCAATAATTTCTCCCTTGTGTTTAAAAATAAAAAATTCTTTGATATTTTTATCTTCAAAAGTAACTTTATCATTTATCTCGTCTAAAATAACCTTCTCTCCCTCTCCTACTTGAAAAGAGAAAAACGCTGACGAGTTATTAAAGCAAGAAAACTTACCGACTTCTTCTCCAAGATAAGACTGAATAATTTGATTAATTATAGGATATTCACTACTTGTTTGAAATAAAAATGGAACTGGCCCTCCTGCTCTAGGATTGAATTCAATGAGTTTTGGACCTGATGGTGTTAATTTTAACTCAATATGAGTAGGACCGTTCTTATAATTGAGAGCTCTAATAACTTTACTAGCGGCTTCATATAATTGATTTTGTTTGCTCTGAGATAGCGTGCTAGGAACAACCAATCCCGTTTCTCTAAATGGTTTAGCAATTATAGGCTTACTTGAAACTGCTAAATGAGTAATTTTCCCGTTGGAAACAATTGATTCTACGCTTACATAATCATCGAAAAAAACGTTCTCTTTACCATACCATTCTGAACCAAGGAGAAATTCTTCTAAAATAAAATCTGTGTGGAAAAATTCCTCTTTAGCAAGCTCTTCTATAACTTCTAAAAAGTGTTTTCTAGATTCAACTTTGTACGCCAGACGACTTCCAGCCATAGAAACAGGTTTTAACATACCGGGAAACTCAAAATTTTTAGCTATAACTTCTGCATCTTTTTTATCCCTAATTTTGTGAGCAACCGTCGATAATTCTGGATAGAACTTTGAAACCATTTCTCTTTGATAAAATTTATTCGTTATATTTTTAATTTCCTCATATCGGTTTTTTATTCCTACCTCTTTTTTTAAGTACTCCGTTGGAATTATCATGTCCTCTGCAAAAGAAATAATAGTGGAAAATTTTTCTTTAATTGCCAATTCCTTTGCTTTTGGTATTAAGTTTTCTTTTCTTTCAACCATTATCCATGTATAAACATTATACTTCTCTATACATATTTTAAATTTATTTTCCATCGCCTTGGAAACTGGTTTTTGGTAAACGACAGTAGTATCATAAATTGAAGTATCAATATTATCAACATAAATATTAGGATCTATATCGTTTATTAGAATCATTATTTTTTTCATAATTAATAACCTCGTAAATAAAATTTCTGAATCATTCTTTCACATCCTAAAAATTAGATCAATAAAATCTTTTATTCGAATTTTCTGTGAAAATAGCTCTATCAATATCTCTACCACATCTTTCACATTGTTTAGGGGCCTCTAACAAAATTAGACCATAGTAATCTCCCCTCCAACAATTAAGACATACATTTTTTGTTTTTCCTTCCAAATTACATTGTAATTTCTCACTTGAATGCATGAAGCTTTGATTAAGGCTATCCCTTAAATTATTTTCAAGATATTTTAAAAGTTCATATAAATTATCAAATTCATAAACTTGTCCATTACGCTCATGAAGGGTAAAAAACTTATGTACTAATATGAAGTAAAACATTTCAGAATCCTTCCAACTCTGAAAACTTTTTTTATTATGAAGTTGAGAAACATAAGTGATTCCAGTCTTATCCAATTCGTCCTCAATTTCATCCTTACGGCTCAAATCATCAAAAACTAACAAAATTTTTGATGCAATTAAATATGGAGGGAGACAGTTTTTATTATAAGCTTCCGAGAAATTTTTTATAGACATAAACAGAGTTTTCCCAGAAAACCCTGAATTTACTAACGAAACTTGAGATGTAATTCCATAGTTTAAATTAAATTTCTTTGATAGTTTGTATATCATTCCTAATTTTGTAAAATTATTATCAAGAGAAGATAGAAAATATAGCTCATATTCAGCATATTCTGGGACTTCTTTCGCTTCTAGGAATAATATTTTAATCCCTATAGATTCATAAAAATTATAGTATAGTTTTTTTAAACTTGTTAAATTATTTTCAAAATCATAGTCATTAATTCCCTGGTCCAATTGGACTACTGGAAAAATATTTCTATCCTTAAATAAAGGAATTAGCCCTCTACTTTTATTTCTAAAAATACTTGAAATAGTTAAAAGGTTAACTTCTCCGTTAGTTTCGATGTTTTTCTTGATTTCTTTCAATGTTTGAGCTAACGGATCAGACATCAACATGTTGTCTCCAAAAGACAGGACTTCTCCTGAATAATCATTTATATGACTATAAAGATTTTCAAAATCCGTTTTTGAAATTAATTGTTGACAATTAAATTTTTTATAATTAATATTTGATTCTAATAAAGCACAAGTAAATAACTGATTAAAGAAATCAACTACATGAATACCTTTGGATAAAAATATGGGAATCCCTGGTCCATAACCATCAGAAATCAGAAATTTGGATTGCTCCAAATACTTTTTTATTTCATTATTATCCAAACTCTTAGCCAATACTTTCCAAACTCCTCAACTATATTTATTTTATACGCAGCAAAAGAGAATTCCTTTAATTTCTCTCTGAGCTGTTCATTTTTTTCTGCTACAAATTTTCGATTACTAGATGAAGCCTCTACTAAGATTATTGCTTTCTCCTTGCCATCATCTATTCCTTTACCGATACTAAAGACTGCACTTCTCTTAAACTTCAATAACTGAGTTGGGGTAATGCAAAATGAATCCCCTTTGCTTCTTAAATAATAAACTTTATTATTTAAATTATTTTTAAAACATAACGGATAATAATTATAAAAAATTTTATTCTTTCCGATAAATACCTTACGTTGTGGGATTACAAACACATCAGAAATTTCAGAAAAGCCTACTTTAACCAACATGTTCCTTATCTTATTCTCAGACTCTTTCATATTCTACCTTTAGAAGATCATCAATGCTTACCATATCATTAATAAGTTCGTTAACATTCGGATTCTCTAAATAATAGAGCCCCAAGATATCCTCAATGCCTCGATAAGAGTCAACATAATCACCAGCACTCTTTATTGGTATAAGCAGAGTAAGTGATGGAATATTTTTTAACTTCTCAAAATTAATGTCTTTAATCTTCCAATTTCCTTCAGGACAATGACTAATTTTTGAGGCAGAGAATTTTTTATATGTGATTTTTGGATTAATCTTGTCCCCTAGCGCCAGTTTTGCTAATTCAATAAATAAATCATATTCCCCATCTGTTGCATTTTTTAGTCTAAAAGGTACTGTTCCACCAGGACGTCCATTTACTTCAATAATCTTTGGACCATTTTTTGTAAATTTAATTTCCGTATGTGTCATTAAATTGTTAACCTTTAGGGCCTTTAAAGCTCTCGTTGTAAGTTCTTTAACTTCATCTTGATGATTCATTGCAAGTGAAGAAGGAAGAATGTACCCACTTTCTCTAAAAGGAGGAACTAATTTTGTTCTGTCACTGACCGTCAGATGAAAAATCTTACCATTCTGAACAATAGTTTCAACACTACAATAATCGGCTAGTTTCTCATTTACTTGCCAGTCTTCCCCGATAATTACTTCTTCAAGATTAAATGTAGATTTCTCTCCCTCAAGGATTATATTTTCAAATTTTTCTTGCTCTTCTTGATACCTTTTTTCCAAAGTTTCAAAATCGTGAACCTCAAATATTCCATACGCTCCACCACCATAATTGGGCTTTAAAATTGCCGGGAATCCTATAACCTCAGCTGCACGACGTAGATCTTTCTCAGACAAAATCTCATAAAAGTTGGGAACTGAAACCTTATTATTTTTCAGTATCTTCCGCTGTTCATATTTATTTTGAAGAGCTACAATTGTACTGTCCTCCATGTAGCTTTTTCCGAGTAATTTTGAAAGCATGTTTGCAGTTTTTATCAACATTTCTGCAAAAGTAAGTACCCCTGTAATTGGCGATTTTTGATGATACTTTATGACTTCATTGTACATATCTTCTTCATTGGAGCACTCAATACTAGGCCCAATAGTTCCAACGCACTCATCATAAACTCTATTTAAGGCCGCATTTGTTTTAGACTTAATATAAAAAGTAACAATTTCAACGTCCTCAAGCTTCTTTAAACTAGGATAAATCAAATCAGGAGCTGTACCTGCGTGGTGTAAAAGTAATGCTAATCGTCTCATTTTTTCCTCCTTTATATTTGTTTAGTGCAGTTTCCTACTGTCAAAGTTCAAGCCGTTAAGCTTGGCATGTATATTTTTTTTAATCATCAGTAAATACTATTTCGAGATAAAGTAATGTACTTTATTCCCAACTAATCGTAATTTCATTTTTCATAATATCTAATTTTATTTTCCCACCAATATAAAATGGATAAGATGGTTCAGTATGAGAAAAATCAACATTCGAGATAACAGATGGTAACTGCGTTTTTATTTCAGATAAAATAAAATCAATGATTTTTTTTTCATTTAAACAAGAGCCAGGTTCAAAACACCCAAAAATTATAGCTCTTGCCTTGCAAATATTTGTAGCCATCACCATTGCTTTCAATTGCATGACAAATTGCCCTACTGAAATGTCTGGAATCGTTTCTAAAACTACTATCTTATTTGTAAAATTTGGCATATATTCAGTACCAGCAAGAGTTAATAGGCTCTCCATATTTCCACCAACTGATATTCCCGTAATCTCTCGTCCAATTGACTCTCCAAACACCTCCCATTTATAACTAAAAGAATTCTTTGGTGGGTGTAAATACCAAAAACCATCATTGAATTTTTCTTGTTTTTTAAAGATAATATCTTTAAGCGCCAAAGCACTTAAAATATTATTTTTGTCAGATTCTTCAAGGTAGGGATTACAAATTTTTGAAAAATCAATCCCATAAATTGACTTTATATTATATTTAGTATAAATTCCATTTAAAATACATGTTAAGTCACTTTTTCCAGATAATATAACATTTTTCATGTTTTGAATAAGTCGCAATTCGTCTAAAATAAGATTAGCAGAATATCCACCATATGTTGACATCAATACGATTTTTTCAAGATTTCCATTTAGTTGTTTCAGAACATTTAATCTCGAAACTTTAGAAGTCACTCCCGTTTCGTAGCTTCTAAATGCATTGCTATCAAAGTGTACATCGTACCCTGAAAGTTCCAAAACACTTTTTCCCCTCTTAATACTGTCTGGGGTGATAGAAAACCCATCATTAGCTGGTGACCAAATCACGACTTTATCTTTCATCTATTCCTCCATAACCCCCTAAGGATAAATAATCTTATTTTTTTCTCTATATACATAAGGGATTTTTCGAATATCATCAATATCAAACAGCCATGCTATATATCTTTCAATACCCATTCCAAATCCACTCGTCTTCAGTGGAAATTCCTTTTTCATTGAGATATACCATTCGTATTCTTCATGACTAACTTTATGTTCATCCAATGATTTTAGCACATCACTATAGTTTGCTCTCTCACCACAACCCAACGTTTCTCCCATCCCAATTAATAAATCAGCACACAAAGCTACATTTGGATCTTTTTTATCATATGCTTGATAAAAAGGGACTCCCTTGTGAGGAAATTTGGTCAACCAAACTACTCCATCAAAATGTTTAATCAACCATTTTTCTCCAACTGAATTAATAGTCATTACACCATCAATATTACCAACTCCCTTAATATTATTGTCCCTTAAAAGCTTGACTGCATCATCAAAGGTGATTTGTTGAAAGTTTTCTTGATTAATTATTGACCGTACTTCTGACAGTTTATCCTCGGAAACACTTTCTTTGTAGTAATTTTGAGAAATAACATATCTCGTAACATTCTTTATATAGTCCTCACATAATCGGATTATATCTGATAGTCCGCCTACAATTTCACATTCCGAATGGTAAAATTGATTTAAATGCCTTTCATCAGAATCTTCTCCACGAAAGGTAGGCATCAAGTAGAAAACACCTTTTTTCCCAAACCGAAGACTGTACTCTAATAAAAATTGCATAGAATCCGCAAGATATGTCTTTTGATTAAAAAGCTTTATCTCTACAGGTAATGAATCCGAGCCCAATCCCATTGGACTAGAAATACTCCCTGTTGTTACAGGTAAAGTTGCTGCCGCAAATTCTTCTTTTTCACTATAAAATTTGAAAGTGGCAAATACAATATCTGAGTAGCATTGAAACATACAGTGATACCAATTTGAAGTAAGCACTTCACTTACTCTACTCAAGTTCTTCATTTCTTCAGTCATATTTTTCTCCCTATTTTATCTATTCTTTTACTGGCTAAAAAAAGTTCTTTATCAAATTTAAATTTGTTTTTTCTTAAGAATAGTTCCGAATATCCCATATTAGAAAGATTATCTCTAAACAGATAAATATTTTCTCTATATAACCTTAGAAATTCCTGAGTGGTCTCATCATCCATATTTTGAGCATTCAAAAACCTTTCATTTGTTTTTTGAATATCCTCAACATACTTTCCTATCTTTAAATCTGATATATAATCGAAATCAAACTTTTCTTCCAAAAATAGTTCTAAGTTTGGATTATCAAAAAATTTTTGCCAATAAGATTCATAGTCAATTTTGATATCCATCTTAAGAGCATTTCTTACCTTCATCATTAAAGAATTATTAGGCTCATGCAAATAATACATAGGTGTAGCAAACAACACTCCGTTATCTTTTAGAACCCTCATGTACTCTGAAAGCGCCTTTTCTCTATCCGGTATATATGAAATAATATTCCCGGAAAACACAATATCAAATTCTTCATCTTGGAATGGAAGATTCATTGCATCAGCCACTAAAAAGTTAATATTATCTGTAACTCCATGTTCCTTAGCTCTATCCTTTGCAATTTTTATACTTTCCTCGTTAATATCAATAGAAGTAATCTTTGAATTTGTTCTTTTAGCTAATTCTACAGCAGTAAACCCAGTTGAAGTCCCTATTTCAAGAATCTTTGTATCAGGAGTAAAGTAAACATTCTTAACAAGATCCATAATTGTTCGAATTCCTCCAGGAGGTCGATTAGTTTCACCAATAATAGCGATTTGTTCGTTGTAGTTCATTTTGTTTAAATTTTCTTTTGTGATCATACTGTTCCTCACTTCTATATATAATTAAAATTTTTAAATCATATTAACTGTCTCAGAGATTGATGATTGGATAAGTTAACGCCACAATAGTTAGAATGATCAAAATTCTTAATAACTTGCCTAATCTATATTTTTTTATAACATACTCCCTCTCTAAATTTTTTAAAATTCATTTTCACTGTTTAATATTATGCTGAATTCTCTATTATATTTAATTTTCAGATATTTCTTGTCAGCTAAAAAGTGAATTTTCTTCAATCTTATTCTATAATAGTATTAATCTTAATTGTCAATTGAAGACATGAGAATTTTTGAACTATATAAAGGTTGAATCTGTGACGTTAAATCTTCAAATTACTAGTTACAGTTAACTACTTCATGGATAACCATAATTATTCATACTTGAACAATATAAAATGTAGGAGGGGAAAAAATGAAAAAAACAATAGAACGTAACTCTGATAGAGAGCTAGCATATGGGATTGTTTTTAAAAATCTCAGAGTAGCAAAAGGATTTTCACAGGAGGAAGCATCAGGGCAAGAAATTTCTCCAACCCATTTATCAAATTTTGAAAATGGTAAAACTATGATTTCTATTGATCGTTTTTTTAATCTCCTCCAAAATATTAATGTCAACATGTTCGAGTTTCAAAATGCATTGAACCTTTATCTTGAAAAACGAGACCTGCTACTATTTAATATGGAGATGGCAAAAGCTCTCGTAGAAAGGAACTCTGCTAAATTACATCAAATTGTTAATAATCTGGAACAGCACTTAAATGTCTCAAATTCTAAACCAATTAGTAAAAAATTAAAATTAGATTATATCCGTGCAAAGTCAATTCTATCTTTCATGGATTCTAATTATTATATTAATAGGGAAGAAATTTTATTCTTAGAAAACTATCTTTTTTCCTTAAAAGAATGGGGACAATATGACGTCGCTCTTTTGGGGCAGTGCGCTAAATTTATTGATTTGATTCATCTTATGCAGCTTACAGAAAAGATGCTTTCTCCCTTTCAAACCAGCAATAATATTCCTTATGTTAAGCAGGCTATTATCCAAACTGTCTTAAATATTATCGAAGTTTATGTAGAAAATGGTACTTATGAACCTGCAAGAAGGTTAATAAGGTACCTAGAAACTAGCGATATTCATGATTATTATATGTTCGAAAAAATAACATTAATTTACACAAAGGCTAATTGCCTCTATCATACTGGAGATGAGACAGCCCTAGAAATTATGAAAAAGTGTCAAGAGATTCTAGAATTTTGTGATTGCTCAAAAACAGCAAATTGGGTAGCTGACGAAATCAACGAACTCCTACGTAACGATCATACCTAAGTTTATATTAGTAACCTAAAAAACAATAGCTCTGTGCAGAAATACTGTTGTGGTGCCTGTACGGGGGGGACAGTTTTCCCTCTCTGTTCGCAGAATAAAAATAAAATGGCTACGCAAATTGCTAGCCAATTTTTTATTTTCAACAAATATATCACTACTCGTCCCTACTAGCTACTTCTTGAAAAATTTTTTGAATAGATTCAGCTAAATTCTCGTCATATTCAACTGTCCAAATTTCTTCAATGAATGATGAACCACCAGCTTTGCTTTTGAGCTTTAATACAAAATATTCTCCGATTTCTGCTTCAGCTAAATCTATGTGTCCTTTTGTAGGCATATACTGCTCCTTGCTGTTACGATAGGTAAGAAATCGTCCCTGTCCAAAATAACCTGATTCAAGATTAAAGAAAGTTTTTAAACTCATTTTTTGTCCCCACTCTTTAAAAACAAGACGACCTAGACAGAAAATATTTACTTGAAGATTGGAATATTCCCAATAAGGAAAACCTAAATCTGAGGTTTGATTAAAGGTAAATGCTCGTTTAGTATTGAGATATTCGGTCATAAATAAAGGATCCATATTTGAATATTCTTTTTCATAAAACTTTTCTTTTAACCGACGGGCCTCTATCTTTTGTTCTAATTTATCGAGGGATTGAAAGTTATCTTCTGACATGCGGTTGCTTCTCCTGTTCTTGTGAAGTTCGTTTTTCTTGTTTTTTGAGCTTGCAAGTTTTCAATTTGATCGTAAATTTCAAGTTCATCTGTGAGTTCTTTGTAGGCTGATTCTAAAGATTTATGTTCATTTTGTAATTGTTTGAGCTGTTCAATGAGTTGAGGATTCCCTTGATTGAATTTCACTCGTTCTGTTTGAGTAAGTATTTCTTTATCTAATTGTTCAAGTGCTAATTCTACCTTTTCCATATTCGTGATAAACTCTTCTCCGAGATGTTTGAAAGATTCTTGCCCACTAATTCCATGTCGACTTAGTAAGTTTGTTGCTTCAAATAAGTCATGCACATAGTTCATTCCATAATTTTTTCTAGCAGGGATACGTTCATTTTCTTTTGAGAGTTGACCGATAATTTCTTTTCCTAAAAGAATAGATGAATAGTTTTGGTTTCTCTCGTCTAAAAACTTAAATTTTGAAAAATTATTAAGATGAAGCTCAAAATTTTCTCCTAATTTATCAAAAAAAGTCGATTCAATTTTTACAGTTCCTTTCCGATGCCCTGCCTCCACAAAAACTCGAATGGCATCAGGTGTTTTCGATTCAATTTGCCAAGGTTCGATGACTAATCGAATATCTGAATTTTCTTTAAACCACTTTTGTTGTTTTTGATACTCTTTAAAAATTTCTGACTGACCAAAGACAATTGAATGATTCTGCACATTTTTTTCGCACCGTCTCTCAATTTCTTCTTTTGAGAAGATTCTTTTTTCAGGATGAGCATCCATTCTTTTTTTATCTTCTTTTGAGATTAAACTACAATCTCGAATCGGACGTTTTTGATCAAAATCCGTCAATCGATAAGTCGTGTATTTTCCAGATGCATCAACTTCAACATGAAGTAACTTTGCTTTTTGAAGAAAATCAGATAGACTAAGAGAATGTTTTAAAAGAAAATTTAAACGTTGTTTGAGTTCGGGTCGTATAGGATTATCTGATAAATATTTTTGATAGTTTCGATGATAATTTTGATAGGGTTTTGTTTTTTCTAAGATTGCGCCATGTTTTTCTGCAATTTTATCAGAGAGTTCACGTGCTAACTGTAGCGTGTCTTTTTGCCATCGATAATTTCTAAAATCAGTGCTTGAAGTCGCATTAAAAATAATATGGTGAATTAGGGAGGTACCGCCTTGTTCACATTACTGTGACAGGTTTGTACCACCCTCTTCGGGAACCGTACGTACCCCTCTCGGAGTATACGGCTCTGTTATTGTTCGTTCGTAAAAATTCACTTGTGTTTATGAATCACATGACGATGACAGTGAAAGCATACAACGAGAGTTTTACGTTGTTTCGCAATCATTGCCATTTCCCATTTTTCTTTGCCTTTAAGATTTTTGACCTTATTGACATGATGAATCTCATAAGAAATAGTTTCGTCAGTGGTTCCACATAATTCACAAAATTTAGCTTTTAACCTGTTTTCAAGGGTATTCCGTGAATAGCCATATAATACAGGAGCTTGACTTATCTTATCCGTAAATTGATAAGGAGACTTACATTCACTAAACTTGGCAAAATAACGGCGCCGTTTTCCTTGTTTTGTCTCATAAGGAATCCCCCACGAACCATTTCCATCTTTAAACATGGAAATGGTTTTTGAGAGTGTTCCCTTATGTTTGGAAGCTATCGTTTTTAGACAGCTATACTCCATGAGATAAGCAAAATAATTGAGCTGATTAAAGTTACATGCAAGCCCATAGTAATTACAAATTCCTCTTAATTCAGAATTATAAATTGTAATGATTTCTAAGTCTGTTGAACGGATGAGATATTTCCTGTGAACTGGAAACCATGAGCTATCTTTCTTTTGGATAGCTATTTTCTTATCAAAAATAAATTGACGAATTTTATCATTAAGAGGAACAAGAAGTTCAACGCTCCCATTGAGTGTTCTTTTTTTGACTTTACCTGCTCTTTTTATTCTTCCGCTTCTCCTTACTCGGATATCATATCCCAGGAAACGAGCAGTTTGACTGCTGTGTGTAATGAGTGTTTTTTCTTCACTCAATTCCATTTTTAGCTTGTTATGAATAAAAAGTCTTAATTGTTCTTTTATCTATTGACAGTCCTTTTTGCTTCCTTTGACAGAGATAATGAAGTCGTCCGCATAACGGACGTATTTCAATACTTTATCTGTCTGTGAGGTACAAGGGAGTGTGGTTAATCTTTTACGTTTTTCTTGATATTCTAAAAGAACTTTAGCTTTTTCTTCACCCTCCAATTTTTTGAGTCGGTGAGAAATTCTTTTTATCTCATTGTGAAGTTCCCGATATTCAGGCGTTATTTTTACCGAACTCTCTTGGTCAAACTTCTTTTTGAGTTGTAAAGCAAACTTATCCAATTCATGAAGATAGATGTTGGCCAAAAGCGGAGATAGAATTCCACCTTGGGGTGTTCCGCTGTAAGTTTTGTGATACTGCCAGTTTTCCAGATAACCTGCTTTTAGAAATTTATAAATCAATTGGCTCATTTTCATATCTTTGATTTTAAGATTGATGAGTCCAATAAGTGTAACGTGGTCTATATTATCGAAGCAGCCTTTTATATCTCCCTCCACAAACCATCTTGCGCCGCCAAACTCTCTTTTGATTGTTTTCAAAGCCGTGTGACAGCTCCGTTGAGGTCTAAAACCGTGAGACACATCTTCGAATACCGGTTCATAGATGGATTCAAGAATTATTCTCACAGCTTCTTGGATCAATTTATCTGTGAAAGTTGGAATTCCTAAAGGTCTCATCTTTTTAGAATTCTTTTTTGCAATATACATTCTTCGTACAGGTTGAGGATGGTAAGTGCCATCTTTTAAAGATTGAATAATCTTTTTTATTTTTTCTTCACTAAAGCCATCCGCCGTATCATCGGATACCCCTTTTGTGGAAGCTCCTTTATTGGCATATAAATTTTGATAAGCCACATAATAAATATCTGGACGTAAAAGATAACGATAAAGTCTTGTAAAAACTTCGTCTTTATTTTTTTGTGAATTTTTACTGATTCTTTCTAAAATTGCCATTGTTGGTTTCATTTTGAGGCTTTCCTCCCTAATCAACTTTTAATTTTAGTACACAATAACTGTACCCCTTCGCCATGTAAAGGGCGTTACCCTTCTCCGACTACTACGAGTACTCCGTACCCTTGCAAGATTTTCAAGCACTAGCGCTATAGCCTTTTTCCTCCTCTCTGTTAGGCATTCTTGTTTAGGGTATCCCCAGTTAGTGTTAAGTCTTGGTAAATTCAGATTCTCGGCATCGCTTTTGTTTCGTTCCCATAGGTTCTCCTACAGATTGTACAAATGTGGTGATAACAGATAAGTCCACAACCATAACTTACCTTTCTTTGTACTAGAGGTTTCAGACACTTTCCTCTATCGACACATAACCGAAATTAGAAACTTGCGTTCAGTAAACACAACTTATACCTTATATCTGATTAACATTGCGACTCAGTCGTACCCGATTGTCTTTAGGTAACTCATCGCTTTCCAACCGTGCTCTGTTCCCGTATCAGCTTTCGCTTTTCGGTTAGGTTGGCTGTTTTCTGTGTTATCTTACAGAGTAGTACCTTAAACTACTTGACTTAACACCCTATCTGGGCGCACATTATGAATGTGATCTTGGTCAACGTGTGTAGCAATGACAAACTCATGCTTCCCTTCAGTAAATTGCAGCATCATCTTTTCACCGATCTCATGAGCTTGTTCAGGAGTAATATTATCTTTTGGATCAAAAGATTGAATGATATGATGTGCAAAAACTTTTCCTTTTCCATTAGAAAAGGTTCCCTTCATTTTTTGAGCAAAGCGACGTGTACGCAACATCTCAAATTCTGCATTGTGAATATTATTTAAAGCATGACCGCTAACTAAAGTTTCATTTCTAGTCTTGTCTGCATTAATAATATAGTCTAATGAATATGCGAGTTGCCACTCACTTTTAATTTGGATAGTTTTTGTAATCGTCATTCTTCCAATTTCCTAACTACAGTTTGAACTTCATTTAATATTTTTCGACTCAATAGACGATATTTTTTTTGAATATCACTCATTTCATCCTGCAACACTTCCATGTCTTCCTGATCTACTTCATCAATTAAATTTACTTTTTTGGCAACCTGGTTGATGTTATTTCCGATTCGATTAAATTCAAATCGAAGTTGAGAAAGTTGCTTTGAAAATTCATCAAGTTCCTGAAAATTGACTTCATGAATTGCGCCCTTAATTGCAATTATACGAAGATAGGCACTTATATTTTTGTGACAACTTGCAGCCTTCTCTCGAATGATAAATTCTTCATCCGAATTAACGTAAAATTGAAATGGAATTTTTCTTTCTCTGTTCTTTGGCATTTAAATTTCCTTTCATATATATTTATAGTGGGAAAAAATTTGGCGCCCAGCCGCTTCGCGGCTGCACAACGAGAGGCACAAACGCTACGCTTTTTGAGGCCCCTCCAGGGAAACCCCTCATTGTGGCAAGCATAGCAGGTGTCATGACACCTACGAAAAAACACTAAAACTTAAGCTTCATGCAAGCTTAAATTTTAGTGTTAGTTTTGAGGTTGCACCCCAAGCCCCGCTATTTTTTGAATCATGTAATTTCTTATGTTGAATCATTAAAGATTTCCTATTTATTCTAAAAAAACATTATTTGTTTTGTTCTTTTTCTGCATTATCGAGTTTTTCGTGTAGTAAATCTTGACTAGAATTTTTGTTTTTAGAATCAGATGTATCATTTTTTGAAAGCTTTTCTTGGATCAGATGAATTTCTTTTAGAATATTTTGAAGGGAAAGTTCCAAAAGTTTTTCATTGGTTTCATCTAAAAATAAATTGTTTTTTCAAAAACTGATATTGTATTTTCTCTTACTCCATAGGCATAACATACTGCTAAATATTCAAAACGTTTTTGATTAGGCACTCCTTTTTCAATGGAGTTCGTTGTTTTTTTGATTAACTGACTAAACAAGTAATTAAAACTTTCTTTATCTTTTATCTTAATTTTTTTTTCTTTATTTGAGACTGAAGCACGATAATATATAAGAAGTTTTTCTTCATTTTCTTTTGTAGGTTTAGAAGGGAGTAATACCATTGGTTGATTTTTAGACAATATTCCTAAAAGATTAGAGCTTTCATTCAAACTTGTTGCTCTTTATTCTTGCAAAAAAATATATAAAATTTCTTCTAAAAAAGTCTTACTTTTTCTCAAAGCATGGCTATAAATAATTGTTAGTCCAGTCTTAAGATCGATAACACTTTTCAATACTGACCCTAATACTGAACCTAATACCGACCTTTTAATACTAAAAAAAAGCCATTATAATAGTGGCTTTCTTTAAGTTAAGTTCAATCTAAAACAGTTGAGAGGCCTTCCTCAATAGTCGTGATTTTAAAATCTGGAAATTGCTTCTTAAATTTATCAGAAACAAATAGATTATCTTGACGATAGCGTGGAAGTAATTCGCTTAGTTCTTGGATACTTTTATTAAATGGCTTAATGAGGTTAAATTGCCACTCTCGAATCACTCTGACTTTTACTTTCTTATTTAATACTTTTTCTGCAATTTGTTTCAGTTCGTTATAACTGTATGGTTTATCACAGGGCAAATGCCAAGTTTGATTGTAGGCTGAAGGTGTATTTGCAATTAAGACCATAGCACGACTCGCATCAGGTGTCCATATCAAGCTTCTCTGGCAACTTGAATTGATGGGGATACTAGCCGTCTTATCCTCTTTAATTTTGTCTAAAAACATTGTATTAGTGATACTTTGTGTTTTATCCGGTCCATAAAATTCTGGTGCTCGGCATATCACTGCATCTAACTCATGATTGTGTATTTCAGATAAGACCATTTCAGCCATTTTTGCACGTACAATGGACTTTCTTCCTATTGGAATAAATGGTGTAGTCTCGGTTTGTGGTTCGCTATCTTTAGGATACATATAGGTATTATCAAAAAATACTAATTTGCTGCCATATAGTTTGCATGCAGCAATAACATTTTCCATAATTATTAAAAAATTGGCTTCCCAAAGTGAGCTATCCATGGGTAATCCTACAGTGAAATATATAATATCACTCCCATCTATGGCAGTTTTTGTCTGTTCAAAATCCATTAAATCCGCTGAAATTAGTTCATCTGTTGGATGTATCTTTTTAGGGTGGCGTCCAACTAAACGAATTTTTTTACTATATTTTCGATATATTTCCTTTGCAACTTCCTGACCTATTTGTCCGTTACTACCTAATACTGTTTGCACCTATTTTACCTCCTCAAGAAATTGTTTTGAGACTGCTCTTACAGAAAAAGGATTTTGTCCTGTAATGATTCGTCCATCTTTAATGGCAAATTCCTTATAAAATCTTTTCTTCTTAAAATTTGCCCCTCTTTTTATTGCTTCAGCTTTATTAAAAAAAGGTACTATTTTAGTTTTTCCAGCTAGAATTTCCTCTGTTTTAGTAAAGCCAGTGATATTCTTATCTTTAATATAATAATTTCCTGCCTCATCTTTTATGTTGAAAAGCCCAGCAATACCATGACAAACTGATAAAAGATAACCTTCATTTTCATATATTTCACTTGCTAAACGCTCTATCTCCTCTGAATGATAAAAATCCCACATCACTCCATGACCACCTGTATAATATATAGCAAAATAATCTGCAGGATTCACCTGTTTAGGCGATAAAGTATTTGACAGTCCACGAACTATAAAATCTTGATTAGAATATATTTTCATAATTGATTCATCAACATATTTCATACTTCTTGGGTCAATAGGTACATATCCTCCCTTAGGACTAACAAAATCATACTGAACTCCTGCCTTATTTAACTCATCAACAAATTCTGCCGCTTCCCCCAGCCATAAGCCGGTAGCTTCATAACTATCGCCATACTTTTCAACATTTGTTTCAACTATTAAGACTTTTTTCATGATTTTTCCTCCATTATTTCCAGGGTATTATCTAACAAATCTTTTAATCTTTTTATATTCTCCGTATTGTGTGTCAGATAGTAGTGATTTTTGGTGCCTTCTCTTTTAAAATCAACCATGTTAACACTTTTTAATACTTTTAAGTGATGTGATGTTGCTGGTCTTGACAAATTTATTTTGTGGGCTATTTCCTCGACTCGAAGTCCTTCACAAGAAAGATTATCAAGCAGTGCCATAATAATATCCTGCCGATTCGTATTACCCAAAGCCTGTAAAAACTCGGTCAGTTCAGAGAATTGTGTTTTTAATTCCATTTTATCTCCTATTTTCTATAAATATTCATTCTTTTAATGGTTTAATAAATTAAACCATTAAACCATTAAGAAGTCAAGAGATTTATTTTAGGTGTTTTTAATTTATTTCTTGGATATCAAAAAAAAAGAAGATACATATAATATCCTCTATCTAATGTTGTCTTAGTAGCGATTTCTTCTGATACAAGAAAGTTTCATTATATCTGAGGTAACAATGAATTTATCTTTGAGAAAAAGTTTGCTTTTTCTTATTGAACGAGCAATGAATGGCTAATAATTTTTTTAAATACAATACCGACCTCAATATCAGATTTTAATACTTAAAAAAAGCCAGTATAATAGTGGATTTTTAAAGTTAAGTTCAAGCTATAATAGTTGAAAGACCTTCCTCTGATAGAATGAGCTAATATATTTTTTGCTACTATTGCTGCTGCGGCAATGGAATCCTTACTCATAAAAATATAATTGTTTCTTCAAGATTTAATACTTAAAAATCGTGAGCAATCTTCACTAAAGATATTCTCACTCAAAATCTTACTTAATTCTTGACTCACATTTCGATAGATGAGTGATGGAGTATTAGGAACAACATAATAGTATTTTCCATCATTTTCGTAGATCGGGGCATCCATAGTGGTAAAATGCGTTCCTTCAATAGTGTTTCCAGCATCAGCTGCTATATCAATAATAAATGTCCCTTTTTTCAATGATTTTTGTTCTGAAAAACTTAAAATTGGATCATCATCTTTCCCAATTTCAATTCCATTGATAATGATGTCGTACTTTGTATAATTTTCTTTGAAAATTGACATTGTTTTTCGATAATACATTCGGATGTTTGAGGAATATTTTGAGATACTACTAAAAGCACCTTGCGCAACATTTCCAGAACCTAAAATAGCTATTTTTGTCTCTTCAGTTGGGATAAGTCCATATTGCAATAAAGCATCTATAACCCCTGCATATCCTGCGTAAAAACTATTTTTATATAATAGCCCCTTCGGAATACCTGATTCAAATATCTCATTTTCATAATAAATGTAAGGTGAATTACTATCTAAATCTACTACAATTAACTTTTTAGGTAGAGCTTGCTCTTTCATGAATGATTGTCCTGAACCAAAAGGATGTGTCCACCCTATAATCATCTGCCCCTCTCTAAGATGAGAGTAATCAGTGGGCTGGATGAGTTTTAGTGAGAAGATCGCCTCTGATTCCGCAAAAACTTCAGCTCTTGATAAAATATGACATCCTTTATCAATGTAATCTTGATCATCAATATCTAAAAATTTACCAAACCCCTCCTCTACCAATATTTCATTTTTAAAATCTTTAATGTCTTTTGGTAAGAGTGGAACTCGTCTCTCTCCTGGGAAGTTTGCTTTTACTAGGCCAATTTTCATAGTTTTTCCTTCTTTTCTTTTATAATTTTATAAATTTTTCTAAAAAGATTTTTTCTTTTTTAACCAGTACCAAACTAATACACTGATTAGAAGCGAAACAACCACTACAAATAACGAACGATAATGGACGACTTGAAAAGGCAACTTGAGATTTCCCCAAAACCCGTAAGTAATTGTTGGTATTGTTAAGACAATGGTAAGCTCAGTTAATATTTTCATAATATTATTCGACTGCTTCCATATAGTCTATCATGAAAGATCTCCTTAGACCTATTTGACTTGATACTTCTATCTAAATAAAAAACTATATAATTGAAGTCACTTACTAAAAAAGCCTCATATTAGAGGCCTTTGTTAATCACGATTTATCTAGAAATTTATTTAACTCTAGCTTCTTTATCTGTATTGTCTTCTACTTTGTCTTTTACTTTATCAACTTGTTCAGAGGTGAATTTTCCAGTTGTTTGAGCCGCACTAGTCACTCTATCTTGAATACTTACATCATCTTCTTTTTGTTGCTCTTTCGTTTTAATATCTGTGACTGTTACGTTAACTTCAACAACTTCCAATTCTGTCATTGCCGCAACCTCTTTACGAATGACTTCTTTAATTTTTTCATAAATATCAGGCACATTCTTACGATATTCTGTAACTACTTTCAAGTCTACTGCAACTTGTGTTTTCCCAACTTCTACGTCAACACCTGTTGTAACATCATCAGTATTAATAAGTTTTCCTGTTAAGTTTGAGAAGAACCCACCTTCTACGGAAAGAAGTCCATCCACTGATTCTAATGCTAGTCCTACAATCTTTTGCACAACTTTATCTTCATAAGTCAAAGCTCCCTTAATTTCTGGTTGGGTTTCCTTTGTTTTAGGGGTTTCTTTTTCTGCCATTGTTCCAAATGCTTTCATATTTTCTTGTACCATAATATTCTCCTTTTATAATGTTATTTACGATCTATAAATTGATCAATGATTCCTGATTTTTTTAAGAATAGACCAATATAAATTCCTAATCCAATCAAAAATAAAACCAAAATCATTTTCCAAAATCCAATAGTGAAGATACACACAGCAATGAGTGCACCTACGATTCCCCCTATAATTGGGTATCGATTTTTTTCGAAATAATCCATTGATCCCTCCTACATAACACGTTGGCGTTTAGGGTTATCATCTTTACTTAATGTATTGACTTTTACTTTAAGTTTAACCGTATGTTCCAATCCAAAGAAACTTTTTAACCCTTCAATGATTTCCTGTTCCAGAACTTGGGCTTTTTGTGCCACTTCAACTCGAGGAATAATCTCACCCTTTATATCAATTTTTATCTTATTTTTAAAAAGTGAAACAGCGATTTTTGAGTTTTTAAGGTAATCATTTTCTTTTACTTTTTCACCTACAAATCCTTCAATGGCCGACTTCTTCAAAGTTAAATCTCCATTATTTGAAGTGAGTTGTACATCCATATAGGTTCGAGGATAAAAAAGGATTACAATCAAGGCGATAATTAATATGACTGTTAAAACGATGTTCCCCCAAAACAAATAGTCTATCATATATTTACCTATGAAGGGAATGTTACTAGAGGTTGTTGTCATCCAATCATATTCCATGAAATTATAATAATCCCACGTCATTGGTAGAACAAGCGTAAGTAAAAGGAGATCAAGGATAATGAGTATTATTTTCTTTCCAGTTGCCAAAACTCCTCCTTTCTAGATCCTAAGATCTACTAATTCATTTTAGATAGGACGAAAGATACAACAGCAACCACAATCACTGCTCCAACAATGGATGGTATTAATGCCATACCAGCTAGCGAAGGTCCCCAAGTTCCAAGTAAGGCTTGACCTACAAAAGATCCAACTAACCCTGCTAAGATATTAGCAATCCAGCCCATTGAACTTCCCTTATTTGTAATCGCACCAGCGATTAAACCGATTAATGCACCAACAATTAATGACCAAATCATAAGCCACCTCTTTCTAAAGATTATAATATGTTTCTTACTTTAATTTAACACATTTAGAAAGCGCATTCAAGCGATGTGATTCATTTTTTAATTTATTAACATCAATAGTTGTGGCACTTCAAATAACTAAGAAAATAAAAAAAGCCAGCATTTGCTGGCACTTATGTTTAAGGTACCCCATTATAACACATATCTCTATTTTTGACCTTAAGACTATCTATATGGTATTATTAATTTGTATGTTTTAAATATTAACTTCTTAATCTATGAACATGCACCAAAAACTGCTTATCATTATGTGCTGTGATAGGTGGTTTTTTATATAAATCTTTTAAATATTAATTTTAATTAATAAACATTGAAAAAACCACTCTATATTAGAGTGGCCCTAATTTATGCACGGGAAGTGTGAGTTTCCTCTTGCCGGCTAAGTATATCATATTATCTCATAATTGCAACCGAATATAAAAAAACTGAAGTAATGACTCCAGTTTTTGCACGATTTTCAGATATAATTATGCTTTTGTGATATTAACTGCTTGAGGTCCACGTTGACCTTCTTCAACATCAAATTCAACTTTTTGACCTTCGTCAAGTGATTTGAATCCATCAGATTGGATTGCTGAGAAGTGAGCGAACAAATCTTGACCATCTTCAGAGGTAATAAAACCAAATCCTTTAGTAGCGTTAAACCATTTTACTGTTCCATTTGCCATAATATTTATTTCCTTTCGACAAAATTGTAAATCTTATTTTGCGAAAAGTGAATCTATAAAACATTTTACTCATGACAAAATCTACTTCTTCATAATAACACTAATTATACTCAATGTCAAACTACTCTACATTAATAAAATCCATATCGTAATGACATGGATTTTATGAACTGTAAGGAAAGCAACTAATCTTTCCCTCACTCAGTATAACATTTTTATTCATTTTTGCAATAGCAATAAATAAAAAGCAAAGGACATCCCATGCTTTAGATCATTTATCTTTTATGTACGTTTGAAGCATAACGTCCACGAGACGTCATTTTGATATCAAAAGTAACCTTTTGACCTTCATCGTATTTTTTAAAATCATTTCCTTGAATAGATAAGAGATAAGCAAACACATCTTGCATATCATCTGCCATAATAAAACCATAGCCTTTATCAGCGTTAAACCAATTTATTGTTCCTTTATTCATATAATACATCCTTTCGCATCATCTGTAAATCCTATTTTGCGAAAAAGTGCATTCCTAAAACATTTAAACTCGAGACAAAACCTACCTCTTAATAGTAACACCTATTCTTACCAAAGTCAAATTGGTCTATTTAATACTTATTGATCTTCTTGTGATTCCCCAGATTTTCATGCGGATTTGCTTTAGCAAGTGTTAGGGTTTCTCTATCAACAACCCTGACATCATGGTTTTCTAATTCAACAATTAGTGCATTCTTATAAAGATTAATATCTCCAGAAACGACCGTTGCTTGTTCACCATTTGATAATGTAATTTTATCTCCTGTTTTCATTTTCACTTCCATTCTAGGCGCTGCCTATTTAACAAAAAATTTTTATTACTTAAGGGTGAGTTTTATATAAGAAAAATAAGGGCTCCCTAAAGCCCTTAAAATATTGCGGGAATAGGATTTGAACCTATGACCTTCGGGTTATGAGCCCGACGAGCTACCTAACTGCTCCATCCCGCTTCGCAAGTATAACACTAATATCAGTTAAAGTCAATTTAAGATTAGGATTCATAAATTATTTTAAAAATGTGTTACCTTATCCGAACAGCATTTTTTTCTCACATCAGTAAAGTTATTACTAGGTATATAATTAGTATACTTACTACAAATCCAAAAAACAGTAAGCTTATAATCGCCTTTTTCTCTTTATTTTTATTCGTTAGATGCTCCTTATTCTTATTATCAACTTATTTTTTTGTTTATAATTACATATTTTTAAAAAAAGCTACCCCATTTGAGTAGCTAATGATGGAGGTGTGGTGCTTTCGCAAAACCACACCCTAGGCTAAGTATATCACTTTAATTCTAAATTACAATATCAATCAAAAAATAGAAACCATAATTGGTTTCTATTCCACAACAGAGACTGTGATCTCATAAAATTAAGTATAGCACCTTGTTAAGCTCAATACTGATTATTAGTTTATAAAGAGGAAAACATACAGCTTCAAAGCATCAAACAAACTTAACAAACTAAAAAGTCATTAATTCAATTCTTAATGACTCTTTAGTTTATTTTTTGTTCAAATCTTCTAAAATAATATAGTTAGTTCCTTAACATTATAAACTAAAAAATGCAATGAGATTAAGTAGTAGCTATGATTTTATATCATAATTGCCCCAAATTTGTCCCATTTTATTTTTCAATTTAAAAGGTTTTCTATGAAACAGGTTTATAAAGGCTTATAGAACCTGAATTTAACTTTGAGAGCGACCTAAATAATCCCCTCTTCTCCTTTATAAAGTCACATTCTTAAAAATAAAAAAACATTAATTATAAAAATTAATGTTTTTTTATTTTTATCTATTCTGGAAAACTAGCAAGAGCTACATCTTTTCCTAATTCTTCTTCAATTCGCAAGAATTGATTATATTTTTCAACCCGTTCACTTCGAGCCATTGAACCTGTTTTTATTTGGCCAGCATGCATGGCTACCGCAAAATCGGCAATGTAGCTATCAACTGTTTCACCTGAACGATGAGAAATCATTGTCTTATAGCCTGCTTTTCTCGCTAAACTAATGGCTTCAATCGCTTCAGTTACTGTTCCGATTTGATTAAGTTTAATCAAAATAGCATTTGCTACACCTTTTTTAATTCCTTCTTTGAAAATTTCAGGATTTGTCACAAAAATATCATCACCTACTAATTGAATTTTTTGACCTTGAGCTTTCGTTTGAGCTGCAAAGCCCTCCCAGTCATGTTCAGAAAATCCATCTTCAATGGAAATAAGTGCTGGATATTTTTCAACTAAATTTTCATAGTAAGTCAATAGTTCTTTAGAAGTCAATTTTTGCCCTTCAAAACGATAAACTTTTTCTTTATCATCATAAAATTCACTTGAAGCTGGGTCAATGGCAATCGCAATTTCTTCACCAGGAACATATCCTGCACTTTCAATTGCTTGATAAAGTGTAGCAATTGCATTTTCAGTAGAACCAAGTTTTGGGGCAAAGCCACCTTCATCACCTACGGCTGTTTCTAGCCCTTTGTCAGCTAAAATTTTCTTCAGAGTATGGTAGATATTTGCAATTTTTTCTAAACCATCGCGAAAGCTTTCCCGTTTGACTGGTGTAATCAAAAATTCTTGAACGTCAATTCCTGAATCGGCATGTACTCCACCATTAATGACATTGAAAAAGGGTTGTGGAAGTTCCAAATCAACTCCACCAAGATAGCGATAGAGTGGAATTTTTTCACTATTCGCTGCCGCACGAGAAATGGCCATTGAAACCCCTAAAATTGCATTAGCCCCTAAACGAGATTTATTTTTTGTCCCGTCAAGCTCAATCATCAAATGATCTAATTTTGCTTGATTAAATGGTGATTGTCCTTTCAAGGCTTCATAAATTTCGCCATTGACATTTGCGACGGCTTTAGAAACGCCTTTCCCTTGAAGACGGTCTCCACCATCTCTTAATTCAACTGCTTCACGGTCTCCGGTTGATGCTCCTGAGGGTACTGCTGCGCGTCCTAATGTTCCATCTGTTAATCTAACATCTACCTCAACGGTTGGATTTCCTCTAGAATCAAAAATTTCTCTTGCGTGGATGTTTTCGATTGTGACTGTCATAATAAATCTCCTTTTCTTTGCCTTTAATGCCTTGTAAGTCAAAGAAAAAATGGCAGACTACAAGGCAAAAAAAGACTTTGCTTTGTAGGCGCCATTAGATTCAAGCTATTTCTTGAAACGGTTTCGGGTGTGCACCATACCCATCTACTATTAATTTACCACTTTATTTTTATGAGGTCAAATTTTTGAAATATATTATTTTGATAATTTTATCATGTGTGAGCCGAACCATTACTATGTCCTGGGCTTCCATTGAGTCCTTGAGCTTCACTAATAGTCATATAAGTATAATTCCCAGGGTTAGCCACTGAACTATAGTATCTTTTACTACTTGGACGATAGAAACAATAGCCAGATTCCGCTACTCCCCAACCAGAGGAATTTGTGCTATAAGCTCCTCTTGCCACCACCGAATTTCCTTGCGAATCTGAGCTAGTCTGCGCAGCAGCTTTTTCTTCTGCTATTCTTTTTTGTTCATCATCTCTTTTTTTCTTATCCGTAGCTGCTTTTGCCGTTTCATTATTAGCTTTAACTTTACTTGTATTGTCAATAATCTTTTGTGAAGCTTTGTTTAACTCAGCAAGAGTTTGAGCTTTATTGAAGGAATCTATGTTCTCTTGAATTAATGTTTTGTCTGCCGCAGAAATATATGCATCGCTTAGTAAACTTTGAGCACTTTTCACTGTTGAATCGAGTTGTGCTCTTTGATCATCTACTTCTTTTTTGGTTTGAATATCTGACTGTGCATTTTCTAAAGCGATACTTATCTCAGACATCTTATCTTCGATATCTGAGGCTTTTTTAGCTTTTTTAATTTCTAGTACTAACTTGTCTAGTTGACTTTTATCTTGTGCTGAAAGATTTTTATCTTTTAAAGTTGTTGCGACTGCTTTCAGTTGTTCTTCTCGTTTATTATGAACAGAAATCAGCTCTAATAAATTTTTAGATTCCTTTTTGTAGGAATTTAATGACTGATAATTGTTTGCTTTTTGCTCTAGTTTACCAATGCTTGCTTTATCTTCTGATAATATATTTTCATCATTTTTAAGGTCAGCAGATTGACTCAAAATATCACCAACTGCTTTTTGTTCAGATTTCACAATAGTTATAAGGTGGTTAAGCCGTTTTGTCTCCGCCTTTATCTTGTCATTGTTTTTACTCTGATTAATTTGATGAGTATCTTTTTGTTCTGCTTTAACATCTTTTTGCGTTTCTATCGATACATAGTCCGATGATAAATTCGATAGTTTTTTATCAGATTTGGTTAGTTCTGTCCGAGCTTCTTTTAATTTGATTTGATTACTATGAACTGTCAATGCTCCTATTGTAATAATAAATAAGATAAGAGTAACAAACCAAAGAATCTTATTAGTGATTGCGGAAATAAAATTCCCTACATTTTTTCGTCCATTTAACAAATAATAAGCAGTGAATCCTATTAGCCCTAAAAATACTATTAATCCCAATACACTATTGATTGTTCCTGTAATCATTATCAAAAATAATGCTACGAGCAGAAAACCAAGTCCTCTCATGACTGAGCTTAGACTCCCTTTAAACTTTTCCATAAAATCTCCTTTTTAACTTTTCCTTCTAAATTTTATAAAGATATTCTGCTTTTTTCAAGCCTATTATACTTTATTTTTTATTTTTTAATTTTATTGACATAATATTGACGTAATTCTTTACTAAAATCTTTAACTAAAATTGTGTTATAATCACTATAATTCGCTCCTGTCAGTAAAGACAGAGCATCAGTAAGGAATGACATGAAAACACTACTTGTTCTATGTGAAGTTAAATATTGGCATGATTTTAGAGAGGGCTTGGCAAAAGTTGGCGTTTCTTTTCTTGGTTTTGATAAGAAAAAACCTAATCGATTTGAGATTGACCAACTTGTTGCCAAAGCTGATTTCGTCGTTATGAGAAACCGAAATGTGGCTCATCATTCAGTTCAATTTGCTAAAGAAGCTTGTAAAGCCACCGATACACCCTTTTGGATTAGTAGTAACTTTGGTTTAGAAACCATTATCAAGCAACTTTCTCAAACTTTTCCAGATGAATCTTTTGAAAGCACCGACGAAAATAAGAAAAGCAAAAGAAAAATTGAAAATAGAGTTATACAAAAGCAAAATTCTTTAGCCGAAAGTGCCCAAAGCAAAGAAAGTCAAAATTATTTAAAAGGAAAAAAGAAACATCTCCCTCTAAAATTGGCGCTAAAAGATTTCAAAATTACTGACGACGAACCTGATTTTACAAAATTATTTAAAAAATAAGCGCTGACGCATTTGTCAGTGCTTATTTTTAGTGACAGAATTTCTGTCAGAAGATAGCCGTTGGCACTTTAGCGCTTACGGATATACTCAAATGTCCATCAGTAACTTTTAAATTAATTTTTCTTTATGAATTTGTTCAAAAGTTTTTTCACCATCATTGAGTTTTTCCCAAATGACAACTTGTCCTTGTTTTCGAGATTTTGGTACATCGATAATCCGCTGATTTGATGACCCACGGAATTGGAGCATTAAGTTTTTCTTTGATAATTCAAAACGACCGTCAACTAAAATATCTAACAAATCAAGCATTTCTAATTTGTCATCTGTTTCAAGTAGCATCTCTTCCCATGTATAACCTGTCCATGACCAAATATCTTTATCCGGTAACTCACGACGAATCCGTTTGAGCAAAGGAATCAAAAATGTCGTATTCAAGAAAGGTTCCCCACCAAGAAGCGTCAGTCCTTGGACATAAGGCTGAGCAAGGTCAGCCATAATTTTATCTTCAAGCTCTTTGGTATAGGGCGTTCCATAACGAAATGACCAAGTGGCTTGATTATAGCAGCCCTCACAATGAAACATACAGCCACTCACATAAAGTGAGCAGCGCACCCCTTCACCATCAACGAAATTGAAGGGTTTATAATCTGCAATATAATTTTGTGAGAGTTCATCAGCTCTCCATTCTCCTGGTTTTGGATTGTTCATACTTATTTCTCCGCAAAATATTTTGATTTCGCTTCGTCAACTTCGACTGAATCAATCAAATTTCCATCGTTCAAAGCTCCGACAGAACCATTCATATGTTTTACACGTGATGAAATTTCTTTGTGACGACCATGAACCATTGGACGTGCTTGCGGATTTCCAAGATATCCACAAGTTCTTTTGACAACGTCACAGGTTTTAGGATCATCATTGCCACATTGTGGACATTTAAATCCACGTTCCGTTGCCGCAAAATCTCCTTCAAAGCCACAAGCATAGCAGTGGTCAATTGGTGCATTTGTTCCAAGATATCCAATACGATCGTAGGCAAAGTCCCAGACTGCTTCAAGAGCTTTCGGATTTTGTTGAAGAACAGGATATTCACAGTAATGAATGAATCCACCATTGGCATAAACAGGATAGTCTTTTTCAAACTCTAATTTTTCAAATGGAGTTGGATTTTTACGCACATCATAGTGGAAAGAATTAGTATAGTAATCTTTGTCAGTAATATCTGCAACTGAACCGAATTTTTCTTTATCCATTCGGCAGAAACGGTCAGTTAAACTTTCTGACGGTGTTGAGTAAACAGAATAATGATAACCAGAGGCTTTAGACCAATCTTCACAATCTTCATGCATTCGTTTCACAATTTCAATTGTAAAAGCTTTAGCTTCAGGATTATTTTCCCAAGTTGGGCCATAAAAAGTAGTCGCCACTTCATAAAGTCCAATGTAACCTAAACTTACAGTTGCACGTTCTTTATTGTACAATTCATCAACTGAACCTTCGGCATCAAGACGTCCCAATGCACCATTCATAAAGAGAATAGGTGCATTTTTAGGTTGTGCTTCTTTAGCACGTTCAACACGAAAAGCAAGGGCATCATGAGCAATTTCAATTCTTTCATTGAAGATTTCCCAGAATTTTTCTTTATTTCCAGCGGCTTCAAGAGCAATACGCGGAAGGTTAACTGTAACAACTCCAAGATTATTACGTCCAGCAGTCACGTCATTCCCATTTTCATCTTTCCAGCCTTGTAAGAATGAACGACAACCCATTGAAGCTTTAAATGAACCTGTTAATTCAACAATTTTATCATAGCTCAAAATATCAGGGTACATCCGTTTTGTTGAACATTCAAGCGCAAGTTCTTTGATGTCATAGTTTGGTGTCCCTACTTCGAGGTTAAGACCACGTTTGAGTGTGAAAATTAATTTAGGGAAAATGGCAGTACGGTGTTCTGAACCTAAACCACCAATCCGGACATTCAAAATTGCTTTTTGAATTTCACGCGCATACCAATCGTCTCCAAGACCAAAACCAACTGTTACAAAAGGCGTTTGACCATTTGAAGTAAACAAAGTATTAATTTCATATTCTAAAGATTGCATTGCATCATAGATATCTTTGGCTGTTTTTTCACGAGCATAAGCTTCTTGTTTTTCAGCACCATCAATCCATTTTTGTGCATCTTTTAAATGTTTTTTATAATTTAATTTCGCGTAAGGCGCCAATACTTCATCGGCACGGTCAAATGAACAACCACCATATTGTGAACTAGCCACATTAGCGATGATTTGACTGGCTTGCGCAGTTGCTGTTTGAATTGATTTTGGCGAATCTACTTGCGCATTTCCAAGTTTAAAACCATTTTCAAACATATTTTTAAAGTCAATCAAACAACAGTTAGCCATTGTAGTAAATGGACTATAATCAAGGTCATGATAATGAATATCACCCTTTTGGTGAGCGTTTGCCACATGTGGCGGAAGAAGTTTCAAACCAATTGCTTTGGAAACCGCACCAGCTGTCAAATCACGTTGAGTATTGAAAACGTTAGAATCTTTATTGGCATTTTCATTAACGACAGTTTGGTCGCGATTAATTAATTTTTCAATCGTGAAATTGATATCCGTTGCTTTGGTACGGGCCAAATCACGGTTAGCACGATAAGAGATATATTCTTCAGCCAATTGAGTTTCACCAGACTCAAGGAGTTCTTGCTCAACAATCGATTGAATTTCATAAATTTTGACATTTTCAGAAAAACGAGTAAAGATTTCACTGACTACTCTGTCAGTAAGTTCTGAAAGAACCGACATATCTGTCAGTTCGACTTTTTTAGCCGCTTTAGTCAAAGCATCAAAAATTTTCTCACTGTTAAATTTCACTGAGCGTCCGTCACGCTTTATCACATTAATTTCTTCTAGTGTTACATCTTGATATTTTACTTCACTTTTCATATTAACCATCCTCTTCAATTACATCATCTATTTTATCAAATTCTCGGAAATGACACAATATATAGGTTAAATTATGTAAACACACACAATATCTTGTGTTGCTTGTTTTCATTCCCTTTTCTCAATTTCGCAAAGCAAAATATAATCTCTTTGTATTTAAAATGTAATCATTGCGTCTTAAATCAGATTTTTTATCTAAATTCTCACATTTTCTAGCCAATATAAAACATTAAATAAAAAACGTTTACAAACCGCCACATAATTGTCATCTTTTTCTTCCATTAACCGTGGTAAAATAGGGTAGTACTTATTTTATTCTGTATTTTCAGGAAAGGAATTATTTATGCCAGTTTCTCGTATTAAAGTTAAAAATAGACATTTAAAAAAGAAAGCCAAAAAACCACTGGCTTTTTATAAACCAGCGACCAAATTTGCTGGCGCTGTTCTCATTGCAGGAACTTTGACGACCACTCATGAGCTTTTGCTCCAACAAACAAGCCCAATGGTTCAGGCTGCAACCAATTCGACAGAAGCTTTTATTGAAAGTATTGCTGCATCAGCAAAACCAGTTGCCGATAGTAATGGTCTTTATCCTTCAGTTATGATTGCTCAAGCTATTTTGGAAAGTAACTGGGGTTCAAGCCAACTTTCTCGTGCCCCCTATTATAGTTTATTCGGTATTCAAGGAACTTATCAAGGAAAAAGCGTTGTTTTTAAAACTCAAGAATATCTCAATGGTAAATGGGTCACAAAAGATATGCCATTTAGGGTTTATCCTTCCTTTAATCAAAGTTTCCAAGATAATGCTTATGTTTTAAAAACTACAAACTTTGGAAATGGTCCTTATTATGCTAAAGCTTGGCGAGCAAACGCGGCAACCTATCAAGCTGCAACCGCAGCTTTAACAGGAAAATATGCAACTGACCCTAATTATGGTGCTTCACTGAATCGAATTATTTCTCAATATAATTTGACTCGTTTTGACGGTGCTTCTTCTGCTGGTACTTCTAATTCCGGTGGTTCAACAGCTACAAATACCAATAATAATTCAAATACAAGCTCAACCACTTATACAGTTAAATCTGGCGATACACTTTGGGGAATTTCGCAAAAATATGGAATTAGTGTTGCTCAAATTCAAAGCGCAAACAATCTTAAAAGTACAGTCATCTATATTGGGCAAAAGCTTGTATTGACAACTTCAAGTTCTTCGTCTAATACAAATAGTTCAACTTCTTCAGGAAATTCTGCCGGAACTACAACGCCTACTACTTCGGTCACTCCTGCCAAACCAGCTTCACAGACGACGATTAAGGTTAAATCTGGTGATACGCTTTGGGGACTCTCTGTCAAATATAAAACGACGATTGCTCAACTCAAGAGTTGGAATCATTTGAATTCTGATACAATTTTCATTGGACAAAACTTGATTGTTTCACAATCTGCCGGTTCTTCAAGTTCTTCAACAGGTTCAAGCTCAGCCTCTACGAGTTCAACTTCTAACTCTTCTGCAGCTTCAAATACCTCTATCCATAAGGTTGTTAAAGGAGATACGCTTTGGGGACTTTCACAAAAATCTGGTAGCCCAATTGCTTCAATTAAGGCTTGGAATCATTTATCAAGTGATACCATTTTAATTGGTCAATATCTTCGTATTAAATAAATTGTAATTTATAAAATAAAAAAAGAATGAAAGTTAATTCATTCTTTTTTTAATTCTTTTAAAACAGACTGAAGATGAATCGATTGAGTCGGTTCAGACATGCCAACAGTCATTTCCCAAGGTGTTGTTTCTTTTTCAAGCGCGAGTTCAAGAAAAACGCGTTGAAAAGAAGTTAATTCTTCAGAACTCATTAAATAATCAATATCTGTTTTTGAAAGTAAAATTTTGTCCCGTTGAATCACTTTATTTAAATAACGGACCCAAAGTTCTAAATTCCATTTAGACTTTTGAGCAGCATTCAGGAGATATTCAATCCACGTCATTGCAATAACCTCAGTATTTTTGGATTTTTTCGTAAATAATTTTTTAAGGCATCTTCACCGTAAGCTAAACTAAAAGCCTCTAAAATGACCGCTGGGTCTGCTGAACCATCTGTATGTTTAAATCGTTCTAAGAGAGGATCTGGACTTTCAATTTTTAATTTTTTCATTATTTTTGCGATGTCTGGAACATCTTTGGTTCGGCCAGCCTGTATTTTATCGATAAGAATAGATTCGAGTGATGACAGACCAACAGTCAAATGACTTTCCACAAAAATAATTGTTTCATCTGTTTTTGAATGAGACATGACTTCGCCGACTGCTTGACTCAACCAAGGTTCATTAGAGGTTCCGACATGAAATTCTTCACCAATTTCTTGAATGATTTTTTCAACTTTTTCGGTACTTTCATAAAAGGCATCTATATCCTCTGTTGCCTTCATTCCATAATATTCAAGCACGAAACCACCAACACAATGTAAGTGAAGTTGCAAATTTTCTTCTGAAAGTTTTTCGTTCAAGCGGGAAAATAATTGATGATAATCCAAATTTATACCTCGCACTCACCTTCAAAATTTTTCTTATTTCTCACTCCATTATCAATTATCATAAGGATTTTGTCAAGTTGAAATTACTGACAGACCTGTCAGTAACTTTTTAGCAAAATTAGGCATTCGTGATTTCTATTTGACAAGAACGCATTGTTTCAAGTGCTGCCAAATGTTTTTCAGGTGAAACTCCAGCACAGCAAGAAGCATCAACACTTATTTTTACTTCTGGCGCATAGGCTTTGATTAACAAGGCATTGGAAACAACACAAATATCCGTACAAATTCCGACAAGTTCAACTTCATCATAATTTTCATCTCGAATAAATTCTGCCAATGTTCTGGAACCAAAAGTTGTTTTTTCAAAAATTTTAGCAAAGCCAACTTGAGCTTCTTTACGAATTTCCCAACCAAAAGTACCATTTTGACAATGAATAACTGGCAGATTTTTGCCTTCTTGTGTCGTTAAATAATCTTCAAAATGGGTGTCTTGGGTTGCTAGACGATTTTCTTTAGAATATTGAGAGAGTTTTTCAATGACATTTGGGATAATGGCTTGTGCCTCTTTTGTGCCCAAACTTCCATCAATAAAATCATTTTGAAAATCAACTAAAACAAGTGCTTTTTTCATCATTTCTCCTTGATATTTGATCATTTTTCTTTATTATAGCAAAAATCTAAAAAGCCTGTCAGCAAAATTTTACTGACAGGCCTTTTTTAAATTACTGACCAAATTCTCTGCTGTCTTTTAAGAGATGTAAACAATCTGTCAGTAAAATATGTTCATAATTATTCTTTAGAAATCAACTTCATCAGGGTTTTTAGCCAAACCAGCTTTTCCATGAAGGCTGTCAATAAAAGCAATATCTTCAATACTTAAATCAAAATCAAAGATTTCTGCATTTTCTTTAATTCTTGCAGGGGTTACTGATTTAGGAAGTGGTAAATATCCTTTGTGAAGAGACCAACGCAATACCACTTGAGCAATACTCTTGTTGTATTTACTTGCCAAGTCTGCAAGTTCTGGAACTTCAAAGATTTTACCTGTTCCAAGTGGGCTGTAAGCCTCAGTCAAGATATTGTTGTCAACATTAAAACTTACAATTTCTTCTTGTTGATCACTTGGGTTGACCATAATTTGGTTAACTGCTGGTTTAATTTCAGCAAATTTCAACAATGGTTTTAGGTGACGTGGGTGGAAGTTTGAAACACCAATTGCACGGATCTTACCAGCTTTTACGCCTGCTTCCATGGCTTTCCAAACTGCAAGATTACGTGTTTCAAAATCAGGGCGGAATGCTTTAGGATTTGGCCAATGAATGAGGTACAAATCAACATAATCAAGTCCCAATTTTTTCAAGGATTCATCCAAGGCTTTCGCAGCGTCCTCTGTTGTTCCTACACCCCAAAGTTTTGTTGTAACGAAAAGTTCCTCACGGGGAATTCCTGAATCAGCAATTGCTTGACCGACTGATTCTTCATTTTTATAAACTGCCGCTGTATCAATATGACGATATCCTGCTTCAAGTGCTGCTTTTACCGCATTATAAGCTTCTTCTCCGCTCGCAGATTGCCAAGTTCCAAAGCCAACTTTTGGAATTTTAATGCCATTGTTTAGTGTGTAAGTGTCTGTTAATGTCATGATTTTTTCTCCTTAGTAATTTTTGAAATACAACAACTCGTCATCAATGAAACTATTTGGACTTTTATATTCTTTCAATTGGAAACCATAGTTCTAACTCTTCAGGATTTTCTGCTGAAATTGATTGATGTTCTTGTACTGCTCCAACAATTTTTAAATCATTTTGAGTTAAATAATTCCACATATCTGAATAAGTCTTGTTCATTTCATAAGTTGTTGTTTCAACAACGAAATAACGAAAGCCTGGAAGTGTCCATTTAGTCCAATTTTCAGGCTTTTGCGCTGAATTTTCAACTTCAACACCTGCCAGATAGAGTCCACCATTATTCCATGGTTTAAATTGCCCTGATTCATCAGACATGGCCCCCCAAATTGTGAGTGGCTGCTTAATCAAATGAATAATTTCCTCAAAAGCGTTGGTTGCTTCTTGCCAGAGTGGTGGAATCCAAATGTCAGCTTCTTGTGCTTTACCTAAGCCTTCTTTTCCAATGATGGAGAAAGATGACTTTTCAACTTCTCTGATGTTCACTTCCCCTCCTCACTCTTTTTGACAATGATGTTTCTTGCTTTTTTAAGCAATAAGGCTTCTTTTGAAACCGTTATAAAGTCATTTTACCACTTTATAATTAAAATGAAAAAATATTTCGCTCAAAAAATGATAGAATAGAATTAGAATTTAAAATAAAGGAGGAGATACTAATAAGGCTGACTTTTATCAGCTGAGTTTTGTATCCTATATCTTATGGCTGAAGTAGAATCTTTTCAATTAGACCACACAAAAGTACTTGCCCCTTATGTCCGTTTAATCGGTAGCGAAACTGGGCCTAAAGGCGATGTTATCACTAATTTTGACGTTCGTTTTGTTCAACCTAATGCGAATGCCATTGGAATGGCCGCTTTACACACTATTGAGCATAGCATGGCTAGTTTAATTCGCGATAGAATTGATGGCATGATTGACTTTTCACCTTTTGGATGTCAAACTGGTTTCCACATGATTATGTGGGGTGAACATAGTTCAGAAGAAATTGCTAAAGTAATTAAATCTTCTCTAGAAGAGCTTGCAAGTGACGAATTTGGTTGGGATAATGTCCCTGGTGTTGCTGAAAAAGAATGCGGAAATTACCGTAATCACTCACTTTTCGGTGCTAAAGAATGGTCTAAGAAAATTCTTTCTGAAGGAATTTCTACTGACCCTTACGAACGTAAAGTAATTTAAAGTTTACTCCAAAAGTTCAGCATTTTTAAATTACAAGTGCAACTTCATTTCCTTTAGTAAGGAATTTAATCGGTCAAATTTTTACTGACAGCTCTTGTCAGTAACTTTTTGACTTTTATCAGTCAAATCCACTTAGAAAGGAACTGAATTCAGTAGGCACTTTACTTACTGAAACCTAATTTATCTTATGGGAAAATATCAACTTGATAATAAAGGACAGAAATCTGTCGGAAAATTTCACGAAAAAAACTCAACGGTAGGCGGAAAAGGCATTAATACAAAGAATGCCACTCAAGCTAAAATTGAAGCCCTCCGTGCCAAAATGGAGAATAAAAAGAATGACAAAAAAGCTTAATATTGCCTATGTTGGTTTTGGTAAATCAACAAATCGCTATCATATTCCTTACGTGAAAGAACGTGAGAATATTGTGATTAAACGAATTGTCAACCGGACTTTAGGAAAACGTCCTGAACAAGCAGAATTAGAAGCAAATGGAACTTTGTTCTCCACTGACATCGCTGATATTATTAATGATGATTCAATTGATTTAGTAGTCATTGTGACTCCAGCTTTTGCTCACTATGACTATGCTAAGGAACTCCTTTCAGCTGGAAAAAATGTACTCTGTGATAAACCATTAGTCGAAACCTTGGAACAAGCTAAAGAATTGGTAGCTCTTGCCAAAGAAAAAAATCTTTTCTTCATGCCTTTCCAAAATCGACGCTTTGATAGCGACTTTTTAACCGTCAAAAAAGTGATTGAGCAAGGTTATTTGGGTGATTTGGTAGATATCACTGTCAATATGGACCACTTTAGACCTAATGATGCCAGTCAAGGTGGAAATTTTGATGGCGCTTGGTATGGTCACGGTGTTCATTTAGTGGACCAAATGGTTTCACTTTTTGGCGCTCCCAAAGAAGTTCAATATGATATTCGAGCAACAAGAGATTATGACAGTGTCGATGACTATTTTTCTGTCAATCTTCTTTATCCAAACTTGCGAGCAACTGTTGCTGCTACTGAAGTCGCTGCTCTACCACATCCAAAATGGCTTGTTTATGGTACGAGAGGAACTTTCATCAAAATGGATGTTGACCAACAAGAAAATGATTTAAAAGTTGGCATGTTCCCAGGTGATGAAGGTTTTGGGCAAGACAGTCCAGCTGATTTTGGGCAACTTACCTATTTCAATCAAAATGGTGACCGTATTGTGAAACATATTCCAACGGTTGCTGGTGATTATGGTAGAGTTTATGATTCAGCTTATGAATCAATTATTAATGGAGCTGACAAGTTGGTTTCCGATGAACAAATTTTGGCTGTCATTAAAACTTTGGAAAATGGTTTTTCTAAATAATAATAAAAAGACTTATCAACTGATAAGTCTTTTTTTACTGACAGCCTATTTTTTCTTATTGGCTTTTTGTAATTTACTGACCAAACCTTTGAATTGACCTTCAAAAGTCAGGACATTATTGAAAATATCTTCGCCATCATTAAGCATTTTGACAGTTACCCAGCCTAAGGCTTCTGTAATTGTTGTTGCCACTGTGGCATTAATTGCTCCACCTGCAATTGTTCCCACCGCTGGAACAAATTTTAAAACATTCCCTACAAGGCTTCGACCTAAACCAACAACAACTAATTCCTTAGTGATTCCTTTTGCCAATGCTTCTGACCAAGAAGCCCCAAATATCTTATAAAGTCGCATCATCATTGTCAATTGAATCGGAACAAGCAAGACGGCATCTGAAAAAGGGATTGGTGAAAAGCCAACAATTGCCGCCGTCAAGGTAGCGAAATGAATGGTTTCATGGCATTTCCTTCGCGTTTGACTGTCGACTCCAACCAAAAATTCATCAAAGAGGTGGTCAAATTTCTGAGAATTGCTAGCTAAAAACTGCTCTGCTTTCGCTTTTGAAACAGTTAAAGAAGAACTGATTATTTTTGCGGAACGAGCAGGCATTTTTTTGAGCACTTGATTAAAAAACTCCTCAAAAGCTGCATTGCTTTCTTGATCATTTTCTTTTATTTTCTTGTCTGATTTTTTAAACATTATCGCTCCTTCTCGCCTATTTTTAACTCATTATAACAAAATAGGCGCTTAATAAACAAAAAAATCAATCAAAAAGAGACTGATTTTTTCGATATCTTATTTTGCAAATTGCGAATTATAAAGGCTGGCATATAATCCGTTTTCTTTAAGGAGACTTTCATGGTTCCCCATTTCCACAATATTTCCATTTTCCATAACCAAAATCTGATTGGCATCACGAATAGTTGATAAACGGTGAGCAACGACAAAGCTTGTCCGTCCTTTTAATAAACGATTCATCGCTGATTGAATCAGGCGCTCCGTTCTTGTATCTACACTGGATGTGGCTTCATCCAAAATCAATATTTCTGGATTTGCTAAAAAGGCACGGGCGATGGTTAATAACTGCCTTTGCCCCTGAGAAATATTGCTTGCGGCTTCATTCAAAAGGGTTTGATAACCTTGAGGTAAAGTGGTGATAAATTCATCAGCATGTGCCATTTTAGCTGCTTGAATCACTTCTTCTTGTGTTGCTTCAAGACGACCATACTGTAAATTATCCATAATTGTCCCTGAGAACAACCAGGTTTCTTGTAAAACCATTGCCATTCGTCCACGTAATTGTTCACGGTCAATTTCGCGAATGTCTTTTCCTTCAAGTAAAATTTTTCCCGAAGTGACATCGTAAAATCGTTCGAGCAAGTTAATCATTGTTGTTTTACCTGCTCCAGTTGGTCCCACAATGGCAATCATTTGCCCAACTTCAACGGAAAAATTAACATCTGTCATTAAGGATTGATTTTCATTATAAGAAAATGCGACTTGGTCAAAATTGATGAAATCAGTCTTGTCAGTCGCTCCTAAATTACTGACAGCTTTTTTTGAACTTTCGTCAGCAACTTTTTCACTGACAGGAATTCCGTCAGTCATTTCTTTTTCATCTAATACTTCAAAAATTCGTTCGGCTGACGCAACTGTAGCCTGAATGGTATTGAGCATATTCGAGATATTTGTGATTGGCTGTGCAAATTGATTGGTATATTGCAACATGGCTTGAACATCTCCGAGATTAACCGTCCCTGAAATAACTTTAAGACCACCAATTACGGCCATGGCTAAGTAATCTAAATTATTGATAAATCGCATGGTTGGATAAATCAAAGTCGATACAAATTGAGCTTTCCAAGCTGATTTATAAAAATTATCATTTCTTTTTGCGAATTCTTTTTCAGCTGAGGCTTCATGATTGAATGTTTTAATGACCGCATGTCCTGCATAATTTTCTTCAATTTGGTCATTCAATAATCCCAGATTTTTTTGTTGTTCAGCAAAGAATTTTTGCGATAAAGGTGCAACAATCCTTACCGTAATCATTGCCAAAGGAACTGTGATAAAGGCGACGAGTGCCAACTGCCAAGAGATGGTCAACATGAAATAAATAGTTCCAACAAATTGCAAGAGACTTGTGATAAGCTGAATCAAAGTTTGATTTAAAGTCCCTGAAATATTATCCATATCATTTATCATTCGACTCATGATATCCCCATTACTATGACTATCATAATATGAAACTGGCAATTTTTTCATTTTGTTTTTAAATTCACGACGTAAAGTATAAACTGTTCGTTGCGAAATGCGTGTCATAATGCTTTGTTGCAAAATCCCAGAGATAAATGAAATCAGATAAATGACCATGACATAAAGCAAAATAGATTCGACCTTAGCCATGTCAATTTGAATTGCGGTATGATTTTTTAGACTTTTTGTTACGCCATCAAATATCACTGTGGTTGCATTTCCCAAAATTTTGGGTGCCTGAACCGACAAAATGACTGACAGCGAAGCAATTAAAATTGAAAAAAGAAGTCCCCATAAATCTCTGCGCATATATTTGAAAAGTCGAATAATCGTTGGAAAGAAATTTTGAGCTCGCCGACCTTTTTGAAAACGGTCAGCCCCTTTGCCACCTCGATTGAGATAATTTCCTCTCATCATTGGTCATCACCTCCTCTGGCGGTCAAATGTGCAATTGAAACACCCATCTTGACCAAATCATCATCCGAGAGTTGAGATTGCATTGTTTCTTGATATTGCGGACATGATTTTGCCAAACTTTCATGAGTACCAAGTCCTACGGCAATTCCATTTTCTAAAACTAAGATTTGGTCAGCTGACATAACGGTTGCGATTCTTTGAGCCACAATCACCTTGATTTTATTTTTATGTTTTTCCGAATGATTAATAGCTGTTCGTAATTGTCTGTCAGTAGCAAAGTCCAAGGCCGAAAATGAATCGTCAAATAGATAAATTTCTGCCTCTTTAATCAAGGTTCTAGCAATCGAAATTCTTTGTTTTTGACCACCAGAGAAATTTGCGCCATTTTGTTCGACCGCCAGCTCAAGTCCACCTTGTTCACGAACGAAATCAGCAGCTTGTGCAATTTCCAAAGCTTGCCACATTTCTTCATCTGTTGCATCACTTTTCCCAAATTGAAGATTCGAGCGGACAGTTCCCGAAAAAAGTTGAGCTTTTTGTTGCGTAAAAGAAACTTTTTCATGCAAGTCATACTGTGAAATTTGGCGAATATCAGTACCATCAATTGTGACACTTCCATTTGTTGGGTCAATTAATCTGGCAATCAAATTCAAAATCGTTGATTTACCAGAACCAGTCCCCCCAATAATTGCTAAGGTCTGACCAGCTGCTACATTTACTGACAAGTCACTTAGCGCTTGTCTTTTTGCTTCATCAAATTTGAAAGACACATGATTAAGAGCTAGAGAATTGCGGACAGAATTACTTTCAGATAACTTGTCGTTTCCGTCAGAGGATAGCCGTTGGCGCTTTAGCGCCTCTACGGATATGCTCGAATTTTCATCAGTAATTTTATCTTTAGATTCTAAAATTTCTCGAACTCGAACAGCTGAAACCTGAGCTCGTGGCACCATGACAGCAACTGCTGATAGTTGCATAAATGACATCAAAATCTGTATGGCATAGGTCAAAAAGGCAACTAATGAACCCATTTCCATCATATTTTTACTGATAAGATGAGCGCCAAACCAAACAATTCCAATATTTGTAAAACTGAGAATAACCGTCATAATTGGCATTAACATCGCAATCGTCGTCAAAACCACTTGACTGGTATGTGTCAAATCACGGTTAGCCTCATCAAATTTATCAATTTCATATTGGTCTCGTCTAAAAGCACGAATCACCCGAACACCAGTTAAACCTTGTTGAAAAATCAGATTAATTTTATCAACTTTTGTTTGCATTGACCGAAACCGTGGCATGGAAATAGCAATATTAATAACGACAGCCAAAGTTAAAATAGGCAGGGCAATCAAAAAAACCAGCAGTAAATCATGTGATAATTTCCAAGCCATGAAAATAGAACCAATGAGCATCATTGGCGCCATGAGCATCATTCGTAACATCGTTTGAAAGACATTTTGCAATTGAGTCACATCATTTGTTGTACGTGTAATAAAGTTGCATCACCAAATTCCTGAAAGTTGCGCTCGTCCATGAATAAAACTTTCTTAAATAAATCATGGCGTAATTTCAGGCCCAATCCTTGAGATTGTTTGGAAGCAAAATAAACATTTCCAATTGCCGAAAGCCAACTGGCCAGAGAAACGAAAAGCATAATTAGACCCATAAACCAGATATATTTCATATCAGATTGACCAATACCTTTATTGATAATATCCGCTGTAATCGTTGGAAGCCAAAGATTAGTCACAACTTGAATAACTAACAAAAAAAGTGCCCAAAATACAGGCCAAAAATTTAAATATCGCCTTCCAATCGTTAGCATAATTTCCCCTTTTCCCCAGAAACTACCCTTAGTAGTTTTTCTTTATTTTTCTTAGTTTTCATTCAAATATTATAGCACTTTTATCAGAAATTAACAGAAAAGTTACTGACAGAATGATTAATTTAGTAAATAATTTTACCAAATATTTTAATCATTCTGTCAGTAACTTTTTAATGAATTTCGACCGCTGGATAGGCCTCAACATAGCTTTCTCCTTGACTTCCTAGATAAGTGACTTTTCTTTCTGAAAAATCAGCTTCATAAGAAATCACACCAGCTTCCCAAGTGGCACTCAAGAATTCCGGAAAAGTCGTTTGTCCAGCTTGGTCAGCCCGCAAGGCCTTAATCAAAGCTTCTTGGTCAAAAACTGGCACCTCATGAAAACCACTCACCATTGGTGAATTGGTCACGCTAATTACGCCAACGCTTGTCCAAAACGTGCTTTGTCCAGCAGGAAGGGTCCAAACATTTTTTAAAACTCCAGCTTCTCGCATACATTCAGCCAAGTATGGAAAACCACCTACTTTTGGACGAATTTTCTCTGCTTTTTTCATGGCGCCTTGCACAAGTTCAATTGCATTCATCTTTTGACCTCATCTTCATTTATTTTGATGATTAATTATAACAAAAATTCTAAGAAAAAAATGCTGACGGAGGACTGAAATTTTCGTCAGTAATTTTTTTATTCCCAACTTCAATACTCCCCATGGTCGCATTGAACTGACAGAATTAATCAGCATTCATATTTTTTCATAAATAATGGAATTTCTTCAATTAATCGACTCGGCAAGACCACATATGTTTTCCGAGCTAAGACGCTTGCGATTAAACTATGCAAATAAGTTGCAGCAGCAACTACTTCCTCTGTTTCTCCATGAAACTGAGCTAAAAAGCCACCAACCATCCCGGCTAAAGTGTCCCCCATTCCCCCAGTTGCCTGAGCTGGACTTCCTATTTTCAAGATAAATGATTCCCGATTTGGCGCAAAAATTCGTGTTTCTGAAGATTTAGCAACGACAATCGCTCCGAGTTGATTAACAAAATCTTGAACTTCTTCTTTGGTTTGTTGACCAATTTTCAAACCAGAAAGTCGTTCCAATTCCATTTCATGAGGTGTAAAAACCGTATTTTCAGGAAATGGTAAGTCTAAATGCTCTCTAGCAAAAAGGGTCAGTGCCGAACCATCAATGACCAACTTTTGATTTTCTGTCAGTAAATTCAAAACTTCTGTCAGTAAATCTAGTCTTTCTAAGCCCAATCCTGGACCAATAACAATAACGTCAGCAGCTTTTGCTACTTCTCTTAGCTTTATCAAATCATCAAAATCTAAAGTCATTGCTTCTGGAAGTCTTGCCTGTAAAGCACTATGATTTTCTTTAGCCAGTGCCACAGAAACTAAGCCCGCACCTGAATAAACTGCACTTGTCGTCGCCAAAATAGCCGCACCACCATATTGACGATTACCGCCAATCACTAATAAGCGACCATAAGTTCCTTTGTAAGAAGCTTTTTTACGTTTTTTAATTACTTTTGCTAAAATTTCATCAGTCAGTTCAATCATAATGCTATTTTACCGCATTTCATATTGATTTCCAATATCAAATATCAATATTTAAAATCCTTATCGCTCGCTGAATTTAAATTTACTATTTTTCAATACTCTTTCCCCTATTTCTGCTCACATCATGTTAAAATTAAAGCATGACAAAATCAGCTAAAACATTTGACGTTATCGTTGTTGGCGCAGGCCCTTCTGGAATGATGGCTGCCATCTCAGCCGCGCAAAGCGGAGCAAAAGTTGCTCTTATTGATAAAAATAAAAAAGTCGGAAAAAAATTATTAATGACAGGTGGCGGACGCTGTAATGTGACAAATGCCCGCTCTGTTGACGAAATATTAACAAATGTTCCTGGAAATGGTCGTTTTCTTCATTCAGCCTTTTCTCAATTTTCTAACCTTGATATTATCGAATTTTTTGAAAGCAATGGTGTTAAATTAAAAGAAGAAGACCACGGGCGCATGTTCCCTATAACCGACAAATCAAAAACAATTGTTGATGCCCTCTTCAATAAAATTTTGAGCCTCCATGTTTCTTATTTTCCAAGCCAAGCGGTTGATAAGCTTCTCATTGAAAACGGAGCGGTAATTGGTCTTGAAACGGATAGCGAGAGCTTTTTAAGCCCTACAATTATCCTCTCAACAGGCGGACGCGCTTATCCTTCCACAGGTTCAACTGGTGATGGCTATCGTTTAGCACGCTCAGCAGGGCATAGTATTTCACAACTCTATGCCACTGAATCTGCCCTGATTTCTGACGAACCATTCATTTTAGACAAAAGTCTTCAAGGCATTTCCCTACGCGAAATCAAACTCTCAGTACTCAATTCTAAGGGAAAAGCAATCATCTCTCATCAGCATGATTTATTATTTACGCATTTCGGAATTTCTGGTCCAGCTGCTCTGCGTTGTTCAAGTTTCATTAACCAACTTCTTGCTAAAGGTGAAAAAATGGTCACAGTCAGCTTAGACCAATTCCCCGAAAAAAAGTTGGGCTCTTTGAAAAATGAACTGACTAGCCTTTCTAAAACAGATAAATCAATTAAAAATGCCTTCTCAGGATTGACCCAAGAACGTATGCTTCTATTTATCCTTGAAAAAGCTGGAATTGACCCTAGTCTTTCTGCCAAGACGCTATCTGAGCAGCAAATTGATAAAATCGCTAGTCTTTTCAAAAATTGGCAAATCACAATTAGCAAAACTTTACCAATTGAGAAATCTTTTGTAACAGGTGGCGGTGTTTCTCTCAAAGAAATAAATCCTAAAAGTATGGAGAGTAAACAAACCCAAGGTTTATTCATGACCGGTGAACTTTTAGATATTAATGGATACACTGGCGGTTATAATATTACCTGCGCCTTTGTGACAGGTTTTGTTGCTGGAAAACACGCTGCCCAAATCGCATCTTATTTCCAACAATAAGTCAGCCCTAGCTCAGGCTTGCACATTCTTTATAGAAATGGTACTATATTAAAGTACTGTTTTGCGGTGGTGGCGGAATTGGCAGACGCGCAGGATTAAGGATCCTGTCGGGAATTTTCTTGGTGCGGGTTCAAGTCCCGCCCACCGCACTAATATTAACTCGGCTAAGGCTGAGTTTTTTTATTGTCTTTTTTGGAAAACAAATAAAAAGTACCAACACTGGTACTTTTAAAATTCCTCATAATGTTCAAAAAGTACTTCTAAATCTGCTATTTCACTTAACAAAGTTTGGCCAACATTTGTATCCTTGACTCGTTTTCTTTGGTCAACTTCGGCTACCAGGCGTTTCAGGCTAATAATATCCGTCCCTTTTTCAACTGCTTCTTTAACGGTTGAAAAGGGTTGATGCGCAACCAGTTGAATGCCAAAACTATTATAAAGAAGAGTATACCCAGCAATTCCTGTTTCCTTTTGATAAGCTTTTGCAAAACCACCATCTATCACAATCAACTTTCCATCTGCCTTGATTGGATTTTCACCATTTTTTTCTTTGATAGGGGTGTGCCCATTCACCAAATGTCCCCCTTCATCTAAACCAAAGTTTTCTAAAATTTTCCTGATAATTTCAGCTTCCTCACGCAATTGATAATAAGGATTTTTCTTTTCCACATGCGTTTTCTTATCCTTGATATAATAGCGTTCAAAGGTTGTCATTGCCGTTTTACCAAATAATGAAGAGCATTCTCCCACCCAAAGATACCACATCAAATCTGTTGCTAAATCCGTCGAGTTTTCTGGATGAGCAAGACATTTTCTAACCTCTTGGTCAAAGAAATCAAGCAAATCACGGCCAGTATGAGCCTCTTTGTTAACCGTAAATGATTTAAAATCACCATTTTCATGTAAGGGAAGACAGCCATGAATCAACAAGTTTCCATTGTAAGAAAGATACATAGCTCCCTTTTCTTGTAAAAATTCAACATGACGTTTAAGTTTATCAGAACTTCTAAAATTATTTAATAAATGACTGATTATTTTTTCTTCTTCAGCAGTCAAACTTTCAGGCTGCTCAGGATTTACTGTGGGCGCTTGAAAATCAGTTAATTCATAAACTTCAGTTCCCAATTTTATTGTTTTTTCGGAAAAATCAATGAAATGAAGGACATCACGATGTTCAAGTTGAAAATCAGGTCGGCGTTTTATCAACTGACTCTCTAACTTAAATTGTAAAATGGCTGTGGCTTCTTGTAATTTATTAAGGAGTGCCTTTTCATCATCTGACAAACGAACCCCGTCGACCAAGCGTGGTTGAAAAGCCTCACTTGGCTCATAATAACGTTCAGCATACTCTAAAATCATCCGTAAATTAATCCCATAAGATTCTTCAAGAATATCGAGATTTCCATAGCGGGCACAGATTCTAATTACATTCATCATGGCTAAAGGTGAACCACTAAAAGCTGCCATCCATACAATATCATGATTGCCCCATTGAACATCAACTGAGGGCATTTTTATTAAGCGGTCAATGATTTTATCTGGATAAGGTCCTCGATCATAAATATCTCCCACCACATGAAGGTGGTCAACCGTCAATCTGCGAATCGTATCTGCAAGTGCAACAATTAAGCGAGTAAGTTCACCCAAATTTTGCAATTGCGAAAGGATTGAATCAAAATAATCTCTTTTATCAGTCGTCGAATCCACTTCATTGATTAACTCTTCTAAGATATATCGAAATTTTTCTGGAAAAGCTTTTCGGACTTTTGATCGAGTATATTTTTGACCGACAAATTTTACAGTCTTTAAAAGATAAACTAAATTGATTTGACAATAGTTCTCAAATTCTTCTGTCTCTTTTAGTTGACACTCAGAATCTAGTTTTTCTTGTGGATAATAAATCAAGGTTGCAAGTGATGATATTTCTGTCGCAGAAAATTCTGGAAAACAATCTCTAAGTTTTTCTTTGATACTGCCAGAACCATTTCTCAAAACATGATTAAAAGCATCATATTCACCATGCACATCACTCATAAAATGCTCTGTTGCTTTTGGTAGTTCACAAATAGCACTCAAATTAATAATTTCTGTCAGTACTGCTTCCTTTGACGAAAACTGTTTTTTTAGTAATTGATAATATTTTTTATCCATAATAAAAGTAAATGAGGTTTCGATCCCTCATTCACACTCTGCTTTCTATCTAAAAAAGTCGGGAATTATTAGACTTATTCTTGCATTTTATCATATAGAAAGCAGATAGTAAAGCGCTCACATTTGTAATTAATCATTATTTCTGTCAGTAAAATTTTTACTGACAAAAAATCTGTCAGTAATGACAGACTATTTTTTGATTTTAATAAATAATACTTTAAGATAATTTCCTTCTGGAAAGCTGTCAGCAATATGAAAATCAGCTGGTAATTTTTCTTCTTGGAAAACGGTAAATTTTACTCCCTTATTTTTGAGCGCTTCTTCAATCATTTGACGGAATTTTTTATCAGAAACATTTGCTGCATTTGTTGATGCAATTAATGTCCCATTATCTTCTAAAATTTCAACAGCTTCTTTAACAAGGTCGCCATAATTTTTAGCTACTGAGAATGTTTTTTTACCATTTCTGGCAAATGAAGGAGGGTCGAGGACAATCATGTCATAAGTCAATTCTTTTTTCTTAGCATAATTAAAATAACCAAAAACGTCCATCACATAGATTTTTTGACTCTCTGGTTCAATTCCATTGACCAAAAATTGTTCTCTCGTTTTATCAAGCGAACGTTTCGCCAAATCGACTGACGTTGTTTGACTGCTTCCTCCAAAAGCTGCTGCAACTGAAAAAGCGCCTGTATAACTAAACATATTTAGTAAAGTTTTACCAGTTGAAAGACCGCCCGCAAGTGCCCCGCGAACATTTTTTTGGTCAAGAAAAATTCCTGTCATTAACCCTTCATTTAGATAAGTCGCATAAGTCACGCCATTTTCCATGACCAACAAAGGTTCAGCCGCTTCTTGGCCAAAAATATGTTGACTTTCTAAAGCAGCCTCAGAAAAACGAAGTTTTTCATAAGCCCCTTTAATATCTGGGAACACGACTTGAAAAGCCTTAACAATCGCTTTTTTTTGACTATATATAAATTGATTGTACCAAGAAAAGACAGCAAAACCATTATAAAAATCAATGGTTAAGCCGCCTAATCCATCTCCTTCACCATTAAAAAGACGAAAGGCGTTCGTTAATTCATCCTGATAGAAGTTCGCCCGTAAAGCGCGTGCATTGACAAATTTTTCCACATAAAAATGATGGTCAATTTTTACTGACGAAGAATCTAAAAGCCAACCCACTCCTTTATTTTGTTTTGAAAGATAACCTGTTCCAAGCGCTTGCCCTTTTTCATCAAAAAATTGTGCAAAATCATCCTCCAAAAGGGGTGAATTTAAATCTTCTGCCACCAAAAGTGGATAACCAGCCCGCAATTTCTTTGCTGCTTTTGTCCGTACTGTAATTTTTTTCATGCTTTAATTATAACAAAAAAGTACTTTCTTTTTCTTTTAAAAACCAAAATAACCACCAGATAGACTATCCAGTAGTTATACAATCAAAAGCATATTTTTAAGTCCGACGAACATTTTTCAAAGCTAAAACATTCGCAAGATAGAGCAGAGCCGCAAAAAGTAGCATAATGAGCAAATCAAACCAGATTCCAGAGAATCCTACTCCTCTTTTAACTACCTCTTGCATGGCAGAAATTCCATAATAAACCGGAATACAATGAGCGATTGCTTGAAGAATGACAGGCATCGTATCCACAGGAATCAAACCAGAAAATAAAAATTGGGGAACAATCGCTAAAGGAATCATCTGTACAAATTGAAATTCTGTTTTTGCTAATGTGGATAAAAGTAATCCAAACAATAAAGCGATGATGGCGATAAAGAAATTAATGACAAAGACCCAACCAATATTTCCGTTATTATGAACCCCTAAAATCCAATAAGTAAAAACAACCATGAGTGCTGTTTGAATCATTGCAAGAATTCCATAACTCAAAGTATAGCCCGTCACGATTTCAGTTCGTTTCACAGGAGTGACTAACATTCTCCCCAGCGTCCCTGAGGTTCGCTCGTTCACTAATGAAATACCTGAAATTAGAAGCACCAAGAAGAAAGCAAAGGCTCCAACTAAAATCGGTGCTAAATCATCAAAAGTAGCATTTGTACTACTAGGATCTCCGTACAAATAGTGACTCGTTACTTTATACTGCTCTGTATCAACCCTGAAATTTGTTGAAAAACTTTGACCTGATGTTTGAGGTAACTTACTTATCAAATTTTGCAGAGCCTGCTTAGTCTCCTCTTTAGTTGCCTTAACTTGGCTTTCTTGAATGACTTGTGTTAAAAGTAGCTTAATCGCAGAACTTGTTCCATTTGACTGATTAGCATAACTAACATCAATATTTTTTCCCGAAATACTAACAATTGCACTCAAATCTTTCTCATTCATTGTTGAGCGATTATTTTCAGAAACACTAATCACTTTCAGATGTGCTTTATCATTTGGCATATCCTTCAAAGCTCTTGTTAATTCTGTATTATCAGACTTCAAACCCACTCTGTAAGCAGTATTTGACGGTACTTGAAAGAGAAAGTACATGAGCGTCAAAATAAATATTGGAGCTAAAAACATCATTGCCAGCGTCCTAGGGTCACCACGCCGTTGAAGCATAATTCGTTTAAAGATAGCAAGTGTTCTCATTTCGCTGCCCCCTTATTTTCTAACTCTAAATTTTTTCCCGCAACAATAAAGGCTTCCTCAACCGAGGCAACTTGATACTTTTCCTTAATTTCCTTTGGCGAACCTTCTGCTATAAATTTACCATTTCTAAGCATCAGTACGACATCACAACGTTCAGCTTCATCCATAACATGCGTCGTAATTAATATTGTTTTTCCTTGATTTGCTTGATTTCGCAGCTCTTCCCAAATTTCTTGACGCAATTCTGGATCAATCCCAACAGTTGGTTCATCTAAAAGTAAAATCGGAGCATCCGTTTGCAGAGCAATAGCGAGTGATAAGCGCCTTTGCATTCCTCCTGAATAATTAGAAATTGATTGATTTAACTGCTTAGTCAGATTTACTGTAGCAGCTGCCTTATCAAGTTTTCCTTGTAAATCCTTTTTTTTGATTCCTTGCAAAGAACCAAAAAATTCTAAATTTTGTTTGCCGGTCAATTCCTTAAATAGGGCGTCTTCTTGCGCCATATAGCCTAATTTCCCTAATACTTCTCTGTCAGGAATTTTTCTTTCAAGAATCTTAACATTGCCAGAATCCAATTTTTGCATTCCAACAATGGCCTTGATAAACGTTGACTTACCAGCTCCAGAAGGTCCAATCAAACAAATAATTTTTCCACTTTCAAATTCATAGGATAAATGGTCTAATATTGCCTTATCGCCAAATTTCACACTAATATCATTAATAGCAATCGGTGATTTCATATTATTCTCCCTTAAACAATGAATGAGTGCTCGTTCATTTTTCTTGTTGAAGTAATTTTATCACTTCAATTCATGATTGTCAAAAATTAAACTTTGAGTGTCTTTATAGTAATTTTAGTGGCAAATTCGATTTCTTCCTCTAATGACATATTGTTAATTCCCAAAACTCTTTTACCTATATAGGTCGCTAAAGGATAAAAAAGAATCTGTAGAATTTTTTCAATCGGAAGATTTTTTATTTTTTGTTCCGCTTGGAGGCGAACAATTGTTGGTAAAACTAACTGTTTGGCCTGTTGCTCGAAAAATTTTTTTAAGTCTTCAACAAAAACGGAATTAACGAGCATTTGTCCCAACATCAAGCGAATCACATTTATATTTTTATCGGCAAAATAAAAACGGTCAGCAATGGTTACCTTAACGAGCTCTTCCACGCTTTCAAATCCTTTGCCAAATGTATTATCATTAAATTGATTGGCGACAGTATCCATTGTCCCCTCAAAGATAGGTGCAAGTACCGCTACAAGAATGGCTTGTTTCGTGGGGAAAGTGTGGTAAACAGAACCAACAGAAACTCCCGCCCTTTTTGCAATTTGTTGAGAAGTTGTCGCTTCAAAGCCTTGTGATGCAAAGAGCTCTAATGACGCCTGTAAAACTTTTTTTTGCTTTTCTGTCAAATTTTCCATTTTTTTTAGGGTATCAGCATAAACCTCATTTAATGTTTGTTCTTCAGACATGATATCTCCTTTTAAACTGAATAAATGATTACTCATTCATTATAATATTTTGAAGAATGAACATCAAATAAAGTCTAATAAAGCTATCTAAAAATAGCGTTTTGTAGTATAATGATAAAAACTTTAAGCTTTGAGGAACTTAGCACAAATCACTTATATCTTTATAAAGGAGTTCATATGGCCTGTACAACATTTCTCGTCGGTAAAAAAGCCTCATTAGATGGCACAACTTTAATTGCACGAAACGAAGATGGTGGAGATAAACCTAATCCCCAACGTTTTGTTGTCATCAATCCTGAAAATCAACCCAAGCACTATCGCTCTATCGCCACAGCTTGTGAATTTGACTTACCAGAAAATCCCCTATCATATACTTCTACACCTGATGCGGATTCAACCTATGGTATTTGGGCAGCGGCTGGAATTAATAGTGAGAATGTTGCCATGACTGCGACAGAAACCTCAACAACAAATAGTCGTATTTTGGGATTGGACCCTTATGTTGAAACAGGACTAGGTGAAGAAGACTTCACAACAATTACCCTCCCTTATATCCAGAGTGCGCGTGAGGGTGTTGAACGGATGGGGCAACTCTTAGAAAAATATGGAACTTATGAATCAAACGGGATGGCTTTTTCTGATAAAGATGAAATTTGGTGGTTAGAAACACTAGGTGGGCATCAATGGGCAGCTATTCGTATCCCCGACGACGCTTATGTTATTGCTCCTAATCGTCTTAATATTGATTGGTATGATTTTGAAAGTTCTGACACGATTTATTCAACTGGTTTGAAAGAATTTATTGACAAGAACAAGCTTAATCCAGACTTTGATGGTTATAACCTTCGTCATATTTTTGGTTCAAGTACCATTAAAGACACGCGCTACAACAATCCACGCGCTTGGTATGTGCAAAACTATTTTTCTCCAGAAACCACAGGAAATGACGATCCATTTAACCAAGATTTACCTTTCATCTGCCATGCCAATCGCAAAATTTCCATTGAAGAAATTAAGTTTGTCATGTCAAGTCATTATGAAAATACAGCTTATGACCCTTACAGCACAACATCAAGCGCCGCAGAACAAAAATTGATTCGACCAATTGGACTCAATCGTAATTTGGAACTCCATGTTTTACAAATTCGAGATAATATAGACAAGGAGCTTGCTGGCATTCATTGGCTTGCTTTTGGACCTAACAGTTTCAATAGCCTTGTTCCATTTTATGCTAGAGTAAGTGATACCCCTACTTGTTATCGCGATACAAAAGCCGACTTTGACCCAACCAAAATGTATTGGTTGATTACAATGACCGCTGTTCTAGGAGACAGTAATTTCCAAGCCTATGTCGATAAAAGAGACAATTTTGACCTAAACACAATGGCAAAATTAAGAGCCTTACAAAACGAAACCGACAAAGGAAGTGACCAATCACTTGAAGCAGTGAACGAAAAACTTGCACAGATTGCTCTGACTGCTCAAACTGAACTTCTTGGTAAAATGGTTATTTCTGGTTCCAATCACATGAAACTTCGCTTTGATTTTAATGATTAAAAAAATACGGATGGATTATCCGTATTTTTTAGATACTATCAATGGAGCGTCAACATCCATTGATAGAGTAGTCCAGCAATTACAGCACCAACAATTGAACCAGTTGCTGGAATCCAAGCATAGCCCCAGCCGGAAGTTCCTTTATTTTTGATTGGTAAAAGGGCGTGCATTATTCTCGAACCTAGGTCACGTGCTGGATTCATCGCGTAGCCAGTTGTTGGTCCTAAAGAAAAACCAACTGCCATAATAAGAAAACCGACAATAATTGGACCAAGAATGACGAATAGCGGGTGCTGTGGCAAAACTTGCCAAGATTAGAGAAGAATCTTTTGTTTCTTCCCAATGAGGATAATAATGTAACCAAACGGCAACAGCACCTAACATAGCACCTAAAAATTCGGCTACAATAAAAGCAAATGCTAAGCCAATCTTTATTTTCCCTAAGACAAGAAAACCAATGACCAAGGCTGGATTGAGATAAGCGGGTGAAAAGAAGCCAACTACCCAGACAGCGACAGCAACGGCTAAGCCCCAACCAATTGCAATAGTCACCCAACCTGCATTTTCCGATTTTGTTTTACCTAAAACATTTGCTGCGACAACCCCATTTCCTAATAATACAAGGATGAAAGTGCCCAGAAATTCTCCCAATATTTGTAATGTCATTGCTCTACCTTATTTTTCTATCAGCATTTTTTCTAACTGCTCTTTTATTGCTTCAAAAGTTGCTCCTGCTTCTAAGAGGGCACTCGCTGTATAAGCTCCCTCAATGAGCGGGACATTAAAAATGGTTAATTCTTTGTCTGTCATTTCAGAAACCAAATCCAAATTCATTCGAGCACTTCCTAAATCAAAAAATGTTAAGAGATTGTCTGCCTCATTTTCTTCAATAGCATTCATAACTCGGTCAAATGAGGTGCCTATTTCGCCATTTTCTAAACCACCTATAGCGGTTAGCGAAATATTTTTAGCAACTTCACGAATTAATTTTTTTAGTCCTGAGGCAATCTCAGGGGAATGAGAAACGATTACAATTCCATAAGTCATGCTACTACCTCCAAAAGTGTTTCAAATAAATAAGCACTTGATTGTGTTCCAGGGTCAATGTGCCCAATTGAGCGTTCCCCAAGATAAGAAGCTCGTCCTTTTGTAGCTAAAAGTCCTGCACTTGCTTTAACAACTTTTTCTAAATTATCTTTGGAAGCTGAATCAGTTTGTAAGTCATTTAAAAATGCTGACCAGATATCAACCATCGTTTTTTCACCGACTTGAGCTTTTCCTCTTTTTTGAATAGCTTCTAGTCCAGCATAAATTAATTCACTTGTATCCAAAGTTTCTGTGGCAGTCTTACTCATGGCTAGAAAGGCTGAACCATACAAAGGACCAGAAGCTCCTCCTACTTTTGACATTAGGGTCATAGCCACTTTTTTAAAGATTTCTGAGACATTTCCAAAGTTTGAAACTTCCAATGCTTTCATTGTTTCAGACATCCCACGAGCCATATTTGCACCATGATCCCCGTCACCAATAGGTCCGTCTAGTTCGCTTAGATAAGCTTTATTTTCTTGTATTTTTTCGTTGAATTTTCCTAACCATTCAATGGTTGTATCTATTGTTAACATTCTCTCTCCTTATCCCCAAGAAATAGTTTTCACGTCTTCATTAAGATTTTTGAGCCATTGGTCATCTTCCAACTTAATCATTGTAAGTGACAAGCCTGCCATATCAATTGAAGTCATATAATTTCCAACTTTTTTAAAAAGAATTTCAATATTTTCTTCTGTCAGTAATTTTGCAACATCATTCATAAAAATGAATTGCTCCATTAGTGGCGTCGCTCCCATACCATTTACAAGAAATCCATATTTTTGACCAGCTTCAAATTTGAATTCTTCTTTCAACTTTCCAACCAGTTCTGTTGCTAACTCATAAGAAGTTTTCATTTTTTCCCGACGGTATCCTGGTTCACTATGAATTCCTACGCCATATTCAATTTCATTATCATCAAGAACAAAACCAGGTTTTCCAACTTCTGGAACTGTTGCGGCTGACAAAGCTAAGCCAATAGTCTTGATATTCTTTACGACCTTATCAGCCAAATCTTTGATTTCATCTAAAGAAGCTCCTTGATGGGCAGCTGCGCCTAATATTTTATGAACAAGAACTGTTCCAGCAACTCCTCGTCTTCCTTGAGTATAGAGCGAATTTTCAACGGCGATATCATCGTCAACAATAATTTGCTCAACCTTAATATCTTCCATCTCAGCCATTTCTCGTGCCATTTCAAAATTCATCACATCGCCTGAATAATTTTTGATAATTAAGAGTACTCCAGCTCCTTCATCAGCAGATTTGATTGCCTCATAAATTTGATCAGGCGTTGGTGATGTGAAAATAGCTCCACAAACAGCTGCTGACAGCATTCCTTCCCCGACAAAGCCAGCATGAGCCGGTTCGTGTCCAGAACCCCCACCTGATACTAAGGCAACTTTTCCACTTTTAGGACTTTTACGTTGAATAATTTCAAAATCTGGAACTTTTTCAATCAAATCCCCGTAAGCATAGGTTAATCCGGCTAACATTTCTGAGACCACATCTTGTGGTTGATTAATAATTTTTTTCATCGCTCATCCTCCTGAGTTTCTTATGTTATACTTAGTATAAAATATAAAGTCCATAAAAATAAGGGACAAATCACAAAATGTGTCCGCTTTCTTTTAAAATATGAAAAAATCAATCATTACACAAAAAATTATTGCTAAAGCTTTTAAAGACCTGATGCAAAGTAATGCTTATCACCAGATTTCTGTCAGTGATATTATGCAAACTGCAAAAATTAGAAGGCAAACTTTTTATAATTATTTTCAGAACCAAGAAGAGCTTTTATCTTGGATTTTTGAGAATGATTTTGCCGAATTAATTAATGATAATCTGGATTATTATGGCTGGCAAAATGAACTCTTACTCTTATTACGCTACTTAGATGAAAATCAAATTTTTTATCAAAAAATATTTGTTATAGATAAAAATTTTCAACACTTTTTCCTTATTCAATGGGAAAACTTACTTGATAAGGTTATTTTTGACCAAGAAAAAAAGTCTGACTATCATTGGTCAGACTTAGAAAAATCTTTTATATGTCGTTATAATGCTGCAGCAATTTGTGCAATAACTAAAGAATCAATCATTAGAGGAAATTCTTTAGAAAAGCTTTATTCTCAGATTGTAAATCTTTTACTTGCTCAAATTAAAATTTTTGAAAGCTGATTACCATGCAAAAGCTCCCGTTGGAGCATTCAGATAGTCCAACCATTTAGGATCTTTAACAGAACAAAGCGTTAATGAAATTCCTGACATATCACAACTTGTCATCAGGTTTCCAACTTTGCAAAACTTAATAGATAAGCCTTCAAGTTCTAAAAGGCGCATCACATCATATTGAAAACTGTAAAGTTCCATTAATGTTGTTGAACCCAAACCATTTACAAGCAAAATATAATTTTTATTTGCTTTTTTTTGCCAGTTAATTTCTGCTTTTAACTTATTTACTAACTCTATGGCAATACGCTCTGAGCCTTCAAATTTTTCAACACGATAACCGGGTTCTCCGTGTATTCCAATTCCAAAAGAAACTTCATCTTCAGCTAGAACAAATGAAGTCTTTTGATGAGGAAAATGAACAGGTGCTAAGGCAACACCCAAAGTATAAATTTCTGGGGAAAGTGACAGGGCTAATTGTTCAATTTCATCAATACTTCCGCCTTCTTTAGCAAAAGCACCGAGAATTTTATGAAGTAAAATTGTGCCAGCAACTCCTCGATGTCTTTTATGAAAATTATAAGCATTTACCGAAATATCATCATGACTGACAATATATCTTACATCAATTCCTTCATTTCTCGCTTCTTTTATTGCCTCATTAAATTCCTTTAAGTCAGCTTCAAAATTTTTGATAATCACAAAAACGCCTTTGCCTGAGTTAACTTGGCGAATAGCTTTTAAAATATTTTTAGACTTTGGTGGTATAAATAGAGGACCAGTCACAGCTGCCGCAAGCATTCCAGAACCAACGTAACCTACATGGGCCGGTTCATGACCACTTCCTCCACCTGAAATAATTGGAACTGTTTTTTCATTATATGTATTATCATAGAGAATTCCAGTTTCTGGTAGATAAGTCAACTGAGGGTAAGTCAAATCAATCCCTTTTAACATCTCCTCTGGAATTTCATTTGTTGAAGTATAGAATTTCATATAACCAAATTATAGCACAGATACAAAAAGAGCTTGATTTAAAAAATCAAACTCTTTTTATTTATTAGCTTTTAGATTATTTTTCAGTCAAAGCTGCAAGTCCTGGAAGTACTTTACCTTCGAGGAGTTCCATTGAAGCTCCACCACCAGTTGAAATCCATGAGAATTTATCTGCATAACCAAGGTTGATTGCTGCTGCTGCTGAGTCACCACCACCAATGATTGATTTAACACCTGGTTGTTTAACGATAGCTTCCATCAATCCAACAGTACCTGCTTGGAAGTCTGGGTTTTCAAACACACCAACTGGACCATTCCAAACAACTGTTTTAGCACCTTCAAGTTGTGTGTTATAGTCAGCAATTGTTTTGCTTGCTACGTCAAGTCCCATGAAGCCTGCAGGAATATTTTGGTCAGCAGTTTCTTTAACTTCTGTGTAACCAGCAAATGCGTTAGCAACTTTGTGGTCAAGTGGCAAAATCAATTTTCCAGCTGCTTTTTCAAGCAATTCTTTAGCAAGATCAAGTTTGTCATCTTCAACGAGTGAAGTTCCGATTTCGTAACCTTGAGCTTTCAAGAATGTGTAAGCCATCCCACCACCGATGATAACTTTATCAGCTTTTGAAAGAAGGTTTTCGATAACACCGATTTTATCTGAAACTTTTGAACCACCAAGGATTGCTACGAATGGACGTTCTGGAGCTTCAACTGCTTCTTGGATATAAGCAATTTCGTTTTCAAGAAGGAAACCAGCAACGGCTTTATCAACGTTTGCTGAGATACCAACGTTTGATGCATGAGCACGGTGAGCTGTACCAAATGCGTCATTAACGAAGATTCCGTCACCAAGTGAAGCCCAGTATTTACCAAGTTCTGGGTCGTTTTTAGATTCTTTTTTACCGTCGATGTCTTCAAAACGAGTGTTTTCAACGAGAAGGATTTCTCCATCTTTAAGTTCGTTGATTGCTGCTTCAAGTTCTGCTCCACGAGTAGTTCCTGGGAAAACAACATCTTGACCAAGTTTTTCAGAAAGAGCTTTAGCTACTGGTGCAAGTGATTTACCAGCTTTGTCAGCTTCTTCTTTAACACGTCCCAAGTGAGAGAAGAGGACTGCACGTCCACCTTGTTCAAGGATGTATTTAATTGTTGGAAGCGCAGCAGTGATACGGTTATCATTTGTGATTACGCCATCTTTAATTGGAACATTAAAGTCAACACGTACGAGGACTTTTTTGCCTTTAAGTTCAACGTCTTTTACAGTCAATTTTGCCATTTGGAAAAATTCTCCTTATAAGATATTTTTGTTGAGATTGAAAAAGCACCATGCTGATTCAATTCAAATCGATAGGTTAATTATATCACAAATTCGAATAATTTGGCTTTGAGAATTTTACTTTTAGCTTGTAAAGGGTTACTTTTAAAAGATTTTTACTGACAGATTTTTTTATTTTTAAAAATGAATTTAAAAAAGGCTGTCAGTAATATATTTTTGAATTCCATAAGCGACACCATCTTCTGTATTGCTTTTCGTAATCACTTTTCCTATTTTTTTTAAGTCATCAGAAGCATTTGCCATGACAATTGGTAACCCAACAGCTTTTAACATACTTAAATCATTTTCATTATCGCCAAATGCTGCAAGTTCGCTTTGCTCTAACTGTTCTCTTTGAGCAATAAATTGGACTGCTTTAGCTTTTTGAGCTTCAAGATGTGTAATCTCAAGATACGTTTCCCAAGTTTTTTGAATGATTATATCAGGAAAATTTAGCTTTTCTAAATGTTTTTTAATTTCTTCTAACTTACTTTCATTTGGTGTAATCAAAAGAATTTTAAATATTTCTAGTCTTGGTCGCTCAGTTATCAATGTTTCCAAATCTACTAACTTAGGAACCTGTGGAGTAAATTGCATTTCTTGTTCGATGTCTTTATCAATCTTTTCAACATACCAATCGCTTAAACTGTACAGGGATAGATTTATTTCAGGATAATCTTTTTTGATTGTCTTAATCAATTCTTGAGCGCTAGCATGAACCATTGGATTTGCTTTAATAACTTCATTTTTAGCAAAAATAAGCCCGCCATTAAAAGCAACTTGTGAGCTTTTTAAATTCAATTGATTAATTAGACTCTCCATCGCTTGAGGCGCTCTTGCTGAAACCAAAGAAAACGGAAGATTAGAGTTTTCAATCACTTCTTGAGTCTTTTTGGAAATTTTACCTTGGTCATCAAGTAAAGTCCCGTCTAGGTCAGAAAAAATATGTTTAATCTTAGTCATCTTATCCCCCTCTATCCTCTATTTTAACAAAATTTACTGACAGCTTTGTTAGTAAAAGCTAAACTAAAAAAATCACTGACAGAAGTCAGTGATTAAAAATTCTAATTAGTATTTTTTACGTTTACGTGCTGCTTCTGATTTACGTTTACGTTTTACAGAAGGTTTTTCGTAGTGTTCACGTTTGCGAAGCTCTTGAAGAGTTCCAGCTTTTGTTACTGAACGTTTGAAGCGACGGAGTGCGTCGTCAAGTGATTCATTTTTGCGTACAAGTGTTTTTGACATAGATTTTCACCCCATTTCCAGCTCGAGAGTTCGTGGTCTTTCACACGACTTTCCTATTATATCAAATGGAAAAGACCTTGTCAAACTAGACTAGCTTTGTCGCCTCCTCATTTAAGCGTTCTTGATGAATATTAATTTTTTTATCCAAATAAGCCATCGATTTTTCAAGTTCGGCTAATTCTTTTTCCATTTCCTTTTTACGAGCTTTTAAAACTCCAATTATCATTTCATGCTTATCTGTATTGGCAAAAACTTCTTTAATTTGTGCTAGACTCAATCCGGCACAGCGATAATGGCGAATGGCATTAATTCTTGATTCTGTTGCCTCGTCAAAATCACGAATTCCAGCTTTAGTGCGTGGAACTGAGATCAATCCTTCTTTTTCATAGAATCGTAGATTGTAGGCTGAAATTCCTGTTCTCCCTGCAACTGTCGCAATCGTGACCATTTTTTCTCCTTTGAACTTATAAAAATCACTTTTTTATGGCAATTTTACTTTTTTATTTTATTAATTAATAAAAAGTCAATTTTTTCTCTTGACTTAGAGTAGCTCTAACTTGCTATAATATAGCATGTTGATTTCAAAGTGTCAACCACCGCATTTTGAATCTTATTTTAAAATAGAAAAGAGTAAAAATTGAATAAAATACAAGAAAAACGTTCCATAAGAGCCTTTATGCTCTCCAATGTGATGGCAGGTTTAGAAGGGTCAATCGTAGCGACCGCTCTACCTGCAATGATGGCGGAATTACATGGAATTAAATTAATGAGTTGGGTTGTAACCATTTATATGCTCCTCATGGCGGTTTCTTCTCCCATTTGGACGAAATTAGCCGAACGCTTTGGATATAAACAAATGTTTGTGCTTGGCACACTCTTATTTACAATAGGTTCTCTCGGCGAAGGATTAGCCATTAATATGCTAATGGTTATTGTCGCACGCGCGCTCATGGGACTTGGTGCTGGTGTGATGATTCAACTTCCTTTTGTCATCTATGGAATGATGTATCAAGCCGATGAGCGAAGACGAGTGATTGGAAATACTGTCGCTGCTTATTCATTTTCAACTATTGCAGGACCAATTGTCGGGGGGCTGATTGTCACTTTACTTGACTGGCGTTGGGTCTTTTTCATCAATATTCCAATTGGGATTTATATGGCTTTTATTGTTTGGAAAAATTTCGACTTGAAAACAGACCATACTAAAAAATCAATTGATTTTGCTGGCTCTGCTTCTTTATCCATCGCTGTCATTGCAATAATGTTGCTTTTCCAAATGATGGGAAATGCAGTCATTAATCTTCCTCTCCTCCTTACTTTATTAGTTGTAAGTTTTCTCTTTTTCATCGGATTTTATTTTGCTGAAAAACGAGCAGTTGACCCAATTGTTCCACTTGAACTTTTCAAAAACCCTTCATTTATCGCTAAAAATATCATGTTTTTCATGCAATATGGCTTCTTTGGTTTTTACACAAATTATCTGCCTACTTGGGGACAAGGAGTCATGGGCGCAACGGCTTTAGTCGGCGGAATGGTTTTGATTCCATCAGCAATCATGCTGGTTATAGGCACTAGAAATGTCAATCATCTCATTCAAAAAGTGGGAGAAAAGAAAACAATCTATATTGGATTTTCCATTATGGTTTTAGGGGCAATTTTCTTATTTAGTTTGCCTGAACATGCCTCAATTGTGATGCTCTTTGTGGCAACAGCAATTCTTGGAACTGCCTTTGGAATTGTCAATATCACCTTGCAAGTTGCGGTTCAAGAAAGTGTTGCTAAGCATTTGATTGGTGCAGCCACCGCGGTTAATGCACTACTAAGAACAATGGGAACAACGCTTGTTTTATCTGGGCTATCCATTGCCCTTAATCGTACATTTACTGAGGCAACAGCACATAATCCAAAACTTACAACAACACTTCTTAATCAAATTTCTGATGCAAAAGCTTTAAAAAATATTCCAGTAAATCTTATTACCCCTTTGCGTCACACCTTATTTAACGGCATGCACTTGCTTGCTCTTATCTCAGGATTACTTCTTTTCATTGCTCTTTTTGTCAATTGGCTCGACCCTTGGAAAAAAGGCTTAGAATAGGAAAAAAATTACTGACAGGCTCGTCAGTAGTTTTTATTTTGCTGACAAAACTTCTGTCATAGGATAGCCGTTTGCGCTTTAGCGCATTTACGGATATGCTAGTATTTCCGTCAGTAATTTTTGAGTTCATTAAAGTCTGCAATTGCTTTTTCTAATAAATGATGTAAACTGTCAGCATCATTTTCTAACCATTCTTCCCAAGCCACACTATAAACTGCTCGAGCTAGGCGAACAGCTAATCTTGCACTTCTTTCACCATAAGCCGTCAGTAAATATTCAACTAATAGTTCTTCGATTTTACTTTGTTTTAAAAGTTCACGTTCTTCCAAATCTGGGTGACTGGCAATTATTTTTTGTCTTTTGACTGTTCTTTCTCGATGTTCATCAAAGAAGTCTGCAGCGTAAAAATAACTTTCAAGAACAATAGCCAAAGGATTATTCGCTTTTGATTCTTTCATTTTCGTCAGTAACATTTGGCTGTATTGCTCACCGCCAGCAAAGAAAATATCTGCTTTATTTTTAAATTTACGAAAAAATGTTCGCTCTGTTAAACCAGCTTTGGTGGCAATTTGTAGAACAGTTGTATTCTCATAACCTTGCGCTGTAATCAATTCCAAGGCTGCTTCATATAATTTTTCTTGACTTGTTTTTTTCATCTCTTCCCCTAAATGTCAGTTTGTGACATTTTCCTTGACAAGACTCCTCTAAAGGATTATACTATTCTCAAATGTCAGTTACTGACATTATATAAAATGCCTTTAAAACTGTCAAGAAAAGTTGATAAAGCACATTAAGGAGAAAATAAACGGTTAAAGCACTACAATACAAAACATTTGGTAAACCCGATGTTCTTCAACTCGTGGACCTTCCTCTCGTCCATCCGAAAGCTGACGAAGTTTCTATCAAAGTCAGTCATGTTGGACTCAATCCAATGGATTGGGCTATTATGGGAAATCCTGAAGTGGCTCCAAATTTTGGTGTCAAACTTCCCCAAACTTTTGCCTATGATTTTGCTGGAATAATCGATGAAATTGGTCCAGAAGTGACCGATTTTAAAGTGGGCGACCATGTGTTTGGAACAACAATGAGAGGCGCAGCAACCGAGCAACTCATTTTTTCAACGAAAGAACGTGGACTTTTTCATAGACCTGATTTTCTAGAAGATGATGTCGCCTCTACTCTTGCCGTGGCTGGCCATACTGCGGCAGTTGCTCTGCGAAAAGCTCACGTAACAGCAGGGGATACTCTTTTAGTTGGTGGTGCAGCCGGTGGCGTAGGAATTTTTACGGTTCAACTTGCTCAAATTTTAGGCGCTAAAGTAATCGGTACTGCTTCTGACTCTACCGCTGACTTCCTACAAGATTTAGGTGCCGAACAAATAAGTTATGGCCCGGGTCTGGCTGACCGTTTGAAAAATAAAGAAATCACGGCGGCTATCGATCTATTCAGCCATGAAACGCTTAAAGCTGCTCTCGAATTAGGAGTCAAAGCTGATAAGATGTCGACTGTCATCATGTATCCAGAGCCTCCAGCTGGGATTCCAACGGCTACAGGTGGCGAAGCTCTTCCTTCTGATATGGAAATGATTTTAAATGCCATCTCTAATCATCAACTGACGGTTCCAATTGCAGCTAAGTACTCTATCGATGACTATTTGGAAGCAATCAACTTACAGATGAATCGTCACGCACATGGAAAAATCGTTCTTTATTTTTAAATAAATAAAAAAACAGTCAAATCAGACTGTTTTTATTTACTCCAATCAATTGGACTTTGACCAGATTCAACCAGAAATTCATTGGTTTTTGAGAAAGGATGCGAACCAAAAAATCCACGACTTGCTGACAAAGGTGACGGATGCGCCGCTTCTAGTATGAGATGCTTACTTCCATCAATTAGTTTGGCTTTCTTTCTAGCAAACCCCCCCCAAAGAATGAAAACTTTTGGTCGCTCATCATCTGAGGCAATCTTGATAATTTCGTCTGTCAACGGTTCCCAAATTTTACCAGCATGGGCATTTGAAGCAAACTCAGGTACGGTCAGAACTGCGTTTAGAAGTAAAACACCTTGTTCGGCCCAAGCCGTCAAATCACTGTCATCTTTAGAAAAACCTTCCTCACGCAATTCTTTTTGGATATTAACAATCGAGTCTGGACGATTCACTTTGAAAGTAGCAGGATAAGAAAAAGCCAAGCCTTGTGCTTTCCCGGGCTGAGGGTAAGGGTCTTGCCCAACAATGATAACCTTTGTTTGTGCCAAAGGAGTCAATTCAATCGCCCGAAAAATTTGATTTTCTGGTGGATATACTTTGCCCTCTTGATAAGTCTGATTGATAAATTCAATCATTTTAGGAAAATAATCTTCTGCTAATCGATTGCGTAAGGGTTGTGACCAATCTGTTTTCTTCATTTTTCTTGTCCTCTCTCCACAAAAATTCGGAGGGTTGTTTTCAATTTTTCTGTTGCTGTCTTTCTGAAATCACTGGTATAAATTTCTCGATGATGAAATTCTTTGTGAACAGCTTTTAAATCATGTTCTTTAGCATACTCAAAGAGTTTCTCAAAGCTTTCCCCTTCGTCATCAAAAGAACCTAAATGAATGGTTTGCAGACATAATCCGTCTTGAATAGCTTCAAATTTAACTTTTGATAAATCAAATCCTTTTTTACTCTCAACTAACTTCTTAGCTTTTTCAACTATTTCAGAATCCACAAAATCGGGCATTCTAATCATCAATCGCCAAATAAAGTCATTTTTATCTAGTTTACCAGCTCTAGGTTCATTTTTACTGGTCCATAAACCTTCAAGAGGCGGAACCACAAAAGGTTGGAAATTTTCAATTATAAAGTCTGGGTTTCGATAAGACATTGAAATCATATAGGCTGTCGCATACAAATATTGAATGGCTTCTTGAAAAGCTGGACTTGTTGGTGCTCCTTTGCCATCTATCATTAGATAATTAAGGGCAGGCAGCTCAATTAAAGAAATTCCTTTTGGTAAATAATAATTTTTATCAGATTTTTTATAATCAATTTTCGGGCTAGACATGCTTTTATTATATCAAATTTATAAATAGAAAAACCTGCCTTAATGACAGATTTTTTATTTTCAAATTAGAGATTTGCAACGTTATGATAAACTTTTTGGACGTCATCGTCATCTTCAAGAGCATCAATGAGTCCTTCAAAGATTTCTAAATCTTCAGGTGAAAGTTCAACTTCTGATTGAGGAATCATTTCTAATTCTGTTGTTGAGAACTCAGTAATTCCAGCTTCTTTAAGTGCTGCAATTCCTTTATGAAGGTCTGTTGGTTCTGTATAAACAACAATATTTCCTTCTTCTTCGGTCACATCACGAACATCAACTTCAGCATCAAGCAAAATTTCAAAGATATGGTCAGGGTCAGTTCCTTCAAAAACAATCACCCCTGTATTGTCAAACATATAGCTGACAGCACCGGCTGCTCCGATATTCCCACCATTTTTGTGGAAAGTAGTACGGACATTAGCGATTGTACGGTTAACATTTGAAGTCAAAGTTTCGGCGATAACCATTGAACCATTTGGTCCAAATCCTTCATAACGTCCTTGAACGAAAGTTTCATCACCACCACCTTTAGCTTTATCGATTGCTTTATCAATAACGTGTTTTGGAACTTGCGCTTGTTTGGCACGTTCAATAACGAATTTTAATGATGAATTTGATTCTGGATCTGGTTCACCTTGTTTAGCAGCGGCATAGATTTCAACACCGAATTTTGCATATACTTTAGAAGTTGCACCGTCTTTAGCGGTTTTTTTAGCAACAATATTGGCCCATTTACGTCCCATTGGAATAATCTCCTTGAAATTTTATTTAAATTATTGGCAGAGGATTAATCTGCATGATTTTTTCTATCATATTATATCACAATTTGTAAAGGCTCGTCTATGAGAAATCAAAAAAATCCCGATTTTACGGGATTTTACTTTAATTTCATCAGGGATTATTCTTGTGAGGAAATTTCATTAGAGTTTTCTTCACCTTCTTTTATTTTCATTCTTAATAAGAACACGGCAGCAATAATCCATAAAACAAGCGAAACAAATATAATAACCCAAGCAAAGATTCCTGCAATCAGTGTTAAAATTGCTGCTGCATTGCTCAAATTGAATCTTCTATTTTGGCGAAGTAAAATAATCGCAAGGATAAATGTTGCTATTCCTACAAACCCAATAATAATTTTGATAAACATAGCAGGTCCAGAATTTGCTGCATTAAATCCGGCTTCAAAGCTGTTTGAACCAGTTGAATTGAGTGCTTGCGATAGTGAAGCCATTGAAACGATGGTTGAAAGCACAACCAAGGCAGCACCAATGATGTTAAGAATCCCCGTCACTTTGACAAGATTCTTCATGCTTTTTTCAGTCATAATAAAAATTCCTTTTCTTTTTATCATAACATATTTTTTACGTTATTTACAAATATTTATCGTAAATGTCTATCTGATTGATGAACGAATTGGTTTTCGGCCAAAATTTTGTTCTTCAAATTGAACATTTCCTAATTGATAAATTTCATCAGCTTTTTGGGTCAAGTTGTCCCATGGGTTTTGCCCAATTTTACTGATAATTTTTCCCCGATTTTGAGCTAAAATTTCTTGACCAGTTTTTGAAAAGCCTAGCACATGAATTTGTTCTGGTAAATCAAACTGCTTTGGAATATTTAACAAAATATAAGTTAAAAGCCTACGAACACGTGCTTTCGTATAACGTTTGGTATAAACTTGTTCGACCAATTCATCAAAATTTTTAGCAGATTTGACCGCCTTTTTTAAGCGGACAGAAAGTTCTTGATTGACTTGAAAAATATTTTCCAAGTGCTCATCAACTCGAATTTTATATTGCAGAAGTGGAAAATAAGCTGCCCAATTAGTTTTTGGACTTGCATAAGCCGCTAAAATGGCTGACGGAACATGATTTTTTATTGCTGACAAGTCTGTCAGCACCGATTTATTACTGACAGATTGATTAGTTTGCTCTGTCAGTAAATTTTGCCTTTCTGTCAGTGAAAATAACTCCTGACGGAGTGCGGTTGCACTAGCAAATCCTTCTGTCAGCTCTAGTGAATGAAATTTTCCGACGCGTTTAATCGCTTGTAAATTAATTTGTTTACCTGCCGCTGCTTTAGCATAGGCAAGAGCTAAGACGTGATTTGGTGTGTTCCCGTCAAATTCAATTCCCGTAAAATGCTGCCACATTTTTTGAGTTTTTTCAGGGTAGGAAAGCTGGTCAGCTAATGATTGAATGTAACTTTCCATTTCCTCCCCTCTTTTTTCATAAATATCAGCAATTTCATTATAATCAATTGCTGATTCTGAACCAAAAGCCAGGTCAGTAATTCCAAGATTTTTTAAAATATCCACAGCACCACTTGCAAAAAAATCGGCTGCCTGTACCGAAACAGTGACAGGTAATTCAACCACTAAATCAGCACCACAAGCCAAAGCCATTTGAGCTCTCGTCCATTTATCAAAAATAGCAGGCTCACCTCGCTGCATCCAATTCCCTGACATGGCTACTATTTTTATGCCCTCAATCTGGTCCAAAAGATATTCATGTCCCTTATGAAATGGATTAAATTCGGCAATAATTCCTGTAATCTTATTCATTTTCTACCTCTAAAAAAATCTGTCAGTAACTGACAGAAATATTTTTTCGATTATTTTTTACAGACAAAGAACCAACGCGCACTTTCTTCGCTCGGCGCCTCGTCAGTAAAATCTGCACAGACCATCGCTTCTTTAAAGCCAGCAGTTGCCAAGCGTGCGAGATAATCGTCGATTGGATAAGTCCGTTCTTCATGAACTTCGTCTTTTCTTGTAAATTTCCCATCAGAACCCTGAATGAAAAAACTTAATTCATGGACAATAGAATGTGGAACTTCTCCTCCAAATGAGTCCCATAAAAAAGCAAAATCTTCCGCATTTTCATGGTAAGAGTAATTGGGGAAAACTTCATCTACTTGATAAGTTGAATGCACATCAAAAATAAAAGTTCCACCTTCATTTAGTATTTCAAAAACACCATCAAACGTAGCTTGTAATTCATCCAAATTTTCCAAATAGCAAAGTGAGTCAGAATAGCAAGTTACCGCATCAAATTTTCCAAGTCCAGAAAGTTCGCGCATATCTCCAGCAGTAAAATCAAGTTGATATCCGGCTTGACGAGCTTTTTTACTGGCCAAAGTTAACATTTCTTCAGAAATATCAAGTCCGGTCACTTTGTAACCTTCTTGGGCCAAACGAACTGATAAAGCACCAGAGCCACAAGCTAATTCAAAAACTGATTTTGTTTCTTTTGGTAAATGTCTTTTTGTAAAATCAAGCCATTGCTCATAAAGTTCTTGGTCCATGACCTGATCATAGACTCTCGAAAAATCTTCGTAAAATGCCATTTCAGCCCTTTCTAGAATTACTGACAGCTCTTTTAATAGGGCTGTCAGTAAATTTTAAAATAAATAAGAGCTCTGTCAGTAAGACCGACAAAGCTATTAATTATTCAGCCATAAATCCAGAAATATCTACCATTGGTGCATCAGACCAAAGTTTTTCTAAATTAAAGTGTCCACGTTCATCATGTCCAAAGACACTGACTACGATATCACCAAGGTCAATCAAAACCCAACCTGTTTTTGCATCGCCTTCAATATGACCTGCTGCTTTTGCTCCAGCAAGTTCAGCCGCTTCAGCAATATTATCAGCAATTGCATCTAACTGACGGCTATTCATTGCTTCCATGATCACAAAATAATCTGCAACAAATGTCACTTCAGACATATCTAAGGCCACAATATCAAGTGCTTTTTTATCATCGGCTGCTTTTACAACCACTTCAAGTAATTTTTTTGAATCCAATTCTTTCCTCCGAGACTTTTTGCCTCTTTTTATTCATTAAAAATCTTTTTAAGATTTATTATTCATTTTCTCTAGATCCTTTACAATCAAATGTAAAAACTAGACCCACTTATTTTAACATAAAAAGTTACAGCAACCAAAAGTTGCCTGTTATATTCATTATTTTTAGAGAAATTTTAAAAAACGCTTCTGTGAATGATTACTGGTATAACCTTGATGTTCATAAAATTGATGCGCCTCATGCCTTTGCACTCCGGAGTTCAGTCTAATAACTTTAATCTCTCTCGCTTTAGCCTTTTCTTCTAAGGCATTAAGTAATTGAGCCCCAATTCCCTGTCCTTGATTTTTTTCATCCACAACTAAACCTAAGACATTTAGCATCACTTGTTCAGCATAAACCGGAGCATAAATTTCCGCTTCGATGAAAGCTGTCACTCTTTCTCCCAATTCAAAAACAAGAAATTCATGGTCAGCATCTTTTAAAATACGTGCAAGATTTTTCTTGACAGCCACTTCAGAAATTGGATAACCAAGTACTCCAGAAAGGCGGGCAATGTCAAGATAATCTTTCATTTCAGCTTTTCTAATCATTCATTTTCCTCTGTTCATAATAAGCAGTTTATCTCTAACGATATTTCAAGACAAATAACCAATAAAAGCATTATAGGCTTCAAAAGTTTGAGGATAAATGGTCAAACGACGTTCTGCCAAATACTCAACCAAACGCATGGTTTCAAAAGCAACTGCTTGATTTAAATCTTGATTAGCAACGGCACGGGCTTCAATGACCCCAGGAAATGTTCGACCTTCCTCAATGTAATCTGCTACATACAACACCTTAGCCAAACCAGACATTTCTTTATCTCCGACCGTATGAATCTCAATCGCCCTTAAAATTTCTTCATCTTCAAGTCCGAAATCTTCACGCATTTTATAAATTCCAACTTTTCCATGCCAAATATTATTATCCCAATTTTTCAAATCAGAATCTAAGCCATATTTATCAATCAAGGCTAGAAAAGTTTCATCATCCACTTCTTTACAATAGTCATGTAAAAGTCCAGCTAAACTTGCTTTATGCGGGTCAACTTCATATTTTTGCGCTAACGCAATCGCTGCTTTTTCCACACCGAGCATATGTTCAAAACGTGATTTTTTGACCATGCTAGCAATTTTCGCTAACAAATCTTCTCTTGATAAATTTACTTCTGGATAAAAGTCAAACATATAAGCCTTCTTTCAAAATGTAATCTAAAACCTTCGGTGCCAAAAGAAAATGTGGCTTAATTCCACGGTGCAATTGTTCCCGAATCAAATTTCCAGAAATATCCATCATTGGAACATCCACCCACATAATCGGATAAGAAGTTCCTGCCCGATAACGAGGCCTACGAATCCCAACGAATTGAACTAATTCTAATAACTCATCAATATGTGCCCAATGAGCTAAACCAGAAATCATGTCACCACCGATAATAAAATAAAAATCACAATCTGGATTTTCTTCATGAAGCTCAAGTACCGTTTGATAAATATCAGCGCCATCTTTAGCTTTCAGGCGACAAGCGTCTACTTCTAAACCAGGACAATCTTCAATAGCTGCGGTCAGCATAGCTGCAACATGCCCGTCAGTATTATGTTCTGGTAAAAAGACAACTTTTTCCAAATTAAGTTCTTGGCGCACTTGGTCAGCAATTGTCAAATGGCCAACATGAACAGGATTAAAATTACCCCAAAAAAGTCCGATTGCCCGTCGTTTCTCGTCTTCTTTAGCTTTTAATTCTACCTTTGTAAAAGGAGTCAATAAATCTATTGCCATTTGTTCACCCATTATATCTTAGTCTTTGATTATTTTTTAGAACACTTTATTTCACAATATTTTTAACTTCAACCGAAATTTTGCGATTTTCTTTGCGGTCAGAAACTTTAAACACAATGAGATTTCGACCGATGATTTGAACCACATCAAGTCCCATTTCTTCAATTGCTTCTGCCACATCTGTTGCCACTTCATCTGAGTTTTGTAAAATATTAACTTTGATTAGTTCACGTGCATCAGCAGCATTACGAATGCTTGTCAAAATTTCATTAGACAAACCACTTTTGCCAATTTGAACAATTGGTTTAATATTAACTGCCAAGCTACGCAAGTAGCGTTTTTGTTTTCCGTTCATTTCCATGATTTAATTTTTCCTATTTCTATTTTTAAAATTTCCGGCAACCTTTAGTTATTGGGTAATTTCCAACTCAATTCAGGCGCAATCAATCCTTTAATCAGATATCCTTTTTCACCCTCAACCACTGATTGCACCAAGGCACTTTTTCGTAATTCAGGTAACTGATAGGCTTTTTCGTAAGGTAACTCTAACTCAAAAGCATCAAAAAGTTCATGTAATTTTTCCAAAATTGCTGTTTTCAGCCATTGCACGCCACTTTCAGATTTAATTGAGAGTTGTAAACTTGGCGATAAAGTTGGCAAGAAATCACTTGGTGCTATATCCATTTTATTATAAACATTCAGCACAGGAATATTGGTAAGCTTCAAATCTTCCATGATTTTTAATACTGTTTGTTCATGAATTTCGTGATGAGGGTTGCTAGCATCCACAACATGAATCAGTAAATCAACATTAGCTGATTCTTCTAGTGTTGATTTGAATGCTTTAATCAGCTCTGTTGGCAGGTTTTGGATAAAACCGACAGTATCGGTCAGTGACACCGTAAAATCTTCAACCAATTTAACTGCTTTTGTTGTGGCATCCAAAGTCGCAAAAAGTTCATTTTGCTCATATTGTTCTTTATCAAGCCCAACTAAAGCATTCATAATGCTGGATTTTCCGGCATTGGTGTAACCAATTAAACCAATCCGAAAAATTCCTGATTTTGAGCGTTTTTGGCGGATATTTTCCCTTGTTTTTTCAACTTTTTTGAGGGCTTTATCAATGTTTTCAATTCGAGTGCGAATATAACGTCGATCTGTTTCAAGCTTGGTTTCACCCGGCCCTTTAGAACCAATTCCCCCACCTTGACGGCTGAGCATAATCCCTTGTCCCACCAAACGAGGCAAAAGATAATTGAGCTGGGCTTCTTCAACTTGAAGCATTCCTTCATGCGAGCGCGCACGCATAGCAAAAATATCCAAAATCAATTGCATTCTATCGATGACTTTGACACCCAAAGCTTCCTCTAAATTGACATTTTGCCTTGGTGATAAGCGATCATTGAAAATAACCGTATCAATTTCACCCACTTCAATCGCCCAACGCATTTGTTCTAATTTTCCAGAACCAATCATTGTCCGACTATCTGGACGTTCTCTTTTTTGAGTGAATTGGTCAATAACCAAGCCGCCAGCTGTTTTTGTCAGTTCAGCAAGTTCAATCATTGATGACTCAAAAGCCTGAAAATTTTCAGCTGTTTCCACTCCAGCAAGGAGAACTCTTTCTTGTTTTTCTTCTAAATCTATCAAATTTTTAGTAAAATTTTCCTTTTTTATTTTTGTCAGCTGAGTTTAGACTAAAATTGTTATAGAGTCATACTCTGCTCATTTATTTATTCAGTTGTCACAATTCTTTTGATTTGAGAATTTACTGACAGATTTTTCAGCTCGTCAGCAAAGAATGTCGGGAAAGCTTTGTAATTTTTATACTCAGCAATTGGAATCCATTTCAAAAATTCTTTGCTACCATCAGTCCCAAAACTCTCCGATTTTACTGACAGATTTTCTGTCAGTGGTTTCATCAGAAAATAAAAACTCAATTCATGACAATTGACCTTATTTAAAAAATCACTTTCCTGACCTGTAAAAAAATTTTCATGGATAAAAGCTAATCTTTCGATTTCAAGTTGTAAACCAGTTTCCTCATAAATCTCACGCAGACAAGCCTTCTCGGCCGTTTCACCCAGTTGCACGGCACCACCAACCGAATAATAATAATCATTGTGGTCATTGCCAACCATCAAAACAGCATCATCTTTAATAATAATTCCAGCTGCCCGATATCGAAACCACTGATTATTACGCGTAAAACCAATATCCTGACTAGTCTCTTCCATTTTAATCCTCCAAGATTTTACTGACAGAAATTCTGTCAGTAATTTCACAAGACAAACTGTGAATATTTTTTACCCAATCAAAGCCTTACGAACAACTACATCCACACCTTCTGGCACCCAAGCTGCCACAACTGCTTTTTGTGGCACACGAACCCAGCCGAGACCAGAAAAGACAATATCCGATTTGTCAGTAATTTTAAACTCACGACGAACCAATTTAGCACCAACTAAAGCAGGAGCCAAGAGTTCTCCTTTATGCTTCTCATAAAATTCAGTTGCACCTTCAAGTTTCGTCCGATGAACATTGATTTCATTGTCAAAATAAGCCGTCATTCCTTGACGTTCGCCACTTATAAAATCAAAACGTGCCAAACCACCAAAGAACAATGTTTGTTCAGGATTGAGCTGATAAGTTTTCGGTTTAATTTCTTTACGCGGTGACACGTATTTCAAATCTTCTGGTTCCAAATAATGAGCCATTTGCCCACGGTGAATAATCCCCGGTGTGTCAATCAATGCCGAATCTTCATCAAGCGGAATTTCAATCTTATCAAGAGTTGTCCCAGGGAAACGTGAAGTTGTAATCACATCCTCAGAACCTGAAGCTGATTTAATAATTGCATTAATCAAAGTTGATTTACCAACATTCGTTACCCCAACCACATAGACATCACGCCCACGGCGGTAGTATTCAATAGCTTCCATCAATTCAGCCACATCATCTTTATTTTGAGCCGAGGTCACTAAAATATCTTTAGGTTTAAGCGAACGTGAAGCCGCTTGTTCTCTCAACCAAGCAGTTAATTTCCCGACTTTTAGTGATTTTGGTAAAACATCACGTTTATTGGCAACCATGAGTAAATCATTTCCACCAGTCAATTTATGAAGGTTAGGAATCAAAGAGCCGTTAAAGTCAAAAATATCAACCACATTGACAATCAAAGCATCATGTTGACCAATTTCTTTAAGTAAACGCAAAAAATCTGCATCCGTCAAACTTGTCGGTGCAATCTCATTATAATGACGCAAGCGGAAACAACGCTGACAGTATAAATCCTCAGTTTTGATAGAAGCTTCGCTTCCCTCATCTCCAGCCTGAACAGCTTCCATTTGGTCGCGTTCAGCTATTTTTTTCTTCAAAGCACCCGCAGGCAAAAAGCCAAGTGCATTTTTATCCTCAGTTTGAATTTTTGCACCACAACCAATACAGTACAAATCTTCCATTGTATTTTCATTTTCAATCATATTGCTTATTATACCACATTTCAACAGCATTTTTAGCCTTTTTTCCTATAATAAAAGACCTATTTTAATCATCTTTTTACTGACAAATTTTTCTGTCAGTAAATTTCAAAATAAAAAAGAGAACGACAACTTGTCAATTCCCTTTTTTACTGACAGAATTATTGTCAGTAATTTTTATTGTACAGAATAGTTAGGTGCTTCTTTAGTAATTTGTACATCATGCGGATGTGATTCTTTCAAACCAGCACCAGACATTTCGATAAATTGTGCTGAATCATGCAAAGCAGTAATATCAGCCGCACCAGTATATCCCATTCCTGCTTTCAAACCACCAAGCATTTGGAAAACGATATCTGTCGCTGTCCCTTTATAAGCCACACGTCCTTCAATTCCCTCTGGAACAAGTTTGTTAGCTTCATTAACAGCCCCTTGGAAATAACGGTCTTTAGAACCTTTTTTCATTGCTGCCAAGCTACCCATTCCACGGTAAGTTTTAAACTTACGACCTTGGAAGATTTCAAATTCACCAGGAGATTCGTCAGTACCTGCAAGCATTGAACCAAGCATAACAGCGTCTCCACCAGCAGCAAGCGCCTTAACAATATCACCAGAATATTTAATCCCACCATCAGCGATGATTGTTTTACCAAATTCACGCGCCACATTTGCCGCATCATAAATGGCTGTAATTTGCGGAACACCTACACCAGCAACAACACGAGTCGTACAGATAGAACCAGGACCAATCCCAACTTTAACCACATCAACACCAGCTTCAAACAAAGCACGAGCACCCTCACCAGTAGCAATATTACCAGCAATCAAAGTACGGTCTGGGAAATGATTACGGATTTCACGGATTTTACGTAAAACACCAGCTGAATGTCCATGAGCCGTATCAATAACAATCGCATCAGCCCCTGCAGCGAACAAAGCTTCCGCACGCTCAAAAGTATCAGAAGATACACCAACTGCTCCAGCAACAAGCAAACGACCTTGCTCATCTTTAGCAGCATTTGGGAATTCAATCACCCGTTCAATATCTTTAATTGTAATCAAACCAGCCAATTTACCAGCTTCATCAACCAAAGGTAATTTTTCAATTTTATGCTCTTGCAAAATACGAGCAGCTGTATCTAAAGTTGTTCCAACCGGAGCAGTAATCAGATTTTCAGAAGTCATCATATTTTTGATTTGTTGATTATAATCCGTAATAAAACGCAAATCACGGTTAGTAATAATCCCTACCAATTTACGATTTTCAAGCGTATCAACGATTGGTACACCAGAAATTCGGTAAGTTGCCATCAAGTTTTCAGCTTCTTCAATTTTATGATTTGGAGTCAAGAAAAACGGATCTGTAATAACACCAGATTCTGAACGTTTCACTTTATGAATTTCTTCAGCTTGTTCCTCAACAGACATATTTTTATGAACTACACCAAGTCCACCTTGACGCGCCATTGAAATAGCCATTTTTGAGTCAGTTACAGTATCCATGGCAGCAGAGATAATTGGAATATTCAAAGTCAAATTTTTAGCCAACTTTGTCTTCATACTCACCTCATTTGGTAAAACATGAGACTCTGCTGGAATCAGCAATACATCATCAAAAGTAAATCCCTTTTTCAAAAACTTAGTTTCCCAGTTTGACATCGAAAATATTCCTCCATTATCGTGCTATATATAAGCAATATAGCTATATTTCTATGGCATTCGCCAATTTTTTATTTTTACTATTCTACCACTATTCCCAAAGCATTTCAACAGTAGAAAACAGATTAAATAAAAAATATGCATAATTTAAACTCATAATTACCTTATTATTTCATAAACTTGCCTTAAATATGGTAACATATATTATGCAAGTTAAAAAAAGCGAGCTTAAATTACGCTTTAAGTCAAATTAAAAACAAAATAATTAAATAATTAATTTGTTTTTACTAAAAAGCAACATTCCTTTTTTATTATCATTGTAAAATATAATAATAACTCTCATTTACCTCACAACCAATCAAAAGAAAGCAATAATTTTAGAAATGAAACTGAAAAAAACTCACATTATTTCACTAATACTCTTTTCTGGATTACTATTTACAAAACCAGTATTAGCTGAAGACACTATTAGTTCAGATAACACCCCGATGGGGCACTACATTGAGCAAATTCAAACTCAAGAAACTTCCAAGGACAGTAGTAGTGATACATCATCTACAACTCCTAATATCAGAGCACGTTCATTTGCAGCAGCTCCAACTGCCAATGTTCCCTCTGATCTCAAGTCCGATGATAATACACTGCCAAGAAAAGATGCTGTAGATATTGCTAGCTATCAATCATGGATGACACAAGCAGACTTTAATTCTCTTAAGACATCTGGTGTCAAGTCAATCGTTGTTAAACTAACCGAAGGAACTAATTATACGAACCCATATGCTGCAAATCAAATTAAAATGGCACAGAATGCCGGCTTAAATGTTGCAGTTTATCACTACGCACGCTTAACAGGAGCCAATTCACAAAGTGATGCAAATTCATTAGCCATACAGGAAGCCGCATACTTTGCAAAAGTAGCTAAATCTTTTGGATTGTCTAGCAACATTGTAATGATTATGGACTGCGAGCAACCTTATAGAGATGGCTCGGGAAATATTATCGGACCCAATCCCATAACGGTTGATTGGGCAACAGCTGGTGTACAATTTGCTAACACACTCAAAGCAAATGGTTATAGCAACACAAAGTTTTATACCTCTGCTTCATGGATTGGAACAGATACAGCAACTTGTCAAATGAACTATAATACTCTAGGTGGTCCCAAAAATCTTTGGGCTGCTCAATATCTATATGGCAAGCCATCTTCTAGTAATCTTCAGAATACGCAATATGGTGCTTGGCAATATACAAGTCAGATGTATTATCAAGGAACCTCTAACTTGAAAGCCAATGCTGTTGATACTTCAATTGATTATAGTAATTATTTTACCTCTACATCCCCTGTTCCTCCTTCAACTTATACTATAACATTTAACACAGACGGTGGAACACCAATTGCCAATCAATCGGTTGCAGCTGGTAGTGTAGTAAGCCAACCAGCAGCTCCTACTAAAGCTGGATTTAACTTCTCAGGTTGGTATAGTGATTCTTCACTTACTCAAGCTTATAACTTCGCAAAAGTAATTACATCTAATACAACCCTTTATGCTAAATGGATCCCGATAACATCTCCTTCAATTTCTTACCAAGCCCAAGTCCAAAATATAGGATGGCAAAAAAATTCCTATAACGGAGAAACTGCTGGTACAACTGGGTTAGGGTTACGCATGGAGTCACTTAAAATTAGCCTTATCAACCTTTCAAACGGTCTGACTAATTCAAATAGTCACATTCAATATCAGGGTTATGTACAAAATATCGGATGGCAAAATCCGGTTCAAGATGGGACAATTGCTGGAACAGTTGGACAAGGGTTGCGATTTGAGGCAATAAAAATGAATTTAAGCGGAGAAATAGCAAATCAATACGATCTATATTACCGAGTTCAAGCTCAAAATATTGGATGGATGGATTGGGCAAAAAATGGCGAAGCTGCTGGAACTTCAAGTATGGGGTACAGGTTAGAAGCAATTCAAATTCAGTTAGTAAAAAAGGGAGGGACGGCGCCTGGACAAACTTCCTTTACTTTTTTAACAGCTCCTTCAATTGAATACAGTTCAGAACTCCAATCAATTGGATGGCAAAATACAGTTACTGATGGTAATATTTCAGGTACAACTGGCAGAGGGTTGAAAATTGAAGCTTTTAAAGCAAGCTTATCCAATCTTTCTGTTGGTATAAGTGGGGGGGTATCTTATAGTTCTCAAGTTCAAAATATTGGGTGGCAACTCCCTGTTTCTGATGGTCAAATTTCTGGAACTATAGGAAACAATCTTCGATTAGAAGCTTTGAAAATCAATTTGACAGGGAATATATCAAAATATTTTAGTATTTCATATCGAGCTCATGTAGAAAATATTGGATGGGAACCTTTTGTTACTGATGGGATCATATCTGGTACAGTAGGAAAAGGTCTTAGAATCGAAGCCATTGAAATACAAATCACTCTTAAATAGAAAAAAATTAGATTAATATTAATCTAATTTTTTTCTTCATAGATTTTTCCAAGATCTTTTTTAATTTTCGAGGACGAGGTTTTTCCCCTTGGAAAATACATTATTTTCAAGCTTGGAAATTCTTCCTTTAAAAAATCAAATTCCCCACGCCAATCATCACCCATTGCAAAAATATCTACGTCAAACATATCAATATATAGAGCTTTATCATCCCAACTCTGCTCCGGAACCACCAAATCTACATATCGTAGTGCTTCAAGAATATATTTTCTAGTATCATACTCTTGATAAGCCTTTTTCCCTTTGGTAGCATTAAAATCATCTGTAGATAACATAACGATTAAACGGTCTCCAAGGTTTCTAGCATTCCGTAACATGTTAATATGGCTTTCATGCAAAATATCAAAAGTTCCAGCAACTAAAACAATTTTTTCTTTTTCTTTCATTATTCCTAACCTCTTCAACTTCTATCTTACTTCTTTATTCTTAACAAAATCCTTCACAAATTTATACTCACCAGTTAAAGCTAAGAAACCTATAATTGTGATGAGCCAAAGAATTCCTCTTACTAAGATTAATAAAATAATATTGTGAAAATTTGTAAAAGGTTCTATAAAAAATAAAACTAATCCACTAGTCACGCCCAAAAAAATAGGCTTAACTAATATTTTAAGTAATGATAATATATTTGATTCCAAAGTAAACCTCATAAGCATATAATTTGTTATGAAGAAACTTACCATATAGGCTACACTTACTAATAACGCAATTGTGGCAATATTTCCAGTAAAAACACCTACACAAGTAAAGATTACAATTATTATGGTCGATATAATGTTTGCTCGTAACATAACATGAGTTTGATTTCTAGACTGAAAAATTGCGCCAGTTGCCGCATTTAACATCTGAGACCAAATACTTAATCCCAACATAACTAGCGGTATTACCGCGGCATTCCAATTACCACCAAACAATAGATTTATAATTGGTTTTGAATTTAAAATTATGAAGGCTGTTAAAGGAAATCCAATAATTGCTAGCATTTTCACAACTTTTAAATATGTCTCTTTTATTAATTCAACATTTGTTTCATGCTCAGAAAGTATCGGTTGTAGTACAGGATTAATCACCCCAAGAAACACTGTATTTGGCATCACCGTTAAACCATATGCTTTTGAATAATTTCCCAAAGGCGCTGCACCTAAAAATCTTCCAATTAGCATGTTGTCTGTATTTCTAGCAAAATAGTTAATAATTGAAAAAATAAGTTGATTTTTTGAAAAAACCCAAACTTTCTTCAGTGCTGACAACTCAAAAGAGGTATTGAAAGGAATTTTTACTATAAAAAAATTCAAGATAAGCGTTATTATTGCAGGAACAACTACGCTTAGTACTAAAGCAAATACTCCTGCTCCCATTAAAGCTGCAATCACACCAACTACAGCTCCAATCAAATTCGAAAATAGCAGTCTTAAATTGATAGCCTTAAATCTTTTTTCTTTAGCAAGCATGGCGTTTGGAACAACATTTAGTCCCTCTGCTAATACAATTAATGCCATAAGCCAGAACAATTCTATATATATTTTATCTTTGTAAATATAACTGACTGCAAATCCTAAAAATCCAAACAAAACTCCAAGTACAGCTGCAAAAATAGCAGAGTAATTAAATAAAATCCCATAATCTCTAGATTTTAGCGATTTATTTTGGATTATAGCAGGCCCCATACCTGCGGTAACAATCATCTGAAAAAAAATCAAAAAAACTTGTGTTATTGCAACAATACCAAAATCTGATGCCCCCAAAATTCTGGACAATACAACATTGATAATTAATTGAATTAAAATATTGCTATATTGTCCTATGGCTGTAAATAATATACCAGTTCTAAATTCTCTTTGCATCTGTTACTTTCTCTTTGCTTTAGATATAATTTCATTGCCATCAATACTGAGTTCTAGTATATCATGGTTCCCTCCCCCAATAGTTGAAGGGTCGGGTATTTCCATCCATTTCGGTCCATATTGTATTTCTAAAGCTTTTTTATATTGTGAAAAAATAGGAAAACTTCCTTGCTCAAATTTATGTCTAATTAAATTTTGAGTAAAATCGAGTGGATATACTTCTTTTTTGAATTCATACCCAGTAGCTAAATTAGCCACAGTGTTAGTTTCATCATGCACCATTGTTTTACGCAAAATTCTTTTAACCCTATTAGCTCCTAAAAACTTGTTAATCAAATAACCAACTAATTTTTGAATTTTTGATTCAAATCTAGCCCTATCTTTTATAATATCTTTTATACGCTTAGATAAAGAAACTGTGTACCAAAAAAGGAATTTATTTCTTTCTTTTAGTGCAACACCATAGTCATCATCCACATAGTCGAAAGGAAAAATATCTATAGATAGCCCTAAATGGAAATCATCATTATGATAGTCTAAAACAACCTTAGAGTTTAAATCAGATATTTTTGCGAAAGCCAAAGTATAATCTTTTTGCAATTGTCCTTCTAACAATATATACTTTCTCGTATCTTTCCAAAGTTGTAAAAAGATTTCATAATCTTCTCTCAGCATCCCTAGATCAATATCATCATCCCAAGGAATAAAGCCATCATGCCGAGCCGCTCCAAGTAAACTTCCGCCTATTAAAAAATACTTAATATTGTTATCTTCGCAAAATTTATCAATATATTCTAAAATCTGATATTCCCTTTGATGAACTTGTTTTAAATAATCCATTCTTATTTTTTCCTTTTAGCATAACCTAATAACCCTGTTAAGTTAATCAATTGTAAAAAGCTATATCCTGCTGTACCTACTTTTAATTTAAAAGAAATTCCATTATCAAAATTAAATATAGCTTTAAGATAATCTTTTTTACTAACTTTTTTTTCTTGTATAAGATTTGCTTTACGATTTAATTCCTTATAGTTCTTTTGATTAATATCTGCTGTAAGCAAAGTGGTCATACTGTACATAATTAAATAATACTTATTAATGTCATTTGAACAATCAAATAAGGCTGTTAAAAAAATTTCACACCCTTCAATAACCTTTTGATCCTCCCTTTTTGTTCGTGTCAACGAACATTGATTAATATACCAATTATATCCAATATAATCTAATACTTCTATTTTCGGAGAATAATTCAAACACTCAAAATTAAAGACAATATCTTCACCATGGGCATCAATACGATTTCTAATATTATATTTATTTAAAAATTGTACACTATAAAGTTTCCCCCACATAGAGGCACAAGTGACAAAAGAACCCATTGTATTCTTTAATTTTGTATTCCATACTATTTTACCAGTTTCATCCGGCCTACGACAACCACTACTTACAATATCTAAAGATTTTTTGGTTATCACATCGTATAATAATTCAAGATAATTCTTGTCTACCCAATCATCTGCATCGATGAAAGCTACATAATCAGTATCTAATTCATCTAAACCTCGATTTCTTGTAACCCCTACCCCCTCGTTTTCTTTATCAATAACTCGAATCAAATCAGGATAGTCTTCTTCATATTTTTTTAATATCGATAGCGTACTATCAATAGAACCATCATTAATTAATAAAATAGAAAACAAGTTTTTAGACAATTTCTGCGATAACAAACTTTTAATACATTTTTCTATATAATTTTCAACATTGTAGCATGGTACTACTACTGTAATTTTTTTTTTCATATTTTACCTACAAATTAATCTTGAAAAAACACCTACTAGTTTAAACCTAAAAATATTTTTATAAATAAACATGAATAATCTGATTTTAGAATTGGTATTTTCAGGAACTTTCAATTTGGTCCACTGTGGGTACACCTGTTTCATGTTTTCTATAAGTACATAAAAGTATCTTTTAAAATCTTTAACAGAAGCTTTTGAAGAAAGGAGATGATAAGAATAAAAAACAGTGTATATAAGGTAGTAATTATATTTATAATCTCCTATTTTATTATTAGCCATTCCAACTTTGAGAAAATCTAATATTTCATATATATTTTTTTCAATATTAGGTCTTCCTCCCCGTGATAATGAACTTGAATTTTCAAACCAATTATAACCTATGTATGGAATATATTTTATTTTGTTGGTATATAAAAACTCTTGGTACACAAATCCCATATCATCACCAGAACGACCACGATAACTAATCTCATGTAGTCTCACATAATCTGTCCTATGTATACTCCCCCAGATACAAGGTGCTTCATAATTCGCACCATATTTTACCTCATAAGAATTAGTTTTTATAACCTCTTTATTAATATCAACAAGGCGATAGCCAGAGATAACAAGATCCAAAGCTTCACTCTCAATTTCTCTATAAAGCACAGACACATAATCTGAATCAATAAAATCGTCATTATCTAAGAACATGAAGTAAGGGGTATTAACTCGCTTCAGACCGTCATCTCTCGCCGCAGCAACTCCCTCATTGATTTTTTTATCAATATATTGGATAGACTCTGGATACTGCTGTGAGTAACTCTTGATAATTTCTAAAGACTGATCTGTTGATTTATCATTTACTAATATTAACTCAATATTTTCTATCCCAAAATCTTGCAAAATTACAGTATCTAATAACCGTGATAACCACTCTTGAGAATTATATACTGGAATTATAACAGTAACTTTTTTCATCAATTATATCTTTCTTTTTTAAACTTTCTGTTAAGGATATAATAATTAATCCGCGGAATTAATTTATTAGGTAAAACTTTATACGCATAATATGTTAATCCTTTTTTAGCCTTTGGACGTTCTGCTTCATTCCACTCAATAAGCTTCATATATTTTTCCCACAAATATCTTGTCGGAGATAGACTATCTTTTTGCCATGGAAAGCCTGCTGCTCTAAAAGTAGAATAAATGATTTTAGCAGAATAATATCCTGACATTTGTTCCTCAAGACTGTAATAATAAGGTTTATTTAATAAGTTATTAGCAGCTAGGAAATTCTTTCTATCTTTGTAAGCATATATCATATCAAATACATAATATTCAAAGGGTAAAAGTTTTATTCTATCTTTAAAATGTATATTGCAAAAATCTTGATCAACAATTCTATAATCACTTTTCTCTTTTAATTTTTCTCTGACAAATAGACCGATATTTTCTTGTTTCCATAAGGAATAGTTGACTAACATTATTCCACAATTAAAATAAGAATCGTTATAGTCAAAATTAATATTTTTTAAATGGCCATGTGGAATCGTATCATAAATATTCCCCATCACATACCCTGTTAAATCTAGATTAACTAAATAATCTAAATCATCATTTACAATACTATGAGGATTTAAATATAAGACTCTATCAGTTTCAATTGGTAAGTCATCAATCGCTAATAATTTACACCAAGTAACAATTAGTCCTTTCCATTCTGAAACACCTAAACTCTTTAGTTCTTTAATATAAGGAGCTGCATCAATAAGAACCAGTTTTGCATTTTTGTATTTTTTTACAAAATTTTGCATCTTCAATTTTGTTTTCTCTTCGATTCCTACACAGAGATAGAATATGTTTATCTCTTCCATTGCTTTATTATTCTCTAGAATTGACGCAATACCCGTTAACCCAACTAAAGCGTAGTTCTCATCACTTTGTGTCAATACATTTAATATTCTACTCACTTTTTATCCTTTACAGTATAATTTAGCTAACCAGTTTACCCTATGACACTTATGTAAAAACATAAACACCATTATTGATAGACGTCCAATTTTTGTTTCGCCTTTGGGACCAAACGGTAAATATTTATTTTTGAATGAAAACTTTTCTTCTTTATCTAATAATTCAAATAGTTCATGATAAACTTCCATAAATCGATTTTTACTAGCATTTCTCCCACTGAACAATAAATAACCAATTGTTGTTCTTAAAATAAAATAATTGAACCTATCATTAGACTTATACTCAATATTATCAAAATCCTTTTTTAACACTTCTGAGAAATTGTCATTTAAACTTAGGCCTTTTTGTTTTGTATTTGAACCTGATTTTTCATTATAAAACCAATTGTATCCGGTATAATCCACAACGGTCCATTTAGTACTCCTTACAATTTCCCGTACAGTAAACACATGATCTTCACCAAATTGATTATCAAAAAACTCAATATTATTCTCTTTTAAAAAATTAGTCCGATGAAGTTTAGACCAAGCAGCCATAATAATATATTTTCCATATTCTGTTGGCCCTGGTTGAATTTGTTGAATTATTTTATTTTTTATATCTGGCCTACGAAAACCACCACTTATTACATCAGGCTTATCCTGTTGTGCTGCGCTATATAGTACCTCAATAAAATCTGTATCCAGGTAATCATCTTGATCTAGAAATGTCACATACTCTGTTTCAGTAAGTATTATAGCTTCATTTCGTGTCTTCGCTACGCCTTTATTTTCACGATCGATGAAATGAATCAATTCTGGATATTTTTTTTGATAGTTGCTGATAATTTGAGATGAACTATCCGTCCCCCCATCGTTAATAACCAATAATGTCAACTTATCATACCCAATCGTTTGATTAAGAACACTATCTATTGCCCGTTTTAAATATTTCTCACCGTTATAGACAGGAAGAATGATGGTTACTAATTTATTTGTCATCTTCTAACTCTTTCACTCGTTTTTTCAATATTGATAACTCTTGAGTTAATAATTTTAAACGAGACTCTGCACCGATAACTGAAATTTGCAAACGGATAACAATAAGAAATAAAAGGCCTGTCAAAGAAAACAGTGTAAATGACATTAAAGTTTTAAAACCGAGAAAATAAGCAATTTTTGCTGTAAGCTCTGGAAACATTGCACCAATAAGTATAATAATTGCAAATAAAATCCATTTTCTCATATGCCTAACCTCTGCTCTATCTCGATAAATAAGATTGATAATAAAAGCAAAAAAGGCTACTGCCAAAAAAATTGCTAAAATTTTAAGTTGTATTGGCATTTTTTACTCCTTTTTTAATAAAGCGGTGATAAGAATAGATAAAGATACATTAAACATATAGCCAAAGCCTTTAACAAGATTAATACTTGATTCACCAGTTGTACGTTCAAACATATTAACACCAATCTCTTTCACACGTATACTTTTGGCAAACAAGTGCATATAACTTTCAGGTTCCGGATACTGGCTAGGATAACGCTTAACAAATTGAGAAATGACTTTTCGGTTGGCTGCACGATAACCAGAAGTTACATCTTTTATTTTGACTCTAGCAGTCCATTGTATGAGTTTTGAAAGAATTCTTATCCCGGTTTGACGACTCATAGAAGATTTAAATTCTGACTTACTATCAGATATAAAACGAGAACCCACTGTGAAATCGGCCTCATCATTTAAAATTGGGGAAATTAATTGAGGTAAACTATTGATATCATGTTGCCCATCGCCATCATATTGAACAGCAATATCATAGCCGTTAAAATAAGCATAGCGATATCCAGTTTGGACGGCTCCTCCAATGCCCAGATTTGCAACTAATTCAATATGATTTATATTATTCTCATTAAGCACTTCTTCCTCATTGTCAGTTGATCCATCATTAATAACGACATAATCAAGTTGACGACTAGAATCATTGTATATACTACGAAATTGATCTACTTTTTGGATAACATCTACTATACCCTCTGACTCATTATAGGCCGGAATTATTAAAATAATTTTTTTACTTTTGAACATCTTATCCATTTCCTTTTTGATTATTAATATAAAATTTCATCAAAAATTTAGAAATATTTTTTCCCCAGTAGCGACGATACATTTCAAATTCTTCAATTTCTCGGTTTTTATCATTTGTATTTACTGTGGTCTCACTCTCTGCATGAATTCGGTGAGCCATCAAAAGTTCCGGAATATATTTGATTTTCCCTTCTTTCTTCATAATTCTCTCCCATGCATCCCAATCAACAACCATTTTCATCTCCTCATTGAATTTAAAATTTTTTAAATTTTCTAAGTTATATGAAACTGCTGGACAACAAATAAAATTACCAAAAGCATAAATACGGCGCTGATAACTTCTATTAGGAATAAATGATAAAAATTTCAAACCTAAAGTCTTTATTTTTAAATTCAAGTTTCTTTTACGCTTTTGTCCGCTTCCGTCAATCTCATAATAATCTGAAAAAGCAATATTTATTCTCTTATCTTTTTGAAAGGATTCAATAATTTTTATTCCGTAACTTTTTTCATAGATATCATCTTGATGAGCAATGGTTGCAAGCTTTGTTTCTGAACAAGAGAGTGCCTCATTCCAATTTGCACCAATTCCTTTTGAATTCCCCACAACTTTTTTTAGTCTATACTTATCACATATTCCATCAATAAAATCACTTGGGGTTGCAGTATATAGTACAATATCAGACATACCTAAAGCAACTGATTCTTGAATTAGCAGTGATTTTATACATTCTTCTAAATAGGGTGATTCTTTATAAGCGCAAATTACAAATGTGTGCAGCTTCATTTTCTCTCCAATAATATTTTTAATAAAATTTTCCAACGAGGGCCAATCTCTTTACCAAGAATTCCTTTAATAATCATTCTAACATATTTTTTATAAAGATTTAAGAGCAATTCCGGCTTATAATACTTATAAAAATGATATTCACTAGAGAAGATACTATAAAATCTCAGATCATTTGTTTGATTTATTTCTTGAATAGAAAGATGGTGATTTATTTTTTCATTAATTACTACTACCTTTTTATTAGAATTAAAAATTTTCCAAAATAGCCAATGGTCAAGATAATCTAAGGGAAATTCAATATTCAGTCCGCCAATTTCTATTAATAAGTCGCTCTTTACAACCAGACAACTTGAAATCCCAGTTAAATTTTCTGAATAAATTCCTGGTTTTTTAGGAAAATTAATCATTTTCAATGTATCACTTGCTGTTGGGGAAATTTGGATTTCATGATCAAAGACTAACGGAGCATAGGCACAAATATCACTTTGGTTTTCTTTTTTTATTTCTGATAAAATTTTCGATAAATATGGTTGTGAAATTTCTGTATCATCGTCTAAAAACATTAACCATTCATCTTGACTAACATCTAAAATACTTTGATAAGCAATTCTAGTACCACGTTCCTTTTGTTTATTATAAATATAGTTCAAGCTATGAAATGAATGAGTATCCAACTCCTCATGAGAGGACGAAAAATCTTCGCTTCCATTGTCAAAAATATATAAATTAATATTTTCTTTTAGATTCTTAGTCAAGTTTAATAAAGAATAAAATGAGACTGTCTCTGTAAATTTTTGACTATAAGCTACTAAGCAAATTGTTAAATTCATGAGCTAAACCTTTTTCAGTAATTTTTTAACTTTCCGCTTTACACGTCCTAAGTAACTATTGTATACAGTACGAGGCGGATTAATAGTTAATAATTTTGATAGATGACGAAGAGGTTTATTTTCTACTACTGGTAAGGTTTCAATACTCTCAACCAACTCTTTATAACAATTTTCCACCGAATATCTTTGTTGAACTTTTTCTAAGTTTTCTAAACTATTTTTTTTATAAAAGTCATAGTTACTCACTACTTCTTTAATTACCTGAGTGAGCTGTTCAACATTACCTAATTCGTACATTTGACCAATTTCAAAAATTTTCATTGCAGAACGATATCCAGGATTGTCTGAAATAATTGTAGGAATACCATTTAACAAAGCTTCTACGTAAACCAATCCGAAAGTTTCCAAGGATGAACTACTTACAAAAATATCTTTGTCTGTAAAATATTCCCAAGGATTCTCCATATAACCAACAAAATTTATATTCTTTATATTTTTTTTATTAATATAATCTTGGCATTCCTTTTGAACATTTTCATCACTATTCCCGATAAATACAAGTTCTAAATCATTAATATTGACTTGAGAAAAGGCTTTGATGAGCTCCAGAGGATTTTTCCTTTCAGAGATTCTACCAACGCAAACTAAACGTGAAATATTTCCATTTTTTAAAGTAATTTTCTCAATATCACTATAAGGAACAAATTTTCTTATATTCGATGTAAATAAATTATTTAACTCAAGATTCAATAAACCATCCACACTATAAATTTCGTCGGACTGTTCTTCAATAAAATCTATTTTCGATGCATAATAAGCAAACTCATCAAATGGAAATTCATGAATCAACCAAAAATGAGCAGTACTTTCACAGGCTGCAGCTACAGCTCCTTGAAACACATTGACTGTATTTGAAATTACTAAATCAATTTCATTATCAATAATAATATTTTTTATTCGAGAAATATTTTCGCGATAATAATAAGTCCGTGTTTCCTCATCAGCAGGAAGTCCTCCAGGAGCATCCTCCCACCACCATTTAGCTGCCCTTAAAAGATGAGTTTCTATACTTTGAGAAGCAAAATTCGCTATATATTCGTCATGCATATTTTCAGGCTCTCCCAAATAAATTGGAGCCACATTAATCACTTTATGACCTTTTTTAGCAAGATAAGCCATCAAATGATAGATTGAAATCTCAGCTCCATTATCAAGTGTCCCAGTTGGTGAAACAAATAATATTTTTTTCATTTTTTCTCCAATCATAAGTATCCAAATATCCCAACACAAGTATTTATATAAACCATAAGTAAAGCCAAGTTAAAAACTAGTGAATATATTTCTTCTTTTTTGCTGCTACTGAGGGGTTCTTCTCTATAACTAAATGTTTTTTTTATAACAGGCGATAAAAACAAAGGGATAAATCCTAAAAGATAATAATGATACCTTCCTTGCACACCTGGGACATGAAGATTCCCAATTGTAAAGACACGGCCATCGCCTGAAATTGCATAGATCATGCCTATAGTAATTACACATACTGATAAAATTATCGCTATTTTAGCATTTCTAACCACTTCAATCTGCAAATAATAGCTTACAATCAGCAACATTATAATAATAATGAAAATATTAATCAAACTGATTGCCGAAATGCCATACTGTATAAAAGGATGAGGAGAGGCAATTGAGCCAAAAATTGTAGCAAGTACGTCGAATAAACTCCTCATTAACATTTCTACTGTGGAGATCGGGTGAGCTATAAAGTAAGATAATCTATTTTCGCTTGTTAGTTGAGTCTGGAATGTATTATCAACACCTACACGCCCAAATGATTTTTGAAATATAGAAACTAACGTCCCAGATATCATCCAAGAAGCTGCTAAGACTAATCCAATAATGCTAATAATAAAACTCTTTATTTTAAATTTAGTACTATTGAAATAATTCTTTGGTAAGAACAAAGGGATACCCATCAATAGAATGACGGGTGCTTTACAAAAAACAAACGCTAAACATGTTATATCATAAAGTATTAGTTCGCGGAAAGTTAATCTCTTCTTTGAAAAAATATTTGTAAGTTGAGCCATACATAATAACGAAAGACCATAGTAGAAACTGTCATAATTATATCCTGCTGTTATCCATAGTGTATAAGGAACTGTGCACATAAATAACAGTGCTAGTTTGTATTTCCGACTAATCTTAATCGCACAAAAAGCCATAAATCCAAATGTCAATAAATTGAAAAATCTACCTAAATAGTAGGATACAAAAAAATATGGACTAATTATTCTTCCTATTGAAATGCCAATTGCACTTGGTAAATAAACTGGATTTGCAATTCCCAAAGCTGGTTTTTTTAACTTAGAGTAATCTGCTTTTTGGTTCCTAATTTTTAAAAATTCCTTCGTATACAAATTAGTATTTCTAGTTGACTGATATTCAGGTCTACTAGGCAATTTCGTTTCTTCTAAAAAATTAGGCGCTATAGACAAATACTCTTTTTCTGTATAACGTGTGAAAATTTTTCCATCAGCAATCTGAAGTGCATTAAAAAAATGAGTATTTTCGTCAAGGTCCTGCCTTACAGGCATAGCTAATAGATTGATTGTACCTAAACACATAATTAAAAGAAATGTGTTCTTAGCTAATGCATTTGAGTTTCTAAGTCTTAGGCAAGAAAATAATACGACTAATATGACAAGTGTAATCGCAATATATATTTTGGGCCAGATTGCTGTTCTATACTGAATAGCAAATTGACTAATAAACAATATCACTATAAAAAATAACAATTTTGTTTTATTTTTGTACAATTCATCAATAGTACTTTTAATAGTATTCATTTAATTTCTTCCATAAGTTCATCTTGTTTATTAATAACTACACAGTTATTTAACACATATTCATAAGCACTAATTGCAATCCTTTGTCTTTTTTCAGGTTGTAAGATAAGAGATTCTAATTTTTCAAACCACTGATTTTTCTCAACCAAAACCCCTGTTTTATTATCTTCGATCATTTCAGAAAAACCACCAACATTGCTAGCAATTGTCGGAACGGCTACTAAAGCCGCTTCAAGCCATTTAATTTCTGATTTTGCTTGGTTAAAAATCGTGTCTACCAACGGAGCGAGATTGATATCCATTTGAGAAATGAGCGCTGGGAGCTCTTTCCAGTCGACATAATCATTAGCCACAATCTGCTGTTTAAATTGATTTAGTTCTCTAGGAATATTTAAATGGCCAACCAAATGTAATTCAACATTTTTATATTTTGATAAAACAGCAACAATTGCTGGTTTAATCAGGTCAAAATTTTCATTATGGGTTATTGATCCAGAAAAATAAGCAATTTTTATTTTATCTGTAGTCTTATTGTAATCTTTGATGTTCTTAGAGCTTATTTCAACTAACTCTTGGCTAGCTAGGTTCCGATTCAAAATCACTTTTTCTTGATAGTTTTGTAATTCTTTGCATAATCTGTTTGTTGTTGTTATCGCTGAATCACAAAGCAGAAGCATTTTTTTATAATTTTCTACTCCTGAATCATACTGAATTTTTTCTCTTTCAGATAGCTGCTGTGTATAATCTAGTAAGTTAGTATATTTTGTATCAATTACTAGATCATCAATGTCGTAGTATACGGGTTTATTATATTTTTTAGCTAATCGACATAGTTCTGCAAGTTTATCGGAATATGGGGCTCGATATATTATAATATGACTAGCATACTCTGCATAGCCCATTTGGAAATCAGAATTATTGATTACCCAAACATCATAACCAAATGATCGAAGTTGTTCTGCTTTATTAAGCGCTCTATAACGAGTGCATTGCGGGATTGCATTTTCCACACCATCAATGATAAGGATATGTTCCTTAACCTTCTTATTTTTAACTTCGTTCATGATGCTATCAATAATTGCAATCGGATAGTCTGTCTCGTTTTTTATATATTCTAGCAATTCCGGAACCTCAGTCTTTCTTTGAAGGCCCTGCCATGCAAATTTATCATTGTTATAATTGGCAAATGCTGTATATTTTATGAGTGGGACATCAAATTGTTTTAACATGGTTAGCGGATGAATGTACATCGCACTATCATCATTATTTCCACTTACTGCATCATGCTTGAATCCTAAATCTTCAAAGTGTTTTGTAAAGACTGTTTCATGCTTTCCAATAGCTTTATTTCGAGAGTTTGTGTCTTCTAGATTTTCCCAATATCTAAAGAAGCCAGAATAGTTCGATAAACTTTTTTCTATCACCAAGAAATAAGATTGTAGATGAACTGGAATTTGACCGTATTTATTGTATCCGGTAAAATCATTTTGAGGTTCTCCATAAGAAATTCCCCAAAAATCCACCTTACGTTCAGCCATTTTTCGAAATGTTTTTTCTAAATCTGTAAATGGTCCCACATTCGTATCATTTACTAATAACAATTCATCATATTTTCCAAGTTCTTCCTTACCAAGAGTTAAAATCCCATGACGAAACGCTGCAGTATCATATCCCTTATTCTCCCGAAGTTCTAATTGCCCATATGAACTCAATAATACTTGATCTTCAGGAATTAACTCTCCATTAACAACAATAATCGTTTTTTCAGACAACTTTGCTAATGCTTTTAAAAAGATGATTTTATAATCGTGAAGTTTTTCGTTATTTGCATATATAACATACACTAAAACTCGATTAGGGTTAATATAATTATTTTTAGCTCTTAAATTATTTCGTATTTTTGCTAAAACCGCTTTCTTGATTTTTGTAAAAAGGTGAATTTTGGTGAAAAAATCCACTATTTTTCCAGGAATTTTCAATAAGAGTTTGGGATGCTTCAAAACGTAAATAGTTTTTTTAGCCGTTCTGATTTGAAGATTTCCCAACTTATAGCTTGCAGAATTTTTAATCTCTATAAGCTTCTGTTCTCGGTCCAGAAGTTCTTGATTCATTAATTCTTTAACCTTGAATTCCTCTTGTATCGTTTTTTCTTGGCTTTTGATTAATTCTAAACGTTCTGATTCTAATTTTTCATAATTCTTAATTAATTGAAATCGTTCTTTGGAAAGTTTTTCTGATTTTTCATAGTTATTTATCCACATTAAAATATTGTTTTTTATTGCTTTATTTTTCTCATTAGATATATAATTTTTATATTTATCTAAAATATAAAGGTAAGAGTTATAATAATTGTCCCAATTTCCTCTTTTACTTATTGATTCATCTAATACACGATAATTGAGTTTCGTGTCAGGAACAAAGATTGGCTTTGCTGAATTATTTATAATTAAACTTAACCAAAAATCGTAATCTTCCAATACTTTATTATTTAGGTTTTCATCAAATTTTATATTACCAATTGTGTCTACTCTCACTAGTGATGAAGCATCAATCATGTTTCCTTCAAGTTCTTTTGAAAATTCGTATTCTAAGTCTTTTCTTAACAAATCTTTTTTAGATATAAAATCCCAAAGCTGGCAATATGCAATATCTGCTTGATTTTCTAGCAAAGTAACTAGCAATTTTTCGATATGGTTAGGATTAATGAAATTATCACTATCTATAAAGAGGAGAAACTCACCCGTTATTTTTGATAATGCATCATTTTTTACAAATGCTAACCCTCGATTTTTTCCTGAAAAATAACTTGTTTCAACAAAGGGAGAATCCAACAAAGTAGAAGAAATAACCTCATCTGATAAGTCAGTTGAACCGTCATTAAATATTATTAGTTCAATATTTTGATGTGTTTGCGCAAAAATACTACGCAAGCATTCTTCAATATATTTCTCATGATTGTAGCATGTGACTACCACTGATACTTTTTTGTTCATAATTCACCTATTTAAAAATATAATGCTCAACTCCTGAGCGATACTCATCCATTGGACTTTGGATTTGATAAAATTTTATCATTGTAAGACCTAAATTTAACATAAGTGCCATAATACTAGTGAAAACAACAGCTTTTTTAAAGAAAATCCCGGAATATTTTACCTTTATTTTTTTTGTAAAAATTGTAAAAAACGGAGAACTGATTAAAAGAAATGGAGTAAAATAGCGTCCTTGTGGCCCTGTGATCACGAGATCCGCAAAACTTGGATTAGCAGAAAAAGTGAACAGTATTGCTAATAAATTAACAATACTTACCCCAAAACAACCATGTGCAAACCACCTAGGAACTCTTTCTTCCGTATATGATAGTAGCAATAAAATTATTACCGAATATTGAATTGGATAGAACCAAGCTGGAACCCCAGCTGTGGAGGTGCCACTAATAACTTCAGTCGTAAATACGGTGTAATAAGGTTCTATTAATGTATATATGAATTTTCCTAAGATGGTAAAAATAGCCTCTTGATATCTCCAAATGTAAATCAACACAGCAAAAAAAGAAGACAATGATATTATTAAACCTACTTGAAACTTTGTTAGCGATATCTTTAGTTTATTCCCTACTAATATAATTAAAATTAAAATAGCAAGTGAATAAAGCAAATATGAATTTGTTTTTGAAAAATAAACAGTTATACAGGGCAAAAGTAATCGTATTATTGTATTAAATATTAATCTTTCTTTTTTTTCTTTAATATCTACAGCAATATTAATAAGAGTCGCACTCAACCAAGCAAAGGCGACATAATTAAAACTATCATAACTTAAACTCGTTGAAAATTGAATAACTACCGGAGTTACAGAAATAATAACAAATAACATTCTATATGCTTTTAAATATCTAATTATAAAATACATTGATATAGAAAAGAACAAAAGAACTAATAAACGAGCTGTTATAACCATTACACCAATTGATGGGAAAATAGCATGGCCAAACTTTACTCCAAAACTCGGGACCAAATGCATAATATCTTTATACCATTTCGTTCCTTTTACTCTTTTATCAACAACTTTTTCTTTTGAAATTACAGGAAGTTTTGTTTCAAAAAATTTTTCGAAATAAACTCCTTTTTGCATCATGCTGCTCACAGTAGTAAAAGGGATAGGGGAGGACTGATAATCTTCCCCTGAAAGCCCAACCTTTGTCCGATCTACCACTGTATTTGAAATATACATGGCTTTGTCAAAATGATAACTGGAATCTGGTTCAATAAAAAGAGGTTGAAGTAAAGCAAAAGCAAGACCAGCAATAAGAGAAATCGCTAAAAATAATCTTTCTGGTTTTATTTTTTCCTTTCTATCCAAATTCCCATTCTCCGTTTCGCTGAAGCAGACCTGTTGCCGAATCTTTTTCGCTCTTATCATTATCAGGAATATCATCTCGTGCTATAATTATTACTTTTTCATCAGCAAAAGCAATTAAATCATCTTTTTCATTTCTTACCGATACTTGTAATTTGAGTTTCAAATCATTAACGTTATTTAATTTACAAGTATATTTAACTTTTTTTAATCCTTTTCCTTCTGATAAGTAATTTAGTGAATTATCATTGTAAATCCAGATATTGCGATCTACCTCTGTCAGTGAAAATGCAATATAAGTTTTAATATCTTTTTTTACCTGATAAGAAACTTCAAATGTTATTTCATCGGACGGCAAGATTTGTTGTTCTGAAAGAACTCTAACCTCAAGTGAATTTATCAGTGTTTCTTTTGTCTCCGGCTTATCACCAGCAGAAATCTCTGTCTGAAGATTATCTAAACTATATTGATTAGCTACTTTATCAACATCTCCTGACGCCTTAATATAACCATCTTCAATCAAAACTGCTTTTGTACAATATTTTTTTACAGCATTCATATCGTGGGTAACAAGGATTGTTGTTTGTCCTGATTTTTTTCGTTCTATGAAATAGTCATTACATTTTCTTTGAAAAGCTTCGTCCCCGACCGCCAAAACTTCATCTAAAACAAGAACATCTCCTCTGGCTTTGATGGCGACAGAAAATGCTAAACGGACTTGCATCCCGCTAGAATAATTTTTTAGTTTTTGATTCATGAATTCATGCAGTTCGGCAAACTCAACTATTTCATTATACATTTCATCAATTTCTTGTGTTGAAAAACCGAGCATTGCTCCGTTCATATAAACATTCTCGCGCCCCGTAAGCTCAGGGTTGAAACCAACTCCAAGTTCAATAAAGGAGACAAGCTTTCCTTGGACAGTAACGGAACCTTTTTCTGGTGTATATATTTGTGAAATGATTTTTAAAAGCGTTGATTTTCCTGAACCATTTCTTCCCACAATCCCAAAGAAATCACCTTTTTCCACTTCAAAATCGATATCTTTTAGCACATGCTGCTCTTTGTAACCTTTGACCCCTCTAAAACGATTCACAAGCGTTGTTCTAAGACTTGTTGTAGAATCTGTAGGTAGGCGGAAATATTTACTTACGTGATCAATTTTTACTGCAATATTATCATTCATTATTAGATTACCTCCGCAAATTTTTTCGCATTTTTATTGAATACAAAAAGCCCAAAAGCAAATACTAAAAATGGAATGAGATATGGAATGATTATAACCATTGGATTATGAACCATTTGCCAAAGTGTAGGATTTGTATTATTACTAAAAGTTAAAATATACCGCATATCTTGAATAATCTGTGCCATTGGGTTAAGCATTAACGATTTGGCAACACCCAGGTGAGTTTTAGAAATCTGTGTAATTGGATATATGATTGGTGTCCCATAAAATCCAGCCTGCATAACAACTTCCCAAATTGGACCTAGATCACGAAAATATACAAATAAAGTTGCTAAAATAAATGAAATTCCTGCAGTAAAAAGGACAAGTTCAATAAGCAAAAATGGTATGAAAACAACTGTCCAACTCATCTGAACGCCGTTAATGAAGGCAAAAATAATTACAACAACTAGTGATAGTAAGAGATTGATCATTGCATTAGCTATGACTGAAAAAACAATGACTTGCTTAGAAAAATTAACTTTCCTTAATAAATCTCCTCTATTTACCATTGACAACATTCCCATATTCGTAGCTTCACTAAAAAAGTTCCAGATGGTAATTCCTAAAAGAAGGGCAATAGCAAAATGCGGGATTTCTCCTCCAAATTTTAAGAAACGCACAAATACCAAGTACATAACTAAAAAAAGGAGCAAAGGTTTTAAGATTGACCAAAGATACCCTATCAAGCTTCCCTGATACCTTAGTTTAAAATCAGTTTTTACAAGTTCTCTAAGTAGAATTTGATTTCTACGGCTGAAGAAATTCATTTATTTTTTTCCTTTATATGCAAATTTTGTGATGATAAGTGTGCGAAAAATACTTGTATGATAATTTTTGTTTTTACGCAAATTATATCGGTCAAGAATTTGTCGACGCTCTGCTTTGGGTTGTTTTAAAATATTGACATAATCACTGACAAGTGCTCTATCAGCTTCCGACATTAGTGACAAATTTTCTGTCAGTAATTTTTGAGCTTGTTTTTGACTGGCTGTAATGAGCCACCAATATTTTTCAAACCATAAGTTTGGGTGTATCCATTTTTTTATCCGTTTTGAGAGGGTTCTTGCTCCCAAAACATTAGAATCGTGCTGACGATAAAGATGAGTAGGTTGGTCAATATAAACCAACTCACCGAGTGCAGCTGCTACAATTGCCAAATACCAATCATGCATAATAATATCATTTGTGCTTTGCCAAAGTTGTGCAAGCTCATGATTAATCGTACTCGCTCCGCCTGTGACCGTATTCTCGGTCAATTCTTGAACAAGTTTTGTATTTGCATGGTCAGACTGACCACGTATCATGGATTCCGAAGTCACATTAAGGTTTCTGTCAGTAACTTTCAAATCTGTATAATACATGACCGGTTTACTATTATCATGTTTCTTAGTTTCTTCTAGCATTACTGACAGCTTCTCTGGCAACCAATAGTCATCTTGGTCAGCAAAAAAATAGAAGTCAGCATTGTTATTATCTGTCACAAGCTCATGAAAGGATTTAATCACCCCAACATTTTCAGCTCGAATTAATTTAATTCTGTTGTCTTTACTGACAAAATCATCAACAATTTCGCAGGTTCTATCAATTGAACCATCGTCACGAATGATTAAATTCCAGTCAGTATAAGTTTGTTTTTGAATACTCTCAATCTGATCAGCGACGAACTTCTCGCCGTTGTAGGTTGACATTAAAATATTAACTCTCATCTCCGCCTCTGGCTAGGTTCTCCATTTTTCTTAAAGGCTCAGACTCATCAGTAAACTTTGGAGCGAAAAGGTCCTCATATTGAGCACAAATATGCTCCCAAGTATATTTTTCTTCGATAATTGCCTGAGCTTTTTCGTGTAATCTTTGACCTTCATCTGGGGTCAAATTTTCAACTTCTGACAAAGTTGTCAGTAAATTTTCCTTGTCAAAATAAATGACGGAATCGCCTGCTGTCGTCCGGTTGAAATTGACTCCTAAGACAACATTGACCGCTGTTGACCACATGGCCTCAAGCAATCCAGGATTTGTCCCCCCTACCTCATGACCATGTAAATAAGCAAAGGCATGTTCACGAATATATCTCAATTCGTTTTGATTATAGACTGTTCCAACAAATTTAATTCGTGCATCCTTGTCGAATTGCGTTTTTTCGCGCAATTCTTTGAAGTAAGCATTGCCTTCGTGATTAGTAATAATCACAAGGTCTCGTTTTGTTGAACTTTTCATGAAGGCTCTAATTAGCGTTTCATAATTATTTTCAGGCACAAAACGCCCTACAATCAAATAATAATCATTAACTTTATATTTTACCAGAGTTTCTGATTCTGTCAAATCGGACTTGAACTTTTCTGTTCCATAAGCAATCACTTCTGATTCAACTTGTCCATATTCACTTGTTAAATATTCTTTAATTCCTGCGTTATCTGAAATAATCAAATCAGCATATCGCACCATTTTTTTCTCAGCAAATTTCAAATAAGAACGAATTGGTGCTGCCCACTTGGTTCTTTTCCATTCCAATCCATCAGGATTGACAAATAATTTTCCACCAAGTTTATGGATTTTATTAGCATAATGGCCAATAAATCCACCTGCTGTATTCCCAAGAATATAAAAAATAGGCGCTTTGATTTCTTCTTTTTTACAATATTTAAGTGCCGCATTAATGGCTAAAATATCATAAGCAATCACACGTGCTGAACCAATTTTGGGTAACTTAATTACAAAACAATCTGCTCCAAGATACTCAAAATGTTCTCCAGGTAGTGCCATGTCTGAATTCTCACTTTGACAAGCTACATGATATTTTATATTTTTATTATTTTGATGTTTGACGAGTTCTTCAACAAATGTTTCAAACCCTCCATATTTCGCTGGTAAGCCACGGCTACCAATGATAAAAACGTGTTTTTTCATGTTGTTCCTTTTACTCACTAAAATTTATTTAGTGATTATTTCAGCCTCTCAAAATGAGAATTCTGTCAGTACTGACGAGCTTTTGCAGGTCGCTGACAGAATTTTCAATTAGTTTATTTTAATGACAGAGTCATTATTTTTTGTTAATTTCGCCTTTTACGCCATCTTTATTTTCACGCAAATCGCCTTTTTCAAGCATACTTGCTAAAGCTTCTTGCCATGTTGGAATGACAAAACCTGTCGCTTTTGCTTTTTCAAGACTCATTGTTGAATTAAATGGACGTTTTGCTTTTGCCGGGAATTTGCTTGAATCCACAGGTTTAACAAGCACATCTGTGTCTTTCAAGATTTCTTTGGCAAAATCAAACCAAGTCACATCTTCACCAGGCGCAGCATCGTTTGTTAGATGATAAAAACCAAAATCAGCTTTTTCATTAACCAAATAAACCATAAATTCAGCAAGCGTACGTGTCCAAGTTGGTCTGCCGTGTTGATCATTAACAACGGTTAATTCTGGAAAACGTGTCGCCAAGTTTTGCATTGTGAAGACAAAGTTTGGTCCATAAGAACCAAAAACCCAAGCAGTACGGATGATGTAATGTTTTACACCAGAAGCCACAACTGCTTCTTCACCAAGATGTTTCGTCCGTCCATATTCAGATTCAGGAGCTTTTGGTGCATCAACTGGCCACTCTTGGCCAATTGGCAAAGTTCCGCCAAAAACATAGTCAGTTGAAATATAAACAAGTGTTGCCCCAACACGTGCTGCCGCTTCGGCTACATTTTTAGTTCCATCAACATTGATTTTTTCATCAAGTTCACGACCTTCGTCTTCAGCTTTATCAACAGCTGTATAAGCCGCACAATGATAGACAAGTTCAGGTTTATTTTCATCAAAGAATTTATCAACAGCGACGCCGTCAGTAATATCGAGTTCTTTAGCATCTGTTGCTGTATAAGCTATGCCACGTTCATCAAGTAAATGACGCAACTCTGTTCCAAGTTGTCCATTTCCACCTGTTATTAAAATCATTTGTTCTCCAATCTTTAATTTTTTACTGACAGATTTGTCAGTAAAAATGTTAAATCCTAGTGCGGTTGATTATTATGGCAAACTGCTTCTATAGCATAACCATCAGGGTCATAAATAAAAGCCGCATAATAATTTTCATGAAAATGTTTGTGATAGCCAGGCCTGCCATATCCTTTAGCACCAAGCTTTATGGCCGCTTCGTTAAGATCATCTACTTCTTGATTAAATTTGGCTTGGAAAGCTAAATGAAAAGAGAAAGGTTGTCCTTCATAAATTGCAAAATCACCAAAGGGATCGGCTGAAATGCTGTCCGAAAAATTTGCTGATTTTTCGGAGCGATGATGAAGTTTATAACTCAAAGGAGCAAGCACAGCTTCATAAAATCGAATTGAACGTTCAATGTCTTTAACAGCAAAACCACCAATATGATTAATCATATTTACACACTTCCCCGCACTGTTATAAATGCCCTATTTGTCAAGTAAAAAGATACTCGTAATGGGATATTTTTCCATTTTAGATTTTCTCAATGGTACAGGAAAACGCCAGAAGTAAGATTCAACGACAGTCAAC
>Ga0308156_1000354_pt1 | contig 104699 bp, 111 predicted proteins | sample PhyAR2_FD_201041 | JGI IMG/M metagenome (GOLD analysis project Ga0308156, IMG submission 201041) | Phyllosphere microbial communities from UC Gill Tract Community Farm, Albany, California, United States - DLSL A.R2 | ecosystem: Host-associated > Plants > Phyllosphere > Unclassified | place... | reverse complement strand
CCGAGGTCGGCGACGTCCGAGACGGCCGGGTTCGCGTCGTACCCGACGACGTCGATCCCTGCGTTGCGCAGGCGCGCACGCATGTTGTTGCCCATCTTCCCGAGGCCGACAAGACCGATCTGCATGATTTCCTCTTCTGTTCGTCGTCGCGCTGATGCTTCTCGCGCGTCAGCGCAGTGGTACGGCTGTTGCGCTATCGCAGCAGGAGATTGGGCTGCAGCAGGTACCGGTATCCGTCCGTCGCCGGGGCCTCTTGCGAGGTCTGGCCGGTGATGAGCACCGGACCCGGCTTGTTGGGGTTCTCCGTCTTGGTGAAGGAGATCCGGACGAACTCGGAGTGCACCGCGTTCAACCCGTCCAGGAGGAAGGCGGGCTTCAGTGAGACCACCGTCTCCTCCCCGGTCAGCAACGCACTGATCGACTCTGACGCCTGCGCTTGTTCGGAACCGATCGCCTCGAGCGTGAGCCCGTCGACCGAGAAGGAGAACCGGAGCGCGGCTTCGCGCTCCAGGACGAGGGAGACCCGTCGGACGGCCTCGACCAGCTCCGCGGTGTTGATCACCGCGTGGTCGTTGACCGTCTCGGGGAAGAGCCGGCGGACCGGCGGGTAGTTGCCCTTGATGAGCAACGAGGTGACCGTCTTGTCGTCGGCGTGGAACGCGATCAGCTCGCGGTCCGAGGTGCCGCTGATCGACACCGACACCGTCGAGGCGGAGCCGAACGTGCGGCCGACCTCCTGCAGGGTGCGGGCCGGGACGAGTGCGTGCAGGGGGTCCGAGCCGACACGGCCCGAGTCCCATGCGATGGTCCGGACCGCGACGCGGTAGCGGTCGGTCGCGATCAGGGACAGGTCGTTGTCGCCGACCTCGAGCTGGACGCCGGTGATGACGGGGGTGACGTCGTCACGGCTGGCGGCGACGGCCACCTGGGACACGGCCTCGGAGAAGGCGTCGCCCGGGATGACACCGGTCTGCTCGCCGACCTCCGGAAGGGTCGGGTACTCCTCGACCGGCATCGACAGCAGCGTGAAGTGCGCTGAGCCGCAGGTGACCGAGATCTTCGAGTCCTCGGTGGTGAACGTGACCGGGGCGTTCGGCAGACGGCTCGCGATGTCGTTCAGCAGCCGGCCCGAGACCAGGACCGTGCCCGGATCGTCGATGTGCGCCGTGATCGAGGTCTGCGCCGAGACCTCGTAGTCGAACGACGACAGCGTGAGGCGGTCACCGTCGGCGTGGATCAGGACACCGGACAGGATCGGGAGGGTCGTGCGCTGTGGGAGGAGCTTCACCGCGAACGAGACGGCTTCGGAGAAGACGTCCCGGTTGACCTCGAACTTCACAGCTGGGACCCCTGTCGATCGGTTGGACTGTCCGGCCGCCCCATTGTGGCACAGCGGAGCAGAGCCCGGATTTCTTGTCATCCCGCCGTCCACAAGGTTGGCCCGCGGAACTTCACCGTTAACAAGGATCAATGGTGTTAACGCCTGTGCACAGTGTGGATAACTCTGTGCATCCCGCTCGTCCACAGGGAACTACACAGGTGTGAGTTGTGAGTCGCGTGTTGGCGGCATCTGGATGAACAAATGTCATCTATCCACTTCCATCCCCAGTCTCCACAGGTGACCCCGGAACTGTGAACAACGCGACCGCGTGTCCTCCACAGTTATCCACAGGCTTTCCACACTGGGGGAAACTCGGCGCATGGAACCGTCTCAGATGGTGGATGCGCGCCGAGGAGGGCCGATCGGGGGTGGCGATCCGTGCCTCCAGGCCGGGTCGGCGACGCGTCGACGGTCGCGAGCCCGGAGGCTCAGCGGGGTGCCGTCGACGGTGTGTCGAGCGTGGATCAGCGGTAGCGGCGGTCCTGCTTGATGCGGCTCGTGAGTTCCGTCACCTGGTTGTAGATCGACCGGCGCTCCTTCATGAGCTCCGTGATCTTCTTGTTCGCGTACATGACCGTGGTGTGGTCGCGGTTGCCGAACAGCTGCCCGATCTTGGGCAGGGACAGGCTCGTCAGCTCGCGGCACAGGTACATCGCGATCTGGCGCGCGGTCGCGATGGCCTGGGAGCGGGACGAGCCGTAGAGGTCGTCGACGGAGAGCTTGAAGTACTCCGCGGTGTGGTTGATGATGTCCGTCGGCGCGACCACGTTGTCGTCGTCGAGGGTGATCAGGTCCTTCAGGACGGTCTGCACGAGCGCCATGTCGACGGCCGTCCGGTTGAGGCTCGCGAAGGCGGTGACGCGGATGAGCGTCCCCTCGAGCTCCCGGATGTTGCTCGACACCTTCGACGCCATGAACTCGAGGATGTCGTCCGGGACCTGCAGGTGGTCGGACTGCGCCTTCTTGCGGAGGATCGCGATGCGGGTCTCGAGCTCGGGCGCCTGGACGTCCGTGATGAGGCCCCACTCGAAGCGCGACCGCATCCGGTCCTCGAACCCGGTCAGGTGCTTCGGCGCGACGTCCGACGTGATGACGACCTGCTTGTTGTGGTCGTGGAGCGTGTTGAACGTGTGGAAGAAGGCCTCCTGCGTGGAGTCCTTCCCCTGCAGGAACTGGATGTCGTCGATCAGCAGGATGTCGATGTCGCGGTAGCGCTGCTGGAACTGGTTCGAGCGGTTGTTCGCGATCGAGTTGATGAAGTCGTTGGTGAACTCCTCGCTCGACACGTACCGCACCCGGATGCCCGGGTACAGGCTCTCGGCGTAGTGGCCGATGGCGTGGAGCAGGTGCGTCTTGCCGAGGCCGGAGTCGCCGTAGATGAAGAGCGGGTTGTAGGCCTTGGCCGGTGCCTCGGCGACCGCGACCGCGGCGGCGTGCGCGAACCGGTTCGAGGAGCCGATGACGAAGTTGTCGAAGTTGTACTTCGGGTTGAGGCGCGACTCCGGGCGACCGCCCGTGCCCGGTGCGTCGATCTGGCTCGGGACGAACGGCGCCTCGATGTACTGCCGGGGCGCCGCGCTCTGCTCGACGGGCTGCTGCACCGGCTCGGCGTACTCCGGCACGTGGCTCGGGACGACGGGGTCGACCCGGGGCTCGGACGCCATGTCGGGGTTGACCGTGATCGCGAAGTTGGCGACCGAGTCGTCGCCCACCCGGGAGACGGCCTCGGTGATCGGGATCCGGATGCGCTGCTCGAGCATCCCGCGGGTCAGGTCGTTCGGGACCTCGAGGTAGAGGGTGCCGGCGAGGACGCCCTTCGGCTCGACGAGGTTGAGGAAGCCGTGGAGCTGCGGCGTGATGCGGTCGTCCTCGGAGAGGAGGCCCAGGACGGAGGACCAGAGGTCCTCGACGGGATCGGCCGGCATCGTCATGTCGCGCTCGTCTCCTGGTCTGCTGTCGGCGGTGTGGTGCTGTCGGACGACTCCGGACACGGCCGGGCCCGGGGTGCGGGCGGTCGGGTCCGGGCGGCACCGTCCAGGGGCCGGACCACTGGTGTCCCGCGGCGATGATCCACAGGGTTGTCCACAGTCTTGTCCACGTCGGCCTGGACACGGGCGGGGAGGGGACTCCCCCGTCGCTCCGCGGAACGGGCCGATCGATCACACCACTGTAAAGGGTCTGGCCGGGTCGGACCGAACGCACGTTTTCCCCAATGTGGATGATGATCGTGCGGAGCGTGCCGCGAACCGACGTTCCCGGACTCGTTTGACCTCGTCGCCGCTGTCACGTACCGTTAACCAGTTGACTGCGGCCATTCGGTCGCGCCCGTCGTGCTGTTCGGCCCCGTCGAGCGGCTGTCCAGACATACGTGACGGCTCGCGCCGAGCCCAACCGCTCGAGCGCAGTCGTGTGGAGACCATCATGAGCAAGCGCACCTTCCAGCCGAACAACCGCCGTCGCGCCAAGAAGCACGGCTTCCGTGCCCGCATGCGCACCCGTGCAGGCCGCGCGATCCTCGCCGCACGCCGCGGCAAGGGCCGCACCGAGCTCAGCGCCTGATCGGGCGCAGCCTGATCGGGTCTGACCTGGTCCGGTCCCGCTCGGGATCCCGGTAGCGATCGTGTTGGCCCGTGCCAACCGCGTCGTCCGTGGTGACGAGTACCGGTCCGTCGTGCGTCGTGGTCGCAGGAGCGCCACGGCGCACGTCGTCGTATCCGTGGTCCGTCGCCCGGTCGGTGCCGAGGTCCCGCCCGACGGGCCCACCCGGTTCGGTTTCATCGTCGCCAAGACGGTGGGGAACGCGGTCACGCGCAACACCGTGCGCCGACGGCTCAAGGCGATCGCGCACGACCTGCTGATCGACACCCCGACCGGCTACGACGTGGTGGTCAGGGCCTTGCCAGCCGCAGCGCAGGCCACATGGCCTACCCTGCTCGGAGACGTCTCGCGCTCCTTCGCGCGCGGGCTCGAGAAGGCAGCATGAACCGCACCCTGTGGACCCGGCTGGCCTGGGTCGTCGCGTTGCTCCCACGCAACGTGTGCGTGGTCGTGCTGCGCGCCTACCGGGCGGTCATCTCCCCGCTCTACGGGAACGTCTGCCGCTACCACCCGTCGTGTTCGCGGTACGCACTCGAGGCCATCCAGCAGTACGGCGTCGTCCGTGGCTCGGCCACGGGAGCGTGGCGCATCGCACGGTGCAACCCGTGGGCTGCCGGCGGCATCGACGACGTGCGTGAGCGCGACCGTCCCTTCCGCGTGAGCCGGTTCGGGTTCGTGCTCCCCCCGTCCCCGCTGTCTCCCCAGTCGGCCGGCGATGCCCGTCGCCCGGTCCTGCTCCCCCAGCGCACTCGAAAGGCGTGACCGTCCTCATGGACTTCATCGGAACGATCCTCTGGCCCCTGAAGTGGGTGGTGTCGGCGATCCTCGTCGCCTTCCACTGGATCTTCGAGTCGATCGGCATGGACCCGTCGGCCGGCCTGACCTGGGTGCTGTCGATCATCTTCCTGACCTTCGTGGTCCGGGCCGCGCTGATCCCGATCTTCGTGCGGCAGATCAAGTCGCAGCGCCGCATGCTCGAGGTCGCGCCGCAGCTGAAGAAGATCCAGGACAAGTACAAGGGCAAGAAGGACCAGTTCTCCCGCGAGGCGATGAGCCGCGAGACCATGGCCCTCTACAAGGAGACCGGGACGAACCCGCTGAGCTCCTGCCTGCCGCTGCTCATCCAGATGCCGATCTTCTTCTCGCTGTACTCGGTGCTGCACGAGGCGCAGATCAACAAGACTGGCATCGGCCTGCTCACCAACACGCTGGCACAGGACTTCGGCAACGCCGCCCTGTTCGGTGCCCCCCTGCACGAGACCTTCACGAACGCCTCCGGGTGGGAGGTCCGCATCATCGCCGGCGTCATGATCGTCGTGATGACCGCCTCGCAGTTCGTCACCCAGCTGCAGCTCGTGGCGAAGAACATGTCGCCGGAGACCAAGGCGTCGCCGATGTACCGCCAGCAGAAGATGATGCTGTACATCCTCCCGCTCGTCTTCGTCATCTCGGGCCTGAGCTTCCCCCTCGGCGTCATGTTCTACTGGCTCGCCTCGAACATCTGGACGATGGCGCAGCAGTACTTCGTCATCCGCAGCATGCCCACCCCGGGCTCCGAGGCCGCCCTGGCCCGTGAGGCCCGTCTCGCCAAGAAGGCCCAGCGCCGTGGGACCCCCGTCCTGGCCGAGGCCGGCGCCGGGTCGGCCGCCGTCGAGATCGAGCCGGTGCGCGTCACCACGCAGCGTCAGCAGCCGGTCGGCAAGAACCGCTCCAAGAAGAACGGGAAGAAGTAAGTGACCGACCAGGACACCGCAGCAGCCGTCGAGCTCCCCGACGAGGCCCCCACCGCGGCCGACGGTGAGACCGTCAGCGAGACCGCTCCGACGGCGGGCGAGGACGCCCGCGACGAAGCGGACATCGCGGCCGACTACATCGAGGAGCTGCTCGACATCTGCGACCTCGACGGTGACATCGAGATCGAGGAGCGCGGCGGCCGGGTGTACCTCTCCGTGTCGGACGAGGGCGGGGCGCTCCGCGTCCTCGCGAAGCCGGACACCGTGTCGGCACTGCAGGAGCTCACCCGCATCGCGGTCCAGGCGGAGACCGGCGAGTTCAGCCGGCTCATCCTCGACGTCGGCGGGTCCCGTGACGCCCGCGCGACCGAACTGCAGCGACTGGTCGACACCGCGGTCGAGCGCATCGAGGCCGGGTCTGCGTCCGCGGCGCTCCCGCCGATGTCGTCCTACGAGCGGAAGCTCGTGCACGACCTGGTCGCCGAGAAGGGCTTCCACTCGGAGTCCGAGGGCGAGGGACGAGACCGCCACACGGTCGTCACCCGATGACGGACGCCTCCATGCCGGTCCTGGAGCAGGAGCCGGCGGCCGCTGCGGTGTTGTTCGGCGACCGGATCGACCTCGCGCGCTCGTTCACCGGCGAGCTCGCACGGCGGGGTGAGGAGCTCGGGCTCATCGGGCCGCTCGAGCTGCCCCGACTCTGGACGCGACATATCCTCAACTCTGCCGTGCTCGCGCCGCTCCTGTTCGCCGACGGTCGTGTCGCCGACGTGGGCTCGGGCGCCGGGCTCCCGGGGCTCGTCCTGGCGATCGCCCGGCCCGACGTCACCTTCACGCTCATCGAGCCGATGGAACGCCGCTGCGACTGGCTGAACGCCGAGGCCGAGCGACTGGGGCTGGACAACGTGACCGTCCTGCGCGGTCGCGCCGAGGACGTCGCGGACTCGGTCGTGGTCGACCAGGTCACGGCCCGTGCGGTCAGTGCCCTCTCGAAGCTCATCCCCCTCACGGAGCCGCTCGTCCGGTCCGGCGGGCAGCTGATCCTGATGAAGGGCGCGCGCGTCGAGGACGAGATCGAGAAGGCCCGCAAGGTGATCCTCCGGAAGCGACTCGCCGACGTCGAGGTCCTCGAGCTCGGAGACGGTGTGGTCGACGAGACCACCCGCGTCTTCCGGGCTACAGTTGACTGACGCTGCGGCTCGGACCGGCTCTGCCGGACGCGATGATCCTGACGTTCCACGTGAAACACCGAACCGGGGAAGAGGCCTTCGTTGAGTTCATCGACCAACTACGACGCATCGACACCCCTGGCTCGCGAGGTCGCTGACCTCAACCGACGCCGGCGTGCGATCGCGACGCAGCAGTTCCCCCTCCCGGCGAAGACGCGCGTGTTCACCGTGTCGAACCAGAAGGGCGGCGTCGGCAAGACGACGACCACGGTCAACCTCGCTGCGGCGCTCGCGCACGGTGGTGCCCGCGTGCTGGTCATCGACCTGGACCCGCAGGGGAACGCCTCGACGGCGCTCGGTGTCGACCACCAGGCAGAGGTGGCGAGCATCTACGACGTCATCGTCGACGAGGCGCCGATCGCGGACACCGTCCAGCGCTCCCCCGAGTCGGAGACCCTGTGGTGTGTGCCGGCGACCATCCACCTCGCGGGCGCCGAGATCGAACTCGTGTCGCTCGTCGCGCGTGAGCAGCGACTCCGCACGGCTCTCGACGAGTACCTGTCGTCGCTGGACGAGCCGTACCACTACGTCTTCATCGACTGCCCGCCCTCGCTCGGGCTGCTCACGATCAACGCGTTCGTGGCCGCACAAGAGGTTCTGATCCCGATCCAGACGGAGTACTACGCGCTCGAGGGTCTGAGCCAGCTCCTGCGGAACATCGACCTCATCGAGCGGCACCTCAACCCGAACCTGCGGGTGTCGACCATCCTGCTGACCATGTTCGACGGGCGCACCAACCTGTCGAACCAGGTCGCGGCGGACGTCCGCGAGCACTTCGGTTCCCAGGTCCTCACCGCGATGATCCCCCGATCAGTGCGGGTGAGCGAGGCGCCGAGCTACGGGCAGAGTGTCGTGTCCTACGACATCAACTCGTCCGGGTCGCTCTCCTACCTGGAGGCGGCCGCTGAGATCGCAGCACGAGGAGCACAGCACTGATGGCACCGAAGCGAACCGGGCTCGGCCGAGGGATCGGCGCGCTCATCCCGACGACTCCCGACCAGCAAGACCGGCCCGTCGACGTGTTCTTCCCGACCGGGGGCTCCCCCGCCTCCGCGCCGACGGCGAGTGGGACGGCTGAAGACCTCGTGGCGGTGCCCGGTGCGCGTCTGGCGAACCTCAATCCGCTCGACGTGGTGCCGAACGCACAGCAGCCGCGCAAGGAGTTCCGCGAAGAGGAGCTCCAGGAGCTCGTGCACTCGATCCGTGAGATCGGGGTACTCCAGCCCATCGTCGTCCGACCGATCGCCGGCGCGAGCGGTACGGAGCCGCAGTACGAGCTGATCATGGGCGAGCGCCGACTGCGCGCGACCAAGGAACTGGGCCTCGCGACCATCCCCGCGATCGTCAAGGAAACCCCTGACGACGCGATGTTGCGTGATGCACTGCTCGAGAACCTGCACCGGGCACAGCTCAACGCACTCGAAGAGGCATCCGCGTACCAGCAGCTGCTCGCGGACTTCGGCATCACGCAGGAGCAGCTGGCGCAGCGCCTGGGGCGGTCGCGACCGCAGATCACGAACACGATCCGGTTGCTGCGGCTCCCCTCGGCTGTGCAGCGTCGCGTTGCGGCCGGTGTGCTGTCAGCGGGCCACGCCCGGGCGATCTTGGCGGCTCCGGACGCCGAGGCGATGGAGTACCTGGCGGAGAAGATCGTCAACGAGGACCTGTCCGTCCGCGCGGCTGAGGCGATCGCGCAGCAGCTCGCGACGAAGACCCCGGTGAAGACGAAGCCCGAGCCGTCGCGGCGCCAGGCACACTTCAACGATCTTGCCGAGCGACTCGGCGACCGGCTCAACACGCGCGTCAAGATCGCCGTGGGTGCCCGCAAGAGCTCGGTGACCATCGACTTCGCCAACGGTGACGACCTCAACCGGATCCTCGGCGAACTCGGTGTGAGCGACGTCTCTGCCTGACTCGCTGTGGTCCAGCGGCCGCATGACCGCTGACAGCGGCGCCAGCGGCGCTGCACGCCACCAGTGGCGGCCGCTCGGTCGCGGCCAGCACACCGAGCGCTGAGCGGCTCTCTGCGGGGCTGACGGGGATGGGGTGACCCGGGAGCCGTTCGGCGCCTGAACGAGCGCGAGCGGGCAGCTGAAGGCCGTAGGGAAGCGCCACGGGGCGGGATCTGGGCCGAGCGAAGGGGGTCGTCGCCCTCAGCCCCACTGTTCCACGTGGGACGTGATCGTCACCGCGGGAGCGGACCCTTGGGAGTCTTGCTGCGGCGTCGGAGATCGCGTGTTCCACGTGGAACATCGAGCACACTCACGAGTGGGTCGACCTTCTGCAAGCGGCATGGCTTTGCCGCGGCTGTCGGGTCAGCTGATACCGGCGATCTGGCACGGTGCTCGGCTCATTGCGGAGCCCCGGAGCAGCGGTTCACAGCGTGCTGCTCCGTGAGGAGCTAGCGGGCGCTCTGGTCACCGCTGTGGTCATCGCCGGTACCGGATCGCCGGCTCGACCGCATCTGTCGGAGATTGTGGAGGCCGACCGCCGCGAAGAGCGGCTTCAGCAGGACCATCTCGCCCGGGCGGTAGTCGTCGGACGCCACGAGTCTGCTCGCCGCCGCCGGGTCCTGGCGCCGCAGGTACTCTCGGGCCTTCTCAGCGTGGAGGCCGTTCGAGCAGACGGCGACGGCGTCAACGTTCCCGATGAGCTGGCGCGCGTCGGTGATGTTCCCCCAGGTCGTGGTGCTCACGCGGTCCAGGAGTACCGCACCCTGCCATCCGGCGGCCCGCACGGCTCGTTCGAGCAGATCCGCCTCGGGCACCGGTCCTCGCACCGGTCCCCCGCAACAAACGACGACGACGTCGTGGCCGGCCGCCGAGAGCCGTGCCGCCGTCCGCGCGCCGATCCTGGCGCGCCAGCGGTTGACGACGTTCGGTACGGCCCCTCGGTTGGCAAAGCCGAGGACGATCACCGCAGATCGAGGGCGGTGGGCTCCCGACGCAACGGCTTCGGCCGCCGAGACCAGCGGCTGTACAGCCCGCCGCTGACGGATCGAAGCCCTGGAGTGGACCACTTCACCCCAGATCAGCAGGCCCGTCAGTCCCCCGGCGACCAGCACCGGGCACGAACGCAGAACCGACGTTCCACGTGGAACATCGTGCTGCCGCACCGTCAGTTGCCGTGGTCGCGGATGGCCTGTTCGGCGAGTTCTGCGTAGGTCCATCCGAGGTCGAACCCGGACGCGCTCAGGGCCTGCGGTACGAGCGAGGTCTCCGTCAGACCCGGGAGCACGTTCGCTTCGAGGAACCACGGGGTGCCGGCCCCGTCGACGATGAGGTCCACACGGGAGAGGTGCCGCAGACCGAGTGCTCGGTGGGCCGCGACCGCTGCGTCCGCGGCCGCCTGGGCGAACTCCGACGACAGGCGAGCCGGCGTGAAGAACGTCGTCTCCCCCGCGTTGTAGCGGGCTTCGAACCCGTAGGTGCCGTGCTTCGGGACGATCTCGACCGAGGACAGCGCCACGGGTCCGTCCCCGGTGTCGATGATGCCGACGGCCAGTTCGGTCCCGCGGATGAGCTGCTCGACCACCACGTCGTCGCAGTAGGTGTACGCGGAGACCATGGCTCGCGGCAGATCCGCGAGGTCCTCGACGAGGGTCACGCCCTGCGCGCTGCCGCCCCGAGCGGGCTTGACGGCGAGCGGGACCGGGTGCTCGACCGCGATCGCCTCGAGGACGCCGACGGCGCCGAGCTCGCGGAAGACGTCGTGCGACAGAGTGACCGACCGCGGGGTGCGGACGCCGGCGCGTGCCACGAGCGCGGACGCGGTGGGCTTGTCCCAGGCCAGACGTGCCGACGTCGACCGGGAGCCGACGAACGGGATGTCCAGGGCCTCGAGGACGCCACGCAGCGCACCGTCCTCACCGGAGGCACCGTGCAGTGCGGGCCAGACGACGTCTGGTCGCGATTCGCGCAGTGCCGGGAGGAGCGAAGCGTCGGCGTCGCGCAGGTCGACCTGCCACCCGTAGCCCGTCAGGGAATCCGCGACTCGACGACCGGACCGCAGGGAGACGTCCCGCTCGTGCGAGATCCCTCCGGCGACGACGACGACGTGACGACGGGTGAGCTCGGCCATGCGAGGGTCCTCCGGGTGGTACTAGCGGGAAAAGTGCTGATCAGGACACGTTCGGCGGCGGAGCGACGACCGTGGACCGCGATTCGCTGACCGCGCTTGGACGCGTCGCGTGCCCGAACGTCTCGATGAGCTCGAGCTCGTCGTTGATCACCGTGGCGAGGCGCTTCACCCCGACGCGGATCTGCTCGGGGGTCGGGTAGCAGAACGAGAGTCGGATGTTGCCGCCGCCGCGGCCGTCCGCGTAGAACGCGGTACCCGGCGTGTAGGCGACGAGCTCCTTGACCGCGCGGGGCAGCATGCCCTTCGAGTCGAGCGATTCGGGCAGTGTCAGCCAGACGAAGAAGCCACCGTCGGGTCGCGTCCACGACAGGTCGGGCAGGAACTCCCCCAGGGCGCCCATCATGGCGTCCCTGCGCTCCGCGTAGATGCCTCGGAAGGTGTCGACCTGCCCCTGCCAGTCCGCGGCGTCCAGGTAGGCGTTCACGACGTACTGGCCGAAGGAGTTCGGTGCCAGGACCGCCGACTCGTTGGCCAGGACGAGCTTCTCGCGGATGGCGTGCGGCGCGAGGGCCCAGCCGACGCGGAAGCCCGGCGCGAGGGTCTTGGAGAACGAGCCGAGGTAGACCACGCCCTCGTCGTCGATGGAGCGGATCGCCTGCGGCGCCGGCTCGTCGAACCACAGCAGGCCGTACGGGTTGTCCTCGAGCACGAGGATGCCGTTCGACCGGCAGATGTCGAGCACCTCGATGCGGCGCTCACGGCTCATCGTGACGCCGGCCGGGTTGTGGAAGTTCGGGATCGTGTAGAGGAACTTGATCCGCTTGCCCTGGGTACGGAGGTTCGCGATGGCCTCGCGCAGGGCCTCGGGCACCAGTCCGTGCTCGTCGGTCGTCACGTGCACGGTCTCGGCCTGGTACGAGCGGAAGACACCGATGGCTCCGACGTACGACGGCGACTCGGCGAGCACGACGTCGCCCGGATCGATGAACAGCCGCGTGACGAGGTCGAGCGCGTGCTGCGAGCCCGTGGTGACGACGACGTCCTCGGCGCTGGCACGGATGCCCTCGAGGCTCATGACGTCGACGATGTGCTCGCGCAGGGACCGCAGGCCCTGTCCCCCGCCGTACTGCAGGGCCATCGCGGAGTCCTCGGCCATGACCCGGTCGATGGAGCCGGTCACGAGCTCGCGGGGCAGGGCGGAGACGTAGGGCATGCCACCGGCGAGCGAGACCACCTCGGGGCGCGATGCCACGGCGAACAGGGCTCGGACCTCGGAGGCGCTCAGCCCGGCGGTGCGCTGGGCGTAGGAGTCGTACCAGGGGTCGAGGCTGTTGCCGTTCGTCATCGTGAACTCCGTTCAGTGGGACATTCCCGCCACACTACGACATGCGTTGCCGGATCCGCGGTGGGAGCCGGGGGCCGATCCTGAAGCTGTGGCCCGGTGCACGACGACGGCCCCGCTCTCCGAGGAGAACGGGGCCGCCGTCGTGACGTGTGGTCCGGACTACGCGAGGAACTCCGCGAGGTCGGCCTCGAGCGCCGGCTTCGGCTTGGCGCCGATGACGGTCTTGACGACCTCGCCGCCCTTGAACACCTTCATCGCCGGGATCGACGTGATCTGGTAGTTCATGGCCGACTGGGGGTTGTCGTCGACGTTCAGCTTGACGATCTCGATCTTGTCGGCGTGCTCGGCCGCGATCTGGTCGAGGATCGGCGAGACGGCGCGACACGGGCCGCACCACTCGGCCCAGAAGTCGACGAGGATGGTCTTGTCGGACTTGAGGACCTCGTCCGAGAAGGTGGCGTCGGTGACGGCCTTTGCGTTGGACATGTGTGCTCCTTCGAGAAGTTCAGTGGGTACAACGGCGGGGCCGCTGCGGTATTCCGTGGGTCAGGCCCGTGCGGCCTCGACGTCGATCGTCGCGGGCGACTCCGGCGTGACACCCTCGGCCTGGTCGGTCAGGGCGTCGTCGAGCTCGGCGAGGTACTTCTCGGCGTCGAGCGCCGCCACCGTGCCCGAACCGGCGGCCGTGATGGCCTGGCGGTACGTCGGGTCGATGACGTCACCCGCGGCGAACACGCCCCGCAGGTTGGTCTTCGACGAGCGGCCCTGGACCGCGATCGTGCCCTCGGGCGCGATGTCGATCTGGCCGTGGATCAGGTGCGTCCGCGGGTCGTTGCCGATCGCGATGAACAGGCCGTCGAGCGCCATCTCCGACTCCTCGCCGGTGACGGTGTCCTTGAGCGTGACGCCCTCGACCGCGGAGGCACCCGTGATGCCGGTGACCTCCTTGTTCCAGGCGAACTCGATCTTCGGGTCGTTCATCGCTCGGTCCTGCATGATCTTCGACGCGCGCAGGGAGTCCTTGCGGTGGATGACGGTGACCTTGTCCGCGAAGCGGGTGAGGAACGTGGCCTCCTCCATCGCGGAGTCGCCACCACCGACGACGGCGATGTTCTTCTGTCGGAAGAAGAAGCCGTCGCACGTGGCGCACCAGCTGACGCCGTGGCCGGAGAGGCGCTCCTCGTCGGCCAGACCGAGGTGGCGGTACGCCGAGCCGGTCGCGTAGATGACCGCGAGGGCCTCGTACGTCTCGCCCGAGCCGACGGTGACCTTCTTGACGTCACCGGTCAGGTCGACGGAGACGGCGTCGTCGTACAGGACCTCGGCGCCGAACTTCTCGGCCTGTTCCTGCATCTTGATCATGAGGTCCGGGCCCTGGATCCCCTCGGGGAACCCGGGGAAGTTCTCGACCTCGGTGGTCTTCGTGAGCTCGCCGCCGGTCTCGACGCTCGAGGCGACGATGAGCGGCTTGAGCTCCGCGCGCGCGGCGTAGATGCCGGCGGTGAACCCGGCGGGACCGGAACCGATGATGATGAGCTGGCGCATGCCTGGTGCCCTTCCGTTGCGTACTGACCGGGTCAACACATGGTACCGGCGGGACATTCCGACCAGCCGGTGTGGGCGTGGGCGGTCGTCAGCGACCGAGGCGCTTCTTCAGCAGCGCCACGGCGTTCGCGATCTCGCCGTTCCTCGCCACGACGAGGGCACCGAAGTACACCAGGGCCATGACGGCGCCGGCGAGGGCGATCGTGATGAACGCGCCCGTCCGGTCGGACATCGCGAACCCGTCCTCCGAGAAGGCGCCGAGTGCGTACACGACACCCGCACCGGCGACACCGGCGACGAGTGCGGCGATGACGAACTGCACGTGCGAGCGCGTCACGACCGGGCCCTCGATGCCGTGCAGGCGCCGTCGCACCAGCACGAGCGCGATGATCGTCTGCGCGGTGCCGGCGAGGGTCGTGCACGCGGCGATCGAGACGCCGACGACGGACTGGGGGAACGTCGCGACGGCGAGGGCGCCGATCACGAACAGCACCGACTGCACGCACTGCATGAGGAACGGCGTGCGGTGGTCGTGCATGGCCCAGAAGACCCGCTGGATGATGAAGAGCATGCTGAACAGCACCAGGCCGGGCATGTAGGCCAGCAGGACCGCCCCGATGGTGAGCGCACCGTCGAAGGTGTTCGCGAACATGCGTCCGAAGGGCACCGAGACGACGACCAGCGCCACCGACGCGAACACCGTGAAGAGCCCGACGATCCGGAGCGAGAGCGACAGGTTCCGCCGGACGGCGTCCAGATCCCCGCGCTCGGCGTCGTGGGTCATGCGCGTGAAGTAGGCCGTCGCGATCGAGACCGCGAAGATCGAGTGCGGCAGCATGAAGAGCAGCCAGGCGTTCTGCAGCACCGCGTTGCCCGCGGCGCCGGTGCCGAGCGACGCGACGCGCGACTGCACGATGCCGGCGAGCTGGGTCACCAGGATCATCGCGAACAGCCAGCCCGCGGCGGTACCGGTCGCCTTGAGGCCGACGCCACGCCAGCGGAAGTCCGGACGGAACGACAGCCCGGCGCGCTTCCAGAAGAACGGCAGGAAGGCCGCCTGTGCGAGGACGCCGAGGGATGCGCTCCCCGCGAGCACGGCGATCTTGAGCGGTGTCCACCCGTCGACCGAGGCGTTGACGTCCTGGCCACCGAACATCGCGATGAAGACGACGAGTCCGGCGATCGCGATGACGTTGTTGAGCAGCGGTGCCCAGGTGAACGGACCGAAGTACTGCTTGGCGTTGAGGACCTCGCCGAGGAGCGAGTACATCGCGTAGAAGAGGATCTGCGGCAGGCACCAGAACGCGAACGCCACCGCCAGGTCGGTCTGCGCCGGGGTGAAGCCCTTGCCGTCCTCTGCGGCCTGCTGGCTGTAGACGAAGACGAGGAACGGGGCGAGGACGGTCGCGACGATCGTGATGACGACGAAGACGCTCGCGCCGAGGGTCACGATCTTGTTGACGTACGCCGCACCGCCGTCGCGGCTCTGCTGCATCGACCGGACGATCTGCGGGATGAGCACGGCGGAGAGCAGGCCGCCGGCGATGAGCGCGTAGATGTTGTTCGGCAGCTGGTTCGCGAGTGCGAAGGCGTCGGCGCCCGGCGAGTTCGCCTGACCGATGGCGTAGGCGAGCACGAAGGTCTTGCCGAAGCCGAGGACGCGCGACAGCATCGTGCCCGCCGCGAGCATCGCGCTCGCCCGTCCGAGGTTGCGCTCGGCCGCGGGCTCCGCGTCGACGGCGGGCTGCTGCTGCGTGCTGATGGTCGGCTCCTCGGGATCGGTCAGGGTGTCGTCGCGGTCGTGCGACCCGTCCGGGAGGCCCGGCTCGCCACCGGCGCGCACCTGCGCGTCCGCAGGGTGCGCACCCACCTGCTCCGGTGCGGGTCGTGCGGACGCGGCCACCGTGGTGGTGCCGGCCACGGCGGCGGCGGGGGCCGCCTGCGCGACGGTGGGCGTGCCTCCTGTCCGCCGGGGTGCGCCGGGGGCGTCGGGCTGGACCGCGAGCGGGCGGTTCGGGTCGTCGTCGTCCTCGTCGTCGAGCTCACCGTTGCGGCGGCGGATGCGCTTGCGGACGCTGCGGAAGATGCCGAAGCCGAACAGCGCGACGAGTCCGACGGCCGCGACGGCGGTGATCACGGTCTCCCACTGCGCCTGCACGTTGAGCTCGACGGTGGCCGGCTGGGAGATCGTGACGCCCGTGGGGGTCGTCAGCGACATGGTCAGCGTGACCTTGCCGTTCGCGACCGAGCGGACCGGGACGGTGGCGCGGGTGGACGACTGCGGCTGGAGCTCGACCTCGATGTCGTTGCGGACGATGCGCAGGGCGGAACTCGACGGCTGGACGCTCAGCCGGACGGTGACGGGGTACTCCGACCGGTTCCGGATGGACACCGGCAGCGAGGAGCGGTCACCGAGCAGCGTCAGCGAGCTCGAGTCGGGGATGCTCACCGCCCTCGTGTCCTCCGACCAGTCCGCGACCGTCGTGTCGATGGCGGCGTCCAGTGCCCGCGGCGCACCGCGCCAGGCGTTCGACGCGAGGGCCAGCAGGGTCAGGCGGGCCGGGGCCGTGACCTGGGTCGGGTCGGCCACGGCGGACGCGAACCCGGTCAGCTCGCGCTCGCCGTCGACGATGCGTCGGAGCCGGTCGAGGCGGTCGTCGCCGTCGTCCGAGGGTGCGAGGGTCAGCGATCCGGCCGTCGCCTTCGCCGCGGTGGTGAGGTCGGACGGCGCGACCCAGGGGGTGCCCTCGAGGGCGTCGAGTGCCCTGCCCAGCCGTCCGGAGTCGGTCGGCCAGTCGCGACCCAGGGTGAGGAGCACGGGGCTCGTGGCGGTGCCCGCGCGCGCTGCGGTGGCCAGCGTGGCGGTGAGCTCGGACATCGCCGTGTCCCACTGCTGCTGGTCGGTCGCCCCGGCCGCGTCGCGCAGCAGTGCGGACATGCCCTGGTCGGAGACGAGCACACGGTGGTCGCCGATGCGCTCGGCGGCCGCGATCGTGGTGTCCGGGCCGGCCGAGGTGTTGCCGCTCGAGACGATCGTGGCCTCGGTGCCGGCATCGGCGAGGGCGGGCAGGTCGTCCGTGGCGACGGTGCCCTCGACGGGCCAGGAGACGTGGTCCATCGACCACGGGAAGTCCAGCAGGCCCTGGGTCGTGGGGAGCGTCGGCGTCGCGTCGGTACCGGTGCCGCCGTCCTGCGTGGTGGCGGTCGCGTCGTCGGAGGGGCTGGCCGCGTCGGTCGGCGCGGCCGTGGCGTCCGGGCTCGCGGTGTCCGTCGGCGTGGGCCCGGTCGGCGTCGGGGTGGGCGTGCTCGCACCCGGGAAGTTCTCGTCGTCGACCTGCTGGTCGAGGGAGACGATCCCCGGGATCCCGTCGGCCCCGGCCTGTCGGAGCCCGGTGACGTCGGCGTCCGCCCACGGCAGGGCGAAGGTCTCGTTGCGCAGCCCCTCGAGCCGCTCGAGCCAGGCCGTCGCGGTCGACGGGGCGTTCTGGCCGAGGAGTCGGATCGACGCGATGATGCGCGGGTCGACCGCCACGGCGACGTTGTGGTCCTCCGCTGCGTCGAGCTGCTGCTGGAGGGTCCCGTCGACCGAGGTCGCGGCCGCGAGGTCGTTCGCCCCGATGACCCCGTCGGCGGTCTCCGGCAGCGTGACCGGCATCGCGACCGAGACGCCGACCGGGTCGTCCTGGAAGTCCGGGTACCAGGTGATCGCCGACCGGGCGACGGCGAACGTGTCGCCCGCGGTGTACTCCGCGGCGATCCGTCGGGCCCCGAAGGACGAGTACCCGCCGAGTGCGACGTTGCCGGGGACGATGGTCACCGTCTGGGTCACGGATCGGTGCGCCGCGACGGCCGGGACGTCCACGGTGTCCATTGGGGCGCCGAGGTAACCGGACGTGCTGGTGTCCTCGAGCCAGTCGGAGAGGACGTCGCGCGTGCTCTCGGACCGGAAGACGTCGAGCTCGGCGGTCCCCGCGGGCACGTCGGCGTCGGTGTCGTTCGTGACCGTCAGGGTGAGCTGGAGGTCCTCGTCGCGTCGGACGATCCCCCGGTCGGCCGGGGCGATCGAGACGGTCGTCCTGCCCGTGCGAGCGGCGGCCGGTTCGGCGGTGCGTCCCGCGGCCGTGTCGGCCCCGGCGGTGCGGCCAGCGGCGTGGACGGCTTCGGTGGCCGCGGGCGTGACGACGAGGCCGATGGCGACGAGGGCCGTCGCTGCGGCGGCGAGCGTGGAGCGGAAGATCTGCATACAGGAGGGGCCCGAGGGTCGGTTCCGGCCGAGCACGAGCATACGAGGGGCGAACCATGACGATCCCGTGGGCGCTCGGACTGTGCAGAACTCGCGGGCGGTCATCTGGGAAGATGGGGTCGTCATGCACTCCGTTGCCCAGGCCGTCGAACGACTCGACGCACTCGCGTCCACCGAGCCCGTCGCCCTCCTCGCTCGGGCGTTCGCCGACGCCGGACACGAGCTGGCACTGGTGGGCGGACCGGTGCGCGACGCCTTCCTCGGCCGTCCCGTGACCGACCTCGACTTCACCACCGACGCGACACCCGAGCAGACGCTGCGGGTCGTCGAGCCGATCGCCGGCGCCACGTGGGACGTCGGCCGGCAGTTCGGCACGATCGCCGCCCGCATCCGGGGCGAGCAGGTCGAGATCACGACCTACCGCAGCGACGTCTACGACGGCGAGACCCGGAAGCCCGAGGTCGCGTTCGGCGACACCATCGAGGACGACCTGCTCCGCCGCGACTTCACCGTCAACGCGATGGCCCTCCGACTCCCCCAGCGCGAGCTCGTCGACGTGCACGGCGGCGTCGAGGACCTGCTCGCACGGCGTCTGCGCACCCCGCAGGCGGCCCCGGTGTCGTTCCGCGACGACCCGCTGCGCATGATGCGTGCCGCGCGCTTCACGTCCCAGCTCGGGTTCACGGTGTCCGACGAGGTCCGCGACGGGATGACCGAGCTCGCGGACTCGATCGGGATCGTCTCCGCCGAACGGGTGCGGGACGAACTGGTCAAGCTGCTCGACACCGCCTCCCCCGTCGCGGGCATCCGTCTGCTCGTCGACACCGGGCTCGCCGAGCGGTTCCTGCCGGAGCTGCCGGCGATGCGGCTGGAGATCGACGAGCACCACCACCACAAGGACGTCTACGAGCACTCGCTCACGGTGCTCGAGCAGGCCATCGGGTACGAGGCCGAGCGGCACGCCGGCGAGGCACCGGACACCGTGCTGCGGCTGGCGGCGCTCCTGCACGACATCGGCAAGCCGGCGACGCGGAAGCTCGAGCCCGGTGGCGCCGTGAGCTTCCACCACCACGACCTGGTCGGTTCGAAGCTCGTGAAGAAGCGGCTGCGGGCGCTGCGCTTCGACAACGACACCATCGCCGCGGTGTCCCGCCTGATCGAGCTGCACCTGCGCTTCTTCGGCTACACCGAGGGCGCCTGGACCGACTCGGCCGTCCGTCGGTACGTGCGCGACGCCGGCGACCAGCTCGAGCGCCTGCACGAGCTCACCCGCTCCGACGTGACCACGCGGAACCGGCGGAAGGCCGACCGGCTGGCGTTCGCGTACGACGACCTCGAGGACCGCATCCGGGTGCTCTCCGAGCAGGAGGAGCTCGAGTCGATCCGCCCGGACCTGACCGGCGACGACATCATGCGGATCCTCGGCATCACGCCCGGACGAGCGGTCGGCGAGGCGTACCGGTACCTGCTCGAGGTGCGGATGGACGAGGGGCCCCTCGGCGCGGACGAGGCCGAGGCACGCCTGCGCGCCTGGTGGGACCAGCGCGACGCGACCGCCTGAGCCACGACGCAACCGCGCGAGCGGCGACGTGACCAGCTGAGCGGCGACGCGACCACCCGGGAGTCGACGCGACCACCCACCCGCCGCTGGCGGCTCTGCACAGCCGGTGGCGCGCCTCCAGGCCGTCCGCTAGGCTAGTGGGGTTGTCCACGCGCTCCTGCGTGTCCGGACACATGCATCAACCCTCCTGCCCCGGGAACTGCCCGGGGCCGCTGAGACCAGAGGAGGTGGGTTCCGCATGCACCAGTACGAACTGATGGCGATCCTCGACCCCGAACTCGACGAGCGCACCGTCGCTCCCAGCCTGGACAAGTTCCTCGCTGTCATCCGCAACGACGGTGGCACCGTCGACAACGTGGACGTCTGGGGCCGTCGTCGCCTCGCCTACGAGATCGCCAAGAAGAACGAGGGCCTGTACGCCGTCGTGAACTTCACGTCGTCGGCCGACGCCGCCAAGGAGCTCGACCGTCAGCTCGGTCTCTCCGAGGCCGTTCTCCGCACCAAGGTCCTCCGCGCCGAAGAGGGCATCGCGCAGGTCGCCGCCCAGAAGCAGCGCGACGAGGCCCGTGCGGCTCGCAAGGCCGCCAACGCCTCCGCGACCGCGACCGCGAGCGCCGAGTAACCATGGCCGGCGAAACCGTCATCACGGTGGTGGGCAACCTCACCGCGGACCCCGAGCTGCGCTACACGCAGAACGGGCTCGCGGTGGCGAACTTCACCATCGCATCCACCCCTCGCACGTTCGACCGTCAGGCGAACGAGTGGAAGGACGGCGACGCGCTGTTCCTCCGTGCGAGCGTGTGGCGCGAGTTCGCCGAGCACGTGGCGGGCTCGCTGACGAAGGGCTCGCGCGTCATCGTGCAGGGTCGTCTCCGTCAGCGCTCCTACCAGGACCGCGAGGGCCAGCAGCGCACGAGCATCGAGCTCGAGGTCGACGAGATCGGCCCGTCGCTCCGGTACGCGACCGCACAGATCACCCGCGCAGCGGGTGGCAGCGGCGGTGGCGGCGGTGGCCGTGGCCAGGTCGGCGGCAACGCCGGCGGCCCGGGCAACGGTGGCTTCACCGGCGGCGGCAACAGCAACGGCGGCGGTCAGTCGGACGCACCGTGGTCGCCGCAGGGCGGCCAGCAGGGCGGCAACGCACAGTCGAACGACGTGTGGAGCACCCCTGGCGGGTCGTACGACGACGAGACCCCGTTCTGATCCTCAGCGGTCTGACGGACACACAACTTCTTCTTCTCTAAGGAATCACAATGGCTGGAAAGAGCACCGGCGACCGCCGGAAGCCTCGCGGTAAGGGCGGCAAGAACGCCGCTCCCGCGAAGTCCATCAAGGTCGGCGTCATCGACTACAAGGACGTCGCGACCCTTCGCAAGTTCATCTCGGAGCGTGGGAAGATCCGCGCCCGTCGCATCACCGGCGTCTCCGTCCAGGAGCAGCGCCTCATCGCCCGTGCCGTGAAGAACGCCCGTGAGATGGCGCTCCTCCCCTACGCCGGCTCCGGCCGCTGATCGGAGGACTTCACATGTCGAAGCTCATCCTCACCCACGAGGTCTCCGGCCTCGGTTCCGCCGGTGACGTCGTCGACGTCAAGAACGGCTACGCCCGCAACTACCTCGTCCCCCAGGGCTTCGCTGTCGCGTGGTCCAAGGGCGGCGAGAAGCAGGTCGAGTCGATCCGTGCGGCGCGTACCGCTCGCGAGCTCGCCACCATCGAAGAGGCACAGGACCTCAAGATGAAGCTCGAGAACGCGACCATCAAGCTGACCGTCAAGGCCGGCAAGGACGGTCGTCTGTTCGGCTCCGTCCGTCCGGGCGACGTCGCTGACGCCGTCCAGGCGCAGGGCGTCGGCTCGCTCGACAAGCGCAAGGTCGAGGTCCCCGCGACCATCAAGACCGTCGGTGACCACGAGGCCACCGTCCGCCTGCGCGAGGACATCACCGCGGTGATCTCCCTGCAGGTCGTCGCTGCCAAGTAGGGCACGCACCACCACCGTCGAAGGGCGGGTCTCCACACGTGGAGGCCCGCCCTTCGACGTCTCCGGGAGTCGCTGCTGCGGTCCGTTCCGTGGGCAGCGGCCTGGAGGCGCGGGGCACGTCCTGCGGGCTCGTCGCGTCGGAGCCGGCGCGGCGCACGCCCCGCCCGAGCGGTACCGTCCGAGGCTGGCTGGTTACCGTCCGAGCAGCGTCGGCGTTGCTGGGAGCGGACCGAGAACGCTCCCCACAGCAGGCCTGATTGTCAAGTCGTTCTACACAGTTCGGCGACCGGTTTCCACAACCTTCAAGGTGCAGTTGAACCACGGTTCTCCACACATGGTGGGGAACGAGAAACCCCAGGTCAAGCGATCGAACGTGTGTTCTGCGAGCTGGTTGTCCACACCGTCATCCACAGTTGTCCACACGAGGTTCCGGCGTGTTCCGCAGGCTCTCCACAGAGTTATCCACAGGGGCGTTTGCTGGGGATAACTCTGTCCCCGTAGCTTGGCCCAGCGACCCGGTGACGGCAGGGGATGTCGGTCGTCCGGGGTAGAACAGCCGGTGCGGACCGCGGTCCGCGCCGTTCCGACAAGAGGGAGTCCGTGTGTCGATCGCGCATCTCGATCCGTCCCCGCGGGACATGGCCGACCGTGGGGTCGAACGGACCCCGCCGCACGACCTGCTCGCGGAGCAGTCGACGATCGGCGGGATGCTGCTGTCGAAGGACGCCGTCGCGGACGTGATCGAGACGGCCCGCGGCGTGGACTTCTACATCCCCAAGCACGAGGTCATCTTCGACGCGATCCTGTCGCTCTACTCGCACGGCGAGCCGACCGACGTCATCGCCGTCACCGACGAACTGACGAAGACCGGGCTGCTCTCCCGCGCCGGTGGTGCCGAGTACCTGCACAGCGTCACGAGTATGGTGCCCACCGCCGCGAACGCCGGCTACTACGCCGCCATCGTCGCCGAGAAGGCCGTGCTCCGCCGCCTGGTCGACGCCGGTACCCGCATCGTGCAGATGGGCTACGCGTCCGAGGGTGAGGTCACCGACCTCGTCAACAGCGCCCAGGCCGAGGTCTACAACGTCGCCGGCGGCGTGCAGACCGAGGACTACGTGCCCCTCACCGACGCGATCGGCGCCGCGATCGACGAGATCGAGGCCGCGAAGGGCCGCGACGGCCAGATGACGGGCGTGCCGACCGGGTTCAGCGGCCTCGACGCCCTGACGAACGGCTTCCACCCCGGGCAGCTCATCATCGTCGCCGCACGACCCGCCCTCGGCAAGTCGACGCTGGCCCTCGACCTGTGCCGTGCCGCCGCACTGAAGCACGACCAGACCGCCGCGTTCTTCTCGCTCGAGATGGGGCGCGCCGAGATCGCGATGCGCCTGCTGTCCGCCGAGTCCAGCGTGCCGCTGCAGAACATGCGCAAGGGCACGGTCGACTCCCGCGACTGGACGACGATCGCGCAGACCCGCGGCCGGATCAACGACGCCCCGTTCTTCATCGACGACTCCCCCAACATGACGCTCGTCGAGATCCGCGCGAAGTGCCGTCGACTCAAGCAGCAGCACAACCTGAAGCTCGTCGTCATCGACTACCTGCAGCTGATGACCTCGGGCAAGAAGGTCGAGAGCCGCCAGCAGGAGGTCTCGGAGTTCTCGCGTGCCCTCAAGCTCATGGCGAAGGAGCTCGGCGTGCCGGTCATCGCACTGTCGCAGCTGAACCGTGGTCCCGAGCAGCGTGCGGACAAGAAGCCGATGATCTCCGACCTGCGTGAGTCCGGGTCGATCGAGCAGGACGCCGACATGGTGATCCTGCTGCACCGTGAGTCGGCGTACGAGAAGGACAACCCGCGGCAGGGGGAGGCGGACCTCATCGTGGCGAAGCACCGCAACGGGCCGACGGACACGATCACGGTGGCGTTCCACGGGATGTTCTCGCGGTTCGTCGACATGCCGCAGTAGGGGCGGGCTGTCGCCGCCCACATAATCTGTCTCCTTCGCACACAACTTGTCGCCATACGCGCGGTCGGGGGCGACGGTTGGACGCTCACCCTGAGTCCTGGGAGCGTGCGCGAAGGGTCCGCATGACGCACCTCCACCAATAGGAATTGCGGACACCTAATTGAGACAAGAGCTCCGGACAGCCTGCGCTAGCAGGCGCGTCAGCGACGCACCGATTCGCCTACGGCAGGTAACTCCGCGTTCTCGGTGTCGCCGAGTCCGGTCGACGACCGCTCATCGAGACGACCTTCGTGACTTCTACCCTTGCGGTATGGCACGACTGATCCGCTCCGCTCAGGCAAGCGACACCCACGCTCTCGAACGAATTGAGAACGACGCGGACCAGCTGCTGGTCGACTACCGTCATGCCGACGCGTGGCCTGCAGCCCCTCCTGGCATCACGCGACTGTCCGAGCCCGGCTTCCTGCTCGTCGTCGACATCGACGGCGAGGTTGCCGGGTTTGTGCACGTGCTCGAGGTGGACGACATCTGTCACTTGGAGCAGCTGTCGGTGGCGCCGGCGCTGTCGCGGCAGGGTTTGGGCCGTGCGCTCGTCGAAGCTGCGATGGACCGGTCTCGTGAGCGCGGATACGAGCGCGTCTCCCTCCGCACGTACGCGGAAGTACCTTGGAACGCGCCGTTCTACGCGACAGCCGGCTTCGTGGAGGAACAGCCAGTCGGCTCGTTCCATCGTTCGCTACTCGCGGTCGAGGCCGCGCACGGCCTCGACCGGTACGGGCGACGCGTACAGATGAGCGCGCCCCTCACGAACACGCGTCCGCAAGGATCGGCTATTGAGACGGGGAGGGCGGGCTGCATGAGCAGCCCACTCTCCCCGTGTCGTCCGTTTAGGAGGCCGTGAGCCCGCCGTCGATCACACCTTCGGTGGTGCCGGTGGCCAGGGCGGCGTCGATCATCGCGCGGGCGCGATCGCGGGTCAGGGGAGTCATCGTCTTCTTTCGATCTTGGTTCGCGGGATCAGGCGCGGGCGGTCCGGAGCGCGCCAGCCCAGAGTTCGAGCTGGTCGAAGAGGTCTGTGGTCTGACCATCGTGCTCGGGGCCTGGGGTGAAGACCCGATCGGGGAAGTTGCCGGGGAGGGCGAAGCGGACCTGGTTGCGGATGTCGGCCATCTGCAGTTCGCCGGCGACGCCGCGGAGGTGCTCGACGGCGCGGACGCCGTAGCTGGTGCCATAGCTGACGAAGCCCACGGCCTTGTTGTTCCACTCGGCGTAGACGTAGTCGAGCGCGTTCAGCAGGGCGGGCGAGGTGCTGTGGTTGTACTCGGGAGTGACGAATACGAACCCGTCAAACCGGGCCACGGTCGCCGCCCAGTCCTTGGTGTGCTGGTGCTCGTACTGGCCGGCGAGAGCGGGGATCGCCTCGTCGAGGAGGGGCAGACCGGTGTCGTCGAGGTCGACAACCTCGTAGGTCGCAGCCTCCCGTTCGGCGGCTCGTTCCTGGACCCAGGCGGCGACGGCTGCGCCGTTGCGGCCGGGGCGGGTGCTGCCGACGATGATCGCGATGTTCAAGGGAGCCATGAGGTTCCGCCTTCTACGAGGAGTGCTGGGTGGTGTGAGGAGCCGGGGAGGGGGGGCGGGCTGGTGGGTAGCCCGCCTCCGCCCCGGTGGGGTGTTACTTGCCTTCTGCCTCGCGGGAGACGGGGGCCCACTCGGCCCACTCCGCCAGGCGCTGCTGGTAGATGTGCGGGGCGATCTGGGTGGGCTGCTCACCGAAGAACACTCGCAGCGGTGCCTTCTCGGCGTCGACGACCTTGAGGATGGCGGACCCGAACCCGACCGGCTTGGGCTGCGGCGCCCCGCCCATGTTCTTCGCCATGGCGTCGTGCAGGCCTTGGTACTGCGGCTGGGCGTCGGCGACGGTGGCGGAAGCGCTCATCCAGTCGGTGTCGAACCCGCCGGGCTCGACGAGGGTGACCTTGATGCCGAACCCGGCAACCTCCTGCGACAGCGACTCGGTCAGGCCCTCCAGGGCCCACTTCGAGGCGTGGTAGCCGCCGAGGCTCGGGAACGCGGCGATGCCGCCGATGGTGGAGATCTGGATGATGTGGCCCGAGCCCTGCTCGCGGAGGATCGGGAGGACGGCCTGGGTGACGTGGAAGACGCCGAAGAGGTTGGTCTCGAGCTGGTCGCGGAGCTGCTGCTCGGTGATCTCCTCGACGGTGCCGAAGAGGCCGTAGCCGGCGTTGTTGATGACGACGTCGAGCGAGCCGAAGGTGTCATGCGCGGCCTTGAGGGCGGCGGTGACCTGGTCGCGGTTGGTGACGTCGAGCTGGAGGGGGAGAACGGCGTCGCCGTACTTCTGGACCAGGTCGGTGAGGGTGTCGGTGTTCCGGGCGGTCGCGGCGACCTTGTCGCCGCGCTCCAGCGCGGCGAGGACGAACTCGCGGCCGAAGCCCTTGGATGCTCCAGTGACGAACCAGACCTTGCTCATGATGCTCCTTCAGTCGATGGCGTCGTGATGACGATGGATAGACCATACGCCGTTCCTGACACTTGGTGTCAAGTAAGCCACCTGGGGTTATACTGAGGGCATGAGTGATCCCCGTCCGATCCCGATGCGTGAGCGCACCCGTCGTCTCGCGCAGACCGAGCTGACGGCCGTTGCGCAGGACCTGTTCCTCGAACACGGGTATGAGCAGACGACCGTCGACCAGATCGCCGCGGCTGCCGGCATGTCCAAGCGCACGTTCTTCCGGTACTTCCCGTCGAAGGACGACCTGGTCATAGGCAAGTACGACCTCTTCGGTGATCGCATGGCCGACGCCCTCGACGCTCGCCCTGACGACGAGCCGGTGTGGGAGTCCCTGCGGCGTGTGTTCGACATTGCCCTCGACTACGTCCAGGACGATCACCAGCGCGCCCGCAACGATGCTATGGAAGCGATCGTGCGGAGCACCCCGCAGCTCTACGCCGGCTACCTCGAAAAGCTGCAGCGCGTCCAGCAGCTACTTATCGGCCGGGTCGCTGCCCGCATCGGCAGCGGTGAAGCTGCCGACGGCGACCCACGCGCTGCCGCGATCGTCGGGGCGGCGTTCGCGTGCATGCAAGCAGCACGCGCGAGCTGGTTCGCATCCGATCAGTCAGGCACCTTCGACCAGATGCTCGACAACGCCATGGGTGCCCTGGCTGTGCAGCAAACGCCCTGACGGCGTCGCGCTAGACCATCGGGAGTGAGACGACGCAAGCCAGGCGCAGCAAGCCGATCCTCGCGCCATGAACTCTCTCCTCATCGGGTACGCCCGCGTCTCAACATACGAACAAGACCTCACCGCCCAGCGCGTCGCGCTTGAACGGCTTGGAGTCCTCCCGACTAACATCCACACCGACCACGGCTTGACCGGCACGAATCGGTCACGACCCGGTCTCCGCGAAGCGCTCGCTTCCTGCCGCGACGGCGACACCCTGGTGATCGCGAAGCTCGACCGGTTGGCCAGGAGCCTCCGCGACGCGAAGGACATCGTCGACGAACTCACCGCAAAGAACGTCAAGCTGAACATTGGTGGCTCTGTCCACGATCCCAATGACCCCGTGGGCCGACTGCTGTTCAACGTCCTCGCGATGGTGGCTGAGTTCGAATCAGACCTGATTCGAGCCCGGACGCGCGAGGGTATGCAGATCGCCAAGGCCAAGGGGCACCTCCGCGGCCGACAGCCCAAGCTCAGCGCCGCGCAGCAACGACATCTTCTTGAGGTGCACGAGGCTGGCACGCACTCGGTCGCCGAGCTCGCCGAACTGTTCGGCATCGGACGAGCGACCGTCTACCGATGCATCGATCGCCAAGCTCACCCCGACCGCTGACCAGATCGATCCGCTCTCGTGCAAACGCGTCTGAGAGCGGATCGGCAACTGGACACTTCTTGTGAGTCTCTGCGTTGACCCACTGGCCCGGAGCGGTCACGGCTGGCGCAGAATGATGATCCCGGCGATGAGCGCCCAGGCCTGGAGTGGGAACACCGTGATGCGTTCTGCCATCCCGATTCCGACAGGTCGACGGGGTTGACGATGGCGATCGCGGTCAGGATGAAGCCGAGCAGCCCCGTGATCCCGAGCACGAGTGCGGAGCGACGAACAATCGGGCAACCTCGGGTCGACCCGGAACGACCGGCGACGACGAGGGCGATGTTCCCGACGATGAAGATCGGGAGAGCGCCGACGGAGTGTTCGGCGATGTTGACGTCCTCTGGGATCAGGCCGACGATGATCCAAGACCGTCCGGCAAGGACGACCATGACCTGCCATGCCGGCTTCCGGCGGGTCTGGGACCAGGCGGTGGACACCAAGACCGTTCCGAGGGCCGTTGAGGTGCTCACGATCCTCACGGCGGCTGGAGACCACGCGCACGTCGCGCCGTGACCACTCTCGGCACCGACTCGGTGTCGACCGGCCCACTGTCATGAGTGGTTCAGGCGTTGACGGTGGTACCGCGGCGTCGATCGATCCTGCACATCGCGAGGGCGATGGCTGCTGCAAGGACTGCTCCGACCGTGTTCATGAACCAGTCGTTCGTGTCGCACCGGCGGCCGAGCGCGGGTGCGAGGGCCTGGACGGCCTCGATGCCGGCGGAGAGCGCGACCGCACCCGCGAGGACCGTGAGGGGGCGGCCCGTCGCAGCCCCGAGGAAGAGCACGAGCGGCAGGAGCAGCGCGACGTTGGCGAGAGTGTCGAGGCCCTGGAAGGGGACGGAGAACTGCACCGTACAGCTAACACCGCCGGGTCGGGTGCCGTCGGGCAGCAGGGTGAGGACGAGCGCCGCGACGAGCGACACCGCGGACAGACCGAGCAGCACCCCGCGGAGGCGCAGCCGGTGGAGCACCCATGCGAGCACGGCTGCGAGCACGACGACCACCCAGAACCCCGCGCGGAACAGGGATGCGTGTTCGACGAGGAACGTGGAAATCATCAGGAGGCCTTCCGGTCGCGGTCGCGGTCTCGGTCGCGGTCATGGTCGAGTCGGTCGAGCCAGATGCGCATGAGTGCAGACTCCTCCGGGAGGAGCGCGTCCGACGCCCCCTGCTCGAGCTGGGCGCGGACCTGGCGACGCGCGGCCGCGCTGGCGCCGTCCGGGTCCGCGGCGCCGCCCCGGCGCGACGGGGCGACGAGGACCGCGTCGAGGACGGCGTCCCGCAGGGTGTCAGCGACCTCGCTCGTGCCGACAGCGTCGGGGTCCGCCATCCGGTCGAGCGCGAACCCGACGTTGGCAGCCAGGAGCATCGTCGCCGCGACGGGGACGTCGATCCGGAGCATGCCGGCGGCGGCGCAGCGGGACAGGGTCCGCTCGAGCAGCACCGTCAGACCGTCCCTCGCGGCGCTGCTCGCCCAGGGGCGCGGTGCGAACATCAGCCGGTAGAGCGCGGCGTGCTCGCGGGCGAAGGCGAGGTGGTCGTCCCAACCCCGGCGGAGGTCCACCGAAGGGTCGTCGGACACCTCGAGTTCGGCCTTCCGCTGCGTGTAGCGCTCGAGCCCCGCGTCCGCGAGGGCGTCGAGCAACCCACGCTTGTCGCCGAACAGGCGGTAGAGCACCGGTTGGGTGACACCCGCCGCCTCGCACACCGCACGGGTGGCGACGTCGCCGTCGGGCGCAGCGACCAGCTGCGCCTCCGCGGCGCGGAGCAGATCGCTCCGGAGTGCTTCGTCAGTACGGGCCATGCGCCAATCGTAGCGCAGGTTGTATCGGTGATCGTATCCATGTTAGCGTCTGCGTAACGTCGAAATGAACGGCGCGTACCAGTGAAAGGAAGCACCATGAGCACCGCACCCGAGCGCATCGCCGTGGTTACTGGCGGATCCCGCGGCATCGGCCGCGCGATCTCGACCCGACTCGCCGCAGACGGTTTCACCGTCGTCGTGAACTACGCCAGCGGCACAGACGCCGCAGCCGCCACCGTCGCCGAGATCGAAGGAGCAGGCGGGCGCGCTCTCGCCGTGCAGGCCGACGTCGCCGACGAGCACGCCGTCACCGCGATGTTCGACCGGGTCGAGGCCGACCACGGCGGCATCGACGTCGTCGTGCACTCCGCCGGACGTCTCGCCCTGTCGACGATCGCCGACCAGGACCTCGAGGTCCTCGACGCACTGCACCGCACGAACATCCGCGGCACCTTCGTCGTCGCGCAGCAGGCCGCCCGTCGAGTCCGGGCGGGTGGCGCCTTCGTGGGGATGTCGACGTCCGTCGTCGGGACGCAGTTCCCGACGTACGGCGCCTACGTCGCGAGCAAGAGCGCGGTCGAGGGCATGACGATGATCCTCGCGAAGGAACTCCGAGGCCGGGACGTCACGGCGAACGTCGTGGCCCCGGGACCGACGGCGACCGAACTGTTCCTCGACGGCAAGACGCATGACCAGATCGACAGCCTGGCGAAGGTCCCGCCCCTCGAGCGGCTCGGCACACCGGAGGACATCGCCGGCGTCGTGGCGTTCCTGGTGGGGCCGGACGGGCACTGGGTCAACGGACAGACGATCCGTGCCAACGGCGGGATGGTCTGATGCCCGCGCAACGGGTCGTCCTCGTCACCGGAGCCTCCAGCGGCTTCGGTCGTCTCACGGCCGAGTCCCTCGCACGGGCCGGCAACGTCGTCGTCGCGGGGATGCGCGCCGTCGACGGTCGGAACGCGCCCGCCCGCAGGGCGCTCGAGGACATGGCCGACCGCGAGGGGCTGCAGCTCGGCGCCGTCGAGCTCGACGTCCAGTCGCAGCAGTCCGTCGACGCCGCCATCGACACCGTCGTCGGCGGACACGGACGCATCGACGTCCTCGTGCAGAACGCCGGGCACATGGCGTACGGTCCGGCCGAGGCGTTCACGCCCGAGCAGTTCGCAGCGCTCTACGACGTCAACGTGGTCGGCGCCCAACGCGTCGCCCGTGCCGTTCTGCCCCACATGCGCGGTCGCAGGTCCGGGCTGGTCGTCTGGGTGGGCAGTTCGTCCACCCGTGGCGGGCATCCCCCGTTCCTGGCGCCGTACTTCGCGGCGAAGGCCGGGATGGACGCCCTCGCCGAGAGCTACGCCGCCGAACTCGTCCGCTTCGGCATCGACACCACCATCGTGGTCCCGGGTGCGTTCACCTCGGGGACGAACCACTTCACGAACGCCGCGGTCCCGGCGGATGTCGACCGCCTCACCGCGCACGACGTCGAGTACGGGGCGCTCCGTCAGGACCTGACGAACCGTCTCGCCGACATCGTGCCGGTGGACGCCGACGTGCAGGACGTGGCCGACGAGATCGTCCGCGTGGTCGACCTCCCCGACGGGGGCCGTCCGTACCGCGTGCACGTCGACCCCTCACGCGACGGCAGCGAGGTCGTCTCCGCGGTCGCGGACCGCATCCGCGCCGAGTTCTACCACCGCGTCGGCATCGAGGACCTCCTGTCCTCGAACGCCGCCCGCTGACCCCCGGAACGTCCGGGACAACCCCACCGAGAGGAACACCATGCCCTTCGCCAACATCAAGGTCCCCGCTGACACCCTGACCGCCGAGTCGAAGAAGAAGCTCCAGGACGCCGTCACCGACGCCATCGTCGACGTCTACGGGGAGCGAGCCCGTCCCACGACGCTCGTCATCCTCGACGAGGTCGCCGACGGCGGCTGGATGCTCGGCGGCACCGTCCTCAACGAGGCCGTACTCGGCCGCGTCTGAACCCGCTGACCGCACACAGGAGGGGGACCCGGGGGACCGGGTTCCCCTCCTGTGTCCACCGGCACGGTGTCTCCACACGTTCGAGTGCGGTGGTCCCGCTTCACGGACCGGGGTCGGTGGCCGGTCCGTCGTCGGACGCACCGAGTTGCTGCTCGATCTGCGGCAGGAGCATCCGTACCGCCGCGTCGACGATCTCGTCCACGCGTCCGGGCGGGATCCGGCCGGCGGCCGCCAGTGCGCTGATGCCCTCGGTCGTCGCCGCGAGCAGGAACGGGACCGGGCCCATCGATACCGGGTCGCGCTCACCGAGCAGTTCCGCGCCCAGTGCGAAGAACCGCTCCGCCGAGGACCGGGACTCCTGGTCGTGCTCGGTTCCCGAGCCGTCGTCGGTCGACGTGAACATGAGCTGGACGAGGGGGCCGTTCTCCTGGGCGAAGCGAACGTGCGCGCGGATGTACTCGGTGAGGCGGGGTCCGAGGTCTCCCGGCCCGCGCGCGGCCTCCAAGTGGCCGCGGAGTTCATCGAAGCCGTCCGCGGCGATGGCGTCGAGGACGGCGTCCCGGTCGCGGAAGTGGCGGAGCGGTGCGCCGTGGCTGACGCCGACACGGCGCGCGAGCTCGCGGACCGTCACCGCCTGCTGCCCCTCCTCGACCAGGAGTGCACGGCCCTCCCGCACGAGCTCCTGCCGGAGCGACCCGTGGTGGTACGGACGCGCTTGTCCACTCATGACGCCAGTGTAGGCGTTGACAACAAAGTGGTCAGTGTCTACATTGGTCACATGGACGACACCAGGACCGGTCGGGCACCGACCGACGAGACCGTGATCATCACCGGCGGCACGAGCGGCATCGGGCGTGCGACGGCCGTCGCGCTGGCCGGGTCGGGAGCGAGGATCATCCTCGCGGTCCGCAACGAGGAGAAGGGACGAGCGGTCGCCTCCGCTCTCCCCGGTGCGCCCGGGACCCACCGGGTGCGCCAACTCGACCTCGCCCGGCTGGAGACGGTCGAGGCGTTCGCCCGCGGGATCGACGAGCCGATCGCGGTCCTCGTCAACAACGCCGGCGTCGAGTCGAAGGACCTGCAGCGGACCGCGGACGGCCACGAACTCCAGTTCGGGACCAACCACCTCGGACACTTCCTGCTGACGACGCTGCTCCTGCCGCACGTCACCGACCGGGTCGTCACCGTCGCCTCCCAGGCGGAGCGCATGGCCCGACTCGACCTCGACGACCTCGACTGGTACCGGCGCACCTACAACTCCGGTCGCGCGTACGCCGACTCCAAGCTCGCCAACCTGCTGTTCACGTCGGAACTCGACCGGCGCCTGCTGGCGTCCGGTTCCCGCGTGCGCGCGTTCGCCGCGCACCCCGGGCTGGTGAAGACGGCGATCTACCAGCGGCCGGTGGGGCAGCGCCCCAACCTGTGGGATCGTCTCGTCCCCGTCCTCGGACAGGAGCCGGAGGACGGAGCCCTGCCGTCCCTCCTGGCCGCGACCGCCGACCTGCCCGGTGACACCTTCGTCGGACCGCAGCGCATGATGCACATGCGTGGCGGCGCCGAGGTCATCAGTCGGTCGAAGCAGGCGCAGGACCCGGAGACCGCTGCACGCCTCTGGTCGATCTCGGAGCAGATGACCGCGGCGCGGATGCGCCCGTGAGCATCGCCCTCGTCGACACCGCCACGTTCTGGAGCCGGGTGCGGGGATGGCACCGGCCGCTCGTGGTCTTCGCGGCCGTGATGGGCATCTGGGCGGTGGTGTGCGTCGTCGGCCTGCTCGTCGATCCGCGTCTGCTCGCAGCCGATCCGATCTGGGCGAAGCCGCTGAAGTTCTCGATCTCGCTCGCGTTGTACGCGCTGACGCTGGCGTGGATGCTCTCGCTGGTGCAGCGGCCCACGCTCAGGCGGATCGGATGGTGGGCCGGGACGATCGGAGCCGGAGCCTCCCTCCTGGAGATCGTCGTGATCTCCGTCCAGGTCGTCCGCGGCGTCGGGAGCCACTTCAACGTCTCGACCCCGACGAACCAGTTGTTCTACCAGCTCATGGCCGGCGGCGTCACGCTGATGTACTGCGCGACGTTGCTCGTCGGAGCCGCAGTGGTGGTCTTCTCGACGGTGCAGGACCGGGCACTGGCGTGGGCCCTCCGGATCGGACTCCTCATCGCCCTGGTCGGCCTCTCCGTGGGCTTCCTCATGATCATCCCCACCACGGCGCAACTCGCCGACCCGGCCTCGGGCACGTACGGCTCCCACTCCGTCGGCGGTGACGACGCGTCCGGCGGCATCCCCCTCCTCGGGTGGAACACGATTCACGGAGACCTCCGTGTGTCGCACTTCATCGGGATGCACGCGCTGCAGGTGCTGCCGCTCCTCGCGCTCGCCCTCCCGAGAGCGGTGAAGCGCCTCCGTATCGTCGTCGTCGTCGGGGCTGCGTACGCCGCGGTCACCGCGATCGCGCTCTGGCAGGCGTTGCGGGGCCAGTCGGTCCTGCACCCCGACGGCCTGACGATCGGAGCGCTCGGGGTCGTCGCCGTCCTCGTCGCGACGTCGGTCGTGATCGTCGTCTCGCAGGCACGTCGCCACCGCGCGTCCTCACGGCGCTGAGCGCGACGGCACGCCGGCGTCGCTCCCGACGCCCGTCGCTCGTCCGACCGCCGTGCGACGGACCGGCGTGCACTCCCTGACGGGCCTCGGCACCACCCCGGCGCATCCGTCGGACGGGAGGGACGGCGGTTCCCGAAGCCGTGCCTCCCGTCCGTCGTCGCGCCCGCTCCGTCCGGGACGAGGCGCGTCACCAGACCCGGGCTGCTGAGCCCTCAGTGGTCGTGGATGGTGTCCCGTGCCAGGACGGCGAAGTCCCGCAGGAGATCACGTTCGACCGATCCTTCCCGGCGCGGGGCCGGGTCGAACACGCAGACCGCACCGACGCGTGTCCCGTCGAGGTCCTCCAACGGGTGGCCCGCGTAGAACCGGATCCGTCCCCGGCGCGCGACCTGGGGGCGGTGCTCCTCCCAGGCATCGCCGATGACCATCGGCCCGGAGCCCAGGACCGTCGACCGGCAGAAGGAGTCCTGCAGCGCCCCGGTCCCACGAGGGAACCACAGGCTCGCGGCGGACCACTGGCGTCCTGCCGGCAGGAACGTGATCGCAGCCCCTCTCGTCCGGAAGAGCTCAGTCATCCGCTGCACGATCCGGTCGAGTGCTGCGTCCGCCGGGGCGTCCACGATCCCGAGACGACGGATGGCGTCGTACCGTCGCTCGAACGGTTGGGGCCTCGACCGGAGCCACTGCGGGCTCCCGGCGTGCGCACGCTGCTGTTCGAGCAGGAGGTGGACGACCTCCGGGAAGAGCGGTGTGGCCGCGGCGCGACCCGCTGCAGCGACGTCCAGGACGACCAGGTCGGGGCGTGCCTGCCGCAGGGCCCTCGCGACGAGCCCCTCGTCGTCCTCGTGCGCGAGTGCGACCACGATCTCCGTCGTCGGCGTGAGTCGCGGTCGGAGCTGATCGATCATGACGAGTGCCCCCTCCGCGGCGCCGACCACCGCGGTGTTCGTCGTCCGGCTGTGCACCACACTCCCGGACAGGCAGACCACCACGACGTCGTAGTGCGCGACGTGCACGCCGTTGCCAGCCGAGAGCAGCGTCTGCCCGGACCAGCTCGACCAGGGCACCGCGGTGACGTCCACACCGCGTCCCGAGCGCGTTGCGACCGCGCCCGCCGTCAGCCGGGCGGCGTCGCGCAGCGGTGTCTCCGGCGCGAAGACCGCGTCTCCGAACACGAGGATCCGGTCCGGGTCCGGACCGCTCGCCGAGGCGGTCACGACGCGCGGCGCCAGCACTCGGTCGATCGGTCGTGGGGCTTCCAGCAAGGTCATCGTCGTCGTCCCTCTCGTGCGCAGGTGTTCCTGGACCGCTCTCGTCTCCGGACGCACTCCGGGGAGGTGACCGTCGTGCTCCGATTGGCCTCGACGGTAGGAGGTGTGCCCTCCGGTCGCCGTCCACCGTGCGCGGAGTCACTGTCGACGAGCGCGGACTCGTGGCCGGTGCCCCGGGAGGCGGCCGGTAGAGTCGCGCCATGACCGGCCCGACGGAGTTGTTCGCTGCGCACCGGGTCGCCGCCAGCACGACCGTGGACGATGCCGCCGCCGTCCTCGGCGAGGTGTTCCTCCCGGTGCAGCTCTGCCCGTCCGGACGTTCGCCGGACGTGCAGATGCACCTCAACGCGCTGGCTGCCGGTCGGATCACCTTCGGCTACATGCGCTTCCGCGAGGCCGTCCGGATCCGCACCGCGGAACCCGTCGACTACCATCTCGACATCCCCGTCCGGTCACAGATGACCGCGCGTGCTGCCCGTGGGCGGCGGGTCCTGGCGACCGAGCAGACCGCCGGAGTGTTCATGCCGGGCCGACCGGTGGAACTCGAGTGCAGTGACTGGTTCGCACAGGTCGCCGTCAAGATCCCCCGCCGCGACCTGCAGACCGAGTTGGAGCTCCTGCTGGACGCACCGGTCGTGACCCCGCTCGAGTTCGACACCGAGTTCGACCTGCGGACCGACGGCGGGCGGAGCGTGTCACGAGCCGTCCGCCTGATCGACGTCAGCACTCGACGGACACCGGGTCTCCTGGTGCACCCGCTCGCGGTGCGCAGTCTCGAGCAGGTGTTCCTGCACAGCCTGCTCCTCGGGCAGTCGCACAACCACTCGGCGGCGCTCGACCTGCCGCGCGGAGCGTCCGGGGCACGATCGGTCGCGCGCGCCGTCGAGCTCCTGCGGCACGACCCGGCGCGGTCGTGGACGGTCGGCGAGCTCGCGTCAGAGGTGTCGACCAGCGTCCGGAGCCTGCAGGAGGGCTTCCGCAGGGCGCTCGACACGACGCCGATGACCTACGTGCGGCGACTCCGGTTGGAGCGTGCGCGCGAGGACCTCATCACCGCGGGGCCGGGCACCACCAGCGTCTCCGAGGTCGCCGCCCGCTGGGGCTTCCTCCACGTCAGCCGCTTCGCCGGCGCGTACGCCGAACGCTTCGGTGAGCTGCCGTCGGTGACCTTGCGACGCGCGGACCGGCGGTGAACGCGCCGCGGTTCCCGGGGCCGGTGCCCGAGCGAACGGCGGCTCACCCTCCCTGCGTGAGGCCGGTGACGAGGTTGATGGCCACCGCGATGACGAAGGTGCCGAAGAAGTAGGACAGGAGTGCGTGCCCCATGGCGATCCGCCGCGACGGGGTCGACGACCGTGTGATGTTGCTCGCGCTGTACGCCATCCCGATCGAGAACGCGGCGAAGGCGAAGTCGCTGTAGGCCGGGTCCTCGTCCTGGTCGAAGTCGAAGCGATGGCGGTCGTCGATGTAGTACATCCGCGCGTACTTGAACGCGTAGACGGTGTTGATGAGCGCCCATGCTGCGACGACCCCGACGACGGCGAGGATCGCCGCCACCGATCCGACGGGGTCCGCGCGTTGGCTGCGGACGAGCGCGAAGACCACCAGGACCAGGCTGAGGAACGTGGCGGTGATGACGAGCGAGTCGACCAGCTTCCGGGAGCGGTCCTCGTGTCGCGCGAGGGACCGGGTGCGGCCGGGATCGGCCGGCCACGCACGGGACCACGCCCAAACGAGGAACACGGCGGATGCGACCACCCACCCGAGGAGGGGTGACAGGTCGGGGACGCCGAGGAGCACGGCGGCCGACGCCACCACGACGCCGATGATCGCGGCGACACCGGCTTGCACTGAGAGGTGGGACATGGGACTGCCTTCCTTCGTGGTCGTCCGGACGCCCGGCCCGCTCCTGCGGCCGCGCGCAGCCGGTCCGGGTTCACTCGCGCCCGGCTCCGGCGAGGGGTACGTAGAGCCCCTCGCGTTCGGCGCGCACTGCCGCCAGCGTCCGGGACGGCGCGTCGAGCTTGAACAGGATGTGCTCGACGTGCGCGGCGACGGTCCGGGGCGCGACCTTCAGCGCACGGGCGATCTCGACGTTCGAGCAACCCTCGATCAGATGCCCCAACACTTCGAGTTCCCGTGGTGTCAGCCCACGGAGGTCTGTGGCCGGTGACAGGACGACGATCCCGCTGGCCACCGCACCGAGGTCCCGACCACAGGCCAGCGCCGTCGCCCGCACGAAACCGTCCGCTGGGTCCTGCCCTCCGCGCGGCCACAGGAACGAGGAGTGGTCCGCACCCTCCGCGATCATGTCCCGGGCGGCGGTGATCAGCGCCGATCCGGCGCCGAGGAGCTCATCGTCGGACAGGCCCGGGAGACCGACCACCCCGTACCCGGGGAGCATGACCACACCGGCGCCCGCTCCGGTGACCAGCGCTGCTGCGGCTCCGAGTGTCCGGACGAGGTCGATGCCCGAGGCGAGCTCCGGTACGGATCGTGCGATCTGCCGCCGGACGGCCCGTGTGGGCGGGTCGACGCTCTCGAACAGCACCGTGACGAAGCCGACGTGTCGGCCGCCGGGTCCGAACAGCGCCGTGGACAGCGTCTCGTGGAAACCCGCAGGCAGCAGGCACTCGGCCCAGGTCTGCAGGTCGGCGGACGAGAAGGGCACGTCCGAGAGACTGGTGGGCGGCCGTGCGCGATCCGCACCGGTCGCTTCGATGTCCCGCGCCATCTGGGGGCCGCTCAGGTACCGGACGGTCGATCGCTCGAGGTGGACGCTCGCGACCGAGGTGTACTCGGTACTGCCCTGCCCCGCCAGCGCGATCCAGGCGCCGTCGAAGGGGATGCGGTCGTGCATCTCGTCGAGCATCGCCTGTGCCCGCTCGTGGACGGGACCTGGGCGTGCCGCGATGTCGGCGAGTCGGGGAGCGGCGGAACGTGTCACGGGAGTCGACCCCTCCTGATCATCGAGAGCGAGCACGGGCGGGACCGGTGCACCCCGTCGCCACCTGGCCTACCACCGCTGTGCTGTCCTCGGACGCTGGCTGCGGTCGATCCGCATCGGTGTGTCTGCCGATGGCGGCCCGTCGCCGAGCGACGTCACATGGTCGTGTCGCGTGGTCGACGGACCCGCGTCCCGTTCGACGACGGTCCACACGGAAGGAAGACATCATGAGAGCAGTCGTGTACGAGGGGCCGCACCAGGTCGCGGTGCGGGACGTCCCGGATGCGCGCATCGAACGCGCCACCGACGTGCTGGTGCGCGTGACGACGACGAACATCTGCGGATCCGACCTCCACATGTACGAGGGGCGCACGAGCTTCGAGACCGGGCGGTGGTTCGGGCACGAGAACATGGGCGAGGTGATCGCGGTCGGCGACGGCGTCGACAAGATCAGGGTCGGCGATCACGTCGTCCTGCCGTTCAACGTGGCGTGCGGGCACTGCAAGAACTGCGAACGGGGGCTGACCAACTACTGCCTCACCGCGCAGCCCGTTCCCGAGTGGGCCGGTGCTGCCTACGGGTTCGCCGACATGGGACCGTGGGCGGGCGGCCAGGCCGAGCTGCTGCGGGTGCCGTGGGGCGACTTCAACTGCCTCCGCCTCGGCGAGGACGCCGAGGAGAAGTCCGCCGACTACGTGATGCTGGCGGACATCTTCCCGACCGGGTACCACGCGACCGAGATGGCGGGGGTGCAGCCGGGTGACCAGACGGTCGTCTACGGCGCCGGCCCCGTCGGCCTGATGGCTGCGCTGTCGGCCACCATCCGGGGTGCGAGCAAGGTCATGGTCGTGGACCGGCACCCGGACCGCCTCCGGTTGGCGGAGTCCATCGGCGCGATCGCGATCGACGATTCGAAGGTCGACCCGGTGCAGGCCGTCCTGGAGCAGACGATGGGACTCGGCGCCGACAACGGCTGCGAGTGCGTCGGCTACCAGGCGCACGACCCGAGCGGGGACGAGCAGCCGAACCTGACCCTCAACCGCCTGGTCCAGTCGGTGCGGTTCACCGGACGGATCGGCACGGTGGGGGTGTTCGTGCCGCAGGACCCCGGCGGCGCCGACGAACTCGCGAAGCAGGGGCAGGTCGCCTTCGACATGGGACTGCACTGGTTCAAGGGCCAGACCATGGGGACCGGACAGGCGCCCGTCAAGAAGTACAACCGCCGGCTCCGCGACCTGATCGCCGCCGGGAAGGCATCGCCCTCGTTCATCGTCAGCCACGAGCTGTCCCTCGATGCGGCGCCCGACGCCTACGAGCACTTCGACAACCGCGATGACGGGTGGACCAAGGTCGTCCTCAAGCCCGGGAAGGGGGCCTGATCATGGCGGACAAGGCAGCAGTCGCAGTCGGACTGGGTGTGGCAGGGGTCGCGGCGGGACTCGTCGCACGGTCCCTGGTCAAGAAGGAGCGCGACTCGGACGGCGACGGCGCGCACCCGGAGGGGTGGAAGGCCGTGACCGTCCTCGGCGATGCCGACGAGTTCCGGAGTGGCGGCGGGTACCCCGAACCGTTGCAGCGCCTGGCGGGATCGCTCGAGATCCGCATCGACCCGGCACCCGGGGACAAGGGCTTCGAGGTCCACGCCCGGGTCCGCGAGGGGGCCGACGTCGACCCGGCCGGCGATGCGGACGGCGATCCGGACGCGGCGCTCCGGACGGCGCTGCGCGATGCCAAGCAGGTGTTCGAGACCGGCGAAGTCCTGCGTGCGACACCGAGACCGCACGGCGAACGTCCGCGCACCCTCCTCGGGGGCGCGGTCGACGAGGTAGAAGACGATGCGAAGGGCGAGGGTGTGCTGTGAAGGCGCTCTGCTGGACCGGAGTGAACGAGCTCACGGTGGAGAAGGTCGACGACCCGGGGATCCTGAACGAACAGGACATCATCGTCAAGGTGACGTTGAGCACGACGTGTGGTTCCGACCTCCACCTGCTCGGCGGGTACGTCCCGACCATGCGAGCGGGCGACGTGCTCGGTCACGAGTTCATCGGCGAGGTGGTCGAGGTCGGATCGGCCGTGCAGAACCACACGATCGGCGACCGTGTGGTGGTCTGCTCGTTCATCAGCTGCGGGAAGTGCTGGTACTGCAAGAACGAGCTCTTCTCGCTCTGCGACAACGGCAACCCGAACGCCGGGATCCCCGAGATGCTCTGGGGTCAGGCGCCCGGTGGCTGCTACGGCTACTCCCACGCGTTGGGCGGCTGGGCCGGCAGTCACGCCGAGTACATCCGGGTGCCGTACGCCGACCAAGGTGCCTTCACCGTCCCCGAAGGCGTCAGCGACGAACGAGCGCTCTTCGCCTCCGATGCCGCCCCGACCGGGTGGATGGGTGCGGATCTCGGCGGTGTCCAGCCCGGTGACGTCGTCGCGGTCTGGGGCGCCGGCGGTGTCGGCCAGATGGCGGCGCGCGCCTCGTTGCTGCTCGGTGCCGAGCGCGTCATCGTGATCGACCGCTTCCAGGAGCGACTGACGCAGGTCGAGCAGGTCATCGGCGCGGAGACCATGAACTACGAGACCAGCGAGGTCACCGCCGAGCTCCGTGAGCTGACGGGCGGCCGCGGCCCCGACGTGTGCATCGAGGCGGTCGGGATGGAAGCCCATCGCGACGGCCCCGACTTCGCGTACGACCAGCTGAAGCAGCAGCTGCGTCTCCAGACAGACAGGCCCACCGCCGTCCGTGAGGCCGTGTTCGCGGCCCGCAAGGGCGGCAGCCTCTTCGTGCTCGGTGTGTTCGGTGGATTCGTCGACAAGTTCCCCCTGGGGGCAGTGATGAACAAGGGCCTGACCATCCGGTCCGCGCAACAGCACGGCCAGCGGTACATCCCGATGCTCCTGGAGCGGATGGCACGCGACGAGATCGTCACCGAGCACCTCGCGACGCACGTGATGCCGCTCGATGACGGACCCGACGGGTACGCCATGTTCAAGGAGAAGACCGATGGGTGCGTCCGGGCCGTCTTCCGGCCCTGAGCAGTCCACCGGCGGACGGGAGGCGCGTGGCGGGGCCGCGGGAGACGCCTCCCGTCCGTCATGTGGTCACGAGACGGACGGGAGGCGCAGGATCAGCGCTGGGCGCGACGGCGACGCAGCGTGCGTGCGCCGATCAGGCCGGCGCCGGCGACGAGCAGGCCGAGCGCCCACGCGACCGGCGTGGTCTCGTCGGCGCCCGTGTAGGCGAGGCGACCGTGACCGTGCGCCGACGGGATGGTTCCGCGCTGGACGGTGCCGATCGGGGTGGACGCCTTCGGGACGGTCGCCACGGTGGTCGGCGTGACCTGCACGTCGAACGCGGTGCTGAAGCCCGTGGCGCTGACGGTCAGGCGGTGGACCGAGGCGTGCGGGAAGGTGACGCTGACGTAGCCCCCGTCTCCGAGCAGTGAGTCGGGCGCGACGACGTCCGAGGCGACGTTCGAGCGGACGGTGATGTCGGCACCCTCGCCGGTCTCGTCGTCGGAGATCGGGTTGCCGTACTCGTCGACCAGGTTGCCGGAGAGCAGCAGCGTGCCGCCCTGGGGGATGGTCGGGGTACCGCCGGGGGTCTCGGTGGAGAAGTCGGAACCGAACGACCCGTCCGACTCCCAGTCGGTGTCCTCGGTCACGATCGAGCCGTCGGCCTTGACGATCCACGACCGGAAGGACCCGGAGCGCTGCTGCTCCTCGTCGTCGAACCAGCCGACGGGGAACCCGCTCTTCACGAAGTCGAGGTAGGTCGCACGGTCGAACGCGTACGCCTCGAGGCCGACCGGAGCGGCCGCCTCGACGTCGAGCTCGACGGTCTGGGTGACGGACTCGCTCCCGCTCGTCGCCGTGACGGCGAAGTACACGTACTGGGCCTCCTCGGTCGAGCCGCTGAGGACGCCGGTCGCCGGATCGAACGAGAAGCCCTCGGGGAGCTGGTCGGCCGGCTCCTGGCCCTCGTGGTCGTCGTCGGCGTAGTAGTAGTCGAGGCTCAGCACGGGCTTCGGGGAGCCGGTCGCGCGGAAGGTGTACGAGAACTGCTCGCCGGCGGTGGCGGAGACGCTGAAGTCGTCGTCCTGGTCCTCGTCGGTGCCCGCGGTGATCGGGGTGCCGGCCTCGTCGACGAAGACGGGGGACTGGGTGACCGGGTCGGTCTGCGCCGACTCGGACTCGACCGGGACGCCGCCCTGCGTGTTCGTCACGGTGACCATGAGGACCTTGCCGGCGTCGGAGGCCTTCACGACGTAGGTCTGGGCCTGGCTCACGGTGGTGCCGTCGACGGTCCACGCGTAGCTCAGGGCCGTCGGGGCGGTGAAGCCGGACGGCTCCGCGGTGAGCGTCGATCCGATCGTCGCGACGCCGTCGATCGTGACCGTGCCGGCGGCCGCGGCCAGGTGCGGGCGCGATTCCGGCGCGGTGGTCGGCGCGGCGGTGGCGGGCGCATCGGAGGCCGGCGCGCTCGGTGCACCGGTGGCGGGTGCGTCCGTGGCGGGCGCGTCGGCTGCCGGTGACGCCGGCGCGGCGGGGGAGTCGATGGCGGGCGCGTCGCCCGCGGGGGAGTCGGCGACCGGGGCGTCAGCGGCCGGGCCGTCGGCCGCCGGCGTCACCGTTGCCGGGGGAGTGGCGGTCCCACCGTCGGACACGGTGGTGCTCGAGGTCTGCTCGACGGCAGATGCGGACGTCGCGGTCATGATGCCGAGACCGGTCGACAGGCCGACGAGGGCGATGGTCGTGCCGACGGCGCAGGCGCGTCGGACGGTGGAGTTGCTACGGCGCACGGGATCCCCCTGGTTCAGGCGACAGTCCGGGAAACTGTCGGTCCGCGCAGGTTAAGAGAACGCTGGGAAGCGCACTGCTCCTCGGACGGGGGCCAAGCAGAGGAAGCCCTGATCAGGGGTGGTCGTTCCACGATGGGCTGAACGAGGGCTCAGGTGAAGTCAATCGCCAGGATGAGTCGTCATGGCCGGTCGGTGACGCACCGAGGTCGTCCGTCGTGAGCACCAGGCAGCGAGGATGAGGTGTGATCGAACACCTGGAACTGCCCATGTCCCTGCCGACCAGGGACGCGACCGTGACGGTCCGCCGCGCGACGTCGGACGACCTGCACGCGATCGTCCGACTGCTCGCCGACGACGCGATCAGCGCCGGACGGGGTGACGTCGCCAGCCCGGACGACGAGGCTGCCTACGCGGCCGGACTCGAGCGGATCACCGCCGCTCCCGGCAACGAGCTCCTGGTCGCCGTGACGGCCGACGACACGGTGGTGGCGACGCTGCAGCTGACGCTCATCCCCGGGATGGCCCGGCGGGGGAGTTCACGGGTGCTCGTCGAGGCGGTCCGCGTCGCGAGCACCGGACGGTCCTCCGGCATCGGGACGGCGCTGATGCGGTGGGTGGTGGACGTGGTGGCGATCCGGCTCGGGGCCTCGCTGGTGCAGCTCACCTCCGACGCGGCACGCGTCGACGCGCACCGCTTCTACCGGCGGCTCGGGTTCGTCGACTCACACGTCGGCTTCAAGTACTCGGTGGGTGCGACGGGCCGGTCCTCCGACGGCTGAACCGAGCGACGCGGACCAGGGGACGACGAAACGGACGGGAGGCGCGGTGCCAGCTGGCACCGCGCCTCCCGTCCGTCTCAGGGGTGCGTCCGTCAGGCGCGGCTGCCGCGGCGGCCGGTGATGAAGCCCCAGATGACGAGGACGACGAGCGCGCCGAGGATCGCGATGATCCAGGACTGGATGCTGAAGAAGCCGTCGTAGCCGACGTTGAACACGGCGCCGCCGATCCAACCGCCGATGAGGGCGCCGATCACGCCGAGCACGAGGGTGGCGATCCAGCCGCCGCCCTGACGGCCGGGGAGGATCAGCTTGGCGATGGCGCCGGCGATGAGGCCGAGGAGGATGAAACCGAGGAAGCTCATGGGTGGTCCTTTGCTGTGTGAGGTCGAGTCGGACGGTCGGGCACGGAACGTGCCGTGTGCGGACGTGGCTCGCTGGTCTGCGCCGGGCGGAGCCACGGTCTGGAGCGACGCGGGCCGTGGGGTCCTGCGTGCTCGTGTCGACCGCTGACTGGTACGACTCATCACTTCTACCACTCGGCTCGCAGGCGTGTCACAGGTTCGTCTGGAAGGGCCCGTGGTCGGCACCGGACCGCGCGACGACCTACCCTGGCCTGATGCTCTCCCGACGTGACGCCGCCGTCCGGCTCGACATCCCCCTCGAGATGGCCGCCCGCAACGGCATCCCCTCCCACGTCAGCGAGGCGGAGCTCGAGCGGATCGAGCAGGACCCGCCCGCGTGGCTCACGCAGTCGCGCGCGAACCGTACGGGTGCGAAGCGGGTGTGGGCCGAGCTGACGTGCGTGGTCTGCGGGTTCACCGAGGCCGAGCGACCGAAGAAGTGGTGGCCGGACTGGACCGTCCTGGTCTGCGACCACCACGACCTCGACGAGGCACCGCGACCCGCTGCGGGCACCGTCCGGCGGGAGGTCTACGGCGTCGGGAGCCGGTTCGTCGCGCTGGTGGACGAGCCGCGCTGATCCAGGGTCACGTCGTCCCGGTCGGCCCGTCGGGTCACCGCCCCCGCTGGTAGGCGCTGCCGTCGCAGGAGTGCACGGCGGCGTCGTCGAAGAGCAGGCGCAGGTTGTACGCCGCGCAGTCGACGAACGTCCCGATGCTGATCCAGGTCGCCGACCGTCGCAGCACACCCTTCGAGGGCCCGTCGGACCCGATGCCCGCGCGGTGCGCCACCCAGGCGAGGTCCCGCGCCTCCGCGTCGAGGTACCGCATCACCGCCTCGTTGTCGCGGTGCTGCCCGTCGTACGACCGGGCGATCGTCGCACGGACGAGCCGGAGCACCGGCATGAGCCGCTTGCCGGGGACCGCGCTGAGACCGCCGGCCTGGTAGAGCAGTCGTCGCGTGCCGGCGCGGCGCATCGCGGGGACGAGGCGACGGACGAACTCGGTGTTGACGAGTCGCTCCTGCTGCGCGACCCGGTCGCCGAGCATCACCACCACGCCGTCGACACCGTCCAGCAGCGCGTCGAGGTCGAGGTTCTCGTCGATCGAGCCCTGCACCACCTCGAGCGCGTCGTGCGCGGCCCTGAGCTTGCCGGGCGTCCGCGCCACGGCGCGGACGCGGTGCCCGGCATCGAGGGCGAGGCGGGTGAAGTGCTGGCCGGTCTGCCCGGTGGCGCCGAACACGAGCAGGGTCTGCGGAGAGGTCATGTCGCCAATCTAGGCACTGACTAGTAAGTAGTCAATGCCTAGACTCGATAGGGTGGGGAGATGGCCGAGCGACCGTTCCACCACGGGAACCTGCGCGCGGTGCTGCTCGACGAGGCGACGGTGGTGCTGCGCGAGTCGGGCGTCGACGGGCTGTCGCTGCGTGACCTCGCCCGACGGGCCGGGGTCAGCCACGGAGCACCCCGGAGCCACTTCGTCGACCGGCAGGCGTTGCTCGACGCCCTCGCCGAGGTCGGCTTCCGGCGGCTGACGGCGGACGTCCGTGCGGCGCTCGACGGACCCGGCGACGTGCGCGCACGGTTCCTGCGCGTCGCGGGGGTCTACGTCGACTTCGCGATCGACGACGCCGCGCTCATGGACCTCATGTTCCAGGCGAAGGCGCAGACGGGCGGCTGGCCGCCGGAGGTGTCCGCGGCGGCGGTCGAGCTGTTCACGGTGCTCGACGCTGCGATGGGTCCGCGGTCGGCCGACACCGACGCGGACGCCCGTGACGCGTTCAAGATGCTGTTCGCCGCGACGGTGCAGGGCATCGCGTCGCTCGTCTCGTCGCACCGGGTCTCCCGTGCGGACGGTGACCGCCTGGTCACCGAGGCGATGGTGATGATGCTCGACTCGGCGCTCGCCGCGCGGACCGTCAGCGCCGGTTGAGCGCTCCGTCGCGCTGCATCTTCAGCAGGCTCGCGCCGGTCGCGCCCGCCATCGCGACGAGGATCACCACGAGGGACACCCACGTCGGGATCTCGGGCGCCCACGCGAAGCCCTCGCCGCCGTTGAGGAAGGGGAGCTCGTTCTCGTGCAGGGCGTGCAGCACGAGCTTCACGCCGATGAAGGCCAGGATGAGCGCGATCCCGTACTTCAGGTAGACCAGGCGCTCGAGCAGGCCGCCGAGCAGGAAGTACAGCTGGCGGAGGCCCATCAGCGCGAAGACGTTGGCGGTGAAGACGATGAACGCGCTCTCGGTGATGCCGAAGATCGCCGGGATCGAGTCGAGCGCGAACAGCAGGTCCGTCGTGCCGATCGCGATGAGGACGATGAGCAGCGGCGTGTAGTGCTTCGCCCCCTCGTGGGTCACGCGGAACTTCATGCCGTCGAAGTCGTCCGTGATCTTCACCCGGCGGCGGAGCAGGCGGACGAGCGCGCTGTCCTGCTGCTCGTCGTCGTCGTCCTCGCGGAGCTGCTGGATCGCGGTCCAGATCAGCCAGGCGCCGAACAGGTAGAAGATCCAGGAGAAGTCCTCGATGAGCTGCGCGCCCACCAGGATGAAGATGCCGCGCAGGACCAGCGCGATGATGATGCCGAGCATCAGCACCTCCTGCTGGATCTGCTTCGGCACCGAGAACCGCGCCATGATGATGACGAAGACGAACAGGTTGTCGATGCTCAGGCTGTACTCGGTCAGCCAGCCCGCGACGAACTGACCGGCTGCGTCCCCGCCCGCGAACACGAGCATGAGGACGGCGAACACGAGCGCCAGACCGACGTAGACGCCGACCCACGCCCCGGACTCCCGCAGTGACGGCACGTGGGGCCGCCGGGCGACGATGAGCAGGTCGACGAGCAGGATCGCGACGAGCGCGATGATGGAGCCGACCTCGAAGACGACGGGGAGCTGGGGCATCGTTCCAGTCTGGGGCATCCCGGGGGTCGGTGGTCGCCCGGATCCCCGGTGAAGGCCACCTGGCGCGCTCGGACGGGGCCGGTCGTCTAGTGGTGGTCGCCGAGCGCGTCGGCCGCCTGCTGGTACAGGTTCGTCGCCAGCGCGTTGAGGACGTCGTGCAGTCCGCCGTCGTGCGCACCGTCGACCGCCCGCAGCATCGCGCCGTACCGCGTGCGGTAGTCCTCGACGACGGACTCGCCCGCGGGGAGGAGGCGCAGCAGCGACCCCCGGCGGTCGTCGGGGTTCGGAGCCCGTTCGACCAGGCCGGCGGCGCTGATGCGGTCGACCATGTTCGTCACCGCGCCGGAGGTGAGTCCCAGGTAGCCGGCGACCTCGGTGGGGGTGGAGTACCCGGTGTCGCTGATGAGCACGAGCGCGCGGAGGGCGTTCTCGTGGATGCCGGCTCGTGCGCTCAGCTGCCCGACCAGGCTCGTGTTCGCGCGCACGACGGCGGCGAACGCGGCCATGAGGTCGTCGTCGGCGGTCTGTGTCACAGGTCTGCTTCCCGTCGGGTGGGGGACTCGGGAGCGCCCCCCGCTCTGGGGTAAGTATACGAGTAGTCAACTTGGTGAACGAGTGACTATCTTGATCATTGAAGCAAGTGAGCCCGAAGCACCTGCTCCACAGACTTCCGACCAACCACCGAACGATGAGGTACACCGTGTCCACCAAGCTCCGCACGTCCGCGCTGAAGCGGATCCGTTTCGCCCCCGTGGCGCTCCTCGCCGGCATCTTCGCGGCGGTGCTCCTCTCGCTCTCGCTCACCGGCACGCTGTCCGGGTTCGCCGCGAGCATCACGAACAGCCAGAACTCGGCCGCGACGGGCACCCTCGTCATGCAGGAGCAGAACGCCGGCGCGACCGTCACCTGCCTCAGCACCGACGGTGGCTCGGTCTCGACCAACGCCGCGACCTGCGCGACGATCAACAAGTTCGGCGGCAGCACGACGATGACCCCGGGCAACACGGTCAACACGGCGATCTCGATCAAGAACACCGGCACCGCGAACGCCGCGACCTTCACGCTCACCCCGGGCGCGACCTGCACCCAGTCGAACAACGGCACCCAGAACGGCACCGCGACCGACCTCTGCGCCAAGATGAACCTCGTCATCACCTCGGGTTCGACCACCGTCTTCAGCGGCACCCTCGCCAGCTTCAAGGGCGCGGCGGCCACGGCCTTCACGATGCCGCAGGCTCCGGCCGCCGGTGCGACCGTCCCCTTCAACTTCGCGGTGACCCTCGACTCGTCGGCGGGAAACACCTACCAGGGCCTGTCCGCTGCGGTCCCGATGACCTGGACCTTCACCGCCTGATCGTCCGGCACCACGCCGGCGGGTCGACCCTGATCCCGATCCGCCGGCGCCGGACACCCCCGGCACCCACCCCGTCACACCTCCCCCCAGACCGACGCCTCCCGACCGGCCTCCCCCTTCCGGTCGGATGACGTCCACCCCGGCGGCGCTCGGCAGGCCCCCCATCGGCCGAGCGCCGCCACCCCTCCCACGCAGCACCCGCACCGCACCGCCCCGCCGCCACCGCGGCCGACCCCCACCGGAGCAGCACATGAGCCAGACCGCAGCGATCCCGCTCAGCGGCACGCTCGACCTGCCGATCCTGCGTGGGCGCACCACCACCCGCACCGAGACCGTCCTCGCCTGGACCGTCGCCGCGGTCGCCGCCGTCCTGCTGGGCGCCGCGGTCCTGTTCCTCTCCGTCGGCGGGCGCTGGTTCGTCGTCGAGACCCCGTCGATGGGCGTTGCCGCCCCGGTCGGCACCCTCGTGCTCGACCTGCCGGTGGACGCCGCCACCCTCCGGGTCGGCGACGTCGTCAGCTTCTCCACCGACGCGAACCCGGGCGTGGTCTACACGCACCGCATCATCGACGTCGACGCCGACGGCGGGCTGCACACCCGCGGCGACATCAACGGCGCCACCGACCCGTGGACGCTCACGCAGCACGACGTCATCGGCACGCCGGCGCTCCTCGTCCCGCACCTCGGGTGGCTGTTCCGCGCGGCACCGATCCTGCTCGTCGGCACCCTGCTCATCTGGACCCTCACGAGCGCGTTCACGGACCGGGTCACCCGCACCTCCCTGCGCATCGCCGGTGGTGCCCTGACGGCCTCGTACGCCGCGTTCATCCTCAAGCCCTTCGTCAACGTGACGACCATCACGAACACCTCGAGCCCGGACGGGGTCGAGGCCACCGTCGTGTCCTCCGGCATCTTCCCCGTGCGCATCGAGGCGCTCGGCGGCAACACCGTCCACCTCGTCGACGGCCAGGTCGGCCGGGTCGTCATCGACGAACTCAGCGGGAACGGGTACTACCACCTGGCGTCGAACATCGACCTCGACCCGGTCGGGTGGGCCGCGCTCGTCGCCGTCTGCCTCGTGCCGCTCGTGCTCTGCCTGGCCGTCGGCCGGGTCGAACCGGTGCGCGCCTCGTGATCGTCCGCCACCTGCGGGACGGCCGCGTCGTCGCCGCCCTGCTCGTCCTCGCCCTCGCCGTCGTCGTCATGCTCAACCAGTTCGCGCCGACCCGCTCCGCCTACAGCGCATCCGTGGCGAACCCGGGCAACACGGCCGCCACCGCGCCGTACTTCACCTGCACGGGTGCGGTCGCGGCCGACGCGTCCGGAGCCCTCTTCGCCTACGACCTCGACGAGCCGACGAACGCCCGGACCGCGGCGGACTCGTCCGGCAGGAACGCCGCCGGCACGTACCAGGGCACGATGACCGCGACGACGCCGAACCCGACCGCCTGCCCGCGTGACGGCGGTCCCGCGTACACCCTGAACGGCACGAACGCCTTCGTCTCGACGCCGAAGTCGTACGTCAACCCCACGACCTTCAGCGAGGAGGTCTGGTTCCGCACCACCGTCGCCGGCGGGATGCTCATCGGCTTCGGCGGCAGCCAGGTCGCCACCTCCGGCCAGCACGACCGGCAGGTCTACATCAACACCGCCGGGCAGCTCGTCTTCGGCTCCTACAACGGCACCACGCAGGTCGTCACGTCGCCGCGGGCGGTCACCGACGGCGCGTGGCACCACGTCGTCGCGACCATGTCGCCGACCAACGGCATGCGGCTCTACCTGGACGGCACCCTCGCCGCCTCGAACACCGCGTTCCGGTCCCCGGAGAACTACACCGGGTACTTCCGGATCGGGTACGACACGATCAGCGGGTGGCCGGGCGCCCCGGCGAACTTCTACTTCACCGGCTCGATGCGCTACGCGGCCGTGTACTCGACGGAGCTGTCGGCGACGCAGGTCGCGAACCACAACGCAGCCGGCCGGTGACGGACGGGAGGCGCGTGGCGGCCCCGTCACGCGCCTCCCGGCCGTCGCGGACTGCAGCTGCCGGACCGGGTCCGGGTACGCTCGGGGCGTCCGGTCACCGCCGGTCCCGATGCCGACGAAAGGCACCCGTGCGCCTCCGAGCCCTCCTCGCCACCGCGGTGGTCGCCGCCCTCGCGCCGATCGTGCTCCTGGCCGGACCCGCGTCCGCGCACGACGTGCTGGTGTCGTCCGACCCGGCAGCCGACGCGTCGGTCTCCGGTGACCTCGACCGCGTGACCCTGACACTGTCCGAGCCGCCGATCTCGGGGTTGCAGACCGGCATCGTGATCAGCGTCACCGACGCGGGCGGTGCCGAGCACACCTCCGGTGCCGTGCGGGTCGACGGCACGACCATCGCGAAGGACGCCGACCTGACCACCGCCGGCACCTACCGCGTGCGGTGGCGGAGCGTCTCGGTCGACGGGCACCCGATCTCGGGCGAGTACGGCTTCACCTCGACGGGTGCCACTGCGCCGTCGCCGACCACGACGGCTGCTCCGACCGCCCCCGCGTCGCCCGCCACCGCGCCGACCGCCCGGGCGACGGAGGACACCGAGGAGGTGACCGCGACGGTCGCCGCACCGGTCGGCCACCAGCACCACACGCCGCTCGTCGTGCTGCTCCTCGTCGCACTGGCGGTCGTCGTGTTCTCCGCCGTCGTCGGCATCCGCGCCCTGCGGGACCGACGGGCCGGTGTGGCTGCCGACGGCCCGGACGTCGACGGCGGCGTCGACGAGCGCGGGACGGACCGGTGACCCGAGCCGACGTCGCACGCGCGGCGCTCGCCGCGGTGGCCCGACCCGGAGCCGCGCCCCTCGTGCCGACGATGCCGGGCACACCCGACCCGCGTGCCGCAGCGGTCCTGATGCTGTTCGGGGTCCTCGACCGGATCCCCAGCGACCGTCCGGCCGCCGCCGACGCGGTGCACCGGGACCTCGACGTGCTGCTGCTCGCGCGGGCCTCGACGCTCCGGTCGCACCCCGGCGAGATCGCGTTCCCCGGTGGACGACTCGACCCGGGTGACGCTGACGCCGCGTCCGCCGCCCTCCGCGAGGCCCGCGAGGAGACCGGACTCGACCCCGCCGGCGTCGCGGTCCTCGGCACCCTGCCGGCCGTGCCGCTCGCGCACTCGAACCACCTGGTCCGGCCCGTGCTCGGGTGGTGGCAGGCGCCGACGCCCGTGCGGGTCGTCGACGAACGCGAGTCCGCCGCGGTCTTCCGGACGCCCGTCGCCGACCTGCTCGACCCGGCGAACCGCGGCGTGACCGTGTTGCGCCGCGGCGGCCAGGAGTGGCGCGGACCGGCCTTCACGGTCCGGTCGGAGCAGGGCGTCCACACGCTCTGGGGGTTCACGGCGATGCTCCTCGACGCGCTCTTCGACCGGCTCGGCTGGTCGGAGCCGTGGGACACCGCACACGAGCTGCCCCTGCCCACCATCCGGAGGACCTGACCCGTGCTCTCCACCCTGCTCGCACAGGTGCCGTGGCTGCCGTTCGGCGTGCTCGTCGCGGTCGTCGTCTTCGCGCCGTTCGTCGGCGTCGTGCTCGTCCGGCTCCCCCGCACGACCCTCGTGCTCGCCGTGCTGGCCCTGCTCGCCGTGCTCGGGCTCACGCTGTACCCGGAGGGCACGCCGTCCGCGTCGGTCGGGTGCTCCGCCGGCCTGCCCTACCTGTCGCCGCGTGCCGGCGAGTCGATCGCGAACGTGCTGCTCGTCGTCCCGGTGGTGTTCCTCGCCGGTCTGCGCTCCGGCCGACCGCTGCTCGCCGTCGCCGCGGGCGTCGGGCTCTCCGCCGGCATCGAGGCGGTGCAGGCCGTCGTGCTCGGCATCGGTCGGGCCTGCGACACGAGCGACCTGATCACCAACGCGATCGGCGCGGTCCTCGGCGGACTGCTGGCACTGGCGGCACTCGCCCTGGCGCGTCGACGCTCGGTGGCCCGTCGCTGACCCGAGGTCGTAGGGTCGGCGCATGACCGTCGTCGCCCTGGTGCTCGCCGCCCTCGCCGCGCTGCTGCACGTGTACATCTTCGTGCTCGAGTCCGTCCTCTGGACCACCCCGCGCGCCCGGAAGACCTTCGGCAACTCGGAGCAGGCCGCTGCGGCCACGAAGCAGCTCGCGTACAACCAGGGCTTCTACAACCTGTTCCTCGCCGTGCTCGTGTTCGTCGGCATCGTCGTCGTCGCCTCGGGCGGCACCGCCGTCGGCACCACGCTCGTCGTCGCCGGCACCGCGAGCATGCTCGGTGCGGCGCTGGTGCTGTTCGCCAGCGACGCCACCAAGCGTCGGGCCGCCACCACCCAGGGGGTGTTCCCGCTGCTCGCCCTCGTGGCGCTCGGGATCGCCGCGCTCGTCTAGAGCAGCTCGCCGAGCAGCGTCTCCACCCGGCGGCGGACGTCGTCGCGGACCGGGCGGACCTGCTCGATCGGCAGCCCCGCCGGGTCGGTGAGCGCCCAGTCCTCGTAGCGCTTGCCGGGGAACACCGGGCAGGCGTCGCCGCAGCCCATCGTCACGACGACGTCGGCCTGGCGGACGGCGTCCGTCATCAGCACCGCGGGCTGCTCGCCCGCGATGTCGATGCCCTCCTCGGCCATCGCCGCCACCGCGACGGCGTTGATCCGGTCGGCCGGCTCCGAGCCCGCGGAGAACACGTCGACACGGTCCCCGGCGAGGTGCCGGAGCCACCCGGCGGCCATCTGGGAACGGCCGGCGTTGTGGACGCAGACGAACAGGACGGCGGGCTTCTGGTCGGACACGATCGGCTCCGTTCTCGGGCGGGTGGGGCGGACGCCATCCTGCCGCACCGGGGTGGACGGCGGGTGCGCCGGACGGGAGGCGTGTGGCGGTCCGGTGGGGAGCCTCCCGTCCGGATCGCCGACGGTCAGCCCGCGGCCGGCTGACAGCGCGGGCACCACCAGACCCGTCGGGGCGGGGAGCCGACCACCTCGACGTCGTCGCGTGCGCGGACGCGGGTGCCGCAGCGCAGGCACGGACGCCCGGCGCGGCCGACGACCCAGTGGCGCTCGCCGCGGCGCAGGACGCCCGTCGTGACCTGGTACGCCTCCGCGACGGTCGCCGAGCGCCGGAGCATCCGCTGCGCGGTCTCGAGCAGGGCCGGCACGTCGACGGTGCCGATCGGCCGGTCCGGGTGCAGCCCGCGGACGAAGCCGAGCTCGTTCGCCCAGAGGTTCCCGAGCCCGGCGACCCGGCGCTGGTCGAGCAGGACCCGGCGGACGGGCAGGTCGGGCTCGGCGGAGACACGGCGGGCGGCCTCGTCGAGGTCGGGGTGGTCGTGGAGCAGGTCGGGGCCGAGGTGCCCGACCGCACGGTGCTCGTCACGCGTGGGGAGCAGCTCGACCACGGGCAGGGCGATGCCCCAGACGGTGCGGCCGTCGTCGAGGGCCATGCGGACACGGGCCTCGCGCGCCGCGTGCACGGGGAGCCGGCGTCCGGCCGCGGTGACCGTCCACGAGCCGGTCATCCGCATGTGGGTGTGCAGGGTGGTGGCGTCGTCGAACCGGGTGAGCAGGTGCTTGCCGTGCGTGGCGTGCTCGACGATGCGGCGGCCGGCCAGGGCGGCACCGGCGTCCGTGCCCCCGCGGAGCTCGCCGCGGGCGACCAGCGCACCGTCCGTGCTGCGCAGGCGTGCGGCCAGGCGGTGGACGGAGTCACCCTCGGGCATGGCGTCACGGTAGGTGCGGCCACCGACAGGTGGCGGCTCCGGCGGTCAGGCCGCGGCGGACGTCGGCTCACGCAGGGCCGGGCAGTGCTCCGGCGTGGGGTGCTCGGAGATCGCGATGACCTCGTCCAACCGGGCGCGCGCGCCCTCGAGCTCGGCGAGCTGCGCGGTGATCCGGTCCCGTTCGGCGACGAGCAGCGCGAAGGACTCCGGCGTCGCCACCCCCGCGTCGACACACGGCAGCAGCTGCACGATGGTCCGGCTCGGGAGCCCGGCGGCGAAGAGCTGCTGCACGAGCCGCACCCGCTCGACGGACGCGCCCGCGTACGACCGCTGGCCGCCTGCGGTCCGCTCCGCCGCGAGCAGTCCCTGCTCCTCGTAGTACCGCAGCGAGCGGACGCTCGCCCCGGTCGCCGCCGCGAGGTCACCGATCCGCATGTCGTCTCCGATCCGCACTTGCACCTGACACCGATGTGAGGTCCTACCGTAGCCGAGCCGCAGCGGGAAGGACCTGCGCGGCAGGAGGTCACCATGGACATCGCCGGATCCGTCGCACTCGTCACCGGGTCGAACCGCGGCATCGGTCGCCGTTTCGTCACGCAGCTGCTCGAACGGGGAGCGAGCAAGGTCTACGCGACCGCTCGTCGCCCGGAGCTCGTCGACGTCGAGGGCGTCGAGGTGCTGTCGCTCGACATCACCGACGAGGCCTCGGTGGCCGCCGCCGCGGCGGTCGCGCAGGACGTCACCCTGCTGGTGAACAACGCGGGCATCGCCACCACCGGGTCCCTGCTGCGTGGAGACCTGGCCGACGCTCGCCGCGAGATGGACACGCACTACTGGGGCACGCTCTCGGTGCTGCGGGCGTTCGCTCCGGTCATCGAGCAGAACGGCGGCGGCGCGGTGGTCAACGTGCTGTCGGCGCTGTCGTGGTTCGTGTACCCGGGGTCGGGCGGGTACGCAGCGGCGAAGGCCGCTGAATGGAACCTGACGAACGCGGTGCGCCTCGAGCTGGCGTCGTCGGGCATCACGGTGCAGGGGCTGCACCTCGGGGCGGCGGACACCGACATCATGGCCGGGTACGAGGGGTCGATGGTCGACCCGGCGGACGTCGCTCGTGCGTCGCTCGACGGGGTCGAGCGCGGGCTGGCCGAGGTCCTGGTGGACGACTGGAGCCGCGGGGTGAAGGCATCGCTGCAGGGGACGCCCGAGGCGTTCTACACGCAGTTCGCCTGAGCGGCGGGACGACCCCGGGAGTCGGACCCGCCGAGGACGCGGTCAGGCGACCAGCGGCTCCAGCAGGCCGACGACCAGGTCCGGGTGGCTGGTGAAGGGGTGGTGTCCGGTGGGGAGCTCGACGACGTGGGTCGCCCGGGCCGCGTGCGACCGCTGCAGGGCGACCGTGGTGCTGCGGTCCTCGGTGCAGACCACCGCGGTGGAGTCGACGTCCGCCCAACCGGAGTGGGTCGTCGCGGTCCCGAAGGCCGCGGCGTCCTGCGACGTCGTGCGGGCGAACGCGTCGCGCTGCACGGCCTCGTCGGCGTCCTGCAGGAACCGCGCACCGAACGACGCGGGGTCGTACCCGTCGAGGACGACCTGACCGTCGTCGACCCGGACCGCGACGGGGTCGGGCTCGCCCTGCATGATCGACCCCTGCGACGCACCGGGCTCGGGCGTGTAGCTCGACACGAGCACCACGTGCCGGACGGACGGGTGCGCACCGGCCTCGGCGATCACCGTGCCGCCGTACGAGTGGCCGACGAGCACGACGTCCTCGTGGGCGTCGAGCACGGCCCGGAGCGCCGCGGCGTCGTCCTGCAGGTCGCCGACGCCGGCCCCGGTCTCGCCGCACGACGGCAGGGCCACCGCGACGCTCCGGACGCCGGTCCGCTCGGCCAGCAGGTCGGCGGTGGGCCGCCACCACCAGGAGCCGTCGCGGACGAGGGCGCCGTGGACGAAGACGACGACGGGGGGCTGTGCGCTCATGACGCGAACCTAGGCGCACGCCCGGTGGTCGTCCGCACCGTTCGCTGTCAGCGCTCGGAGCGGTGACCGCGGGCGGACGGACGGGAGGCGCGGTACCGACCGGTACCGCGCCTCCCGTGGTGTCCCGTGGTCCGGGTCAGGAACCGCCGTCGCGGCTGTCCGTCCCCTCGTCCGGGCGGACGGGATCCAGGGAGACGTCGATGCCAGGGTCCGGTGAGACGGTGTCGGTGTGCACGGGGAAGTCGTCCGGCGACGTGCTCACCGCCGGGGTGCGGCCCGCGCCACGACCCCGGAGTCGGCGGACGAGCGGCCACGAGCGCGCGCCGGTCCGCTCCGCGGGGGCGTCCACCTCGAGCCCGTAGTACGCGCCGACGTGCTCGAGCAGCACCTCGCGTTCCGCCTTGTCGTAGGCACGGCGTTCCCGGTTGAAGGCGATGACGGTCGACCAGCACGTCAGCAGCAGGACCACGCTGAACGGCAGCGCCGTGGTGATCGCCGCGGTCTTCAGGGCGTTGAGTCCGCCGGTGAGCAGCAGCGCGACGGCGAGGAGCGCCGCGACGACCGCGAAGAAGACGCGCAGCCAGTTCTTCGGCTCGATGTCGCCGCCGGACGCGATCATCGCCATCACCAGCGAGCCGGAGTCCGACGACGTCACGAAGAAGACGCCGATCAGCAGGATCGCCCCGAACGTCAGCACGGTGCCCGCCGGCAGGTCACCCAGCAGGGTGAACAGGGCGCTCTCGACGTCCACGGAGCCGTCCGCGCCGACGAGACCGCCGGAGCCGTCCGTCTGCTGGTGGATGGCAGCGCCGCCGAGCACGGCGAACCAGAGGAAGGTGAGGGCGGTCGGCACGAGCAGCACGCCGAAGACGAACTCGCGGACGGTCCGGCCCTTCGAGATGCGGGCGATGAAGATCCCGACGAAGGGGGCCCACGACATCCACCAGCCCCAGTAGAAGGTGGTCCAGGCGCCCTGCCACTCCTCACCGGCAGCGCCCTGCTGCGCCGTGACGTTGAAGGACAGTCCGACGACGTTCTGCAGGTAGGCGCCGATCGACTGCACGAACTCGCGGAGCAGGAACTGGGTCGGGCCGACGATCAGGACGAAGAGCAGGAGGGTGGCGGCGAGGACGAGGTTGAAGTTCGACAGGATCTTCATGCCCTTCGTCACACCGGTGACGAGGGACACGATGGTCACCGCCGTGATGACGGCGATGATGGCGATCTGGGTGACGGTGCTGCTCTCGGCGATGCCGGCGCTCTCGAGACCGGCGCCGATCTGGATCACGCCGAGTCCGAGCGAGGTCGCGACGCCGAACAGGGTGCCGACGAGGGCGATCACGTCGATCAGGTTGCCCCAGCCGCCACGGACACGGCGACCGAGCAGCGGCTCGAGGGCCCAGCGGATCGACACCGGGCGTCCCCGTCGGTGGATCGCGTAGGCGAGCGCCAGCCCGAGCACCACGTAGATCGCCCAGGCGTGCAGCCCCCAGTGCAGGAAGGTCTGCGTCATGGCCTGCTGGGCCAGCTGGTTCTCGGTCCCCGTGACGCCGGGTCGAGGGGAGGCGAAGTGGCTGAGCGGCTCGGAGACGCCGTAGAACACCAGGCCGATGCCCATGCCGGCGGCGAAGAGCAGGGCGAACCAGGAACCGGTCGAGAACTCCGGTTCGTCCTGGTCCTTGCCGAGCTTGATGTCCCCGTACTTCGAGAACCCAACGAAGAGCGAGAACCCGACGAAGAACGCGGCGATCAGGACGTAGTACCAGCTGAAGTTGCGGACGATGCCACCCTGCAGGGCGGAGAAGGCAGCCTCGGCCGATGCGGGCGCGACGAGCGTCCAGACGACGAAGCCGAGCACGATCACGGCGGCGGGCCAGAAGACCCAGCGCCGGAGGTTCGGGGTCGTCGTGACGGGCTCGCCTGGCCGCAGGTGGTCGGTCGCGGGAGAGGGCGGTCGGGTCGTGGACATCCGTCCATGGTGCCTGATCACCTGCGCGTCTGCTCAGGAACGGCGGGTCGGCGGTCCCGTCAGCGGCGACGGGACCACCGTCACGCGGGTGGCCCGCCGCCCGCGGCGCTACGCCCGGAGGAAGTCGGCGACCGCGGTCCCGCCGCCGTTGAAGCGGATCGTGCGGCCCGCGGTCGACGGGTCCTCGAGCACGTCGGCGACCACGTGGGCGACGTCCCCGCGCGGCACCTGCGACGACGACCCGTCCCAGTCGACGGAGCCGGTGGGCTGGTCGTCGGTGAGGGTGCTCGGCGCGACGACGGTCCACTGCAGCCCCGAGTCGCGGAGCACCGCGTCGGCGATCATCTTCGACTGCGCGTACGCGAAGAAGTCCTGGTCCTGCGGCACCCCGTGGTCGAGCTGCGACCCGGACCACGAGACCATGACGTACCGGTCGACCCCGGCCTGCGCGGCACCCTGCACGGACAGCACCGCGGCGTCGCGGTCGATCGCCCACGTGCGGTCCGCCGACCCGCCACCGGCGCCCGCCGACCAGAGGACGGCGTCGTGCCCGCGGACGAGCTCGGCGAAGTCGGTGAGCGACTGCTCCTGCACGTCCGCGATCCGCGGCTCGCCCCCGTGGGCGCGGACCTCGTCCTGCTGGTCGGGGTCACGGATGACCGAGGTGACGCGGTGTCCGCGATCGGTGAGGATCCGGGTCGCGAGGAGTCCGACCTTGCCGTGGCCGCCGAAGAGGATGACGTTGCTCATGGACCGGACGCTACGCGGGACGGCTCCGAGGGAGCGCCGACCGCTGCGTCCCCCGAGCGGTGCGCGAGTACCGTCCGAGCTGACACGACGGGAGAACCATGAGCAAGCAGCACGAACAGCACACCCTGGTCCGCACCCTGGCCCTCGGGGTCCTCAGCGGTGGACGGAGCGGCACCCCCCTGGCCGTCCTCGCCCTGAACCACGACAACTCGGCCCTGAAGGGCGACTGGCAGCAGTGGAAGGCGTTCAGCACGCCGCTCGGCCGCGGGCTCCTCGTCGCGTCGGCGATCGGTGAGCTGATCGGCGACAAGACGCCGAAGGCCCCGGCCCGCATCTCGCCCGTCGGGCTGATCGGCCGCATCGGTGCGGGCGCCCTGGCCGGCGCCGCGCTCGGCACGACGGGCAGTCGTGACCTCCGCCTCGAGGGCGCGATCCTCGGCGGCGTCGGTGCGATCGTCGGCAGCTTCGCCGGGTGGGCGGCCCGCAAGGTCCTCAGCAGCACCGGTCTGCCGGACGCCGTCGGGGCGCTCGCCGAGGACGCGGCGGTCATCGCCGGGTCGGTGCAGGCGGTCCGCACGGTCTGACCGGACCACACGACGCGACGGGAGGCGCGGGTCGGCGACGACCCGCGCCTCCCGTCTCGTCCGTCAGGGGGCACCGACAGTGCCTGCCGCTCCCGGGTGCGCACGCCTAGCGTGAGCGCCATGCGCATCGTCGTCATCGGAGCCACCGGCCACATCGGCACGTTCCTCGTCCCTCGTCTCGTCCGCGCCGGCCACGACGTCGTGGTCGTCTCGCGCGGCACCAGCACCCCGTACGCCGACGCCCCGGAGTGGGAGCGCGTGGAGCGGGTCACCGCGGACCGCGAGCAGGAGGACCGCGACGGCACCTTCGGTGACCGCATCGCCGCGCTCGCCGCGGACGCCGTGGTCGACCTCGTGTGCTTCACGCTCGAGTCCGCCGAGCAGCTCGTCCGGGCGCTCCGCGGCAGCGGCACGCACCTGGTGCACTGCGGGTCGATCTGGCGCGCGGGCGTCTCGCACGAGCTGCCGATCACCGAGGAGACGGCGACGCAGCCGTTCGGCGAGTACGGCACGCAGAAGGACGCCATCGCCCGGATGCTCAAGCAGGAAACCGCCGATGGTGGTGTCGTCACGACGTCGATCCACCCTGGGCACATCAGCGGGCCGGGCTGGCTGCCGATCGGTCCGCTCGGCAACCTCGACCCCTCGGTCGTCACACGGTTGACCGCGGGCGAGGTCGTCGAGGTGCCCGGCCTCGGCGCCGAGTCGATGGCGCACGTGCACGCCGAAGACGTCGCCCAGCTGTTCCAGCTGGCCGTCGAGCAGCGCGACGCCGCGGCGGGCGAGGACTTCTTCGTCACCGCCCCGACGGCGCTCACCGTGCGCGGGTACGCCCACCTGGTCGCGTCCTGGTCCGGCCGGGAGGCACGGCTCGAGTCCGTCAGCTGGGACCGGTTCCGCGAGACCACGGCCACCGAGCACGCGGACGCGAGCTGGGAGCACCTGTCGCGCAGTCAGGTGTTCAGCACCGAGAAGCCGCAGCGGCTGCTCGGCTACGCGCCCGCGTACACCGCGTCCGAGACGGTCCGCGACGCGCTCCGCTGGCAGGCCGAGCACGGCGGGCTCGAGGTCGCGGCGCCGTTCCGCCCCTGACCGCGCGCGGTCGAGCTGCGGCGGTCAGACGGCTGCGCTGCTGCGGTCCGGGAGGGCGAGCGCGCGACGGCGGTGCACGGCCCACACCGTCGTGGCGAAGCCGACCAGCACGGCGGCCCCGACCGTCACCGCGGTCCACCCGCCGGCGTTCCAGAGCACACCGGCGACCGCCGACCCGATCGCCCCGCCGACGAAGTTGCTCGTGACGAACGCGGTGTTCAGGCGGCTGCGGGCGGCGGGGTCGATCGCGAAGAGCCGGGTCTGGTTCAGCACGTTCGCCGCCTGCACACCGACGTCGAGCAGCAGGACCGCCACGAGCACGCCGACGACGGAACGTGCCCCGAGCCCGGCGACGACGAGCGACACGAGCACGAGCACCAGTGCGCCACCGGTGACCGGCACCGACCACCCGCGGTCGTGCAGGCGTCCGACCCGTTGCGCGGCGACCGCACCGGCGAGCCCGACCAGGCCGACGGCACCGATCGCGGTCGTCGACCACCCGTACGGCTCGGCGCTGAGCAGGAACGTCAGCGACGTCCAGAACATCGTGAAGACCGCGAACACGGACGCGCTGATCACCAGCGTCACCCGCACCGCGCGGTGGGCCCGGACCGCCAGGAACACCGAACCGATGAGCCGCGGGTACCGGACCCGTTCGTGCGGCGGGAGCTCGGGGATCGCCCGGCGCAGGAGCACGGCGAGCACGACCGCCACGACGGCGGCCACGACGTAGACGGCGCGCCACCCGACCAACCCGGCGATCAGCCCGCTCACCGTCCGGCTCAGCAGGATGCCGGTCAGGACGCCCGAGGCGATCGTCCCGACCACCCGTCCCCGCGACGCCGGGTCGGCGAGGTCGCCCGCGAGCGGGATGAGGAGCTGCCCGGCGACCGTCGTCGTACCGACCAGGGCGAGGGCGACGAGCAGGGTGGTGAACCCCGGGGCCAGGGCGGCCCCGACGAGGGCGACGGCGGACGCGAGCAGCACGCCGGGCACGAGTCGGCGGCGGTCCGTGACGTCCCCGAGCGGCACCACGAGCAGGATGCCGAGCGCGTAGCCGACCTGGGTCAGGGTGACGAGGAGACCGGCCAGGGCGGCGGACGTGCCGAGGTCGGCCGCGATGTCGTCGAGCAGGGGCTGCGCCCAGTACAGGTTGCCGACGGCCGCGCCGCCCGCGACGGCGAACAGGACGGTGCGGCCGCGGGTCATCCCGGTGGCGGCGTCGCTCACGCGTCCTCCCGCTCCGTCGCGACCGCCCGGCCGGATGCCCGCTCGGCGATGCCCTCGGTGGCCGCCCACGAGGCGAGCACCCGCAGCGCGTCGGCGGTCGGGCTGCCCGGGGTGGCGGGGTAGATCGTCAGGCTCAGTCCGGGGTCCTCGGCCAGCTCGAGCGACTGGAAGTGCAGCTCGATCGGGCCGACCACCGGGTGGTCGAACGCCTTCACGCCCGCGTAGTGCCGGCGGACGTCGTGCGCGGCCCACAGGGCGCGGAAGTCGTCGCTGCGCACGGAGAGCTCACCGATGAGCGCGGCGAGCTCCCGGTCGCGCGGGGTCCGGCCGGCCTCCCGACGCAGGATCGCGACGTTCGTGTGCGCCGCGCGCTCCCAGTCCCGGTAGAAGTCCCGCGCACGCGCGTCGAGGAAGATGAAGCGCGCGAAGTTCATCGGGCGGTCACCGGTGACGATCTGTGCGTGCAGCGCCCAGCCGAGGGCGTTCGCGGCGACGATGTCCTGCCGGTTGTTGACGATCATCGCCGGAGCGTCGGTCACGACGTCGAGCAGGTACTGGAGCTCGGGACGGACGGCGGCGACCCCGACGCTCCGGGCGGCCCGCCGCGGGGGCTCGTTCTGGTGGCGGGCGAGGTCGCGCAGGTGGTCGTGCTCGGCCGGGTCGAGCTGCAGCGCCGACGCGATCGCGTCGAGCACGCTGTCCGAGACGCCCTGCAGGTTCCCGCGTTCGAGCCGCGTGTAGTAGTCGATGCTCACGCCGGCCAGGCGCGAGACCTCCTCGCGCCGCAGTCCGGTGACGCGGCGGCGGGTGCCGAAGGTCTGGATACCGGCCTGCTCCGGGGTGATGCGGGCACGACGGCTCGACAGGAAGTCGCGGGCTTCGGCACGGTGGTCCATGCGCCCCACGCTACGTCCGCGCCACCGTGGTGAGGAGGTGCTGCCGGAACCCCCGTCGGGGACCGAGGTCGACGCCCGGTGGTCAGCTCCCCGTCGTGAGGGGGACCGAGACGATCCGGTCGTCGCCGTCACGGGGGTCCCCCCGCCCGTCGGTGTTGTTCGTGACGAACCAGAGCGTATCGTCGGGACCGGGCAGCACCGTGCGGATGCGGCCGAAGTCGCCGGCGAAGTACTCGGTCGCGGTCGACGGGTCGGACACCGGCACACCCCGGACGGACTCGCCCTTGAGGTTCGCCACGAAGACGGTGTCGCCGATCACGGTCAGCCCGCTCGGCGACGCCTCGTCGGTGGACCACTGCTGCACGGGGTCGACGAAGCCGCGGTCCTCGCCGCCGGTGCCCTCGACCTCGGGCCAGCCGTAGTCCTTCCCCGGCTCGACGACGTTGAGCTCGTCCCAGCGGTCCTGGCCGAACTCCGCGGCGAACATCGTGCCGTCCGCCGCCCAGCCCAGGCCCTGCACGTTCCGGTGGCCGAGCGACCAGACGGGTGAGCCGTCGAACGGGTTGTCGTCGGGCACGTCGCCGTCGGGGGTCATCCGGAGGATCTTGCCCGCGAGCGAGTCGCGGTCCTGGGCCTCGGACCGGTTGCCCGCGTCCCCGACGCTGGCGTAGAGCATCCCGTCGGGACCGAAGGCGATGCGTCCGCCGTCGTGGAAGGTGTTCGCCGGCAGGCCGTCGATCACGGTCGTGGCGTCGCCGAGCTGCCAGGAGCCGGTGCCGCCGGTGAGCTCGTAGCGCTGGATCCGGTTGCCGTCCTCGGCGGTCGAGTACACGAACAGGTCGTCGTCGTGCAGGGCCAGACCGAGCAGGCCGCCCTCGCCGCCGTGCTGCACACCGGCGACCGTGCCGACCGCGCGGGTCGAGCCGTCCGGGCGGAGCTCGAGGACCCGGGCGGAGTCCCGCTCGCTGACGAACGCGTCACCGTCGTCCCCGACCGGCACGACCGACCACGGGGACTCGAGCCCGCTGACCACGTCGGACGTGGACCCGTCCGGGGCGACCTGACCGGCCGCGAGGTCGGCCGGCGCGCTGGCGGTGCTGCGCTGCGCGGCGTCGCCGGTGTCGGTCGCGCCGCGGTCGTCCGAGCACCCGGCCAGGGCGAGGGCGGTCGCGGCGGTCAGCCCGACGGCAGACCAGGTGCGGCGGCTGCGGAGCGTGCTGCGGGTCGTGCGGGTCGTGTCCACGGTGTTCCTCCCGGGTCGTGCACCGAGTCCACACGCTCCGGTCGGGAAAGCCCTGGGGGTTCCCGGCAGACCCCCTCACCGCTGCGCGCACCGGCCTACCGTCGCCGGTACATCGTCCCGGTCGGAGAGGACCACCCATGACCACCATCGCCATCGTCGGCGCCGGCAAGGGCCTCGGGCTCGCCGTCGCGGACCGCTTCGGCCGCGAGGGCTTCGACATCGCGCTGATCTCCCGCAACCAGGACCGGCTCGACGCGCTCGCCGCCGAGCTCCGCGGCTCCGGGTACCGCGCGCAGGGCTTCGCGGCGAACGTCCGCGACGGCGACTCGCTCCGCGGCGCGCTCGAGGCCGCGGCCGAGCAGCTCGGCCCGATCGAGGTGCTGCAGTACAGCCCGCTGCCGGCGAAGGAGTACATGCGCCCGGTGCTCGAGACCACCGCGGAGGACCTCGTCGGTCCGATCGAGTTCTCGGTCTACGGCTCGGTGAACGCCGTGCGCCAGGTGCTGCCCGGCATGCGGGCGATCGGCACGGGCACGATCCTGTTCGTCAACGGCGGCAGCGCGGTCCGACCGGGCGCACGGGTGACCGGCACCTCGGTCGCGTTCGCCGGCGAGAGCGCCTACGCGCAGCTCCTGCACGACGCCGTCGCCGCGGAGCAGGTGCACGTCGCTCAGCTGATCATCCCGTTCGGCATCGACGACGGGCAGGACGAGCACTCCGGTGCGGCCATCGCGGAGCGCCTGTGGACGATCCACACCGAGCGCGGGGACTTCCGGACGTACGCCGAACCGCTGCCCGACTGAGCACCACCGGCCTGGAGGCGCGGGGCGGGCCGGCCACGTGCCTTCAGGCCGTCAGCGCGCCGTGCGCTCGATCGCGTCGGCCATCGCCGCGGCGACCCCGCGGTTCGCCTCCCCAGTCGGGTGGATCCCGTCGCGTGAGGTACCCGGGACGTACGCGCCGTCCGCGGCGCGGACCGCCCGGAACGGGTCGACGAACGCCCACCCGTGGCGGTCGGCGTCCGCGTGCAGGGCGTCGGTGAGCACGAGCTGCCCGGTGCGCCGGTCGGCACCCCAGCGGCTCCAGGTCCAGTCGGACGGTGGTCCGGCGACGACGAGCACGCGTCCGGCGCCCACCTTGCGGACGATGGCGTCGACGTCCGCGATGGTCCGCTCGGTGGGGACCGCCTGGTTGACGTCGTTCGTGCCGACCTCGACCACGAGGACCCGCGCGTCCGGTACCGGGCCGATCTCGGCGAGCACCTGGTCGGCGCGGTAGCCGCTGTGGGCGTAGCCGCCGACGGCGTGCAGCCGGTCGTCCGACTCGAGCTGGTGGAGCCACGAGTCGGGACGTGCGGTGATGGAGTCACCCGCGTAGGCGAACGGCACCGCGTCCGTCAGCACGGGGGTGTCCAGCGCGCCCGAGACGACCTGGTCCGCCGTGGTCGGACGGGCCAGCTCCGCGCGGCGCTCGACCCGGGTGTCGACCGTCGCGGCGACCGGGCGGTCCTCGGCGCTCGCGGTGTGCGCGGTGGACAGGACGACGGTGCCGACGCCGACGAGGCAGGCTGCGGAGACGACGCTCGCGACGACGGCGAGGCGGGTGGTACGGGTCACGGGTACAGGTATCCCGCGGATCGCGTCGCGGAACCAGTCCCCAGACCTGGGGAACGCTCGTGCGGGCTGAGGGTCTTCGCCGCCGTTCCCAGCGGTTCCCCCGCCCGCGCCGTCAGTGCGCACGACGCACCGACGGTCGACGGCCCCGTCCGGACACGAGCCAGGTGCCCGCCGTGACCAGGACCGGCAGCCCGAGTGCGAGGAGCGCGAGCACGGGCCAGTCGGCGACGAACGGCATGTGCGACGTGCCGACCGGGCCGCTGTCGAACCGGAGGGTCAGCGCGCGGACGGGCAGGAGTCCGAGGACCGTCCCGACCACGGCGCCGACCGTGGTGAGGATCGCGGCCTGCCAGGCGGAGACCTTCCGACGCAGCAACGGAGCGGCACCGACGGCGTCGAGCACCTCGTCGTCGCGTCGGCCGTCGGACCGTGCGAGTCCGACCGCGACCGCGGTGGCGCCGATGGTGACCGCCGCCGCGAAGGCCAGGACGAGCGCCAGGACGATCGCGCGGTCGTCGACCGGACCGGTCTCGACGAAGAAGGTCGGTCCGCCCCAGCGGTCACGGTCCGCACCGCCGGCGCTCTGCCAGGCCGACGCCAGGTCGTCGTCCTGCCGGGCCGAGAGCTCGCCCGGCAGCGTCGTGACGAGCAGGCCGTCGACGACGGGCACCCGGTACCGCTCGGCGGTCTCGCGGGTCATGAAGACGCCCACCTGGATGCGCGGCGTCTGCGCGTCGAGGACCGCCGGGATCGTGGTGGACGCGTCGGGGTGCGCGTCGTGGTCCGTGATGACGGTCGGGCTCTCGACGGTCTGGTCGCGGAACGTGTCGATCCGCACGGAGCCGTCGTGGACGTACTCCGGCCAGAGGGACACCGCCTCGCCGCCCTCGAGCGCGTCCCGGACAGTGGCCGACACCGCGTGCCCCGTGAGGACCGCGTAGTCGTCGACGGTGCCGGCGAGCACGTGGGCGCCGCCGGTGCCGGTCGTCTCCAGGAACTGGGGGCAGGCGCCGGCACGCGAGCAGTCGCGGTCGGAGAAGGCGTGGGGCATCGTCAGCGTCGCGGGCTGGTCCCCGGCCTGCTCGCGGGCCAGTGCGAGGACCCGGATGCGGTCGTCGTCGAGCACGCCGCCGACGACGCGGGCGGCCTTCGCGGTGAGGGCGGCGTCCGGGCCGAGGTCCCACCCCTGCTCGTCCGTCGCCGAGACGCTCGAGGTCGCGACGCCGGCCGCCGTCGTCCACGCGTAGTCGCGGACGTACTGGGCGTGCGACGACGCGCTCCACGTGACGGCGACCGACGCGACGAACACCACGCTCATCACGCTGGCGAGCACCGGGACGGTGCGCACCGGGTTCCGGCGGGCGTCGCGCGCCGCGAGGCGGGCGGAGAGCCCGAGGCGCGACGACCAGCGGGCGACGAGTGCGAGCAGCCACGGCGACGACATCGCGACGCCGAGCTGCACCAGGCACGGGCCGATCGCGACGCCGGCGCCGACGACCCAGGCCAGCTGGTCCTCCTGCACCGGTCGGTCGTTGAGCAGGAGCACGCCGACGCCGCACGCGAGTGTCATGACGGTGCCGACCACCACGAGCAGCGGCGCCCAGACCCGGCGGCGCCGTTCCGTGCGGGGGTTCGGCGCAGCCGGTCGCAGGGAGCCCCGCAGCGCGGCGAGCACGTTCACGCGCGTCGCCGCCCGGGCCGCGACGAGCGCGGACACCAGCCCGGCGAGCACGCCGGCGACCCCGATCGCCACGAGCAGCCCGACGGGGACGTGCAGGCCCGGCCACGTCCCGACGTTGCCGTCGTCGAGCACGGTGACCGCGAGCACGCCGAGCCCGGTGCCGAGCGCGAGGCCGAGCACCGCGCCGGTCAGGCCCAGCACCACGCCGGAGCCCGCCACGACCGCGCGCACGAACCCGCGCTCGCCGCCGACGCTCGTCACGATGGCGTACGAGCGGGTGTCCGCCCGGGTGCCGACGAGGAACGCGGCGCCGGCGAGCAGGGCGACCTCGAACATGGCGAACACCCCGAGCAGTGCGAGCGCGCCGATGAACCAGCCGAGCTGGTCGCCGCGACCGGCCTCCGGGATGCGGTCCGCCGGCGGGTCGAGCACGACCGGGCGGGACTGCACGGCGACGCCGTGGTCGTTGAGCTGGCGGATCTCCGACCAGGTGGGGGCGTGCTGGGGCAGGTACACGGTGACGTCGGACCGACCCTGCGCGTCCTCGCCGGTCGTCGGCGAGAGCGTGGACCCCCACGGCAGGAAGACGCCCTGCGCATCGGGGTCGGACGCCGCGTCGCGCATCGTCCCGGTGATGGTGAACCGCTTCGTCACCGGGTCGGTGAGGTCGAGGGTGTCGCCGACAGACGCGTCGAGGCGTTGCAGGGTCGCGGGGGTGACCATCGCCTCGTCACGGGAGGTCGGCGCCGTGCCGGACAGCACGTGCCAGTGCCCGTCGAGCGCCGGCGACCACACGTCCCCCTCGACCGCGGTGAGTCCGATCGGGGCCTTCGGTCCCGTGACCACCACGGCGTCCGAGGCGACGGGCAGCGCGGCAACGCCGGCGGGGACGCGGTCGAGGACGTTCGTCACCGGGGTCCCCGGGGCCGCACGGTCAGCGGGGCTGTGCGGCGTCGTCGTCGAGTACTGCCACTCGACCGGGTCCTGCCGGGTGCCGGGCAGGTCCGGGCCGATCGCCTGCATCTGGGCTGCGGTGTGCCCGAGGTCGTAGCGCAGGGACTCGGCCTGCGTGGGCTGGGTCGACTGCACGACCACGGAGACGGCCGCGAAGCCGGCGACGGGGATCCCGACGAGTGCCACGACGAGCGCGGCCCGTCCGGCCTTCGCGAACGCCAGGCGTCGACCGAGCCGCACGGCGGGGCGGAGCGGGAAGGGCGTCCGGGTACGGTCCGGTCGTGCGGGTCGACGGCCCCCACGGATCGGTCCGGCGCCGGCAGCGTGCCGACGCTCGCTCACGAGCCGGTCCGGCCGGCGAGTGCCGTCTCGACGCCGGAGTAGACCGTCTGGTCGACGACCCGGCCGTCGCGGAGGAACACGATCCGGTCGGCCCAGGCCGCGTGCCGCGCGTCGTGGGTGACGAGCAGGGCACCGGCCCCGGCGTCGACGTGTCGACGGAGCATCCGCAGCACGACCTCGCCGGTCTGGGAGTCGAGCGCACCGGTCGGCTCGTCGGCGAGCACGAGGCGGCGGTCGCCCACGACGCCGCGGGCGATCGCGACCCGCTGCTGCTGCCCGCCGGACAGGTCGTCCGGGAAGGCGTCGGCGCGGTGGGCGAGCTCGACGTTGTCGAGGGCGAGCTCGGCCGCCCGGCGTGCCTGGCTGGCCTTCCACCCGTCCAGCTCCAGCGGGAGGGCGACGTTCTCGACCGCGGTCAACGAGGGGATGAGGTTGAAGTCCTGGAACACGAAGCCGACGAGTCGACGGCGCAGTGCCGCGAGTTCCCGTGCCGGCCGGTCCGACACCCACTCGCCGTCGATGCGGACCTCGCCGCTGGTCGGCGGCAGGAGCGTGCCGGCGCAGGCGAGCAGCGTGGACTTCCCGGATCCGGACGTGCCCATGACCGCGACCATCTCACCACGCGCGACGCTGAGGTCGACACCAGCCAGAGCGGTTACACCGTTCGCACCGCCGCCGTACTGCACGCTCACGGCGTCGAGTTCGAGGAGCGGGGCGCTCATCGGGTCTGCTCCGCGGTCACGGCGGGCACGGCGGCACCGGTGGGCTCCGGCACGTGTACCGCTCGCGGCATGTGCCTCGTGACCGCTGATTCGACGTGGTCGAGCCACCGGACCTCGGCCTCGGCCTGGAACACCATCGACTCGAGGACGAGCGTCCAGGCGAGGTCGGTCGCGGGGTCGGCGGAGCGCTTGAGTCGGGTCAGGTCCTGCAGGTTGCCGAGGGCCGCCGATCGCTGGACCTGCACGAGGCGCGGGACGTCGACGCCCGGGACGGTGACCGCGAGTGCGAACTTGATGGCCAGTTCGTCACGGCCACGCTTGGCGGGGACCGGCTCGCTGAACCACTGTGCGACCGCCTCGTGACCCGCGTCCGTCGCCGTGTAGACGACGTGTCCGTCGTCGTCGGCGTCGCCACGGGCCACGAGGCCGTCACGTTCCAGGCGGTCGAGCGTCGTGTAGACCTGGCCGATGTTCAGCGGCCAGCTCCCCCCGGTCCGCTGCTCGAACTCCCCCCGGAGCTGGTACCCGTAGCCGGGTCCTCCCACCAGCAGTGCGAGTACGCCCATCCGAACGCTCATGACTCCCCCTCGTGATCGCCTGGGGCATACTCCGTATGCCCATACCGAGTATGCAGCGTCGTCAGGGTGAGGGCAAGTCACGGAACCGTCACGAACGGACGGGAGGCGCGGTGCCGACCGGCACCGCGCCTCCCGTCCGTGGGGTGGCCGGGTCTACTTCCCCAGGCCGGACAGCTCCGCGAACTCCTCGTCCGTCAGCTCGACGGTCGCGCCCCGCAGGTTGTCCTCGAGGTGGTCGACGCTCGACGTCCCCGGGATCGGCAGCATCACGGGAGAGCGCTTGAGCAGCCAGGCCAGCGCGACCTGCGCCGGGGTGGCGTCCTTCTGCTCCGCCAGCTCGGTGAGCGGCGAGTCCGCGCCGGTCAGCCCGCCGGTCGCGAGCGGGAACCACGGGATGAAGCCGATCCCCTGCTCCTCGGACCAGTCGAGGAGCTCCTCGGCCGAACGGTCCGTGAGGTTGTAGAGGTTCTGCACGGAGACGATCGTGGCGATCTCCTGTGCGGCCTTCACCTCGTCGACCGAGACCTCGGACAGGCCGATGTGGCGGATCTTGCCCTCGTCCTGCAGCTTCTTCAGCTCGCCCACCTGGTCCTCGAGCGGGACCTTCGGGTCGATGCGGTGCAGCTGGAACAGGTCGATGCGCTCGAGGCCCAGGCGGCGGAGGCTCATCTCGGCCTCCTGGCGCAGGTACTCCGGGCGGCCGACCGGCGGCCACTCGTTCGGACCGGTGCGGGTCAGGCCCGCCTTGGTCGCGATGACGACGTCGTCGCCGTAGGGGTGCAGGGCCTCCTTGAGGAGCTCCTCGGCGACGTAGGGGCCGTACGAGTCAGCGGTGTCGAAGAAGTTCACGCCGAGCTCCACGGCGCGCTTGAGGACGCGGACGGCCTCGTCGTGGTCCTTCGGCGGTCCCCAGACGCCCGGGCCGGTGAGCTGCATCGTGCCGTAGCCGAGGCGGTGGACCTCGAGGTCACCGCCGATGCGGAACGTGCCCGATGCCGAGGCAGGACGGTTCGTGGTGTCGGTACCAGTTGTCATGGTCCCGGTCTACGCCCACCCCGCGGCGGCTTCACGGTTCGGTGTCCCCCTGTCGCCGCCGGCCGCGCGGTGCCCCGGTCGCTCCGAACCACGTTCCCGACGTCGAACCAGGCCGGGCGCGTGGTTCGACGTCGGGATCGTGGTTCGACGCCCGCCGCCCGTCCGGCCGGCCCCGGTGCCCTGGCCGGCCCCGCGCGGCGGGTCAGGCGCCCGGGCGGGGGTACGGGGTCTGCCCGTCGGCGAGGCCGGCGACGAGCTTCGCGATCCGGTTCGCCCGGGCCGTGTCGCTCGGGGCGGTCACGACCCGGTGGAGCACGGCGTACCGGTTCGTCGCGTCGAGGTCCGCGAACAGCGCGGCCGCCGCGGGCGAGGCGTCGAGCGCGGCCCGCAGGTCGTCGGGCACGGCGACGGTCGCGGCGCCGGCGTACGCCCGGTCCCACCGGCCGTCGCCCTTCGCGCGGTCGACCTCGGCGCGACCGCGGGGCCGCATGCGACCGGCGTCCTCGAGCGCCGCGACCAGGCCGATGTTGCGCTGCGACCAGAGCGACGCCCGACGCCGCGGGGTGAACCGCTGGCGGAACGTCGCGGTGTCCCGACCGCGCTTCTGCCCGTCGATCCAGCCGGAGCACAGGGCCTCGTCGAGCGCCTGGTCGTAGGTCAGCGTGGTCGGCTCCGTGGTGCCCTTCTTCGCGAGCACGAGCCAGACGCCGTCGGGCTCGTCCTCGTGCGCGTCGAGCCAGGCGCGCCAGGCGGCGGTGTCGGGCAGCACCAGGTCCTCGTCGTCCATGCGGTCATCGTAGGGCGGCGGACGACCGGACCGGAGGGCTCGGGTGCCCGGCCGGTCGTCGTGGGCTCAGCGCGTCCCGCCGCTGCTGCTGATCCGCACGGCGTCCGCCCACTCGTGCACCCAACGCGGCAGCGTCAGGTCCCGCGGCGCTCCGCCCGTGGCGGCCAGGATCTCGTCCGGCGTCACCGACCCGCCCTCGCGGCGGAGGAAGCGTGCCTGCACGACCGCCCGTGCCACGACCGCCCCCTGCCGGACGAACGTCTGCTCGATGTACACCGCGCGCTCGTCCACGCCGAGCACCCTCGTCCGCAGCGAGAACCGCTCCCCGAGCGTCAGGGAGCGCTTGTACGTGATGGTCTGCGCGGCCACGACGGCGTACCAGCCCCGGCGGGCGGACTCCTTCCAGAAGCCGGACCGGGAGAGCAGGTCGTAGCGGCCGAGGTCCATCAGCGTCAGGTACCGGCCGTTGTTCACGTGCATCAGCGTGTCCAGGTCGGTCGGCAGGACCCGGAACGGGGTCCGTGCCTCGTCCCACAGGGTCGGCCGTCGCCCCGGTCGCACGGCGGCCAGCCGGATGCGCAGGGTGAGCAGGAGCAGCCGCAGGTACAGGTTCACGTGCCGTATCCCACCAGCACCGGGCCGCGACGTCGAACCCGTTGGAGGAACCGCACGAGCGGCACGGTGTCGAGTGCAACACCGCGCAGCCGACCCTCCAAGGAGCCGGGCTCAGCCCAGCGGTCCGCCCCCGGCGCCGCTGATGCCGGGGTGGGCGGACTTCGCCGTCCCCTCGGTGATCGCGTGCGCGGCCGACGCGTCGGCCATCGCGCGTTCGCCGACGCGCGGGTCGACGGGTCCCAGGTGCGCGAGGGCCCTGCGGCGGCGGACGTTCTGCACCTCGAGCACGGTGAGCAGGGCGGCGATGACCACCACTGCCCCGATGACGATCCAGACCACGAGCACGACGTCCCCCTCCCGTCACGGACTGCTGTCCGTCCTGACAGCGTAGCCGCGGTGGTACCCCCCTGGCGAGGAGCCACCGGGAGTAGACCGGCACCATGCAGACACGCACGCTCGCAGACCTCGAGGTCGGCCCCGTCGGCCTCGGCACCATGGGCATGAGCGCCTTCTACACGGGCGCAGGCTCCGACGACGACGAGTCGATCCGCACGATCCACCGTGCGATCGACCTCGGCGTCACCCTGTTCGACACCGCCGAGGCCTACGGCCCGTACATGAACGAGGAACTCCTCCGTCGGGCCCTCGGGGACCGCCGCGACCAGGTCGTCATCGCCACGAAGTTCGGCCTCTACCGCCACGAGGCCGGTGAGGAGACGCCCACGCAGCAGCGAGGCATCTCCAGCGCCCCCGAGTCGGTCCGCGAGGCCCTCGAGGGCTCGCTCCGCCGCCTCGGCACCGACCACATCGACCTGTACTACCAGCACCGTGTCGACCCGGCCGTCCCGATCGAGGACGTCGTCGGCCAGCTCGCCGGCTTCGTGCAGGAGGGCAAGATCCGCCACATCGGGCTCTCGGAGGCGAGCGCAGCCACGATCCGCAAGGCGCACGCCGTGCACCCGATCACCGCCCTGCAGAGCGAGTACTCGCTGTGGACGCGCGACCCCGAGGGCGACGTGCTCGACACCCTCCGTGAGCTCGGCATCGGCCTGGTGCCGTACTCGCCGCTCGGCCGCGGCTTCCTGACGGGTGCCATCACGAAGCCGTCCGACCTGGACGACGACGACTTCCGCCTGGCGAACCCGCGCTTCCAGCAGGAGGCGTTCGCGCAGAACATGCGCATCGTCGACGCGGTCAAGGAGATCGCCACCGAGGCCGGCGCCACCCCGGCGCAGGTGTCGCTCGCCTGGTTGCTGGCCCAGGGCGACGACGTCGTCCCGATCCCCGGCACGAAGCGGGTCTCCCGCCTCGAGGAGAACGTCGGCGCAGCCGACCTGACCCTCACCGCGGACCAGCTGTCGCGCCTGTCGGCGCTGCCGGTCCCGACCGGCGACCGCTACCCCGACATGTCGACCATCGGTCGGTAGACGCACCACCTGACGGACGGGAGGCCCGTGGCGGATCCGCCACGGGCCTCCCGTCCGTCGTCCGGTCGCGTCTCAGACCTCGGCGGCGAAGGACGCGGTCCGCACCTGCAGGTCCTCGATGCGCCGGAGGCGCGCTGCCTCGACGTCGTGGCCCTCGTAGGCCGGCGGCGGCAGCTTCCGGACGTTCCGGGAGCACTGGAAGTCCTGGCAGACCAGGGTGCCGACGGTGTTGCCGTTCCGTCCGGCCGGCCCGGACCGCTTCGCGCTGTAGAACACGACGTCGTTCGGCAGCTTGACGTCCTGGCACCACGAGCACTGGGCGCGTGCGCGCGGCGAGGCCTCGGCCTGCCGGAACAGGACGCCGATCAGCACGCCGTCGAGCGTTGGCACCACGGCGTACGCGCGCCGACCGATCTTCGGGTCGCGCCAGCCGAGGTAGTCGAGGGCGTCCCAGTCGAGCGTGTCGAAGTCGGTGGCAGCGTGAGGTCGGCGACCTCCTTGCGGGAGGCGTTGACGAAGGACGTCCGGAGGGTCTTCTCCGCGATGGGGAGCATGGGTGATCGCTTTCGTGCCGGCCCGGGGTGTGCGGACGCACACCGCACCGGGCGGAGGAGGTCAGGGTTCGACGAGGTCGGCCGCGCCCGAGGGCACGACCGGGGGCCTCACGCCCTGATGCCGGCGAAACGGGCGCCGACCACCTCCTGCTGACTCACGCGACCAGCCTACGACGAGGTGTCAAGCCGGGCGTGTCGCGCCGTCGGGACCGGTCGTGCGCAGCAGCACCACGGAGCCGTCGAACGTCGGTCGTCGCCGGAGCGCGCCGTACCGGTCGTCCCAGGCTCCGGACGCCAGCGCCGTCCGCAGCGCCGCCACGGACCGCCGGGCGCTGAGGTCGTCGACGCCGCTCCACGCCGGGTCGGCCGCCCGGACGCCGGCGTCGAGCAGCCGCTCCGGCCGGGCGTAGTACGCCTCGGAGAACCCGTCGACGCAGGTGAACGGCACGGGCAGGCGCACGGTCTCGACGGCGTCGCCCAGGGCTGCCGCGAGCTCGTCGAGGGTGGGCAGCGAGTCGGCCTCGGCGGCGACGACCTCGGGGGCGTACTCGGCGAGCCACCCGGCCCGCACCCGCTCGGGGTCCCGCGCCAGCACGACCACCGGCCCACCGGAGGGACGCAGGCGGTCGAGCACCGGGGTCGTCGGGAAGGTCAGCAGCGTCGCGTCGGCCCGCACGTCCGCACGCAGGGCCGCGGGCCCGTCCGCGACGACGGAACGGTCCGCGGGGACGTACGACACCGGGCCGGTGCGCAGCTCGAGCACGCTGCGCGCACCGCCGAGGGCCGACGCCACGGCCCGGAGGAACACGGGCTCCGGACGACGGTGGCGGCGCAGCGCACCGGCGTCGGGGTCGGTGTCCGCGGTGCTCGTCACGCGCCCACCCTACGAAGGCCGGCTGCGCGGGGTCCGGCCGGGTCGGTCAGTCGCCCTGCTCGGCCTCGCCGGCGCGGACCGCCGCCAGCCGTTCGGACCGCTCGGTCGCCGCCCAGGTGCCGAGCAGTGCCAGCGACCGCTCGGACTCGCTCCCCGGCTCCGCCGAGTACGTGAACATCGTCAGACCGGGGTCGGCGACGAGGTCGAGGGCCTCGAAGTCGAGCTGCAGCTCCCCCACGATCGGGTGCGCGAGGCGCTTGCCACCGCGGCGGTGCACCCGGACGTCGTGCGCGGCCCACCAGGCGCGGAACTCCTCGCTCCGGGTCGACAGCTCGCCGACGAGCGTCACGAGTCCGGGCTCGCACGGGTTCGCGACCGCCGCGGCCCGGAGGACGGCGACGGCCTCGCGCGCGGTGGACGCCCAGTCCGGGAAGAACTCGCGGGCGGCGGGGTCGAGGAAGGTGAAGCGTGCGGTGTTCACCGGGCGACCCGGGCCCGCGAACATCGGTGCGTACAGGGCGCGGCCGAGCTCGTTCGTCGCGACGACGTCGCCGCGCTCGTTCCGCACCCACGCGGGGGCACCGGTGATGGCGTCGAGCAGGCGCTGGACGCCCGGGCGCACCCGGGTCGGCACGTTCCGGTGCATCACCTTGACGCCGGCGTTCGCCAGCCGTGCGAGGTCGAACAGGTGCACGCGCTCGTCCTCGTCGAGCTGCAGCGCGCTCGCCAGGCCCTCGAGCACGCTGTCCGAGACGCCCTTGAGCGAGCCGCGCTCGAGCCGCGTGTAGTAGTCGACGCTGACACCGGCGAGCATCGCGACCTCGTGTCGGCGCAGACCCGGCACCCGACGGACCCCGCCGCCGAACGACGGCATGCCGACCTCGTCCGGGGTGAGCCGCGCCCGTCGCGAGGACAGGAAGTCACGGATCTCGTTGCGCACGTCGATACCCATGGCACGAGCGTACGTCGCGGGACCGGTGCGCTGACAGGCACCAGCGGGACCCGGGACGCACCGGGGAGCGGACGTGTCTCGACAGGGCGAGGGCGTCCCGGCTGGCGTGACCCGGTGGCGGACGGGAGGCGCGGTGCGGCCGGCACCGCGCCTCCCGTCCGGCGGGACGTGCTCAGGCGTCCGGCGGGACCGTGAGCGCGGGGACGGCCGCGGGACGGCTGGTGACCCGGACGCGCGCGACGCGGTGGCCGTCCATCGCGGTGACCTCGAGCCGGTGCTCCCCGACGTCGACGACGTCGCCGACCTCCGGGACCCGGTCGAGGTGGACCTGCACGAGCCCGCCGACGGTCTCGTAGTCGCCGTCGGGCAGCAGCGGGCCGCCGTCCGCCGCCAGGTCCTCGAGCACGGTCGCGCCGTCGATGCCGTCCGACTCCGCTGCGGGCTCGTCGTACTCGTCCCTGATCCGTCCGACCAGATCCTCGAGCAGGGCCTCGAGCGTCACCATGCCGGCGCTGCCGCCGTACTCGTCGACGACGAGCGCGATCTGGTGCCCGTCGGTGCGCATGTCGGCGATCGCGCCGGAGAGCGACTTCGTCTCGGGCATCGCGAGCACGGGGCGCACGAGCGTGGACACGGGTGCGCTCGGGTCGGTGGGACGGAGCAGGTCCCGCAGGTGCACGAAGCCGGCGACGTCGTCGCGCGATCCCTCGGTCACGAGGTAGCGGGTGTGCCCCTGCTCGATCGCCTGGTCCGTCGCCTCGGCGATCGACACGGTCGAGCCGATCGTGGCGACGTCGTACCAGGGGCGCATCGACTCGCGGAGGATCCGGTCGCCGGCGTCGAGCGCGCTGCGGGCGATCCGGCGGCCCTGCGCGTCGATGGCGTCGTGGTCCTCGACCAGGCCGCGGAGCTCCTCGGTGCTCACCGACTCGCTGCGGGCGTGCGGGTCGCCACCGAGCAGCCGGACGACCGCGTTCGTGGTGGACGACAGGACCCAGATGACCGGGCGCATCACGATCGCGAAGCGGTCCAGCGTCGGGGCGACCGCCATCGAGAAGCCCTCGGCCCGCTGCAGGGCGAGGCGTTTCGGCACGAGCTCGCCGAAGACGAGCGACAGGTACGCGATGACGAGCGTCATCAGCACGAGCGCGACCGCCTCGGCGGCCCCCTGGTCGAGTCCGAGACCCGACAGCAGCGGCGCGACGTCCGGAGCGATCGAGGACGCACCGTACGCGGCCGAGAAGAACCCGGCGACCGTCACGCCGATCTGCACGGCGGACAGGAAGCGGTTCGGGTCGCGGCCGAGCGCGGCGACCCGGGCGCCGCGGGACCCGCGGCGTTCGAGCTGCTGCAGCTGGGACTCGCGGAGCGAGACCAGGGCGATCTCGGCGGCGGCGAACACGCCCCCGACGAGCACGAAGAGGATGACGAGCCCGAAGGCGATCCAGGTGTCGGTGCCCATCAGCGGGACACCGCCGAGGGTCGACGACGGGCGGGCGGTCTGTGGTGATCGTCCATGCTGTGATCCTGTACAGGTCAGCTGGGACGGTGCCGCGGGGGTGCTGCACGGGTGCTGGACGTCCGGGGTGCGGACGGCCGCGCGTCAGCCCGGGATCCGGGGGATACGGGCGGTCAGATCGTCAGCGAGCGGCCGATGCGTGCCTCGAGCCACGCCTCCGGGTCGATCGGGGTGACGCCGTCCATCAGGACCTCGAGGTGCAGGTGTGCACCCGTGGAAACGCCGGACGAGCCGACGCTGCCGATGAACTGCCCGGCCGCCACGGTGTCGCCCGCGCGGAGGGGGGACGAGCCGGGGATCATGTGCCCGTAGAGGGTCGCGACCCGGCGGCCGTCGATGACGTGGTCGATGATCACGGCGGTGCCGTACGAGAAGTACGTGCCCGAGACGCGGACGGTGCCCGCGGCCACGGCGCCGATGGGGGCACCCATGCCGGGGTTGAAGTCGAGGCCCTGGTGGAGCGACGAGCACGCCCCGCACGGAGCGGCGCGGTACCCGAAGCCGGAGCTCATCCGGACCGGGCCGGGGAACGGCGACCGGACCTCGCCGCCGGCGGACACCGATCCGGCGACCGCCGCCGATCCGTCGGCCGGGGCCGCCCCGGCCGTCGTGCCGGCGGGTGCGGCGACGACGACCTTCTGCGCCTCGTTGACGGTGAAGTCGTCGCGGTCGAGGGTGCTCGCCGTGACCGCCTGGGTGACCGCGTACTCCTGGGTGCGGACCTGCGGGGCGAGGGTCGACGTCGCGGTGGACGTCCCGTCGCTGGCGTGTGCGGGCATCGCGGACGCGGCGAACATCGCCAGCGCGGCGACGGCGCTCGTGAGGGTGATGCGGCTGGCGCGGTGGGAGCGGACCGGGCGGGGGGCCTTCGGTGCGCGGGCCGCGGGCAGTGCGGACGACGGGCGGCGGACGACGCGGGTGATGCGTGCGTCGACGTGCTCGGTCGCGACGCGTGCGGTCGTCGCCCGACGGCCGGTGCCGGGGACGACGGGAACCGGCTGCGGCGCTGCGGCGGGGGAGTCCGCGGGGGCAGGCGGCGCCACCGTGTCGTTCGACGACCGGGCGACCACGGCGGGCGCGTCGGCGACCGGGGTGGCCGTGCTCGCGGCGACGGTGTCGACGACCTCGGTTCGTGCGGGACGGGCCGGGCGGACGCGGCGGGCGGGCCTCCTGGACGCTGCGCGCTCGGCCTCGAGGGCAGCGCGACGGGACAGGTGCACGACCGGGGTCTCCGGCTGCTGCTGGTCGGTGTCGTGTGTCGTCGTCATGGCCGCAGACCATTCTGCACGACTCTGTCGCTTTGTACAGGCCTTTCCGTGATCTCCTCGTTACACAACGGCTGGCAGTGCGCTGACGTCCCGCCGCTCCTGCGGACGGGCTGGGTGTCCCGTCGGTAGTGTCTGGATCCAGCGACCGGAAGGACCTGTGCCATGGCCCGAACGCCGCGGGAACGCCACGAAGCCATCGACCTCGCGACCGCCGAGGTCGTGCTCGTCGGTGCGCAGGACCTGCTGCCCGTCCTCCGCACGTCGGCCGTCCGTGCCGGGGTCGACGCGGCGCGCATGCGGGTCGTCGGTGTGGACGACGTGCACGGACCCGACGAGCACGCGACCGCCGACCTCGCCGTCATCGCGATCCGTCGTCGGGGTGAGGGTCCGGCCTTCCACCGCGCGCAGGAGGCCGCCGAGCGCATCGCGCCGCTGCTCGCGCCGCACGCCGTCCGCGTCGTCGTCACCGTGTCCGGGATGACCCGCCTCGCCCCGAAGGTCGAGCGCACGCTCACGTCCGAGGTGCTGCACCAGATCGGGGTCGCCTCGGCCACGTCCGGGTTCCGGCGGCCGTTCCGCAGCATGCGGACCCGACTCGGCACCGCGGGCCTGCGGGCCGCCGGGGTCAGGGTCTTCCGCATCACGGTCTGAGGGCTCGCCGCGGCCCCATGTATCTTGATGTCGAGACATCGCGTGCCGCGAGTAGCGTGGGCGCACCGACGGTCGAACAAGGGAGTACCCGCCAACATGGCCAAGATCATCTACACCCTCACTGACGAGGCACCGTTCCTCGCCACCCACTCGTTCCTGCCGGTCGTCGAGGCGTTCGCGCGCACCGCGGGGGTCGACGTCGAGACCCGCGACATCTCGCTCTCCGGCCGGATCATCGCCCAGTTCCCGGAGCGGCTCACCGACGAGCAGCGCCTGGACGACGCCCTGGCCGAGCTCGGCGACCTGGCGACGACGCCCGAGGCCAACATCATCAAGCTGCCGAACATCTCGGCGTCGATCCCGCAGCTCAAGGCCGCGATCGCCGAACTGCAGGCGCAGGGCTACGACCTGCCCGCCTACCCGGACGAGCCCACCACGGACGAGGAGCGTGACGTCCGCGCCCGGTACGACCGGACCAAGGGCAGCGCCGTGAACCCGGTGCTGCGCGAGGGCAACTCGGACCGTCGCGCGCCGCTCTCGGTGAAGAACTACGCGAAGAAGCACCCGCACCGCATGGGCGCGTGGAGCTCCGACTCGCGGACGAACGTCGTGACCATGGGCGCGGACGACTTCCGCTCCAACGAGCAGTCGTGGATCGCCCCGGCCGACGACACCCTGACCATCGAGTTCGTGGCCGCCGACGGCGACACCACCGTGCTCAAGCAGTCGATCCCCGTCCTCGCGGGCGAGGTCGTCGACGGCACCGTCCTGCACGTCCGCGCGCTCGAGGCGTTCCTGCGCGACCAGATCGCCGCCGCCCAGGAGCAGGGCGTCCTGTTCTCGGTGCACCTCAAGGCCACGATGATGAAGGTCTCCGACCCGATCATCTTCGGCCACGTCATCCGCGCGTTCTTCCCGAGCGTCTTCGAGCGCTTCGGTGCCGACCTCGCCGCCGCCGGGCTCAACCCGAACGACGGCCTCGGCTCGATCCTCGCCGGGCTCGACGGCGTGCCGAACGGCGCGGCGATCAAGCAGGCGTTCGCGGACGGCATCGACGCCGGCCCCGACCTCGCCATGGTCGACTCGGACAAGGGCACCACGAACCTGCACGTCCCGAGCGACGTCATCGTCGACGCCTCGATGCCCGCGATGATCCGCACCTCGGGCCACATGTGGGGCCCGGACGGCGAGGAGCACGACACCCTCGCGGTCATCCCGGACTCGAGCTACGCCGGCATCTACCAGGCCGTCATCGAGGACTGCCGCGCCAACGGCGCCTTCGACCCGTCCACGATGGGCTCCGTGCCGAACGTCGGGCTCATGGCGCAGAAGGCCGAGGAGTACGGCTCGCACGACAAGACGTTCGAGCTGCCCGGCGACGGCACGGTCCGCGTCGTCACGAGCTCGGGCGAGACCGTCATCGAGCACGACGTCGAGCAGGGCGACATCTGGCGCGCCTGCCAGACCAAGGACGTCGCGGTCCGCGACTGGGTGAAGCTCGCCGTCACCCGCGCCCGTGCGACCGGTTCCCCCGCCGTGTTCTGGCTCGACGAGACCCGTGCGCACGACGCGAACCTCATCGGTCTGGTCCGCACGTACCTCGGCGAGCACGACACCGACGGTCTGCAGATCGAGGTCATGTCGCCCGAGGACGCGATGCGCTTCTCGCTCGAGCGCATCCGCCGCGGCGAGGACACCATCTCGGTCACGGGCAACGTGCTCCGCGACTACCTGACCGACCTGTTCCCGATCATGGAGCTCGGCACCTCGGCGAAGATGCTCTCCGTCGTCCCGCTGCTCGGCGGTGGCGGCCTGTTCGAGACCGGCGCCGGTGGCTCGGCCCCGAAGCACGTGCAGCAGCTCGTCGAGCAGGACTACCTGCGCTGGGACTCGCTCGGTGAGTTCCTCGCGCTGGCGGTGTCGCTCGAGCACCTCGCGGGCGTGACCGGCAACGCACGGGCGAAGGTCCTCGCGGACACGCTCGACCGCGCCACGGGCACGTTCCTCGACGAGGACAAGTCGCCGGGCCGCAAGCTCGGCTCGATCGACAACCGTGGCAGCCACTTCTGGCTGGCCAAGTACTGGGCCGACGAGCTCGCCCGGCAGACCGAGGACACCGAGCTCGCAGCGGCGTTCCAGGGCCTGGCGTCGACGCTCGACGAGCAGGGGTCCACGATCGTCGAGGAGCTGAACGCCGTCCAGGGCAAGCCGGTCGACATCGGTGGCTACTACCGTCCGGACGCGGCGAAGACGACCGCCGTCATGCGCCCGTCCGCCACCTTCAACGCGGCGCTCGCCACCCTGTAGGCGCGCACCGACGACGGACGGGAGGCGCGGTGCCGGCTGGCACCGCGCCTCCCGTCCGTCCGTGGGCGCGTCCGCCGCCCGCGCCGAGCGGGCCTTCTCCGTCACGCTCGGCGTCGCCGGGCGACGACTCCCGCCCGCTCCGCGGACGTGAGCGGCATGTCCTGCTCACTCGGCGGCGCCGGGCGACGACTCCCGCGGCCCACGCCCGGCCGGACGCGCCGCCCGCCGAGCGGGCCTTCTCCGTCACACTCGGCGTCGCCGGGCGACGACTCCCGCCCGCTCCGCGGACGTGAGTGGCATGTCCTGCCCACTCGGCGGCGCCGGACGCGCCGCCCGCGGCCCACACCCGGCCGCGTCAGCCCTTCGGGACCGGGGGACCGACCACGAGCAGGGCGGAGAACACCAGGGCCACGGCGACGACCCCGATCGCGACCGACACCGCGGGCCGACGCACGACGAAGAACAGCAGGCGGTCCCACACCCCCGAGCGCCCGTCCGGCGTCCGGCGCCAGGGCCCCTCGAGCATGCCGCGGCGGGCGACGGCGACCTCGAACGGCACCGTGGCGTAGGGCACGACGGCGCTCGCCCACCCGAGCACGAGCGCCCCGACGGACCAGCGCTGGTTCACCGCGACGACCGTCGTCACCACGAGGTACGCCAGGAAGACGAAGCCGTGGACGCTGCCGCCGATGCGGACGCCCAGGTCGCCGGCGTCCAGCCCGTACTTCAGCACCATGCCGGCGATGAGCAGGGTCCAGGTCACGAGTTCGGCCACGGCGGCGGCGCGGAACAGGGATCGGGGAGTCATGCCGACATCGTCGCGCACCCGTCCGGGGAGACACCCGACACACCGCCCGTCGGATCGATTCGACCCCGACACCGGGTAGCGTCGTGGGCATGTCAGCGCCGACCGAGGACCGTCCCCTGAACATCGTCGTCTGGAACGAGAACGTGCACGAGAGCCGCGGCGACGCGACCGTGCTCGGTCACTACCCCGACGGCATGCACACCGTGATCGCCGCCGCGCTCCGCGAGCACCACCCCGCGGCGTCCGTGTCGACGGCCACGCTGCAGGAGCCCGAGCACGGCCTGTCCGCGGAGCGGCTCGCGGCGACCGACGTGCTGTTCTGGTGGGGCCACGTCGCGCACCAGGAGGTCTCCGACGAGGTCGTCACCCGCGTGGTCGAGGCGGTGCACGCCGGCATGGGCCTGGTGGTCCTGCACTCGGGGCACTACTCGAAGCCGTTCACCCGGCTGATGGGCACGACCTGCTCGCTGAAGTGGCGGAACGACGGGGAGCGCGAGCTCGTCTGGACCGTCGCGCCCGAGCACCCGATCGCCGCCGGGGTCCCGCACCCGATCGTCATCGACCGCCAGGAGATGTACGGCGAGTACTTCGACATCCCGCGCCCCGACGAGGAGGTCTTCCTGTCGACGTTCGCCGGCGGCGAGGTCTTCCGCTCCGGCGTCGCCTACCGCCGCGGCCTCGGCCGGGTGTTCTACTTCTCGCCCGGCGACCAGGAGTACCCGGTGTACCACCACGCGGACATCCAGCGGGTGCTCGCGAACGCGGCGGCGTGGGCTGCTCCGGTGTCCGAGCGGCGCGAGCTGACCGCCGACCCCCACCCTCGGGACTGGTTCCTCCCCGGTGGGTCGGGTACACAGGAGGCGTGACCAACCATCTCGACGGTGCGGACAGGCGCACCGCGGTGATCGAGGCGCTCGAGGTCCTGGGGTCAGGCCCGGAGGAGCGCTTCGACCGCATCACCCGCATGACCCACGAGGCGTTCGGCGTGCCGCTGACGTTCCTCAACCTCGTCCACCACGACCTCGTCACCACGCAGTCCACGTTCGGCTTCCAGCAGGGCACCAGCGTCCCTGCGAGCGAGCAGTTCTGCGCGACGACGGTGCTCACCCCCGAGCCGCTGGTGATCCCCGACGCCGCGCTCGACACGCGGTTCGCGCAGTCGCCCGCCGTGACCGAGTACGGCATCCGGTTCTACGCGGGCGCCCCGCTGACCATGCCGGACGGCACGCGCGTCGGCACCCTCTGCGTGATGGACGCGCAGCCGCGGGTGTTCTCCGACGAGGACCTCGCGCTGCTCGGCGACCTGGCCCGCTGGGCGGAACGGGAGCTCGGGCACTCGATCGAACGCGGCCGCGTCCAGCGCGTGCTCGCCGGTCTCGTGCCCGACGCCGTGACCGTCGACGGCGCGTCGGTGGTCGGTTCCGCGGTGCCGGACGCCGACGGCGGTGACCTCGTCGACTGGCGCACCGCCGCGGACGGCACGGTGCACGTGACCGTCGGGACGGTCGCCGCCGCCGGTCGTGCCGCCGCGCTCCTGGCCGCGTCGGTCCGGGCCGCCGTCGTCGCCCGCACGGACGTCCCGCTCCGCGACGCGGTCGCCGGCCTGGAGGCCCAGCTCACCCCCGACCTGTCGACCTCCGGAGCCGTGTGCTCGCTCCTGCACCTGCGGTTCGACCCGACGACGGGTCACGCCGAGTGGGTGGACGCCGGTCACGGGCAGGCGCTGCACCTGTCCGGGGACGCCGCGCACCCGCTGCGGTCGGCGGACCTGCCGCTCGGCCTGCAGCCGGTCGGCACCGCCCGCGGCGTTGCGTCGCTCACCCTCGCCCCGGGCGACCGCGTGGTGTTCGTCACGGGCGGCACCCCCACGCTCGCCGCGGTCGGCGACGGCGACGGCGCGGCCGCACTGGCCGCGGCACACCCCGACGACCTGGTCGACCACGTGCGGGCGCTCGCGTCGGCCGACGGCGGCGCCGAGGACGTCACCGTGGTGGTGCTGACCCGCCACTGACCCGGCGGCGCCCGCGTGCCGGGCTGCCGGTCGCGCGTGCGCCGTGCGGAGCTAGCGTGCGCGCGGAGCCGGACGGCCCGTCGCCGCGGCGACGAGCAGGGTCGCGAGGAGCGCGACACCGGCGAGCTCCACGCCGAGCCCCGCGGTCTTCCAGTACGCGCTGCCGACCACCTGCGGCTGGGTGATCGCCTGCGGCCACCACGGGTCGAGGAACGGGACCGTGCCGGGGAACGGGTCGGTCCCGAGCACGACGAGCCCGCCGAGCAGCAGCACGACGCCGAGCCCCGCCATGGCCCCACGCGGACGGTGCAGCATCCGGACGACCAGGGCCGCGGCCGCGCCAGCGAACCCGAGCACCGCGAGCAGGAACGCGACGACCACCACGGGCTGCGGGGTGAGCGCGACCCAGTCGAGCACGGCGATCGGCAGCAGCAGCCACCGTCCCGCACGGGCCCAGCGTCGCGGGTTCCGCCATCCGTCCATGCCGGTCACCGTACGACAGCGCGCCGGGGGGTCCCCTGAGGGCCTCCTCCGCCGCGGGCGCGCTGGCTAGCATCGACCGCATGGCGCAGGACGGTCGGGGCAGGCAGGAGCGGGCGGTCGCCACGCGCGCCGCCCTCGTCGAGGCCGCCGCCGCGGAGTTCGACGAGCGCGGGTACGCCGGAGCGTCGATGGACGGCGTCGCCGAGCGGGCCGGGATGACCAAGGGCGCGCTGTACTTCCACTTCCGGTCGAAGGCCGACACGGCCAGGGCGGTGCTGGAGGAGCAGGACGCGGTGTCGCGCCGCTACGCCGCCGCCGCTGCCGCCCGGGTGGCGTCGCCGCTCGAGTCGCTCATGTGGATGTCCCAGGGCCTGGCGACGCAGATGACGGACGAGGTGGTCGTCCGCGCGGGCGTGCGGCTGTCGAGCGACCCGAACGCGCGGGAGATCGCGCGGGAGATCGCGCGTGACCACGCAGCCGGCGACTGGGCGTCGCACACCGCCGAGGTCATCCGCCGTGCGATCGCCGCGGGCGAGGTCGACCCGTCGTGGGACCCGGAGCTGGTCGGACGCGTCGTGAGCCCCGCGTTCGCCGGGGTGCAGACGGCCTCCGACGTGCTGCACGACCGCGCCGACCTGTACGAGCGGCTGCAGGAGCTCTGGACGGTGCTGCTGCACGCGATCGGCTCCGAGCGGACGCGGGCGGAGATCCCTCGGCTCGTGGCGGTCATCGCCCCGCAGCGCGTGGAGCGGGACCCGACGACTGACGCGACGCGGGTCCCCCCAGGGACACCCACGTCGCTCCGCCACGAGGATACCAAGGAGTAGGTTTCCCGAGCAGCCCCACTTCGCGGGACCGCTCCGCCCGCTACCCTGGCCCGGTGGCGACCCCGGCAGCCGAGTTCCCCGTCGACGTCGCACTCGTCGCCGCCCTGCTCCGTGACCAGCACCCGGACCTCGCCGCCCTGCCGCTGCGGGTCGTCGCGAGCGGCTGGGACAACGTCGTGGTCCGGGCCGGCGGTGACCTGGCCGTCCGGCTGCCCCGTCGCGCCGCGGCCGCCGAGCTCGTCGTGCACGAACAGCGCTGGCTGCCCGGCATCGCGGCCCGGGTCGCCGAGGTCGTCCCGGTGCCCGAGCCGGTCCGGACCGGTCGTCCGGCCCTCGGCTACCCCTGGACCTGGAGCGTCGTGCCGTGGTTGCCCGGTCGACCCGCGGGGGAGCAGCCGCAGGGGGAGTCGGTGGCGGGCACCCTCGCGGCCTTCCTCGCACGACTGCACGTGCCGGCGCCGGCGGACGCGCCCGTGAACCCGGTGCGGGCGGTGCCGCTGGCGACGCGGAGCGACGCCGTGCTGACGCGACTGGCGACGACCGACGTGCCCCGTGCCCGGGAGCTGGCGGCGCTCTGGCGGACCGCGGCCGGTGCGCCGACGCACACCGGGCCTCCCGTCTGGGTGCACGGCGACCTGCACCCGTTCAACCTGCTCGTCGAGGGACCGCCGGGCGGACAGCGGCTGTCGGCGGTGATCGACTTCGGTGACGTGACGGCGGGTGACCCGGCGGTCGACCTCGCGACCCGGTGGCTGACCCTCGACCGGGCCGGCCGGCGTGCGTTCGCCGCGCTCGTCCCCGCGGACGGTGCCACGTGGACGCGGGCTCGTGGCTGGGCGGTGTCGATCGCGTCGGCACTCGCGACGACGGACGACGACGCCTTCCGGACGACCGCGGCACGTGCGATCGACGCGGTGCTGGACGACTGAGGGCGCCGGGGCTTATCGTTCCCTCACCTGACCGTGCACCGGAGATCGGAGGGGCCTGATGACCCTCGAGTTCCACGTCCCGCACGACGTCGCCACCGACGCCGCTCCCGCCCCGTCCACCGCCTCCGACACCCGCCGGTCGCGCACCGGTGTGCGCGGACTGCTCGACCGGTTCGCCGTCCGCCGGGCAGCTGCCCGCGACCGCCGCCTGGTCGCGCACCTCCACGAGCTCGACGACCTGCAGCGGCTCCTCACGGACGCCCGCGGCGTCGTCGAGCGGGGGTGGATCCAGCACTCCTGGTTCGCCTACCTCGACGAGCACGGGCGCGTGCGGAAGGCGGCGAGTGCGGCCGCGATGGACGCGCAGGGCCGTCCGCTGGTCGCGGCCTGCCTGGTCGGTGCCGTCGTCTCGGCGGCGGGAGGCCCGCAGGTCGTGCACTCGCCGCAGGTGCAGCGCGCGCTCGACCTGGTGTGGCACGCGCTCGCCGCCGACGAGGGACGGTCGGTCCTCTGGTGCCCGGCGCCGGACATCCGGATGGCCCGTGTCCGCGACCTGACGAGCTGGAACGACGGGACGGACCGGACGGCGACGGAGGTCGCCTCGCTGCTCCTGACCGCCGAGCGCGTGGCGGTGCACGAGGCCGCCCGGGTGCAGGCACGTCGGACGGCGGTCCCGACGACGTGACCGACGCAGTCCCGCAGGTGACCCCCGCCGCGCCGTCGCCGTCGATCGCGGCGAGTGGTCTGTCGGCGCTGTCCGCCGAGGGCTCGACGCCCACGACGGACGCGGCGATGGTGAAGGACACCCTGCACCGGTACCTGCGGAAGCACCGGGCCGCGCTGCTCGCCAAGCTCGACGGGCTGGCGGAGCGGCAGGCCCGGTGGCCGCTGACCCCGACCGGCACCAACGTGCTCGGGCTCGTGAAGCACGTCGCCGGGGCGCAGGCCGGGTACCTCGGGCCGGTGTTCGGCCGCCCGCTGCCCGACCCGCCCGCGTGGCTCGACTCGTGGGACGGCGAGGACATGTACGCCTCGCTCGACGAGACGATGGCGGACGTCGTCGCCTTCCACCACCGCAGTGCCGCGCACGCCGACGCCACCATCGAGGCACTCGACCTCGACGCCCGCGGGGTCGTGCCGTGGTGGCCGGAGGACCGCCGCGACGTCACGCTGCACCGCATCCTCGTGCACCTGGCGTACGAGACCGCACGGCACGCAGGGCACGCCGACGTCGTGCGGGAGATGCTCGACGGGCTGGCCGGCGACGGGGACGGCAACCTCGCCGACAAGAGCGCCGCCGAGTGGGCCGACTGGCGCGCGCACCTGGTCGACATCGCCGAGCGAGCCGGGCTGGCCGAGCACGACCGGTAGTCGACCGCCGCTCGACATCGTTACCGTTCTCCCAGGCAGTCACGCCGCCGCCCCTGCTGACCAGGGGTTCCTTCCTGGGTGAGATCGCAGGATCTGCGCGGATCGAGTACTTGTCGTTGTACAAGTGCCACTCGCCCTGCGTACGGTCGGTCGGGTCCGTGCCCCGTCCTGTGGGGCATCCAGCCGACCAGGAAGGGGCCCCACCCGTGCTCCAGTACGTCGTGGAGCGATGGGACCAGATCTGGTTCTCGTCGTGGCAGCACTTCTCACTGGTCGTCCAGTGCACCGTGCTCGCCACGCTCATCGCCGTGGTGCTCGCCACACTCGTCTACCGCAGTCCGCAGCTCACCTCGATCGCGAACGGGGTGTCGGCCATCGGGCTCACGCTGCCGTCCTTCGCCGTCATCGGTCTGCTCATCGTCCCGCTCGGCTTCGGCGTCGTGCCGTCGGTCGTCACGGTCGTGTTCTTCGCGACGCTGCCCATCCTCCGGAACGCCGTCGTCGGCCTCGCCGAGATCCCGCCGACCGTCGTCGAGTCGGCGCGGGGGATCGGCATGAGCCGGATGCGCACCCTGCTGCAGGTGGAACTGCCGATGGCCTGGCCGATCATCCTCAGCGGCGTCCGGGTGTCGGCGCAGATGGTGATGGGCATCGCCGCCATCGCGGCCTACGCGCTCGGCCCCGGCCTCGGCGGCTTCATCTTCTCCGGCCTCTCCCGGCTCGGCGGCGCGAACGCGCTGAACTCCGTCGTGATCGGCGTGGTGGGCGTCATCCTGCTCGCCCTCGTCCTCGACCTGCTCCTCATCGGCCTCGGCCGCCTGACCACCCCGAGAGGTATCCGTGTCCAGCACTGACTCCGTCACCACCACCGCCCCCGAGGGCGACGTCACCGGCCGCAGCATCCTGCTCGACGAGGTCACGAAGCGGTACCCGGGCCAGCAGAAGCCCGCCGTCGACGGCATCACGCTCGAGATCCCGGCCGGCAAGATCGTCATGCTCGTCGGCCCCTCCGGCTGCGGCAAGACCACCACGCTCAAGATGATCAACCGACTGATCGAGCCGACCGAGGGTCGCATCGTCGTCGGGGACGAGGACGTCACGGGCATCGACGCCGACGAACTCCGTCGGCGCATGGGCTACGTCATCCAGGCCGGCGGGCTCTTCCCGCACATGACGGTCGCGGCGAACATCGGCATCGTGCCGAAGATGCTCGGCTGGTCGAAGGAGAAGATCGCCGCCCGCGTCGACGAGCTCCTCGACCTGGTCTCGCTCGACCCGGCCACCTACCGCGACCGCTTCCCCCGCGAGCTCTCCGGTGGCCAGCAGCAGCGCGTCGGCGTCGCCCGGGCGCTCGCCGCGGACCCGCCCGTCCTGCTCATGGACGAGCCGTTCGGCGCCGTCGACCCGATCACGCGCCAGCGCCTGCAGGACGAGCTCCTGCGCATCCAGGAGGAGCTGCACAAGACGATCGTCATCGTCAGCCACGACTTCGACGAGGCCGTGAAGCTCGGCGACTGGATCGTGATCTTCACCGAGGGTGCGCACATCGTGCAGTACGACACCCCGGAACGGATCCTGGCCGAGCCGGCGAACGAGTTCGTCGAGAACTTCATCGGTTCGGGTGCCGGGCTCAAGCAGCTCACGCTGAACCGGGTGCGCGACGTCGAGCTCGCCGGCGCCGTCACCTGCTCGGCCGGCGAGGAGACCCGCGCCGTGCTGCAGCGCATGGACGAGGCCGGCGGCCACCAGCACGCCGTCGTCGTCGACCGGCGCCAGCGCCCCGTCGGGTGGCCCACCCGGCGCCAGCTCGAGCGCCTGACCCGCGTGCCGGAGGGCATCGAGCCCGACCTGCCCGTCGTCGGCGAGGCCGCGACGCTCAACGACGCGCTCGACACCATGCTCGTCTCGAGCGCCGGTGCCGCGCTGGTCACCGGTCGCGGGGAGGCCTTCCGCGGCGTGATCACCGTCGAGACCGTGATGGACGCCATCACGAGGTCGCGCGCCGCCGCCGCGTCCGACACGGCCTACGCACCGGTCGGCACGAACACGAACCCGATCGAGACCATGCCGTCGTCACCGGCGGCGGTCGAGGAGCGGGACGACGAGCACGTGGACCGCACCGGTACCGCCGAGGGTGACCGGTGAGCACCACCGCCGTCGCCGGCCCCGCCACGGGGCAGCGGACCCCCTGGAAGGGCCTGCTCGTCCAGCCGATCGCGATCCTCGTCGTCCTCGCCGGGTTCGCGGTGTGGCTCGCCACCGCCGACCTCTCCGCCACCGAGCGCAGCACGCTCAACCCGTCGAGCATCCTCGACCTGACCGGCCAGCACCTCGTGCTGACGCTCCAGGCGACCGTGCTCGTGCTCGTCATCGGGATCCCGCTCGGCATCCTGCTCACCCGCGGTCCGTTCCGCCGGGCGAGCACCGCCGTCATCGCGGTCGCGAACTTCGGGCAGGCCGCTCCGGCGGTCGGTCTCATCGTGCTGCTCGCCGCGTGGCTCGGGCTGAACAGCTGGTCCGCCGTCGTCGCCCTCGTGCTCTACGCGATCCTGCCGGTGCTCCGCAACACCATGCTCGGTGTGCAGAGCGTCGACGAGCGGCTCGTCGAGGCCGGACGCGGCATGGGCATGAGCGCGTTCGCGGTCCTGCTGAAGGTCGAGCTGCCGCTCGCCGTGCCGGTCATGCTCTCGGGCATCCGGACGGCCCTGGTGCTGCTCGTCGGCACCGCCAGCCTGGCGACGTTCGTCGGTGCGGGTGGCCTCGGGCTCCTCATCACCACGGGTGTGAACCTGTTCCTGCCCGCGGTGCTCGTCTCCGGGGCGCTCCTCGTGGCGCTCCTCGCCCTGACCATCGACTGGATCGGCCGTGTCGTCGAGACGGTCGCACGACCGAAGGGACTCCGATGACGGACGACAGCCGGAACACCGCCAGCCGGGACACCGCCAGCCGGGACCACGCCGACCGGAGCCGTGCCGAGCAGTCCCGCGCCGGCCGGACCCGGGGGACGACGGGCCGGGCCGGTGCGCCGGGCGCGAGCCGTGCCTCCCGTCCGACCGTCCGTCGTCGCGCGCTCGCCGCGGCCGCCGTGGCGGGGGCCAGCGCCCTCGTGCTGACCGGCTGCGGCCTGCAGCCCGCCGCGTCCTTCGTGCCGGGTGCCGCACCCGGGTCGATCCAGCGCATCGACGACCTGCCCGACGACGCCCACCTGACCGTCACGTCGAAGAACTTCACCGAGCAGCTCGTGCTCGGCAAGATCGCCGTGCTGGCCGCCAAGGCCGCCGGGTTCGACGTGACCGACGAGACCAACGTGCCCGGATCGGTCGCCGTGCGCGAGCTGATGACCTCGCACGGCGCGGACCTCACGTACGAGTACACGGGGACCGCGTGGCTGACCTTCATGGCGCACGAGCAGGGCATCCCCGACAAGACCGAGCAGTGGCAGGCGGTCAAGGACGAGGACGCCGGCAACGGGCTGACCTGGCTCGAGCCCGCGCCGATGAACAACACGTACGCGTTCGCCGTCCGCGACGAGGCCGTGGCCGAGCTCGGTGACGTGAAGACCCTGTCGGACATCACGAAGCTGCCCGTCGACCAGCGCACGTTCTGCGTCGAGTCGGAGTTCAACTCGCGTGCGGACGGCTTCAAGCCGATGCTCGAGAAGTACGGGCTGCAGCTCGGCGGGTCGGGTGACGACGCCGTGCCGACGAGCAACATCAGCATCCTCGACACCGGAACCGTCTACACCGCGACCGACCGTGGCAAGTGCAACTTCGGCGAGGTGTTCACCACCGACGGCCGCATCAAGTCGCTCGGGCTGACGGTGCTCGAGGACGACGAAGGGTTCTTCCCGGCCTACAACGTCGCGCCGGTGATCGACTCGGCGACGCTCGAGGAGTACCCGCAGCTGCGCGACGTGTACGACCAGATCTCGCCCGAGCTCACCGACGCGGTCCTGCAGGAGCTCAACCGGCAGGTGGACGTCGAGGGGCGCGAGCCAGCGGACGTCGCGTTCGACTGGATGGTCGACGAGGGCTTCATCACGGCTCCCTGACGGGGGCTGGGGCGCCGGCCGCTGAGGCGGTCCGGTGGTCCGCCGGTCCGCCGGTCCGCCGGTCCGGTGGTCCGGCGCTCCGGCGTTCCGGACGGGAGGCGCGGTGCCGGTCGGTACCGCGCCTCCCGTCGTCCGCGGGGTCGCGCCCCTGCCGACGTCAGGCCGCGTCGAGGCGGGTGGCGGTGTCGCGGATGGTGCGGACCAGGCGCGCGCGGACCTCGTCCGGGTCCGTGCCCTCGTGCCGGGCCGCGCTGCGCAGACCGGTCATGCACATGCCGAGCAGCATCTCGGCGGCCTCGGGTGTCGCGGCCTCCGGACCCCACGCGGGGTCGCGCTCGAGGATGGTCCGGACCGCGCCGGTCATCGCCTCGGCCACCGTCGTCATGCGGGCCACCTGCCGTCGCACGAGCTGCGGGAAGCGCACGACGACGGCCTTGCGGTCCGTGCGCTCGCGCTCGTCGCCGAACGACTCACCGAACACCAGGAACGCCAGGTCGACCACGGCCTCGACCACGGGTCGGCCGGACACGACGTCGAGGTGCGACCGGAGCGCCTCCGGCGACAGGTCCAGCTCGGTGTGCCCGAGGACGGCGTCCTCCTTGCTCGCGAAGTAGTTGAAGAACGTGCGCGGCGAGACGTCGGCGCGAGCGGCGATCTGCTCGATGGTCGTCCGGTCGAGGTCCTGCTCGAGGGCGAGGGACCGTGCGGCCGCGGCGATGCGGCTGCGCGTCTCGAGGCGCTTGCGGTCGCGCAGGCCCAGCGCAGGAGCCGGTGCGGACGCGGAGTCGGACATGGCGTCACTGTAGCTGTCGAGCGCGTCGATCTGCAGGGTGCGCAAGCTTGCAGGGCTGCACCCGACGGTCCGGCACGAGGCGTCCGGGATCAGCCGTTCTGCGTCACGCCCGCCCAGACCGCGAACACCCCGCCACCGACGAGCAGGGCGACGACGACGATCCACACGGCGAGTGCGACGAGGTTGAGCAGGATGCCCCAGCCGGCACGACCGCGGGCCAGCGGCTCGCGGCTGCGCGAGGCGATGCCGAGGCACAGGCCGACGACCGGCGCGAAGAAGGTCCACCCGGCGATCAGCGAGCAGATCCCGAGCACGAGGCTCGCGGTGCCGAGGCCGGTACGGGGGAGTGTCGACGTGGTGGTCATGCACCCGGCGCTACGGGCTCGGCCGGTCGGACGCGTCCCTCTGCAGCGTGACCCCGGGTCCCCCTGCGGACGGACGGCCGGACGCCGGTATCGTCGGGGCATGGCCCTGTTCGGACGACGCACCAAGCACGATGTCCGCGACCGACCCGTGAGCCAGGTGGAACTCAAGCGCGCGGTGGACGAGGGCTTCCTCATCGCCCGCGCCGCGGTGGTCGTCGCGGTCGGGAACCGGATCATCACGAACGCGCTTCGCGACCAGGGCTACTTCGACCACGCCCTCATCGCCGAGGCGACGCGCGAGGAGCTGCACCGGATGGCCGAGGAGCAGCGTGGCGACGCTGCCCGCATGCGGGAGATCCGTGCGACGTCGAGCAAGCAGAAGGGCCGGTCCCGGCACCAGCACGACTACAAGCGCGGGGACGACCTGAAGCTCCGCACGCGCGAGGCGACGTACGAGCAGCTCGCCGCCATGCTCGACCGGCGACGGGACGACCAGGGCTTCGTCGACGGCATCGTCCTGCACGCCCGGGCCCGCGCCTGGGACGACATCGGTACGACGGTCGTCGGCCGACTGGGCTGGGCGCAGCGCCCCGCCGACGACTACGCGGTCGGGCGTGACGAGCGGCTGCAGCAGATGCTCGACGAGGACTTCGCGGCACTGCTCGCCGAGCACCCGACCGGTGCGGGGTCGCCCGCCACGACGCCGGCGGACGCCGACGAGCCGGACGAGGGCGACCGGTCCGAGGACGGCACGGATCCGGCGGACGCGGACGCCGCGCGGCCCTGACCCGGCTGACCAGGCTTCACCGTGCCGCGACCGCGGACGGCGCGAAGAGTGTGTGCGTCGGCCGTCGCTCCGCGTGGTGGAACAACTACAGCCACCCCGGAGGGTGGCTGTAGGACTTGCTGCAACGAGTGCAGACGAGGCGCCGCAGCGCACGTCCAGTATGGCATCGGCGGCGACGCTGCACAAGATCACATGTGGAACATCAACCGACGCAGAGTTCCGTCGTCGTCTGACCGCCCACGGAACCGCAGGTCCCTAGGCTCGGGGCATGGTTGATGCGGTGGTCATCGGTGCCGGACCGAACGGGCTCGCGGCGGCGGTGACGCTCGCGCGGGCCGGCCTGTCGGTCGAGGTCGTGGAGCGGAACGACACGATCGGCGGCGGTGCGCGGACGTCCGAGCTCACGCTGCCGGGCTTCCTGCACGACGTCTGCTCCGCGGTGCACCCGATGGCGCTGCAGTCCGAGTTCTTCCGGCTGTTCCGGATGGAGGACCGCATCGAGCTGCGGCTGCCCGAGGTGCAGTACGGGCACCCCCTCGACCACGGCCGCGCCGGCATCGCACACCGCGACCTCGAGCGCACCGCCGAGGGCCTGGGCATCGACGGTCCCGCCTTCCGGAACCTCATGGCGCCGCTGTCCGGCAACGCCGACCAGGTCGCCGACTTCGCAACCGACGCGCTCCTGCACGTCCCGCGCCACCCGCTGACCGTGCTGCGCTTCGGCCTCCGGGCGCTGGAGCAGGGGACGGCAGCGTGGAACGTCCGCTTCCGTGACGAGGTCGCACCGGCGATGGTGTCGGGCGTCGCCGCGCACTCCATCCAGCACATGCCGTCACTGTCCACCGCCGCAGCAGCCCTGTCGCTCGGTTCGTACGCGCACGCCCGCGGGTGGCCCGTGCCGATCGGGGGCAGCCAGGCGATCGTCGACGCACTCGCCGCGGACCTCGTCGCACACGGCGGCACGATCGAGACCGGCCGCGAGGTCCGCTCGCTCGCCGACCTCACCCCGGCGAAGGCCGTGCTCTTCGACACGAGCGTGCCCGGGATGCTCGGGATCGCGGGGAAGCAGATCCCGACCCCGAAGCGCGGTGCACTGCGACGCTTCCGGTTCGGCAACGCGGCGGCGAAGGTCGACTTCGCCCTGTCCGACCCGGTGCCGTGGACCAACGCCGACCTGCGGAAGGCCGGCACCGTCCACATCGGCGGCACCCGGGCCGAGATCGCCGCGGCGGAGCAGGCGGTCGCACGCGGGCAGCACGCCGAGCGCCCGTACGTGCTGGGCTCGGAGCCGACCGTCGTGGACCCGAGCCGGGCGCCGCGCGGCAAGCACGTCTTCTGGGCCTACGCGCACGTGCCCGCGGGCTCCGACGTCGACCCGACCGAGTCGATCGTCCGACAGGTCGAGCGCTTCGCACCCGGCTTCCGCGACACGATCCTGCAGTCGGCCAGCCGCACGGCCGTGCAGATGGGCGAGTACAACCCGAACTACGTCGGCGGTGACATCGCCGCCGGTGCCGCCAGCTTCTGGCAGCTCGTCAAGCGCCCCGTGCTGTCGAGCGACCCGTGGCGCATGGGCGGCGGCATGTACCTGTGCTCGGAGGCGTCAGCACCCGGCCCGGGTGTGCACGGCATGGCAGGCTGGCACGCGGCCCGCAGCGCCCTGCGGCACACGTTCGGACTGTCCGAGCACGTCGACCTCGCACCGGAGGACTGAACAATGGCCAAGAACGTCCGCATCCTGCACTGCAGCCCGGAGGCCGTCTTCGACGTGCTCCGCGACGGCTGGCTCTACCCGACGTGGGTCGTCGGCGCCTCGCGCATGCGGGGCCAGGACCCGGGGTGGCCCGCGGTCGGTACGGAGCTGCACCACTCGTTCGGCATCTGGCCGTTCGTGATCAACGACACCACGACGGTGCTCGAGTACGACGAGCCCCGTCGCATGGTGATCCAGGCGCGGGGGTGGCCGGTCGGCGAGGCCCGCGTCGAGATCGACGTCGAGCCGCACCCGCGCGGCTGCCGCGTCACGATGCGGGAGAACCCCGTCGCGGGCCCGGGTTCACTCGTGCCCGGGTTCATCGCGCAGCCGGGGATCTTCGTGCGCAACCACGAGAGCGTCCGTCGGCTCCGGTGGACCGCCGAGGGGCGCGCCACGACCTGACGGTCGAACGGGCGCACCCTTCAGCGGGGCGGGCCGCTCACTCCGCTCGGCTGAACGCGCTGGCGCGCCGCACCTGGTCGTCCGTCAGGGCGACACCGGTGTAGCGCTCGAACTGCCGCGCTGCCTGCAGCGCGATCACCTCGGCCCCCGTGACGACCTGCGCGCCCGCTGCTCGACCGGCACGGACGAGCGGGGTCTCGGCCGGGAACGCGACGACGTCGAACACCGTCGACGCAGCCTCGACGCGGTCCTGCTCGAAGGCGAGCGTGTCCTCGTCGTCGCCGCGCATGCCGAGCGGCGTGACGTTGACGAGGACGTCGGCGTCGGGGGCCCGCTGCTCGTCGGCGACCCAGTCGAACCCGTACTGCTCGGCGAGTGCCGGCCCGGCGGTCGTGTTCCGCGCGACGACCGTCAGGTGCCGGAAGCCCGCGCCGCGGAACGCCGCGGTGACCGCCTTCGCCATGCCGCCCGACCCGCGGAGGACCACGCGCGCTGCCGGATCGACGGCGTGGGTGCGGAGCAGGGCGGCGACGGCCTCGTAGTCGGTGTTCGACGCGGTCAGCACGCCGTCGTCGTTCACCACGGTGTTGACGGACCGGATGGCCTCGGCGGAGTCCTCGACGACGTCGACGAGGGGGATGACGGCCTCCTTGAAGGGCATCGACACCGAGCAGCCGCGGATCCCGAGGGCCCGGATGCCCGCCACCGCGCCGGGCAGGTCGGTCGTCGTGAAGGCCTTGTACGCGTAGTTCAGCCCCAGCTCGTCGTAGAGGAAGTTGTGGAAGCGCGTGCCGATGTTGCTCGGGCGGGCCGCGAGCGAGATGCAGACCTGCATGTCCTTGTTGAGGATGGGCATGGCACGAGTCTCCCACGACAGCGGGGATGGAGCGGTCCATCGAAGCAGTCCCGTCCGGACGGGTTAGTGTGGCGAGGTGCCCGTCTCCGTGTTCGATCTCTTCAGCGTCGGGATCGGCCCGTCGAGTTCCCACACCGTCGGGCCGATGCGTGCCGGGGCGGCCTTCGCCGCGGGCCTCGTCGACGCCCCGGTCACCGGGCTCGACGTCCACCTGTACGGCTCCCTCGCCTCGACGGGGCAGGGACACGGCACGCTCGGCGCAGTGCTCGCCGGCCTGATGGGGTCGGCACCCGAGACCGTCGACCCGGACGACGTGGTCGCGGCGCTCGAGGACCTCGAACGCACCGGGGCGCTCCGTCTGGCCGGAGGGGCGACGGTGCCGTTCCGTCAGGCGGACATCGTGCTGCACCCGCTGACGATGCTGCCGCGGCACCCGAACGCGATGCGACTGACGGCCACCGACGCGACGGGCGCGGTGCTCGCCGAGGAGACGTACTACTCGATCGGCGGCGGCTTCATCACGAGCGACACCGAGGGCGCCGTGGCCGAGGCCGCGATCCCGGTCGACGACGCCGTGCCGCACCCGTTCTCGAGCGGGGCCGAGCTCCTCGCCGCCTGCGCCGCGACGGGACTGCCGGTCAGCGGCATCGCGATGGCGAACGAGACGGCCGCACGCACGGCGGACGAGGTCCGCGCGGGTCTCCTGCACGTGCACGCCGTGATGCGGGAGAGCGTCGACCGGAGCATTCGTCGGACGGGGATCCTGCCGGGCGGCCTCGCCGTCCGACGACGGGCCGCCGACTGGTACGAGCAGCTCACGCGGGACGACCCGCACCACGACCCCCTGTTCGCGATGGAGTGGGTGAACCTCACCGCGATGGCGGTCAACGAGGAGAACGCCACCGGCGGCCGCGTCGTCACCGCGCCCACGAACGGCGCTGCGGGCATCATCCCGGCGGTGCTGTCCTACGCGCTCACCTACGTGTCCGAGATCGCCCCCGAGGACCGCGACGACGCCGTGGTCCGGTTCCTGCTCACCGCGGGTGCGATCGGCTCGATCTACAAGGAGCGCGCGTCGATCTCCGGCGCCGAGGTCGGCTGCCAGGGCGAGGTCGGGTCGGCCGCCTCGATGGCCGCCGCGGGGCTCGCCGAGGTGCTCGGCGGCACGCCCGAGCAGGTCGAGAACGCCGCCGAGATCGCCATGGAGCACAACCTCGGCCTGACCTGCGACCCGATCGGCGGCCTCGTGCAGATCCCGTGCATCGAGCGGAACGCGATCGCGGCGAACAAGGCGATCAACGCCGCCCGGATGGCGTTGCGCGGCGACGGCGTGCACCACGTGTCGCTCGACCAGGTGGTCGAGACGATGCGGCAGACGGGCGCCGACATGTCGACGAAGTACAAGGAGACCGCGATGGGCGGTCTCGCGGTCAACGTCCCGCTCTGCTGAGCGGGAACCGGGACGAGCGGGACCGAGGGCCGGTCAGCCGACCTGCATCTCGAGCGGGGTCGCCAGCGGTGCCACGTGGTGCTGCCCGTCCTCGGCGCGGACGACGAGCGATGGTCGGCCGTGCGCGTCGAGCACGTCGACCGCCGTCCCCGAGACGAGCCGACCGCGGTCCTCGTAGCGCACGACGGCGTGCATCGGGACCTCGTCCGGCGCCACCGATCGCCAGCGCGGTGCTCCTGCGTGTTCCGTTGCCATGCGGAACATCATGGCGGTTGTCCACATCGCGCACGAATCGGCGAGGACGCCTCAGCTGCTCCCCGGGTGCGGTGAGCGCCCCACGCGTACCGTCGGGGTCATGAGCGAGACCGACCACGACCACCTCGACGACGGCGTCGACATGTCCTTCGAGGAACGGCGCCAGGACACCCTCCGCCGCATGTCCGGCTCGGACGAGCACGACGCCGCCCCCCGGGTCGAGGTCTCCCGGGCCGAGGACGGCGACGTCCGCATCGACGTCGCCGACTCCGCCGCCGTGCGCCCCGGCGACGCCGACGGCACCGACCCCCGTACCGACGAGGCCCAGGGGCGCTGACCGTCCCGCGACACGCAACGGGAGCGGTTCCTCGCAGCGCGGTACCCCTGCGAGCATCCGCCGACGTTGCGCGTCGCGGGAGGGGACGGTGGTTCAGGGCATGATCGTCGGGTGCACCTCGTCCTCCACCGCGTCGACGGCGTCGTCACGGCGACGCCCCTGACCGACGCGGGGGAGTCGGCGGGCGAGCCGACCAGGGTGGACGACCCGCGCCTCCCGGCCTTCGTCGCCGCGCACGACGGGCCGGACGTCCGCTGGGTCTGGGACGACACCGCACGCTGGTACCCCGCCGTCCTGACGGCCGGCGGTCGCGTCGGACGCTGTGTCGACCTCCGCCTCTGCCGGCGCATCCTGCGCGGTGCGCTCGCCGCGCGGGGGAGCGCACTCGCGCAGCTCCCGACGGACACGTGGGATGCACCCGGCCAGGAGGCCCGCCCCACCCGACCGACGCAGGCGTCGCTCTTCGACGACGCGCTCTTCACCGTCGCCCCGGCCGACGACACGGCCGACCCGGTCGCCGAGTTCCGCCGCCAGCTCGACGCCGTCGCCACCTCGACCACGCCCGGCGCCCTGCGCCTGCTCACCACCGCGGAGTCCGCGGGGGCCCTCGTCGCCGCCGAGATCCTGCACGCCGGCCTGCCGTGGCGTGCCGACGTGCACGAACGCCTGCTCGAGGACGCCCTCGGCCCCCGGGTGCCCGCCGGGGTGCGACCACGACGGCTCGAGGAGCTCGCCGTGGTGGTCCGCGGACACCTCGGCGACCCGGGGCTCAACCCGGACTCGCCGACCGACGTCCTCCGGTCGCTCCGTGCGGCGGGACTCATGGTGTCGAGCACGCGGAAGTGGGAGCTGCAGGAGCTCGAGCACCCCGTCATCGCCCCGCTGCTCGAGTACAAGCGGCTCTCGCGCCTGCTCACCGCGAACGGCTGGACGTGGCTCGACGAGTGGGTGCAGGACGGCCGGTTCCACCCGAAGTACGTCGTCGGCGGCGTCGTCACCGGCCGGTGGGCGGCGGACGGCGGCGGTGCCATGCAGCTGCCGAAGACCGTGCGCGGCGCGGTGGTGGCCGACGACGGCTGGGCGTTCGTGGTCGCGGACGCCGCGCAGCTGGAACCGCGGGTGCTCGCCGCGATGGCGGGGGACCGAGCGATGGCGACGGCCGGCGACGGGCGCGACCTGTACGACGGCGTGGTCGCCTCGGGTGCGGTCGAGACCCGGCAGCAGGCGAAGGGCGCGATGCTCGGCGCGATGTACGGCGCGACCCAGGGCGACGCCGGGCGGCTCGTGCCCCGGCTCGCGCGGGCCTTCCCCACGGCGCTCGGCCTGGTCGACCGTGCCGCACGGGCGGGGGAGCGGGGGGAGCCCGTCACGACCCTGCTCGGTCGGACCTCGCCGGTGCCGGACGAGGCGTGGTTCGCCGCCCGCAACCGCGCGTGGTCGGTGGACGGGACGACCGCGCAGCAGCGGGCCGTCGAGTCACGTGCCCGCAGCTGGGGGCGCTTCACGCGGAACTTCGTCGTGCAGGGCACCGCGGCCGAGTGGGCCCTCGCGTGGATGGGGTCGTTGCGCACGCGGCTCGCGGCACGGTTCCCGGGTCCGGTGACGGCCGGGCCGCACCTGGTGTTCTTCGTGCACGACGAGATCGTCGTGCACACCCCGGTCGAGCACGCCGACTTCGTCGCCGAGCAGGTCCGCGCGGCCGCGGTCGAGGCCGGGCGGTTGCTCTTCCGGGACTTCCCCGTGGTGTTCCCGCTGTCCGTGTCGACCGTGCGCGACTACGGCTCCGCGAAGGACTGATCCGGCGCCACCGTCGGACCGAGGCCCGTTCGCAGCATCGGGCGGGCAGGGTGGGTCGATGCAGCGAGACCACCACGAGGGTGACACGGCCACCGGCCCCGTCGACCGTGCCGAACGGGCAGCGGTCGTCGAGGACCGGCACCTGGGCGACCTCGACCTGACCTCGTGGCGTTCCCGCGTGGGACACGCCACCGCCGAGGGGTGGGCGACGCTCGGGCGGCGCTACGGCGCCCTGCCGGTGCTCCTCGTCACCCTCCTGATCGGCATCGGGATCGCCGCGACCGCCACCTGGGCGGCGTCCGAGGTCTACGACGCCGTCCGTGCCGACGACGACGTCGCCGTGCTCGATCGACCCGTGCTCGACTGGGTGCTCACGCTGCGCTCCCCGTTCGTGGACCAGGCCGTCACGTGGTGGACGGACATCGCCGGCACGATCGGGATGCCGATCGTGGCCGTCTGCTTCCTCGTCGGCTTCACGGTGCAGCGTCGTGCGTGGACACCCCTGGTGCTGCTCGTCGCCGCGAGCGGTGGGTCGCTCCTCATGACGATCGCGGGCAAGGACCTGATCGGTCGCGCCCGGCCGCCGCTGGCCGACGCGGTGCCGCCCTACGAGCACTCGCCGTCGTTCCCGTCCGGCCACACGCTCAACGCGACGGTCGTCGTCGGCACGATCGTGTACCTGCTCATCCTGCGGCAGTCGCGGACCGTGACCCGGGTCTGGACGATCGTCGTCGGGACGCTCTTCGTACTCTCCGTCGGGGCCTCCCGGGTGTTCCTCGGACACCACTGGACGACGGACGTCCTGGCGGCGTGGGCCCTCGGACTGGCGTGGCTCGCGCTCGTGGTGACCGCGCACCGGTTCTACCTGACGGCGCTGCACCGGGGTGCCGAACCGGTGAAGCAGCGCGTCCGACCGGGGGCGCGCCCGACCGGGGACGGGAACGGTCCGACGGTCCGCTGAACGCGGCCGGTCCGGCGTGCCGACCCCCGTCGCGAGCGGGGAGGCACACCGCGGCGGCATGCCCGATCAGGTCGCCACGGTAGGTTTCCCCGCATGGCAGAACGGGTCTTCGGCGGCAGGTACCGCGTCACCGGCACACTCGGGCACGGGGGCATGGCGTCCGTGTACCGGGCCGTCGACGAGCAGCTCGGCCGCGAGGTCGCCGTCAAGGTCTTCCGGATCGGCGCGGTCGACAACGGGGAGCGTGCCCGCGCCGAGGCCGAGATCCAGACCCTCGCCGCACTCCGCAGCCCCTCGCTCGTGACCCTGTACGACGCCGCGCTCGACGACGTCGACGGCGACTCGTACCTCGTCATGGAGCTGGTGCCGGGGAGCGACCTCGACACGCGGCTCCGCGAGGGCCCGCTCGACACCACGACGACGGCCCGGATGGGCGCGCAGGTGGCCGAGGGCCTCGCGGCCGTGCACGCGCAGGGCATCGTGCACCGCGACGTGAAGCCCGCGAACGTGCTCCTGGAGAGCGACGGCGAGCACGTCAAGCTCGCCGACTTCGGCATCGCCCTGCTCCGTGACGCGGCACGGGTGACCGGGACGGGCACCGTCATCGGGACCGCGGCGTACATCGCCCCGGAGCAGGTGCTCGGTCGCGAGATCACCGGGCAGGCCGACGTCTACGCCCTCGGCCTCATGCTCCTGCAGAGCCTGACCGGCACCCGGCCCTTCCCCGGCACGGCCGTCGAGTCGGCGACCGCGCGGCTCACCCGCGGCCCGGAGATCGACCAGCACCTGCCGACCGCCTGGCGGACGCTGCTGCACGTCATGACGGCGCAGGACCCCGCCGAGCGTCCGACGGCGGCCGAGGCCGCTCGACGCCTGCGTGCACTCGAGCGCGACGGCAGCGCCCCGGCGACGCAGCTGCTGCCCGGAGCCCCCGGGGCGCTCACCCGCGCTGCCGGTGGGGCGGCGGGCGCGGCCGCGCTCGGCGGTGCCGCACTCGGCGCCGGCGGTGCGGACGCGGCGTCCGCCGACCAGGCGACCCGGGCGATGCCGACCGCGGTCGGCGGCCCGGACGACGCGACCCGGGCGTACGACCACACCCAGCCCCACGGACGACCGGGCGGCCAGGACGACGTGTCGACGACCGTCCTCGGCACGCAGCGCGGTGCCGCGGCCGCGGCCGCGGGCGGGGCAGCGGCGGGCGGCGCGCTCGCCGGGGCTGGATCGGGTGCGGCGGGGGCCGGTGCGGGCGGCGCGGGCCGACCCACGGACAGGGACGAGCCGAAGCGTCGACGCGGGCCGATCATCGCTGCGGTCGTCGTCGTGCTCCTCGTGCTCGCCGGCATCGGTGTCGCGCTCACTGCCCTGGGCGGCGACGGGGACGACACCACGCCGGCACCGACCGAGTCCGGGCAGCCCTCGACGCCGACCGACCAGCAGTCGAGCGAGCCCGAGCAGCAGCCCAGCCAGCAGGAGCAGCAGCCGAGCGAACCGGCGCAGCAGCCCAGCCAGGAGCAGCAGCCGAGCGAACCCGAGCAGCAGCCCAGCGAGCCGGAGCAGCAGCCGAGCGAGCCCGAGCAGGAACCGAGCCAGCCCGCAGACGACCCGAGCGTCGGCCCGGAGCCCGGTGGCCCCGCGTCGAACCCGGTCGAGGCACCGCAGGGCGGCACCGGCACCGGGACCGGCACCGGTACCAGCACCGGCACCGGTACCAGCACCGGCTCGGGCGGCAACGGCAACGGCAACGGGCCCGGGAGCAACAGCGGCAAGGGCAAGGGCAAGGGCGCCGGCGCGGTGGACACGACGGTCGACACGACGGTCGGCTCGCTGACGGGCGGTCCGGGGAAGGGCCACGGGACGAACCCGGACGCGGGCTGACCCACCGCCCGCCGTTTCATCGACTCCCTGGAGCAATTAGGCTCGTCGGGTGCGTGAACTGCAACGGAGCGGTGGTCCGACGACGGCGGTGGCGGCCCGGAACGGTGTCGGGTGGACCTCGGCCGAGGCCTGGTCGGTGGAGCGGCCCGAGGGCGGCGCACAGACGGTCGCCGTCGTCCCCGGCCTCGCCGGACGCACCGTCGCGGCGGGCGACGAGCTCTCGTGGGTCTGGTTCCCCGAGCGGACCCTGCCGGAGGGGCACGTCGAACCCGACGAGGCCGACCTCGCGCACCTCTGGGACGCCACGGCCTGTTCGCTCGACGTGGTCTTCACCGACGGCACGCGGCTGCGCGACACGGCGACGGACCAGTACGGCGCCGCGCTCACGCCGGAGGCGCAGGCGGACGCACGAACCCAGTGGGTGGACCAGTGGAACCGTCGCGCGGTGGACCTCACGCCGTTCGCCGGCCGCGTGGTCGACCGCCTGGAGGCGCGGCTCGGCGCCGCGACACCGCCCCCGACCGACGACGCGCGACCCGCCCTCCGCGGCTGGCTCGACGACGTCCGCATCGCGCCGGCGCGCCCGACGCCGGACACCCCGCTCGGTCACGTCCGCACCGCCCGCGGCACCCAGGCGTCGTCCCGGTTCTCCCGGGGCAACACCGCGCCGCTCGTCGGGCTCCCGCACGGCGGGGTCCTCGGGCTGCCGATGACCGACGCGTCGAGCAACCGCTGGCCGTACGCGTACCACGAGCACAGCGTCACGACCGAGGACGGCCGGGTCCGTCCGGCGATCCAGGCGTTCGCGACGAGCCACATCCCGTCGCCGTGGATGGCGGACCGCGGGGTGTTCCAG